>Ga0007854_10001026_pt1 | contig 18140 bp, 18 predicted proteins | sample CryBogCBH12Aug08_FD_60382 | JGI IMG/M metagenome (GOLD analysis project Ga0007854, IMG submission 60382) | Freshwater microbial communities from Crystal Bog, Wisconsin, USA - CBH12Aug08 | ecosystem: Environmental > Aquatic > Freshwater > Lake | place: Crystal Bog, Wisconsin, USA | collected...
GTAACGAATTCAAATGGAGTGCAATTGGAGGCAGCTATCTCACTGCCGCACGAATCAGGGATCGAGGATTTGATTTTGTTAAGACGGAGACTGGATGCACATTCAAGATAGTTCGGCATCTGAATGCCCATAAGCTGGGGTATGTCACGAAGCGGGTTACCGAATCATGGAAGGCAGATATATTCGCCAAGGAATTGGAACTCGTCGGCACAAGGGACTTCCAGGAAGGGGATATCGATGGGTGAATGGCTTAATCGCAGATTCATACCCCAGTTCCTTGGACCCATACCCCCTAAACTTGGTGGCGAGCCAGCGCCCGATCCTCACACAAACCTACCAAAACCAATTCAAGATCAATCGCTGCTCGCCTTGAGGTAAGATCCGGCCATGGAGGGAGGATGTCAAACGGTGACTCAGGAGCTAAAACGGAGCATTCCGTAGCATTATCGCTACAGAGAGGGGTTCGCCTAAAAAGTGTGAGAATAGTGTGAGACAGATAATTTCCCGAAATCACCAATCACCTCTAAACCCTTATAGGAACTGGAGCCGACGAGGGGATTCGAACCCCTGACCTGCTGATTACGAATCAGCTGCACTACCACTGTGCTACGTCGGCATGTGAGTCCAATCCAAACAAGGGACGTTATCGCTTTTTTTCTTCAAGGCAAGACCGTCCGGACAAGGCCGTTAACTCTGCTCCTCTACGAGAGGCGTTATCTTACGACTGGCAAGGATACGCTTGATAGCTCCTCTCACATCCTCGTCCCTAATTTTTCCCATTTCACCATGCAATTGGTTAGAGCTTTCTACTGGCTTCGGCAGTTCCACGACCTCATGCACAGACGTGGGATCCAGTGGACCGATCAAGGCGCCCGGACTGGCGTAATGCAGGATAGCCAGAGCAGGGCATCCCGTCGCATAGGCCATAAAAAGCACTCCCGTGTCCGTGCTGACTAGCATAATTGCCAACGTGAGGAGGGCGGCGGTCTCCTCAAGGCTAGTACTGGCACAGAGATTGATGACCCCTGGACAGGCGGCACTAATTTCGCCGGCAGCCTTCTCGTTATCCCACCCCCCAGTAAGGACAACCTTCAGATCAAAATGCCGCTGCAGCCATCTGATGTTGCGGATGTAGGAATCTACCGGCCAGTCGCGCCAAGCACGACTTTTGCCACCTCCGGCTTGGAAAATGATGAACGGGGAATGAATCCACTCTGAAAAGCGTGCTTTGATGGACTGGATTTCTCCTTCCTTGGGTACATAGACCATGGTGAAGGCCTCGCTTGCACCCCCAGCCGCGGTTGAAACGGCAGCTCCAAGCCTGAGAATGTGCCCCTCCTCAGGTAGGGAAATCGGATATGAGAGAAGATATTCAAAACCCCCGCATCTCCAGACCCCTCCGTAAAGCGCCCTGCGGTTGATGCAGTAGGCAATCGGGACCACCTCTGGGTTGATGTTCAGAAGAATAACAATGTCCGGACGCTCCTTGCGGAATCTCGCGAGAAGTTTCAGTCCATATAATGGGGATTTTCCGTACGGTAATACCTCATCCACATCCGGGTTGTGCGAAAATACCGTCCGTCTCTTCCGATGAGCACAGACGATCATTTGTGCATGCGGATAGGCAGTTCTCAGACTTCGAACTGCCGCAGTGTCAAAGAGCGCGTCTCCTATGCCCGTGGTGCTGAAGATCAGAATAAGCTTCGGATCCCCAGAAAGGGGTCCAGCAACAGGAGGAAAAATCCTGCCGATTAGACGAAAAATTGTTTCCGTGCAGAAATTAACCAGACGATCCCACATGCAGGGTAAGTCTCCGATACTGAGAATGACTTGGCTATTTCAAATAATCACAGTGAAGAAGGGATCCCATTTTGAGGAGCAAGATCCTAGAAGGACAAACGCAGATGCCGTCCGGATCAGACCACCCAAGGTGTACGATAGTCACGGGTGAGCCACTTGGGATTGCCAGTACCGCCTGCGAAGGTCAGTCGACTCGGATCCCATTTGAAACTGGCCTGATTGAAGTAGCTCTGGTTCATCAAGTGGCAAGCGATCGCACTGTGACCGCCAACCATCTCGTTGGTGATTGGCTTCGTCCTGGCACGGACGCAATTGAAGAAGTCGTTGTGGTGGTTGTTGCTGGAGTAGAGTCGGGTCTTGGCATTTGTAAGGAATGCCCTTTCAGCCTTCTGCACCTCCACCGCGCAGGAAGTGTTGCTCTGGACCGGAGGCTCACCAGGCTTCGGTTGGTCGAAGGAGTAGTCGGCAATGCTCTTGCCATCCACGATCAGGACAAATCTGCCACGGTTCACCTTCACTTCACCATTCGAACCAAAGAAATGGACGCCAAATCCATGCCTCTGCTCCCCCTTCATCTCGTGTTCCAGCGTTACGCCGTTGGCGTAAATAAACCGGCACCCGGAGTCTGCATTCGGCTTCTCCGGATGGATCACTTCTACGGGACCACTCTCGTCCATTCCGAGCGCCCATTGCGCAATGTCAAGGTGGTGAGCCCCCCAATCCCCAACTCCTCCCGAGCCGTAATCCTTATAGGGCCTCCATTCCTTATTGAGCAGTTTGGTATTGTAGGAATGCAGCGGAGCGGGACCGCACCAAAGGTTCCAGTCGACACCCGTTGGCGTCGGTTGGTCGGGAAGATCACAGGCCATTTTGGGAGGCCCTCCGAAGCTACACACGATGTTGCGGATATTACCAATGACTCCGTTGCGCACCAGTTCGCAGGCGACTCGGAATTCCTTCATCGATCGTTGCATCGAACCGGTCTGCAGAACACGCCTGTTCGTATCGACAGCTTTCATTACCTCGATAGCCTCGTGGATGTTGTGAGTGAGCGGTTTCTCGCAATAGACATCCTTTCCGGCGCGAAGGGCGGCGAGGGTGATGGCGGCGTGCCAGTGGTCGGGAGGTGCGATGTAGACCGCATCAATCTCCTTGCGGGTCAAGAGTTCCCTAAAGTCGTCATGGGTAGTGCAGTCCGTATTGTTGTATTGCTGGTCAACATTCTGTTTGGCGAGGGCGGTGCGCTTTGCATCAATGTCGCAGACTGCGAGCACCCGTGTGTCCTGCCTTCCAAGGACATGCTTTAAGCTCGACGAATTCATTCCACCCAAGGCGATGAATCCAACCGTGATCCGGTCATTCGGACCAATAGGAGCCGACCAGACGCTGGACGGCAGGATGAACGGGGAGGCAATCGCCCCAGCCGTTAGCTTAAGGAAGGAACGACGATCCTGAAGGGAAGTATTCATAGGGGAGGAACTAGCTGGGTTTTCCAATCTAATTACATCTTCACGGCGAGTGGCGCACTTTTTTTCTACAAATTGCTTTCGGGCAATCGGTGATGCAAGGTCATTACAAGGCGGAGTGCTGAGTTTCTATGTTCCGAGTCTGCTTTGCGCTAGGTCTTGGGTTGAATCTTGAATCCACTGACAAAGAAGTTCTTTTGACTGGATGAATTCAGCAAGTCGTCTGGCAACTGGACTGTTGTCCCGCTACCAGCTGAATAAGTCCAATTCAGAGGCTTCGGATAACCCAGGAGGTAGATAGGAGAATTTGCTTTTGGCTCCACAGTCTTGAGCACTAATGATTTTCCAGGCCAGTGCAGCGAGAAGGCATAGATTGTATGGTGGTCCTTGCTCCGAGTGTAGCGAATCTCATCGCCCTCTCGCCAAGACTCCCCACCCCTCGCACGAGTGGAATAGATGCCTTCGCCGTTGACCTTGAGCCATGCCCCGGCACTCCGGATGTTTTCAATAGCCGTGGGATGAAATCTGCCATCAGGCCCGGGCCCAACGCCGACCATGAAATTTCCACCCTTGGCGACACAATCAACCAACGAGCGGATAATCCATTCTCCCCCCTTGTAATGCTTCGGGTCAGGATCGTAATCGAAGTCTTTTGCCAGAGGATAAATCACGAACCATGGGAGATTGCTTCTCTTTGAATCCCCAGGGATGACGCGCTCCGGTGTTTCATAGTCGCCATAGGCACCGATCCCGCGGTTGCGGAACATGACATCAGGCTGAATTTTGCGCAGTGCCAGCATCGTTTCCCTCAATTGTTTCCAGACTTTGTCCCCTAGCTGGATATCAAGACAGACCATGTCGATCTTGCCATAGTTGGTCAGCAGTTCCGTCAACTGATCTCGATGCCTAGCCATCATGCGATTCTCCTCCTCTTGGGTTGGAGCAGGCGCATTATTGAAAATATTGAATTTTGTCTTCGTGCTCTCCCCCACCAGCTTTTTGTCGACCACTAGTTTTCCATAGAGCTCCCGGTGATTCGCAGCATCCGGGAAATAGACCGGGTCACAACCGTAGGGACGAAAATCGGCGTCATACCAATCAGGATGAGAGAAATATAGGTCGATAGCCAATCCACGCCGATGGCCGGCCTCACAAAGCTCTCTGATGATGTCGCGGTGAAAGGGGGTATCCATGACACTGTAAGCGAGGTCGCAGTCCTCAAGAGTTGGTCCACCAGGGGCAATCCAGTTCACTCGCTTTTTGACATGGGTTTTTGTATCGAACAGCGAAAAGCCCTCGTGATGCTTGGTGGTGATGGCAAACATCTTCATTCCATTATCTGCAAAAAGATTCACCCACTCATCAGCATCAAACCCAGTTGGATTCCATTTTTTGTACATCTCTTGGTAGGCCTGCTTTTCCGAGTAACCGAGCGGTAAAAACATCCACGATTCGCCCCCCTTGCTGGCAGATGTGCGGGCCGTAGTATAGATCCCCCAATGAATCCTTATGCCGTATTTTAAATCATTAAAGGCATCGACCGCAGAGGGTGGCGCATGTTGATACTCGGAAACCGGTTCCTCCTTGCTTGTGCCTGCCTTGAGATCGGCTCCAAAACCCGATGAAATCAGGATGGGAATCCATAGAAAAAGAAGCCCCATCACATTGATGTGGTCATAAGAGTGCAATCTCCCCGTTAGTCGTGGCATCATGGGCAGTATGAGTTGGCGTTGCCGATAGTGTTGATCGGCTAATTGGCGCAACTTTCTCTCCCGCCAATAAGATACCTCCTTTTCTTCAAAAGGCATCCACGGAAAAACATGAAAGCTTCATAAAGCATTTCTCCCAAAATGGCAGCCGGAGGCGAATTCGGCACAGCATCCGCGTTTAAACAGACAACATCATCATCGTTTAAGGGCTAGTCGAGCACTACGCACACTTATTATTCCAATACCAAAAATAAACAATGAACCGACCTCAACACCGTTGATCTGGAATGAACGCTCCCGGGGTGATAACCATTCACCAATGACTGCAAGCCACACTGTTCAACCTGCCGGCAGGACCATTGAACTCATGGCACCTGCTGGCTCATGGGAATCACTATCCGCTGCGCTGAAAGCAGGTGCAGATTCTGTTTACTTTGGCATTGGAAAAATGAATATGCGGGCTCGCTCAGCCGACAATTTCAGACCAGATGACCTTATAAAGATTATCGCAGAGTGCCGCAGGCATGGGGCAAACGCCTATCTTGCACTCAATACTATCCTGTTTGATGAAGAGCTTGAGGAAGCGAGATCCCTCTGCCTTCTTGCAAAAAACGCTGGTGTGGATGCCGTTATTGCTGCAGACCCAGCCATTTTAGAGGCCGCCAAATCTGCGGGACTGGCGATACATATTTCTGTCCAAGCGAATGTGACAAACCTGGTCGCAGTGAAGTTCTTTTCGTCCTACGCCGATGTGATCGTGCTGGCTCGCGAACTGAGCCTCGACCAAATAAGGGGTATTATCCAAGGAATCCGAGAACAGCACATCATCGGACCATCGGGTAATCTTGTGCAAATCGAGATTTTTGCCCACGGGGCCCTCTGCGTTGCCTTCTCAGGCAAATGTCAGATGAGCCTCTCGATTTATGGCCCTAAAGCAGCCGCAAGCCGAGGTGCCTGCTTCCAACCGTGCCGCAGGACATACCGTGTCACCGATCAAGAAACCGGCGAAGAACTTACACTCGACGGTCACCAAGTCATGTCCCCAAAAGATCTCTGCACCTTACCCTTCCTCGACCAGATCCTTGATGCCGGTGTTTCAGTTCTCAAGATCGAAGGCCGCGGGCGGGCAGCCGACTTTGTTTCAGCTGTTGTGAGTGTTTATCGAGAGGGCATTAATGCTTGGCAAAATGGCACCTTCCAGGAAAAACAAAAAACGGGTCGGTGGATGACCGAGTTGGAGAAGGTTTTTAACCGTGGCTTCTGGGTGGGAGGATATTATTTGGGCAAGCCAATCGACCAGTGGGCTTCCTGCTCGGACTCCCAAGCCACCGAGAGAAAAGTCTTTGCCGGCGAAATCACGAATTATTATTCCCGTATCGGTATTGCGGAAGGACTCATTCACGCCCAGTCAATACAACTTGGTGATGATCTCTGGATTTTGGGAAAAACCACTGGAGCCATACGTACGAAGGTGGCTGAACTTCGTGTCGGAAAAGTGGGTGCATCGGTCACGAAAGCCGACAAAGGATCAGTCGTTGCTTTTCCTGTCCCGGTAAAAGTCCGTTCGGGAGACAAACTCTATCGGATCGACTCTACTGCCGAGCCGCTTGGATGATTATATTCGGTAGTGTGAAATGTCGATTCACCAGCGCCTAGATGAAAAAGCAGAGAACCTTGGCTCTGCTATTTTTTTGTAAGTGCGAGCTGGGCCTCATAGAGCGATTCGGGAATAACGCCTGGGCGATTAAGGCCCTGAATCGTTAGCCATTCATCAGCCCGATCCGCGTCCTTGCCGTTAACAGTGATTTTGGGACCTTCTCGGTAAACACCGATGAGGAATGACTTGGGCCAGTGTTCATGCGCGGAAAGCGGTGTTTGACTGGAGGTTGTAGCATAGGTGCGGAAAAACTCCCCGTTATCCCCGCCTCTCAACATTTTCGGGGGGGCTTTGATATTCCAAAAAACGTTTCTCACTCCAGCATGAGGCAAATATCCCGGAGATCCACCAGGGAACACATAGGCATTTTCAATGTTATCGTAGAGATTTTCATAGGGGGCATAACCATGGAAATCGAGGCAGGTGTCACATTGGGATTCATTATCGTAAGGACCATACAAAAACCTCGACTTGGTAAATACATTTCCAGATGAAAAAGCAGCGACGAAGAAGGTGTGGACGCGAGGAGCCGTGATTGTCACGTCGCGAATGAGGTTGTCGGAGGACCGGGATACTGTAATGCCAGTATGGCCATTCTGACCCGTAATTTGAATGTGCTCAACGGTCATAAACTTGCACTGATTAAGTCCGATATCCTGAGTGTAATTACAAGTGGTCAGATCTCGCGCCCAGCTGTGTGATACATTGGAGAAATTCAGTGCACTCCAAGAGTAATTCTGTTCCTGCGCAGTACGCAAAATACCAAGCCCCCCCTTGACGTAATCTCCGCCTTTGGCCTCGATCGGGAAAGGCTTGTGATGGGAAAATCCTCCCTTCCAATCAGATTCAAAGCGAATGCCCTCGATTCCCACCTCACTGAGAATCTCGAGAGTGCTTAGTTTTGGTTCCCAACGGGTAAACAGATCGATACGCAAAGGTTGCTTCAGACGGATACACGTTGGGGAAACGATCTCTTCAATCTCGAGCAGTGCCGTAACTCCTCCCCGGGCACCGGTCCGAAGATAGTCACTTAAATCGTCACGCAAAACAAAAGGCTCCACCAATGCACGGGTTAGGTCAGCCTTGTCGGCGTGAGGTTTGACAGGGTCAATCGCCGGATCAACGAGGGTCAGTTTCACAATCTGGCCGGCCTTGAAGGGAGCGCTGGACTCCACCGTTAAGAGGCGTTCGCCTCGCCTTACATCCGCCGTGATCGGCACACTTTTGGCCATTTTTCCGGAACCAATAAAACTAACCAAGGCAGTTTCCGCTCCAGAGCGACTTGATTGTGAAAGCAAAGTGTGGTGTTGACGGAAGACCGTCCCCATTGGACCGGATCCGGCCCCCTTTAACACCACCCCGGAGTTGGTCACGACCAATCCGTATTGTTTAGCGTCAAAAGATGGATCTGAAGAGAAAGGTGTGGAATTCAAATCGTAAACACCCCTTGGAAAACAGACGATGCCGCCCCCTTTCTTCTCTACAGCGTTAATTGCAGCTTGGATGGCAGCTACGTCGTCCTTCCCATCACCGGGGATGGCCCCAAAATCCGCTACCGAGACAGTGACAAGAGGATTGTTGAAAACTTGGGTTTTTGAAGAGTGATAGCCCGCTTGGGAAAAGTCCGGCAGGTTTTGTCCGGTCGGACCATTATGCACATAGGCTTCCCAAACAGGAGCAGTCCATGGCCTGATCGGCGAGGAAATCTGTGTTTCGCCGCTCGCCCGGGTATTGGACGAGGCGTGAAAAAACCAGGCACTCGCGATAAGGAGAGAGGAAGCTCGGATTCTCATATGCTATTAATAATGCAACCAGCTTTGTAAGTTGTTTTGAGATAACCCCTAGAATCAATTCAGGCTTAGGACAGTTATCGGGCGATTGAGTAAAATGGCGGAGGGGGTGGGATTCGACGAAAAACCTGCTGTTTTCGAGGCTAATTTTAGCCCTTTGAACAGACTACTCAAGCACTACCCCATCACTTCTCCCCCACTACAAAGAAGGGACACTTTTAGGGACACATTCCCAACACCACAGGACGAAATACCATAGTCTTTTGCATGTAGTCTTTTGGTATTGGGAATTATGAACTGCCGCAAATATTGTTTCAGAGTTATCGGGGAAAATCTCACAGCAATGCTCACAGGATGACGGCATCGGCACAGATCGCTCACTTGCTAGGGTAACTCTTAAAGCTGGAAATATATTCAAGACTGTTTGGTTACTTCATCCGCCTGTATTCTCCAGTACAAACAAAGACTGGGCCAAGCAGCGATCAAAGCGGTAACAGAGAAATTGAAAAACCCCGCTACCCCTTGCAGGGAAGCGGGGCTGTCCTAATCTATCTTAGATAGATGACTGATTTTTCGATTCGGTTCTACATCGAGCTTTTAACAGCGTTGGCGCCATTACTCACGTCATGACCGACTCCACTCACATCTCGTCCGGCGCCGCTGATGGTGTTGCAGCCAGTGAAGCTGCAGACAAGAATGGCAAGGATGGTTAAGGAAAGAAGCGTTTTCATAGGCAATAATCATCAGGCAGTAACTCATTTGCGTCTATGGGGTGAACTACCCGTTTTTACTCCAAGATAAGCCACCATCAGATCGGGGTAGGTTTTCACCCCATGGTAACAACGAGGCTGCGAACTATAGTTCTCTCGTTAAAAGCTCACAAACAACCAAATCGCAACACGTAAATCACCCGTATGAATAGCAACGCATTATTTATCACTCTCCTCTCCTCCGCAGTATTTATGACAGGGGGTGTACGTGGACAAAACTCCAATCAAGATCTCAAGGATGCCAAAAACAAAATTGAGGGAGCCGCCGAATCTGTCAAAAATTACACTTTTACGGAAAAAGATGAATTCGTCAGTATGATGAAGCGCAAGCTGGACGGCATAAACAGGAGCCTCGATAAGATTGATGCTCAAGCCGACAAGAGTGGCGCTGATACCAAGGCTGAGGCAAAAACTAAGGTTGATGCTCTGCGAGTAAAGGTTAGTCAATTGGGCGAGCAAGTTGATGCAGCAAAACATTCGACCGAGAGCACCTGGGATAGAGTGAAGACTGACACCGAAAATGCCTGCAAAAAATTGAAGTCAGAGGTTAGGAATGCGGATCGCTGGGCAAACGAGAAGATCTCCCGCTGAAGAACGGTTTCAAGACGCCTTGCGTTCATCAGTCCCGCAGAGACGCTCCTAGAAACTCCTTCGTTGTAAATGGGCAGGGGTATTCCCATCATGTGAATACCCCTGCTTATGACTGCACAGTCATGATTTTTTCTCCGAAAGTGCCTTTGATTTCTTTTTGTCAGGAGAATTCTTTTTAGGGCCACCGTTGGCGACATCACCTGGCCAAACAAGACGCCATGGCTCCCGCTTTAGGATTTCGGTGAATTCCTCGGTATTGTTGATCATTTCTGATATTCGCGAATTATTAAGCGTTTCCATGAATGTCTTCGCATTCCTAATGGTGGCTGTCATATCGGAATTCGGTCCGAAAATGCGATCCATGTTTTTTGATACCGAATCGGAGATGTCGAGCGTCCTTTCGCCCACAAAGTCGCTATGGTTTGTAGCAAGCCCGCTGTCGGCGCCACCCCGGACAAAATCAATCATCGGTTGTCCCATCAACCCCTGTTGAGCAAGACGGGCGGTAGCATTACAATAAATCTGCGCATCACGGGACACTTCAACATCAATTGACACCTCATCCTCTGGATGACTTTGGGGTCGATTTTCCAGTAGAATCGGCGAATGAAGAGCCGTTACTTTACCTATCTGGCGTCCTGCCAGAAGGACGGGCGCTCCAGGCCGAATCCCGCCTGCGTTGTCGTAGTAGATTCGATAAGAATTCAGAGGTTGGAGAACTCCCGGCATTCCAACAAATATTAGGAAAACAGATAGAATTCCAAAAGTCCCCAACACGAAAATTCCCGTCTTGATTTCATTTCCTTTTATTTGCATTTGATTGTTCCTTTATTTTTTGTGAACCGAAGCTGGGGAAAGAAACTCTCGGACGATCGGAATTTCCGAATTGCGAAATTCATCCGGCGACCCAAACAAGATCATTTTCCCTTCATCCAAAAAGGCCATGCGAGTCCCCAGGGAAAAGGCACTCTCCATCTCGTGTGTAACAACGACGGAAGTTACCTTTTGCTTCTCCCGCAATGTGACAATTAACTCGTTTATCAAATCACTGTTGATCGGATCGAGTCCAGCCGTTGGCTCGTCGAAAAGCAACAACTCGGGATCTAGCGCAAGCGCGCGTGCCATGCCTGCTCTCTTTTGCATGCCGCCACTGAGTTCAGATGGAAACTTGTCCCTTGCATTCGAGAGGCCCACGAGTTCGAGTTTCTCGTCAATGATGGACCTGATCTCTCTGACCGTTTTATGGGTCAACTCCTGCAAGGGGAGGGCCACATTTTCACCTACATTCAGGGAACTGAGTAGTGCTGCATTCTGATACACCATTCCGATATGCATTCGAACTTTGTTTAGTTTCCAACGGGAAAGCTCGGTTAGTTCCTCTTTTTTAAAGAATACTGAACCTGCGTCTGGCTTAAGTAATCCTAGGACGATGCTCAGTAGTGTACTCTTGCCGCAACCGCTAAGTCCCATGATAACCAGGACATCTTGAGAACGCACACAGAGATCGACTCCATTTAAGATTACCTTATCGCCGAATTGCAGTTTAATACCGCGCATCTCAAGGAGATTTTCAAGTGGGGCAATCATGGGAAAAAGGTGATCATGATGATGTTGCAAACTGAATCACAGGCGATCACGGTGCCGATAGATGCGACAACACTTTGCGTCGTTGCATTACCTACGCCGATTGCACCACCCCGCATTGAGAGCCCCTTGTAACATGCAATAAGTCCAATAATGCCTCCGAACATAAAACTCTTTACGACCCCCGCCATGAGATCTTTCACAAGCAAGTAGGTCATCACTTGATCATAAAAAAACCCATAACCTATCTGCAGCAGTAGATTGGAAACGAAGGCTCCCCCAAAGATACCGGAGATGATGGATATTACTGTCAGACACGGAGTGAGACAGAAGATAGCTAATATTCTAGGGGTAACCAGATAGCGAAGTGAACCGATACCCATACCTTCAATCGCATCTACTTCTCCATCGGCAGTCATGGCACCCAGTTCTGCTGTGTATGCAGCGCCTACTCGTGAAGCCAGCACGATGCCTGTAAAGAGCGGACCCATCTCCCTTGTAAAGGAAACGGAGACCACAGCGGGAACCAACGTGACAATCCCGAAGATTTGGAGCTGATAACCCGTTAGCAATGCCATGGTCAGACCGATGAATACCGAGAGTAGCACTACCATCGGGATTGAGCCGACGCCTGTCCTGTTAGTTTGAAAGAAAAATTCCTCCAAATGCATTGGTTTCCTGTGCTGGCGTATGCACTCCACAATTTCAGAAGCAGTCTCAATCAGCATCCGGAAGATGCCTCCCAGTTCCTGAAGCAATAAGAGAATCAGAATTCCAAGCTTGGCGATCATGGTGGGTGTTGTTCCATGTATCTCCAAAGAGGTTGCATCACTGGCCATTCATATCGGCTTAGCTACGGCTGACTTAAGCATCTGATCATGTGCGGCTTCGCTAATTCCTTCCTCAACAAGCCTTGCGCTGTCGCTGCGCCCATCATCATCCTCATCTTCGCTTGAGGACTCATTGGCTTTGGATCCTCTTGATCCGTGAACCGCATCCCATCGTTCTGCTTCAGGAGCCGATTCCAAAACAAAATCGGTTGCATCCCTCTCCCCCTTACCAGTCAATTCTCTCATAGCCTGATTCCACTCCGATCTAGACACGTTCTGTGGGGGGAGGCCTTTGATAAGCGTCAGTTCCACTGCGCGCTCCCTGACCATTTTTCGTGTAACAGTTCCGATGCCGTTGGAATTCAACATTACAATCCCCTGTTTTAGGAGATTCACTTTCATGGGGTTATCAGCATCCATTTCATTACATCATTCCGCATAACTCACCGATGCCCTTGAGACATTGCATTCAAGGACGACTTCCGCACTTAATTGCTGGTACGCGTTTGAGTTGAGGAGGTCGTCTCCCCAGGACTGTTACCTTGGCTAGTCGTGGTCGTGGTGCTTGATGAGGGGCTTCTGCGGGTTGTCACACTGATACAGGCGGATAGGCACGCTAGACTGATCAGAACCACTGTTGTCATAATTTTCTTCATATCCAGAGGTTATAACTTCATCCAATCCCACGCCATGGGGTGTAAACCTACCCGATCATGCTGTGATTTTTATGTTCCAGATGAAGCTCACAATATGGGACGGAAGGGTAACACCCCATGGTGCAACTGCGTAGGATAGTCCATTTTTATGGAATGAAATATCAACCGATCGAATTTCTTTGTCCCAGCTTCCCCTTATTACTCGCATTAGTTGGAATTGCTGAACGTGAAATCAGTCTTGTGCAGTTTGTCGCAAGCGAGTGATCCAGTTATTCCGTAGGTGTTACAATGAGATTCTTCTACTTCGTACCAATCGCTGCCGTCGGACTGCTTTTTCCCATGCCATTGAGTTGGGCCGCTGGAAGCGATCATGGACGGCAACTCCCAGCTTCCTGCTCATCTCTTGAATCGGGAGATTACACATGGCACCCGGAATCATCTTCAGATGGGCCGGTTGTTATCATCGCAAGCCTGTCCGACCAAGTGCTCTATGTGTACCGCAATGGCGTGCGCATTGGGCGTTCGACAATAAGTTCCGGGAAGCCGGGCCATGGAACTCCCACCGGGGTCTACACAATCCTTCAAAAGAATGTGAAGCACACATCAACCATTTTCAAGGGGGCGCCAATGCCCTACATGGAGCGCCTAACCTGGAGCGGTGTTGCCATGCATGCCGGAAATCTACCTGGCTATCCAGCTTCGCATGGGTGTGTACGCTTGCCACTTGATTTTGCTAGGAAGCTCTACGCCGTGACAACGAACGGAACCACGGTCATTGTAACGGACCATAGATCTAGATCCGATAGTAGCAAGTTTCCGTCTATTCTGTTCAATGCATCAACTGAAGCCACTCCTCCCAAGGGGATAACGTTCATTGATCCTTCAAAAGCTACCAACGGCCCAATTTCCATCATTGTCAGTAGTGCCGATGCAGAGATCTATGTTTACCGAAATGGTGTGGAAATCGGTCGGTCACCGCTCGGAGGGCTACACGGTCTTACTGGATTATATGTTTATTCAGCCCTGTCACGGACTGATGCCAGTGGACAGCGGGATTGGTTTTGCACTGCGAGCATTGTCGGATATGCACCGAAGATCAAAGAACTGAAAAAACTTATCACTGTTGACCCACAATTTCGCGCACAGATCCGAGCTCTCGTTTCAACCGGCACAACTCTTGTCCTGACAGATGCTCCGGTCGGAACCAGATCCATCGTCCATTCACAATTCGATATCCTGACTTCTCTGGATCCTCATTATGGAAGTGGAGGGTAATACCCCATGGAAAAAATACAGAAGGATAGGATACAACCTGCTGAAATGAAAAATCACACCCACAGCGAAGATCATGCATTCCAAACAAGGAATAGTGAATTCAGTGAAGCAGTAATAGAATGCAGTCCCTACGAAAGGGTGGGCGGGGTGGTCTATTTCTCCAGGATGGTTGAGAAGATGCGCCTCCGAGCCGCCAGAATCCTTCCCGAAGATTACATTCCGACACTAGGAAGATACTTTGACATGCGTTGCTGCTCCCTATTCGGGGTTAGTTACGAAGAACTTGCTACCCGAGTCCGGCAGGACGGCATTACAAATCAAGAAGCCTTTGACTGGGCGATCCAGCATGGGAATGCACCATCAGAGGAAGGGATTGAGATTTGGAATGAATTTTTGATGAAGCGGGGCTGGCGAGATGAGGCTACACCCTCACTCAGACGTCGCCTGAAGGAAATAGGTGCTGATAACCACCTTGAAATCCAGACAATATTTGATTGCATCGATTTTGAAGAAGGGCGTCCGCTTCATGATCCAACCGGATAATTTTATTCGCTGAAGATTGCTAGGAAAAATGCTAGTTGCCGTACCCTCCTCCTTTGGGGTTCCAACCTGCATCACCACCATACCCCCTGTTGCCTCCGTAGCCACCGCCCCGCAAACCGGCTGCACTGTAGTAGTGGCCGTTATAGAAAGAATACCCCTTGCGATACTTCCAGAAGTGGCCGTCGTGCCAGTATCCATAACCATAGCTCGGTATATAGACTGGAGGGATGAGTACAGCCGGATTTCCGTAGGCGTAATTGGGGGAGAGTCTTGGGATGCTACACCCTGAAAAGCTAAAAACTATTCCGCAAGCAATCAGAAAAGGGATTGCCCGGAGTGTGCTAGTCATGGGTTTGGAAAATGTAAATGGCAGTTGAATATTCGGCATGATTACTGGTGGGGTTAGCCACTCTGGATGATTCCTGAGTCGATGGCATGGCGTGTAAGACCCGCCGTGTCATGAACATTGAGTTTGTTCATAAGGCTCTGACGGTGCTTCTCCACCGTTTTAATACTGATCCCGAGTTCTGATGCAGTCTGTTTGTTCGCCATTCCTTCAGCAATGAGCTGCAGAACTTCCATCTCACGGGATGTAAGTTGGATGCTTCGATGTTTCACGCACCCGCCGATCCCGACACTTTTTTCGTATCTAGAAATTCGTCTGGCAACCGAGGGACTGAAAAACGACTTGCCAGCTGCAACGGCCCGCACTGCCTTTCCCAGTATGTTTGCCGAGGTCTGCTTGATCAGAAATCCCGCGACTCCGATTTCGATGGCGCGTTCAATGTAGGCATCATTTTCGTGGGCCGAAAGAATCAGAATTCGGCAAGCCGGATCGGTGTGCAGGATCTGTCTGGCAGCCTCAAGGCCGTTGAGTTGGGGCATAGCAATGTCCATGAGCACGACATCGGACCGAACGCTTCGCGTCATCTCGACCGCCATACGACCGGTCTGTGCCTCCCCAACGATTTTCAGATCGCGTTCAGCCTCAAGAAGCAGGCGCAAACCTTCGAGGACAATCATATGATCTTCAGCCAGAAGAATCTTGATGGGATTCATATCAAAACGGTGGCAAGAGGATGTCACGAACTGATCGTTTCCCGTAGACGAGCTTGTGTTGATCGGGAATTTCAGCGCGGATAGTGGTTCCCTGCTTAGGCGATGAATCGATATTAAAACAGCCTCCCACCATTTCGATCCGCTCCCTCATGCCGACCAGACCCAAGCGCTTGTTCATGCCGGATGAGAACACACGCTCGACATCGAACGACCTGCCGTTGTCATGGATTTCCATGCGCACGACGTTTGGAAACTTGCTGATTGTAACATGGACCTGCGTCGCCTCTGCATGCTGAGTGACGTTTGCCAGCGCCGCCTGAACAACCCTAAAAAGCACCGTCCGCTTGGCACTATTCAACGCCTCAACCTTCGGAAAAGCAGTAAAGTGGCAGTAAATACCCGTCCTTTTTCCGAAGTCCCTCATGTAATTCTTCAAGGAAGGAATAATCCCGAGATCATCCAATGATGCTGGGCGAAGTCGTTGTGCGAACTGGTGGACGATCTTCACCGATTTCTCGACCAGACGCTGGGTGCTGGCGATTTTTTTGGAAAGCCCCTTTGTATTGAAGGTGGCCTCTACTTGTAGGGATGCGAGATGAACATTGATGCCCGCAAGCACCTGAGCAATCTCATCATGCAGTTCGCGGCTGATCTGCTTTCGTTGCTCCTCGCTTTCCAGAAGGACATGGTGTGAAAGATACCGCAACTGTTCCTGTAACTGGCGGGATTTTGTCAGGAGTAACTTATGATGGTGCTCGCTTTTTTTGAGCGCGATCTGGGCTGCTTTTCTCAAGGTTATTTCCCTGACCAACTTCCCTTTCATTGCTTCTAGCTGGTTAGCGTTCCTTTTAATCATGGTTTATTCAGCGTTCCAAAGAACAACCCCTTCATCTTTGGCTCACTTTCCTAGAAGGAGATGAACCTAGCCTCAGTGGCGAGTTATGTTCTTTTTCAAGGTCATGCCATTTCACGGTTTTGTCCATGGGGTAATACCCTACCAAACTACACTAACCGCGCTTCACGGAATCCAATAGAAATCCGGGCATTTAACCATGACTGATCGGGTAGGGTTTCACCCTATTGCCCAGAATGCATCTAGGAACTAGCCAAGTATCTTATTATGTTATACACAATCGCCTTGGTTCTAGTGGTTCTCTGGCTGTTCGGTTTTGTCTCAAGTTACACAATGGGCGGCTTTATTCATCTCCTGCTAGTGATTGCCGTCATAATCGTCTTGGTTCGAATTATCAAGGGAGGTTCCATCTAGCGGCTGATCAACCATGGTTTACGTTTATGGGCCATAGCTAGTTAATCCTGAAACGCTATGAACATTGGATGGATAGCTTGCAGGATGTTTTCTCTCATAATTCGGAGGTGATCTCTCTGGTGGGGTTTGACCCCATAGCGGACTGATGTTCGCCAGCGTATTGATTTCAATAACCAAACAACTATGAAACTCAACGCCTCACTCTCACTTATGGTATCTATTGGCATTGCCATCGCCTTCCCGATGGCAGCGTACTCAGAAGATTCAAATAACAGTAAACAGGAAAAAAAACCTCAGAGCGCTCAGCAACAAAAGCCTCAGGGAGTACAACAACATGGAGGAAAAGCAGGGCAGGCGATATCACATGCCTCAGCTTCCTCAGGAGTAAGGAACCAGAGCGGAAGTGCGCCACACCAAAGCAACGCTGGTCATTCCAGTCAAGTTACCAATGGATCGACCACGACAAGCCATCGAAACCAAATTTCCCAGACTGTTTCACCGGTAACACAGCAAAGCACTTCCGTCAGATCCGGTAGGCAGAACCAATCCGCTGCTTCAACGGTGACTTCCCAGAATCGTCAACAGAGCAGTAACAGGGGCAACCGTAGTCAAGGAAGCCAGTCCTCCACTTCTGTTGCGTCTACGCAGGCAGTTCAGCAAGGAGGACGCAGGTACGGCCAGCAGACCCAAACCTCCGGTACTGCAGCAGTCGCATCAAGTTACCAAGGAAACAATCAGTCAGGAGGCAGTCAGCAGTATCAGGGTCAGTCAACTCCCAATGGCCAGTATAACAGTGGCAACAACTACGGTGGTCTATGGTCTGGAGGCAATAGCCACGGCGACTGGAACCAGAACCAACAATACTACTGGAACAATCATCAATACCGCTGGTGGCAGGGCGGCTGGCTCATTATCGATGCGGGGTTCAACCCGTTTTATGTCCGCTCAGGTAATTTCTTTAACCCTGCAATGATCAGTAGTGTTCAGCAGTCCTTGGCTAATCAGGGATACTATCAAGGGCCAATTGACGGCGATTTCGGACCGGCCACCAGGAATGCGATTGGTAATTACCAGAATGACCATAACTTAATGGCTTCAGGTCGGATCAATAACGACCTTCTCAGGTCGCTTCAATTGCAATAA
>Ga0007854_10001027_pt1 | contig 18132 bp, 16 predicted proteins | sample CryBogCBH12Aug08_FD_60382 | JGI IMG/M metagenome (GOLD analysis project Ga0007854, IMG submission 60382) | Freshwater microbial communities from Crystal Bog, Wisconsin, USA - CBH12Aug08 | ecosystem: Environmental > Aquatic > Freshwater > Lake | place: Crystal Bog, Wisconsin, USA | collected...
AAATAATAAGTTTTTTAATTTAATTTTGATTATTGTTGGCAGTGTTCTTCAGACAGTCGCAGAATATCTGCCTCTCGTTGCTTGGTTGATTTGGCCATTCATTGTATATTTTTGTATGCAAACTATATTAATTCAAAGGAGTTTTGATTGGGGTTACGTTAAATACTGCTCAGAGTTGATTGCTAAGATAGAAAAAAAGGGCGAGGTGCTCACTGCTTTGATGCTTTACGGGATATTAAATTTAATTATCTACAGGGCAATAATGGAGTGCTTTGGTTGGCTTAGATTGGAGGCTGATTTTTTGCCTAACGAAGTCTTAACCATTTTCCCTTTTACAGTTGCTCAATTTTTCTCCTATCTTTTCATTGCGCAATGTGCATCTAAACTAAGTTTTCAGGGCAATGACCCCTTCAATGTTTTGAATTTATCACTGAGAGACTTGTTTTTTTCTCCGATCTCAATTCTTATACTTTTAATATTTCAGACTTTAATATTCAGTTATTTCGCTATTGAAATTTCACTTTTTTACCGCATGCCTGATTTGTCTACTTTTCTAGGTCATGCCCCATTTTCTTTTCTTGTATTGGTCTGGGTTTGTGGTCAGCCAATTGAAAAAGATACTAAATCATTGACAGAAAATTAAAATGCATTTAAATATGAAAACTATAAATCATAGTGTTATCAAACCCATCTTTTGGGTTGTCATCATCGCTACTCTAAATGGTTGTGTTGTTGGGCCAGATTTTAAAAGACCAGAGACACCGATGAGTAATTCATTCACCAGGGAAAAAGTGGATCTAGGTGCTCAGCAGACCTCGCTAATTGGTGCAGATTGGTGGAAGCACTACGAGAGCCCACAGCTCAATACATTGGTAGAACTTGCTTTAAAACACAACGCAAATATTGAGGCGGCCACTGCCAATTTGAGAGTTGCACAGCAAAACACGATTGCTCAGCAAGGGTACTATTTTCCAACGATCACGGCCGGCACAACAAGAACTATTATGAACCCAGGGGGGTTCAATGGAGCGCCATCTAACATTTCACAACTGGGTTCAGGTGCGCCCTCCTACTCAGTGAATAGTGCGGGACTGAGTGTTGGGTTTGTTCCCGATATATTCGGCGCCAACAAACGTGCAGTTGAATCCTTGAAGGCGCAAGAAAATATTACTAAATATCAATTGGCCGCTCTTCAAATTACAGTGGTGACGACGTTAATTCAAACGGTTGCCCAAGAAACCACCTTGCGAGAAGAGCTTCGTTTAGCATTAAGCGCTGAGCGATCTGCTTTTAAACAATTAGAGCACGTTCGAAAAATGACGACTATCGGCTACAACAGCGGTGTCGACTTGGCTGCTCAGGAGTCTTCCTATAGTGTAGTTGCATCCCAAGTTCCAGTTATTCGTAAGCTACATGATCAATCAATAGATATGCTTAACGTGTTGTGTGGTGAATTACCTAGCTCTATGTTGAGTATTCCTAGTATCGATGAGATAAAAATACCTAATGCATTACCAACTGCTATACCTAGTGGATGGATTGAAAGACGACCAGACGTTAAGGCCGCAGAGGAGATGGTTCGCTCAAATAATGCTCAAATTGGTGTTGCTATCGCTGCCATGATTCCACAGTTCTCCATAAGTGGCTTTACTGGAGCTACGGCGGGAGCCTTTTCCTCTCTAAGAGACTCATTTAATAGAAACTGGTCCGAAACCATAAGCGCCAATCAAACTGTTTTTGCGGGGGGTACTTTACTAGCTCGAAAGAGAGCTGCAGAGGCTAATTTAGATTATTCTCTAGGCCAATACAAGTCCGCAGTTCTGACGGCATTTCAAAATGTGGCAGATACACTTTATGCACTTGACCAAGACAAACAAAGTTGGGAGATTGCAAAGAGCAATGCTGAGGCTAACAAAAAATTGTATCAATATACTCAAACCCAATACGAAAAAGGGTACGCCTCAGAACCAGCTTTACTAAGTGCACAACAAGCCTACCTGGCCTCTGATATCACCAGAATACAAGCTTATGCTCTTTATCTTGGGGATACCGCTGCGTTGTATCAGTCTTTGGGGGGCGGTTGGTCTGAGGTAGCTAAAAATTAATACCTCACTTTTTTCCTATGTGAGTAGCTCAGCGGTTAGATGAGTTTGCTAAATTTACTGCTCGGTCGTTAGAAGATTTGCATCAAATGGCTTGATATATTGAAGGCAGGCGTCGTCTTTTGAGTTTAGCCAGTTAGCATAATTTTTTTCCTCCAAAATTGCAACCATCCTTTTTTCTTCATCTGGCTTATGAAATTGGTTCATCAAGCTGTGATTATCGGCATTCATAGTTAACATACTGAAGCTTCTGATTACTTCGCCACTGGCCGATCGCCAGCCAGTCCAAATACCAGCAATTCCCAGCGGCTTTAAATCTGCCCTGAAAATTTTTGTACTTATGGCCTTACCTGTTCTCCAATCAGGCTCATATATAGCTTCTGCCGGAACAATACACAGCCTTTTGAGACGCCAAGCATCTTTGAAAGCAGGTTTCTCAGCAACTGTTTCAATCCTTGCGTTGTAAGTATGTCTGGCGATCTTTGTGTCTTTGGACCAGTGAGGTATGAGTCCAAAGCTACCAGAAATGGATTCAATTGATTCTGTACCTTGGTCTATGGAACTCGTTGGAGTAATATTCCTGATGAAGGTAGTTGAATAGGTTGGCCAGACGTCAAAGTTTACTTTTTCAGGAGTTTGGACATTAAAAAATAACTTCAAACGTTTGGGCTCTTTAACGCTTTCAAAGTGCGCGCACATATGTTCTATTTACTTAAGTGTTTTCCAAATATCTCGCTCAAGTTGAGTCGTTTTTGAGGGATTATTGATCTGTTCCTCAAGCAAATGAGCTTGTTCACTTAATGCCAATCTTCGAAGTGTATTAACCTCTTTGCGGTACTCTTCTAGAGTTAATTCAATAGACACACCACCGATAGAAATTCCAGCAGAAATCTGCTCTTCCTTATCAAGGTCAATGCGGTTGATAATCTCTTGAATAACGTCTTTAGGAAGATGAAGGCGCTCGGCTTCTAGTTCTAAATTTTCTCTGTCTTCAGCGGTGAATTTGTCACTTGTGACGAGTTTTCTAACATCATCTTCGAATGTCTTTCTATCTAGTCGCAATTGATCAGTGAAGGAAGAGGCCATTAAACCGGCTGGAATAGCAAAAATTCCGATACCTACAAAGCTTACTATCACTGTCATAAGTCTTCCTAGCGGAGTAATGGGTGTAATATCACCGTAGCCAACACTGGCTAAGGTGATGACTGCCCAGTACATAGAAGCAGGAATACTCTCAAACTTATCTGGTTGTGAGTCATGTTCAAACATATAGCCAAGGCTGGCTGTCAAAATAATCATCAAAATCATCATGAAAGCAGCCGCCATCAAAACATACTTCTCACGCTGTACAGCTTTCAGTAGGGTATTAAGTGTTCCGGTGTATCGCGTGAGTTTCAGAAGTCTTGTTAATCTGAAGATTCTTAAAAACCTTAAATCAATCGATTTATTAACAAAAAGCGAAATGTAAAACGGTGAAATTGCAAGTAAATCAATCAACGCACTTGCAGAGAAAATGTAGAGTATCCGGCCTCTTATCGGCTTACTATAGCGTTGTATTTCACAACAACTGTATACCCGCAGCACATATTCGATTGAGAAAATAGTAACAGTTAAGATGTCTAAGGTTTTAAACTCGGCTGACCAAACTGAGTTTACCTCTTGAACAGTCTCTAGGATAATACAAATAACTGAGATCAACACTGCCAAAATGACCACATAGTCAATGTACTTGTTTACCTCATAAGAATGAGGGGTGGGATTAAGGAGGGCGAATATATTTTGTCTCAGACTTTTATTTTTATTTTTTGAAACGAATTTACCGGTGTTGTTGAATACATTTAAGATGGGTTGTATAAATTTTTCTATGTTCACCATAAATTCAATCAAAAATTTGTTAAAAAGTGGTCAGTTTATATGGGTAGAGAAATTCATTTTGAAATAATACTTTTGAACTCTTCTTTGATAACAGAAGCACCAGATTCCAATACATCGATAGGAGGACTTAGCGAGGGTATATTCGGAGTTGCCTCGGTACTGGTGAGAGCTGCAGGAGCATCTGCAATAACTGGGTTTGATTCGGTAGAAGAATCTGCTTGCTGAATAGTCCCAGGTGCTACTTGATCATTAGGATGCAAACCGCTTAGAGCCTTTTCTTTGCGCGCTTTAGCAGCTTTAGCAATGGCCTCTAATTTGTCGTGGGCCCCTTTTAGGTGATCTATAGAATTTTTCAGTAATTCAACTTCCCTTAATTGGCGTTCTGAGTCTGAAGTATCCACTCTAGGGCTCACTTTCTGATTTTAAGTTAATTTCATTTTACAAGACTTTTCTGAGCCATTTCTAATACTCTTCAGCAGGAAGATTCAACACGAGGGCGCAATTGAAATAGTTTAAGTCCTCCTGTAGATACAAGGCATCTTCTAACTATTTTATAGATATCTTGATCAAATTGAGCCGTGCCTGTGTTCAATAGATCATGTATTTCTTCATCAGTTCGTGCGCTCCCCAAATAGCACCATTTGTCAAAGACATGACAAACATCCCCCTCTTTGATTGCAACCGGATTTTCATAAGGCCATTTAGAGATTTTTAAATGCTGCAAGGCGGTGGTTAGCTTTAAATTATGCGAATTTTGATTGCCTTTGCCAACACAATCGCCTGCACATCGTTTTAGTTGATATGCAAAGCAAGGTTGTCCTGCTTTTACGCTCTCTAATCCCAATATGGCGTCACATAGTGAATTTTTTTCAGCCAAGTCTTTTAGGGAGTTGGTCGCTTCTCGCTTACTTTTGAAAAGTCCATACAAATTGTCTTGAAAACCTGGCGCTAAGTCATTTTTGGAAATCAAGTTTGGAGATAAATATCCGCTCGAGGTCTTATTTAATTGCCAAGCAAATAAAGTTGATGTTTTTCTGAGGCGAATATTGAGCAGCGGCAGTCTTTTCTTAATTAAATCAGACTCAAGTAGTAAAGCACCCAACTCGCCACTGGTCTCAATCCAATCAATATGCCTAATTTGCATCGAGAGTTTTGCCTCTTTTCTGTTGGTTGTGGCGCTTTGAAAGTGGCTTAGTACGCGAGTTTTAATCGTTTTAGATTTTCCAATATATAAACATTCATTGTTTTCACCATAAAAAATGTAGACGCCTGGACTATCTGGTATGGAGTTGATGAGTTGTGCGTCGATGTGGGGAGGGAGGCTAGGCCTACCTAAAATAGACTGCGCCGCTTCAATTACTCTTTGAGTACCAAATTTTCGCTCACAGTGCTGCCAAAATTGAAGCAATGTTAGGGCGTCTCCCATCGCTCTATGCCGTGAGGCGTTAATGAGGCCACATCTCTTGATGATTGAATCTAAATTATGCTTTTTCTCTGAAGGAAAAAGCAGTCTCGATAACTTAACGGTACAAACCACCTTTGGCCTAAATTCCAGCCCAACTTGATGAAACGCCGATTTAAGAAATCCGTAGTCAAACCTTGCGTTATGAGCTATGAATATTTTTTGACTGAGTTGCTCGTGTAATTCGGGTGCAATATCTGCAAATACAGGCTTATCGTGCAACATTTCAGGAGTGATCCCCGTCAATGTTTGGATATACACAGGTAGGTAAGAATTGGGATTAATTAAGGTCTCATAGTACTGAATTTCTCCGTTTATCAGCGTCACAACCGCTACCTCTGTGATTTGATCTCTGTCGAAATTGGAGCCAGTTGTCTCTATGTCTACAAAAGCTAGGGGGAGCACAATAATTAAGGATTATTTATCTGGTGAAGTTGTTTAAATTATTTTTTAAAAAACAACCTGATGTTTAGAATGAAAATAGAAACTAATCTACTGCTTCGTTAATGATAGCCCATCTCTCATGGTCTCGCCATTCACCGTTTATTTTTAGAAATTTAGGACTATAGCCCTCATAATGAAGACCAACAGACTTGGCAAGGCCTATAGAGCTCTTGTTATTGGGCTGTATATTGGCTTCTAGGCGGTGGAGCTTTAATTTTTTGAATGCTTTTGTAATTGTCACTTGAATTGCCTCCTTCATGTAGCCTTGTCCTCTGTATCCATCAAAAGCATAGTAAATTAAATAGCCACATTTAAAAATACCCATAAAAATATCTCTGATTTCAACAACTCCAATAAGCGCGTCATCGCTTAGCCGACGCACAAGGTATGCTTTATCCGAGCTAGTGGAGACTTCCTTGATAAACTTTAGAAATGATTTACGGGTCTTGGGGATTTCAATCCAGGGCTCAATGGACTTAAGGCTGGCTTGAGCGGCCTTAAGGTATTCCTTTTCATGGACAGACTTGAGTTTAACTAAATATATTTTGGAGTTCATGGACATCGATATTACTCTTTCTTAGCCTAAGGCGTTTTGTTATTTCCCCAAAGCAAGCATGAAAGTAGAGTTTTTAGGCCAAAACGGAACTTACACCGTCTGCTTAATCATATGGATTGATGTATGTTTGGATATGCATACATCTCATCGAAGATGAAAGATTTTTCGTTTTGATTTTTTAAGGGTTATCCTTAGGATTTGAACGATCCAGGGTAATTTGGGGCTTGCTTGTATCACAGGGGTTGTATTGCTGTCCGTGCAGTTTAAATCTAGGCTTGCTATTTCTTGATATCTAGATGCCGATGAATTTAGATACTTAAAATTAAATGAACATAGTTGTTTTAAGCAATTGATTTCAATGAATTTTCTGCGTTCATGAGATCTGAACTCAGAGCGGGTATTTAGTTCGACTCACACTTTTTAATCTTGAAAAATTCTTGTTGAAAAGTTTAATCTGTATTGCATTTTGATAAAGATTAATTCTTGCAGCTTGATATTTCAAATCACTAAGTTCAGTGTGATTTATTGAGGTGTTGTTTTTCTAAAAATAAACTCTTGATTTTTTTTGTGTTTCACTTAATAATTTGTTACACTTCAAAAATCGCATGAGCAGTCTTTGACTATAAAAATAAATAATTGTCAAAGCGCATCGACAAGTTGATGGAATTGAAATTTTTTTATTTAGTTTCATCCACTTTTTGATAAGCTAATTTTGTTTCAAAGGCAGAGAACATTGATCTTCTTAGTTGTTAGGGTATTGCGTGCTGTTTGACCACTGCGCAGAATGTAGACGTTGTTGCCATACCGAGCAGGGACAAGCTCCCCTTGAAATAACTCTAACAGCCTCTGAATCTAAGCGACTAGGTGAATTTTGCCTAGATGGCAATTGCCAATACCTAGGCAATTCTGGCTGTACTTTAGGCGAGCAAAAGCCTTTCAGCTGCTCCCTTTATCCTCTCTCATATAACCCTAAATCTCGCAGTTTCTCGTTTGATACAGAGTGCCCATTGATGGATACTTACTTTGGTCAGTTGAGCACTCCTGGAAGCGATGCCTCTGAGCATTTAGCTCGAATGACAAATAAGGTTGAAAAGTTGGAAAAGCAAGACCCAAATTTTCTTCAAACCAATTACGAAATAGACGTTGATTATTTTGACCTTAAAAAATTGCCCACAAAACCTCTCAATAGGAGTTTCCAAAAATGAGTGAAGTTTTATCCTCTGTTAACGTTTCAACCAAGCCCAATATAAGCGGCTCTACGGACTCCACCGGTCAACCTAGCATATCATCCATGGAGATTAGTAGCGAGACAATTGCCAAAGAGACAGTTACCAAAGTCAAGCGCATCAAGCCAGCATTAAGGGTAAAGGAGGTCGGTAATCAGAGTTGGACATCCAAGAATTTGGTTGTCAAGAGCGATCACAACAACATACGCTATTACACGACCCGTTGGGATGCTCTTTGCCCTTATATTGAAGTCACCGAAGAAATGCTAGATATGGCTCCCAAACCATTTGTTGTCTATGCAATACCTCCAGACAGTCCATTTGGTGTACCTATCAACGATAAGTACGGCTTAGTTAATGTGGCCGATGAGGGCTTTTGGGCCGACGAGCGCAGAACTCGCAAGTTCAAAGAATTGGACAAGCTTTACCGGACATTTGAGTACTCTGAGGAGGTCATCCCCGGGTATGAGCTCTCCGTCTCCGACATCTTTGAGATGGGTGGGGAACATTTCGCAAATTACTGTATTGACGACCGAGAGGTCGAGGGATTCATCGATTACATTCGCAAATTAGATGTTTTGATCCTCAGAGTCCATGACAGTAATGGAGAGTTGGTGCTGACCGACGTATCCATCTTATTGCCTGAATACAACCAGGTTTACGGAAGCTTTTGTCAATGGAACAGAGAGTTTAAAAATAAGTCACCAGGCATTTATGCCTGTTTATTAGCCAGTCGTTGGGCAGCCAAGAATGGGTACAAGTTCTATAACTTAGGACCCGTTGATGATTACGGCTATAAATCACTTTTCGTGACCGAGTTTGAACCCATATACGCCTTGGCGATTACGGACATGGATCATCCCTTGGTGCTGGATCCAACTTCACCCATTAATATTGACTTTAAGCCCCATGAGTTGAACCAGATTTATAGAACTCTGCCTGAGAAAAAGTACGCCAACGGCGCGAGTTAATCAACTACATAGAGACTTTAAATTAATTTGCCCCTTTTTAGGGGCAAATTAATTTAGAAAGTGTGCTTTTCACCAAAATTAATATCGTAGTCCATCACCAGTTCCTCACCTGTTTTGATGGCCCTCAAAGTAATTAGCTTATCGTTTTTTTTGAACTCAACGTTTGGTTTTTTGGAGTGGTTCAAATAAAGAGCCATATCCATTGAATTTAATCCAATAGAGGGCACAAGAAACTTGTCTTTATCAAAGTAGCAAAATATTTTCATTTGCTTTTTTACGCTTTGAGGAACGTTCTTCAGTTCTTTATGGCTTATCGGTACATCCTTGAACTTTAATTTGCTCTTCAATGGGTTTACACCCTTGGGAATAGGCTTGATGGCAAATACTCCAATACCGTGAACCTTGGAGACCCCTAAGCGGCAATAAACCTCTTTGTTGAGATGTTCTAAGAGTTTCTTTTTGAGTTCTGACATAACTAAATTCCAGTAAAAAGTTAATCCATTATCTTGGCTACTTGGACATCCAAGAAGAAGGTTATTGTAAACAAGGTCCCGCCCCAAAAGTCATAATTTACATATCCAACTCAAATAACTCCCGCCAACCATGGTGGTCTGATTAATCAAGGTTGAGCACCCAAAAGAGGCATCCTACCTCGGTCATGACAGGAATTATGCGGATCCGAGAGGGGAGCTGCTGACAAGGGTGTCGGGCACTTTTGTTGGCTTGGAGGCACCAAAATATATGGGTTTAGATAACCCTCGCTCAGTTGGCTAGAGCTTTAAACTAAATGAGATTTACGTATAAGTTGAGAGCATGGGAGGGTTATCTACCCGCAGGTTTAATTACTCCAGTGATAGGATATCGATACCGAAAAAACTGGAAAAATTGATGAGTAATAGAGATTTAGATCATCTAAGGGTCAAGCACAAAGAGGAGTTTATCCTCTCAGACCTTGACTCTCAAGCGCCCAAAAATGATGCATCTGAGGATGAGAAACTGATGCTAACTATCCAAAAACTTGGCGACAGACTAGATAAGCTACAAACGCTTTTATATTCAGGCAAAAAAAGGGGACTCCTCTTGGTGTTGCAGGGAATGGACACTGCAGGCAAGGACGGCTCTATTCGCAGGGTTTTTAGTCATATTAGCCCACTGGGTGTGAGGGCAGAAGCTTTTGGACCTCCTAGCGCGTTGGAGCTCGAACACGACTTTCTTTGGCGTATTCATTCCAAAACTCCTTCGCTTGGAGAGATTGTTGTATTTAACCGAAGTCACTATGAGGATGTATTGGTGACAAGGGTAAGAGGAACTGTAACTAGGGAAATTTGTCAACAAAGATACCAAGATATCATTGCATTCGAGACCTTGTTAGAAAGACAAGGGGTTAAGGTTTTGAAGTGTTTTCTAAATATCTCTAAAAATGAACAAAAGAGAAGATTAAAGGAAAGACTAGATGATCCTCACAAACGCTGGAAACTACAGCCATCAGATTTTGAAGATCGTAAATTGTGGGACCAATTTCAACACGCCTATCAAGACGCAATTAAAGAGACCTCTACTGTTGAGGCACCTTGGTACATCATTCCCGCAGATTCCAAGCACTATAGAGATTTTTGTCTTGCCAGTTTATTGGTTCAAACATTGGAGCAAATGAATTTAGAGGTGCCCAAAGCGAAATATGACTTCTCCAAGATTGAGTTTGATTAAGAAAGTCTAGGGAGCAAGGGAATACGAATATTCTCTTGTATCGTTTTTTGATTCAGTGTCAAGGGAGAAATAAACCTCCCTTAAACTAACCTCTTTGTAATTAACATTTTTTGAGTTCTCAGGGGACTCGATATGGATTTTGAGATTAGTAAAGAGGTATTGATTTAGAGACTTAAGAAAGGCATCAAAGCTCTTAATTTCTGGATGCTCCTTGGTGGGTTGTAGTGACCATGTCCTAAGCTGAATTTCCTCGGGTAGGAGTAAAACATCAAAGGATCTGTTTTGATGAAGTTGACCATATTGCTCTATATCGTAAAAAACCTTCCCTACCCATTGGGCTGACTCTTTATCATTAGCCTGTACTGGGGATATTTCTAAATGAGATAGAGTTAATTTTTTAGGATAAATTTTTATGTATGACATTTCAGCTAACTGTTTCGCAGTCTTTTGGATTTAAAACCCAAATCTTGAGATACGTATTTTTAATTTTGGTTTTGGAATTAGCACTATTGCAATTACATTTAAACAAACAGGCTCCATTTCTTCGACTAGGGCTAGCGATCTAGTTTTGAGTTATTTTTTCTAATTCTTTTGCGAGTACTTGAAAACCACGCCAAGTAGCCTCCGATCCAAGGGCTACTGCCTTGACCCCGCGACTACTAAGAGCGTGAGAATAACACCTTTGAAGAGCTGGAGCCCCTACGACGATGATCTCCTCTTTTTTCTTAAACTGCTGGGTTTGAAGCTCATATCCAATCAAAAGGCCGGATAATTTATTGAGAAGTTGAGCTGCTGTTTGCTCCTCAAATAAAGCTAAGGTCCGAATACCAAAAACATCATGTAAAAGGTTGGGTTTATAGGTGGTTTTTGCTTTGCTAGAGCTCTTTAGATCCGAGGTTTTAGATGTTTTACTCTTTTGAGATGCCAAGCTTAGATCTAAACCCTCGTTGAAAGCGGCTTCATCGAATTCAGTTTCCTCAAGCAATGAAGGTAGGGTCTTGCTCAAAATGGAGTGTTCTCTGAGGATGGAGAAAAACTCACCGGTCATAAATGTTGAAAAACTCTCGAATCGCCCTTCTTTTACATCCACCCATTTACTATGGGTCCCAGGTAATACAAGACGAGCATTTTGATTTCCAAGCAATGATAGTGCACCAATGACTTGGACTTCCTCGCCCCTGATCACGTCTGGCGCGTGTTCGAGTCTGATGCTTAGGCCAGGAACAATTGCAATTTTGTTGGGGTTGATCCAGTGCAATTGATGCGCTAATTGCTGCGGAGTGACGGGACAAGGGCAGTAGGGTGCGAGCTGCCATCCTTGAGCGCTTCCGGCCATGCCGCTGATGAGAATTAGTACATCCTCGTTGTCTAGCCACTGTGCGCAAATTTGGCTGAGTACATTTGGAAACTCGCCGGGTGGGACGCTCATTATCCCTTGCTCACTGCTCCTCTCCTCTTGGACCTGTTCATTTGTTATGAAAGCCGCTCGCAAGGAAGTTGTTCCCCAGTCAACTGCAATTAAGGGGCGGCTTAATGAAAGATTTCTCGAAAAGTTAGAATTTAAAGTGTTTTCCATAATGATGCGGTTATCAACCCAAAAAGATGGGCAAAAGAGCCGAGAATAATAATTCTAATTTTCGCATCTTTTGCAACGCAGAATAGACAATCTATGCGGTGTATTTTTTGGCGTGCGCTCATTAACGTAATCCTTAGTCTGAGCCCTAAGACTTAGAGTGTAGGATGGAGGGTCGAATTAATTTACAGTGGGATTATGAAATGAAATTATTGATTACTGGTGGCGCTGGATTTGTGGGATCTCGTTTAGCATCTCGAATTTTGAAGGACGCAGAACTCAATGGCCAAAAGATTGACAAATTGGTGATCTCTGATCAGTTTGCCCCCCCTAGTTCATTATTGAATGACCCAAGGGTTGAGTGCCGTACTTCCCCTCTTTTAACTCAGTGTCAGTCAATTCACGAGGATAGATTTGACGGTGTATTTCATTTGGCGTCTGCAGTTTCTGGTGAGTGTGAGGAAGATTTTGAATTGGGTTTAAGATCAAACCTAGATACCACTCGTGCATTGTTAGATGGTCTGAGGAAAGCGGGTAATGCCCCACGATTGGTCTTTTCAAGCTCAGTCGCTGTTTTTGGTCCCGACCCAGCTCATCCTATGCCCGACATCGTAACCGACGATACCTTACCGATGCCCCAGACTTCTTACGGCACCCATAAACTCATGTGCGAGCATTTAATTGCAGACTACACGCGTAAGGGCTTTATAGACGGCAGAAGTGCAAGACTGATGACGGTAACAGTGCGTCCCGGTCGACCCAATGGAGCCGCTTCTTCATTCTTTAGTGGCATTATTCGTGAACCCTTAAACGGAGAAACAGCAATTTGTCCAGTTCTAGATTCGGTCTCACATCCGGTATCAACTCCCTCACTGACCATACAAGGGCTAAAGGCAGTATATGAAGCAAGTCGAGAGAGTTTTTTGGGGCGCAGCGGTATGAATTTACCCGCCCTTAATGTGACCGTTAAAGACATGCTCCAGGCTCTGGAAAATGTGGCAGGTAAGAGCGTTCGTTCACTGGTTAAATTTGAACTCAATGAGCGTATCGCATCCATTGTTTCAAATTGGCCTAAAGGTACAAACTCAACAAGAGCGGTCCGCCTTGGTCTTCATAGCCCTAAGAACTTTGAAAGCGTAATTGAAGAATATATAGCAGATCAGAAAAGTAATTAATTTGGGGCTCTTTAGTCCATTCACTTTCGGGACTAAAGAGCTATTTGTAAATAATTTTAAAATTTACACTTAATGGTTGTCTCTTGGAACAAAGGCGCCCCTCTTGCCCTTAAGAAAGTCAAGGTCAACACCTTCATCGGCCTGGAGTACATGGTCGATGTAGAGTTTCCAGTAGCCCGAGTCTAGTTTAGGAACGGGAGGCGTCCACTTTGATTTGCGTGAGGCCAGTTCTTCGTCACTTACATGCAGATGTAGACTTCTCGCGGGAACGTTGAGCTCAATGAGATCGCCATTTTGAACGAGTGCCAATGGTCCACCCGCCGCGGCCTCGGGGGCCGTGTGCAGGATCACCGTGCCATAAGCTGTTCCACTCATTCGGGCATCACTGATTCGTACCATATCTGTAATGCCTTTTCTTAAAATCTTTGGAGGTAATGGCATATTGCCAACCTCCGCCATTCCGGGGTAGCCTTTGGGACCACAGTTTTTGAGTACGAGTATGCAGTTCTCATCTACTTCTAAATTTTCATCATCAATTCTCTTATGAAAATCCTCGATGTCCTCAAACACCACTGCTTTACCTTTGTGGATCATTAGCGATTCAGTGGCAGCGCTGGGCTTAATGACAGCCCCTCTAGGTGCAAGGTTACCCGTTAATACCGCAATACCCGCCTTTTCCTTAAATGGTGCTTCAAAGGGTTTGATTACGCGGGGGTCATAATTAACTGCGTTTGCAATGTTCTCAGAAACCGACTTTCCAGAAACTGTGATGATATCTTTGTGAAGTAAGTGTTCAATCTCTTTCATCACAACTGGCAGCCCTCCTGCATAACAAAAGTCCTCCATCAAATGTTCACCCGAAGGTTGTAGATTTACCAAACAAGGCAACTCACTGGCTAGTTTGTCAAAATCTTCTAACTTTAATGGAACTCCAATTCGACCTGCAATTGCTGTTAAGTGAATCACTGCATTTGTAGATCCACCAATTGCTGCCAGGGTTCTGATTGCATTCTCAAAGGCCTCTCTGGTCAGCACTTTAGATAGGGTCTGGTCTTGGTGAACCATATCTACGATTCTTCTACCGGACATACGAGCCAACACGTTTCTTCTTCCGTCTACGGCCGGGTAGGCAGCGTTTCCTGGCAACCCTACTCCTAAAGCCTCAACCATGCTAGCCATCGTAGAGGCAGTTCCCATGGTCATGCAACTACCGTGACTTCTGTGCATACAGCTCTCTGCCTCAAAAAACTCTTCTAACTTCAATGTTCCCGCACGCACTTGCTCACTCATGCTCCATAGGCCTGTGCCTGAACCTAGTTCTTGACCCCTCCATTTGCCGTTGAGCATTGGGCCTCCGCTCACTCCAATTGTTGGTAGGTCACAACTCGCAGCACCCATTAAAAGGGATGGGGTTGTTTTATCGCAACCCATCAGCAAAACAACGCCGTCTATTGGATTGCCGCGGATGCTTTCTTCAACATCCATACTTGCTAAATTTCTGTAAAGCATCGCTGTCGGTCTAAGTAACACTTCACCAAGTGACATGACGGGGAATTCAAGTGGAAATCCACCTGCTTCATACACACCTATTTTGACTTGTTCGGCGATGGTTCTGAAGTGAGAATTGCAGGGATTTAATTCGCTAAAGGTATTGCAAATCCCGATGACTGGTCTGCCATCAAATTGATCATGGGGAATACCTTTGCCTTTGAGCCAACTTCGGTAAGCAAAGCCGTCTCTGTCTTGTCTGCCAAACCATTGTTGACTACGAAGATCTTTGGGGTTTTTTTTGGGTGTTGAACTCATAAATGTTAATCTGCTAGGTGCGTGAAAAAATTGTGACAAGAAAAATGAATCTAAAAAACTTTGTTGGTCGTATAAAAAGAAATTACAGGATTTAAGATCTTGATTGCTGATCTATTGATAAATAACATCAAAAATAGATCCTAAAACCATCAATCCTAGGGAATAAAGGGATGTAAAAAATTAACAATCTACCTATACTAGCGCATGAATTAATGTAGTGTTATCAGGAAAAACCAGGCGAAAGACAAAAATGGATCCCATAGAGATTTTAAGAGTTTCAAATCTACCCCCCTTTTTGGTGGACGATTTGCATAAGGCTTACCTCATGCATGACAACAATCACATCACAGATCCTGATGTGCTCAAAAGAGTTGTTGCAATTGTGGGTGGCGGCGAATCTAAAATCGACCGCAAGTTGCTGGCACTTTTGCCAAATGTGAAAATGATTTCAGTATTTGGCGTTGGATATGATGGAGTCGATGTTGCTGCTGCGGTGGAGAAGGGGATCTCAGTTTCTCATACCCCAGGTGTTTTGAATGATGACGTCGCAGACCTTGCGATGGGTTTATTACTCAGCGTTGCAAGACAGATCCCACGTGCAGATCAATTTGTGCGTGCTGGGGACTGGGTAGATGGGCCATTTAATTTGACCAAGAAATTAACAGGTGCTCGCTTGGGTATCGTTGGACTGGGGAGAATTGGTCAGGCCATTGCCAAGAGAGCGTCTGCTTTTGATATGAAAATATCTTACACCGCTCGTTCCAAAAAGGCCGATCTACCCTTTCCCTATTATCCCAGCGCAAAAGCATTGGCCGCAGAGGTGGATTTTTTGTTGGCAATCACTCCCGGCGGGGATTCAACCCGGGGGATGATTAACCAAGAGGTCTTTGAAGCTTTAGGTCCTAAGGGGTTCTTTATCAATGTTGCGCGGGGCTCAGTTGTTGACCAACCGGCCATGATCAAGGCGCTTGAGAATAAGGTTATCGCCGGTGCTGGTTTAGATGTTTATTATGATGAGCCAAGAATTTCACCTGAGTTGCGTCACTTGCCAAATGTTGTATTGACCCCTCATATGGCCAGTGGGACTTTTGAGACCCGGCGTGCAATGGCAGATTTAGCGCTAGCAAATTTAGCTGCTTATTTTTCTGGAACACCGATTCCTGCACTTGTCCCTGAATGCCAAGCCCCGTAATTAGAGCAGAAAATAATTTGAAAAAGGAGATAAAAATGAAAATGAAACATTTAATAACCACCTCGATTTTCGCGGCTACTTTGTTAGCTACAGGGACTGTTTTGGCGCAAGAGAAAATCAATGTGTGGTGGGTAAAAGGTTTTTACAAATCTGAGGATGACGCTTTGTTTGCGGCCATCAAGAAATTTGAAGAGAAGCACAAAAACATAAAAGTTGAATTGTCTCAGTATTCAATCCAAGACATGATTCCCAAGACCGTTGCAGCACTTGACTCTGGTAACCCCCCTGACGTAGCCTATGCTGATCCTTATGATTTCCAAGTTACTGGTTATTGGGCTTATGAGGGCAAGTTAGAGGACATCAGTAGCGTGATCAATCCAATCCGCTCACGCTTTGCTCCCAACACGGTTGAAACAACTTTTCTATTTAACAACAAAGAAAATAAACGTGCTTACTATGCTTTCCCGCTGAAGCAACAAACTATGCATATTGAGTATTGGATTGATATGTTGGCTGATGCTGGTTTCAAAGAGTCAGATGTTCCAACAAACTGGAAAGATTATTGGAGTTTTTGGTGTGATAAAGCTCAACCCGCTTATCGTCAAAAGGTAGGTACACGTGTATTTGGCATCGGACAGCCCATGGGAGTTGACGGTACAGACTCATTCTTTTCCTTTTTGACCTATATGGATGCCTACAACGTCAAGTTGGTAAGTGAATCAGGAAAGTTATTGGTTGATGACCCAGACGTTCGCAAAGGACTCATTTCTGCATTGACTGACTATACAGCCGTTTATACAAAGGGCTGCACACCTCCTTCATCCACAAGCTGGAAAGATCCCGACAACAACGTTGCTTTTCACAACAAAACAACCATCATGACACACAACGCTACGATTTCAATCGCTGCAAAATGGATGGATGACATGAACAATGCCGCATTAACAGATGCACAACGAGCAATTGCAAAGAAAAACTACACTGAGAATATTCGTACAGCGGGTTGGCCTTTGAAGCCAGATGGATCAAAGATGCAGTACCGTACGGCTGTTAAAACAGGGGTAATTTTCAAAGATGCTAAAAACAAAGCCGCCGCCAAAGAATTTGTGAGCTTCTTGTTGCAAGAGGAGAATTTAACTCCCTACGTTGAAGGCTCATTAGGAAGATGGTTCCCAGTTACGACAGAAGGCCAGAAGAGAAAGTTTTGGCAAGAGGATGCACACAGAAGGTCCGTATTTAATCAGTACTCTGCAGGGACAACAACTTTTGAATTTACAAAAAACTTTCACTTTACTCAAATCAACAATGAAAATGTTTGGGCAAAAGCAATGAACCGTGTAATTAACGAAAAAGTTCCCGTTGACAAAGCAGTTGACGAGATGATTGATCGTATTAAAACAATTGCTAAGTAAAACTAACTTAACTTAGAAGTTGTGATCTCTAGGAGATGAGTGCTGATTCGTATCGCACTCATTTTCCTTATTTAAGGCTTGAAAGTAACAAATAATTGTGAATCCAACAAATACTATCTCACAAGCTATCAGCGATAGGCCTGTTTCTGCCAAAAGCACAACCACACAATGGGAGTTTTGGGGCAGGGTCATGGTCGTGCCTTATTTGCTAATTTTCTTTATTTTCGTTGTCTATCCTGTTGGTTACGGTCTATGGCTCGCGAGGCACCCAGATAGCTACGAGAGACTCTTTGCAGACCCTATTTTTTATAGAACTGTTATCAACACTTTGGTATTTTTAGTTGTTGGTATCAATATAAAAATGGTCATAGCTTTAATGCTCTCAGGCTTCTTTGTTCAAAAGAGGTGGTGGATTAGCATTATTTCAATGATCTTCATATTGCCTTGGGCGCTACCCTCCATTCCAACCATTCTCTCTGTCCGATTTATGTTGAATCCGGAGTGGGGGATCATCAATACACAAATATTTCAATTAACGGGTGCTGATGGTCCAAATTGGCTCAACGACCCTGTGCTTGCCCTTTGTCTTGCAATGGTGATGCATATTTGGAAATCTTTGCCTTTTTGGACT
>Ga0007854_10001028_pt1 | contig 18128 bp, 11 predicted proteins | sample CryBogCBH12Aug08_FD_60382 | JGI IMG/M metagenome (GOLD analysis project Ga0007854, IMG submission 60382) | Freshwater microbial communities from Crystal Bog, Wisconsin, USA - CBH12Aug08 | ecosystem: Environmental > Aquatic > Freshwater > Lake | place: Crystal Bog, Wisconsin, USA | collected...
CCGATGCGGCTGCCGCCGAAGCCGCAAAAGCCGCAGCGGCCGCCAGCGACCCCACCAAGGCGAATTACTTCAAGCCCGGCAATGTGGTCTGGAAAGCCTTGCAAAATGTTACCGGCATTGACGATGAAGACAGGCGGCTCATCATGAGCATCACCGGCACGATCATTATCACACCGGCTGTACCCGGTGGCGCCAATGGCGGCAGTCAGCCAACATGGCAATACACACAACCCACCAGTATTCGTGTGGAAGATTTTATCGGGGACGACCCGTCAGCCGTTTCCACCGGGGTAGATGTCTTTGTGTGCGACACCACAACGGATTGCCTCAATCCAACCGTTCCTGCGACCAATGTCTCCATCACACCCTTTGTTAAAAAGGTCAGCACAGCCATCGACGCGTTGCGCACAGGCATCACGACCCGCGCTACGCAAAACATCAATGACTTCAGAATTGTGGATGCTTCATCGGTGCCGGTGTGGAAGCTGCTCACCACATCCACAGCGACCAATCAGCCGCAAATGGTCGATTTATACAAACGCTTGATCGCCGTTGATATTGCCTATTCCTATTTCAACGGGCTCATCAGGATGGCCGGCCAATCGCTCGCCAACTCTGAAAGCGGCGCTGTCCCGCCGGATGCCCAGACGGCGATTGCTCAACTGCAAACAAGATTAAGCAATCTGTCGGCACTCGTGCAAACCATGCGCATCGCTGAATACAACAAAACATCTGGCGAGGCCAACCTGCAAAGGCAGATACAACTGATGCACCAGGCAATGGTTGCCGGTATCCCGGCACAAGCATTCACTTCGATGACCGTCTTCGAGAGCGAGCGGTGATATTCGAGGTTTTCTCCTACTGGAACATCAGGGAACTGGAACTGGTATTCAACGCGGTGGCCGCAATTGTCGGCAGCGGCGATTATCTTGGTCTGCTGAGAACGCTCGCGCTGGTGGGGATGCTCTCGATGTCCATGGCCGTACTTGCCGGGTTTAGCCAACTGCCGGATTTTGGGCGTTGGGTCATCATGCTTGCTATATTTAACGCCATGTTGCTTGTTCCTAAAGTCAACGTGGTGATAACCGACCGAACCGGCACTCAGCCATCGGTCACTGTTGCCAACGTGCCTATCGGCCTTGCCGCTTTTGCGCACTCGATCAGCCACGTCGGCGACTGGCTGACAAGCTCATTTGAGACGACTTTTTCGCTGCCCACAGACATTCAGTTCCGCACCAACGGCACGCTCTTCGGCCATCGCGTGCAAGAGGAGGTGCTGCACACCAAGTTCGATAACTCGATCCTGACTGGCAATCTGTTGGAGTTCTACCGCGAATGCGTCGTACCGGAATACTCGACCGGGTTTGTCGTCGCATCAGACTTGGCAAAATCGAACGACATCTGGACTTACCTTAGCGGCAAGACCAATCCGGGCAGGCTCGTCACAATCCGCACCATTCCCGGCGTGCCGCTCCCCACCGCCACAGACGCTTATGGGTGCGATATCGCCTATACCTATCTGACCGCGCAAATTGTCGCAGTCAACACCCAGCAAATGGATACGCTGGGCAGACACCTTTATCCGGGACTGCCGACAGCCGCCGCCAATGCGGCAGTTCAAGGGGCGATCCAGACATCAACCAACTACATACTCGGCGTTTCCACAACGGCTCTGGATGCGACCAAACAAGCGGCCATGAGCAATTTCATGATCGACGCGCAGTACATGCTGCCAGCGCAACTCGGCGATGCCGCCTCAGCGTCAGCCAATCTCGGCCAGGCGCAAGCCATACGCTCCACCTCCGAAAGCTACAAGATGATGGCAAAGATGGCAGAAAGCACCATGCCAAAAGTCAAGAATATCGTGGAGATCGTGCAGTATTCGGTTTTCCCGATCATCCTGTTGCTGGTATTGCTGGCGGGACATAAAGGCGGGCTGGTGTTGAAGGCTTATGTGATGAGCCTCATGTGGGTGCAATTGTGGCCACCGCTGTATGCCGTCATGCACCTTGTGATGACGATGCATGCCCAAGACCTGGCGGTAATGACTGGCGGGCTTGGTTTATCCATGTCGCAATACAGCCTGCTGAACAACGCCTACATCGGAGATGAAGCCATTGCGGGCATGATCGCGGCCACCGCAATACCCGCCATCGCGGCGGCAATCGTGAAGGGTGGGGACGTGGGCGCACAGGCGATTGCCGGGATGGTATCGCCTGCGCGCGAATCGGAAAGAATTGCCTCTGGCATGTCCTCTGGGAATTTGCAGATGGGCAACGCATCAATGGGCAACCAGTCGTTCGACACCATGAGCGGACTGCAATACAACACCCGGCCCACGATACGGCAAGGTGGATTCGAGAGCAGCACACAGGATGGCGTGAAGCGGTTTACGGGTACAGACGCGAACGGCAATGCGATGCAGATCAATGATGCGTCTGGCGCGGTACATACCCTGCCGGCAAAGATCAACCTCGGCAGCAAGACATCAGGCGCGCTCCAGACCGCCTCCGAAAACTCGGAAAGAACTGCCTTCACCGAATCTGTCGCAGCGCGGGAGGCAATGACTTCGGCGCTAAGCCAAACAGACTCGTTCGAGAAAGGGCACGGAAGGAGTACTGCTGCCGGACAACAGGACATGACCAGCTCACAAGCGTCATTCCTTCAGTCATATAACGAAGCCCAGAAAATCGCCCATAACTACGCATCGGAGCACGGCTTATCCCAAAAGCAAGAGGCAGAGTTGCTCGCATCGGCAAGCGCACAAGCAAGCGGCGGGATAAATGTATTTGGCAACGGAGCAACCGTAAGCGCGGGTGCGACAGCCAAAGGCAAGAGTAGCTCCGGAACGACGCAAATGCAGAATGTCGCGCACCAACTCGCCCAGGACAAAGGATTCGCGAATGCCATCACGTCCATGCAGAGCGCAGCTCATCAAGCCACCTTTACGCAAGGCGAAGACAGCACGGCAAAAGCTGCACATGGGATCAGGAGCAGCTTCGATCAAGCAAAATCCCACGATGAATCAGCCCAAGCCGCCCATGAAAAATCACTCACCTTCAAAGAGGCGGCTTCGCGCACCAAGGAGATGGCTGGCAGTTACGATGCGAACTACACCAATGAATTTGTGGGGTGGATGCAAACGCAATCCGACAGTACCGGGCATCGCTACACGGTGGATGATGTCACCGATATGGCGCTGCATGACAAGGGCGTGCTGGAGCAATACGCGGATCGTTTTGTGAGCGAGCAGATTGTTCCAAAGATAGATCAGGCAATCGAAAAGCCGACAAACAACGTGGCAGATGGATACGAACAAAACAAAGCCGCCGTGCCGGGAACTGAAGCAGTTACCTATTCCCGCAACCGGAATGATGCACAGGTAATGGGCGCAGCAAGCAGCGCAGGGGTTGACCCCAATACGGCACCAGTCAACCACGTTGCAGGACAGGTGCAGAGAATGACCGGCCAGGCGAATGACAGAATCAAAGCGGGGCATGGCGCCGTTACCGAAGAAGGCAAACCTTTGGAGCAAGATGCAATCCACTCCACCGACCCCGCTCGGCAAAACAACCTGAGTCTGGCGACGCAGAATGCCACAGCCGCAATCATGCCGGCAGGCACGATGTCACTGCTAAATAAAGCTGGCTTAGTCAGTGACGAGGCCGGAGTGGCGAAACCCGTTGCCGAAGGTTACAAGGGTTCGACCACGGATGCCATTGTGGATACCGCGCTTGACGTTGGGTTGATGGTTGGGGGAGGCGCGGCTGGCAGGCTGGTCGGAAGTGCCGCCGGAAAAGTTCTAGGCAAGGCAGCAGGCGATGTCGCAGAAGGGAAAATACTTGCCAATGCGGCAAAGGTAGAAGAGCGCGGCCTGGCTGCTGGTAAAGTCGATGCTCAGGCGGCTGCGGACACCAGAAGAGAGGCCGAGCGCGAATCGGCCAGAAAAGCCGGAGTCAACCGCGAGGCAGAGGTAAGTGCAACCCATGCTGTGGCGGGAACCATAGTTGGTGCGGCCGCAACCAGTCAAGCATTAGACGCCGTCAAGGAAGGGGTAAGCAAAGCAAATGACCTTGGTAATCAGATTGGAGATAAAGCAAAGCAGGTATTTAAGGATTAATGGCCTCAGTGATGCAATCCGCCCACTCCGCTCCGTCTGATCGCGCTCGCCATTTCCTGCTGGCGCAACTCGGACTTCATCGCCCACAGATGAGTCTTGCGCCAGTCGTCAGCGGTGCAGCCTTCGAACCTTCTGGCTCTCCTTCTTTCTGTCTTCATCGCAGCAGGAGATGCCCAAAGAAAAAGCCACAGAGCCATAACCGCAACGATCAACACCCACACGAAAGATGCCATTGCACCCAGGACGGCAAAAAACACAATGCTCAAACCAAGCTTGAAGCCGCCATCTTCGGTCACATGCTTGAACCCAGCCATCAAATCGTAAACGTACTGGGCAATCGGGTTATCAAACTCAACCACGGTTTTGAAGTCATATTTGGACGGCACGATCACATCCCGGTATTTTGGAAGACCGAGCAGGTGGGTCAGCAACCGGAGCACGCCGACAGCCATCCAATAGAATGCAAATATCGCTACCACCGCGATAGCCAACAAAATCAATATTCCCATTTTCGCCTCCTGTAGCTGTAGCCAAAGCATGTTCGCAATTTATTTGATTAACTTCATCCCGCAATTTTTGACCGCACCCAGATCAAATGTTGCCGTATAGCCACACCCTGCCTCGTTGGACGAACGCTCGATCAGGCAGTCTGCAAAATCAGCGTCACTTGCCTTGAAAAGTCGCAACGCTTTCCAGGCAACGTCGGCATTCTCCACGATAATTTCTTTGGTGCGCAACAACGTCTCCAGCACCACGCATATCTCTCCTTTGGCTGATGAGTAGCAGCCCGTCAGAACCCATACAAGCTCCACCACCGAAACAAGGCTAACGTAGCCCGGCTCATCCGCAGCCAACGACTCAATCAGTCGCGTTGCTTTGGGTGACTGAACTGGATCGTCCTGCGCGATATAGCGAACGAGAACGTTGGTGTCCAGGCCAATCATCTGGCTTTTGCTCCGTGAGTGGCGATTGCTTGGCTCATTGCCTCAATCGTTACCGGCAATGACGGTTTGCGCACCAACCCCTTCAATGCGCTCACAGACTGCGTAGATGCGACCAACTCGAACCGTCCCGGCTCAACTTGCACAAACTCTATTCGATCACCGGCCTCAACACCAAGTGCGGCTCGCACGACGGCAGGGATAGTGATCTGTCCCTTGCTGGTTATGGTTGCGGTTGACATAAATCTTCCCGTTAAAAACATGCCTTACATTAAAGTAAGGTTGGAGAAATGTCAACAAAGACAAAACTAAAGATAGATATTCAGCTCCGTGCTGTTTGAACAGCAGCTTCCGGGCGATTAATTCAGCGACTTGAAGTTCAGGGTCGTGCAAGTTGCCGCCAGTCAAAACCTCCAATACCATAAACATATCGACACTTGACAGCGACAGCATAGCTGTCTAATAATGCTGTCATGAACGATATATCCCCACCCAGCTACTCCATCGACGAACTGGCCGCGCTTGTCGAGTTGCCCCGTCGCACGGTGCGCTATTACATCCAGCAGAGCTTAGTGGATCATCCCATTGGCGAGAAGCGCTCCGCCTATTACACAACTACCCATTTGGAGCAATTGCTGACCATCCGCAAGTGGCAGCAAGCTGGCCTGTCACTTGATCGCATTCGCGAAATCATGGCTGGCCCGCATGATGGATTTTTACCTCCTCCGCGTGCTCGTGGCGCTGGCACAGTTGAAGTATGGAGCCACTTGGTAGTGAGCGATGGATTGGAAATCACTCTGGAACCGTCTCGCGCGGGATTGAGTTCAGAGCAGGTGCGGGAATTCTTCCGTTCCGTTACTACCCTTTATGAACAAATCAAACAGGAAGGAATAGATCATGCCGAGGAATGAAGAAGACCAAGCTATTCTCAAGGATCGCAATGGCGACACTGTCGCGCTAAAGGGTGTGAGTGTTCGTGGTCGTTTGCACGGTTTTATGGCAGAGGTTGAGGTTGAGCAGCACTATGTCAACCCAAAGAAAACCAACATCGAAGCGATCTATACTTTCCCGCTACCATTGGGTGCCACATTGCTTGGCCTTGAAATCGAGATCTCTGGCAAGAAACTTACCGGCAGCGTTGTCGAAAAAAAGCAGGCAGAGCGCCAGTACGAGGATGCAATCACAGACGGTGATAGTGCCATCATGCTCGAAGAGGCCGGGCCTGGACTTTATACGGTGAGCATTGGCAATCTAATGGCCGATGAGTCGGCGGTCATTAGATACCGCTACGCGCTCTTGCTGGCATGGCAAGGTGACAGAATTCGCTTTCTGCTTCCTACAACCATTGCTCCGCGCTATGGCAATCCACAGGCAGCAGGGCTACAACCTCACTTGACCCCTATTACTTCTTTGGTGGTTGATTACCCTCTGGATATTTCAATTATTGTGGAGGGCGATTTGGCTTCTGCCAGCATAGCAAGCCCAAGTCACCCTATTGCAGTTCAGCAATCTGGCAATGGCATGGTAGTTAAACTAGCTGGAAAGGCCTGTCTTGACCGTGATTTCATACTCACTATCCAGTCAGATACTGTGCAATCGTCGTGCGAAATCACCCCAGACGGGAAAAAACAAGTAGCACTCGCCTCGTTAAGAATCCCTCCAGCAACAGACACCGAAAATCGGCAGCTCGTGCTGAAGGTGGTCATAGATTGCTCTGGGTCGATGGCTGGAACCAGTATTTCCCAAGCGAGAAAGGCAGCGTTAGAAATCCTGAACCAACTGCGCCCACAAGATAAATTTAACGTGACGCTTTTTGGAAATACCTTTTCGCACATTTTCCCGAAGCCGATGCTGGCAAGTGAAAAGAATATTACCGAGGCGCGGAACAGGCTGGATAAGCTTGACGCCGACATGGGTGGCACGGAAATGGAGAAGGCTCTGGTAGATGTTTTCTCCATGGGGAACCAAGAGGAATCGGCTTCTGTACTGCTCATAACGGACGGAGAAATCCACGAACATGAAAAACTTGTCAAACGTGCCCAACAGTCAGGTCATAGAATTTTCACCGTAGGTGTTGGAAATGCAGTGGCGGAAGCTTTCCTAATATCATTGTCAAACGTGACTGGGGGTGCCTGTGAACTTGTTGCACCACAGGAAGGCATGTCCGAGCGAGTGTTATCCCAGTTTCACCGCATGAACCAACCCATCCTTGGCGAATTTCATATTGAGTGGCCTACATCCACTGAGTGGCAAACCCCTTTGCCATATAGTGTGTTTGCAGGTGATACTGTGCAGGTCTTTGCAGGATTTCTAAAACCAGTCGATGGAATTGTAAAACTTATAGTTCAGGGTACATGTGTAGTCACATCACCAATCGTTTCAGCCAATGAGGCTCAGATTCCTCGCGTTGCGGCTGCAAGGCGCATAGCAATGGCCCGTGAAGAGGATGGGTTACATCTAGCTCTCGATTACCAATTGCTATCCCGCTGGACAAACTTTTTGGTTATTGCCGAACGGTCTGACAAGGCAGATGACCTTCCTGAACTGCATCAGGTACCCCAGATGCTTGCAGCAGGATGGGGGGGCGTAGGTTATGACAGAGGAGCTAAACACTGCGTAGATCATGTAGAAACGATTTCAACGACTAATTACAAGGTATTAGAAATGCCCGCCATAATGCGAACAGGTAGGCATCGTGACGCTGCGACTATATCACTGGAATCTTCCGGCATAGATATGCTGGATATTCCTAGTTTCCTGAGAAAAAATGCGAATGAACCTACTTTGACGCCAGCAATTTTTATTGCGAAGTTTACCAACTCATACACATCATTCCTGCGACAACCCAAACTGCCGAAGTCGATTACAGAACTTGAGAATGTTGGTATTGGTAGCGATATGACTAATAGATTACTGAAATATATAGCACAAGGGTATGACGAAGCAGAAGTGGTCGCGGCCTTCATCTACGCACTCTCGCAGTCCGCTATTGGGGAAAAATTCAGTCGGTCATACACTCGTGCCATCCTCAAGCACTGGAAGCAGGTAGTAAAAAATCATGAGATAGATGTTGAAATGCAGGTTGGGTTGGCATCGGTCACTACCGATTCATGGAACTGGCAGTCGCAGGCTATGATTGTTTAGATTTTTGCATCTTGCAACTGAGGCAGGGAACGCTACGCTTAATTGGCTACAAGGGGGTTGTATGGAAGCCGCAAACATGTCAGAAAAAGACGAGGTGTTATTGATACAGAACGCCATCGAGTTAGCTAAAGCTGCACGCGATATGTTGCAGAGCGATATGAAATTGGGCACGCGACCTAAAGACTTCGCTCTGCTGCAACAGTGGAACAAGGACATACAAGCACTCGAAGAACATCTGGAGCAGGCGTGAGTGATATGCCCGCCTTGGCGCATGAAATAATGGTGCATCTGTGGAGTTTGTAATGTGGAGATGCAAATCTCTGACGTTCCATAAGCGGTTCCGGCTGTGCGCTCACACCCCGTATCAATGTAATAGTAGCCTGCAATCCCGCTTCCGCTTCGTGTTAGCATCGCATGAAACGAATAACAGGTGCTGAGATGAATAATTTGTTAAGTACATTCACTGATGAGTTTAGAAACCTCCTTAATATTTGGTTGCCCAAATTGTCCACCGATTGGTGGAAGCGCAATGTATTAGACATATTGACTTATCAGCAACAGGAGCGAGTCAAACAATCGCGCATTGATAATTTGTCTGGCCTCGATTTGGCGGCTTTGCTGCGAGTTCTCGATCAAAACTGGTACGAGCTTTCGCAACGCTTCAACTGGCCCAAAGAAGCTCGCAACTGGCTTAAAGAAGCGCAGACGATACGCAACCGCTGGGCGCATGCCACAACTGCCGAAACCGATCCACACGATGCCTATCGCGACGCCGACACGTTGGATCGTTTGGCCAGAATGCTGGGCATCAGCGATGCGGCACAAACACAAATAGCAACTTACAAACAGCAGCAATTGACCCAGTTTTCTCCCCCTGTTGTTCCAGCCCAACCACTGCCGCCTATTACATCGTCACCCGAGTATTCCGCGCCTGCCGTTGCAGCAATCCCTCCGTCAACTGCCATCCATGAAGGTTTTGCGCCCGGCCAACTGGTGCGCCTCAAATCCAATCGAGACAAGGTTTTTCCCGTTCTTTCGGTGTTACCCAACTCCGGTGGAGTGTGTCGCTATTCGGTTTTTGAGGATGGCAGGCCAACGAATTACTATGAAAGCCAACTTGAAGGCATCCCTGACGTGGAGGACGAGCGAATGCCGATTCAGCTCGCAGAATTTCACGCTCGCCTGACCTCCATGTTGTTGTCCGCGCCGTCTGCTGCCAACCTTTATTCGCTGCATTCTGGGCGCGTGCATTTCGTACCCTATCAGTACCGCCCGGTGCTCAAGCTGCTGCGAGCGGATCGCCCACGCCTGCTGATCGCCGACGATGTGGGTGTCGGCAAAACCATCGAAGCAGGGTTGATACTGAAAGAGCTGCAAGCCCGCTCCGATATTAAATCGGTGCTAATCATTTGTCCAAAACCGCTGGTGGCCGAAGGCAAATGGCGCAGCGAGATGAAGCGTTTTGGCGAAGAATTCACCCATCTTGATGGCGACACCTTGCGTCATTGCTTGCACGAAACCGACCTTGACGGCGAATGGCCGCGCCAGCATAACCGCACCATTTTGCCTTTCTCCCTGATCGACGATGCTCTGCTCAACGGTAAACCGCAAAAACGTGGCAAGAAAACCAAAGGGTTGCTCGACCTCGACCCGCCACCGCGCTTCGATCTGGTTATCGTGGATGAAGCTCACCACATTCGCAACGCCACTACCTGGCTGCACCAAGGCGTAAAGTTTTTCTGCGACCACGCCGAGGCAGTGATTTTTCTGACCGCCACCCCCATCCAGATGGGCAACAAGGATTTGTTCACCCTGCTCAACGTGCTGCGTCCAGACCTGGTGATAGATCAAGCCAGCTTTGAGTTTATGGCGGAACCCAATCCGCATATCCATGCTGCGGCGAACCATCTGCGCTCTGCGGCAACTGATGCTCATAAAAACGCATTGGCGGAATTGAAAACGGCGGCAAGCTGTTTTTCTTTCATTGAAACTCCCGATTTTCAGCGCGTGGTGGACACGCTTACCGAACTGGAAATCAGTCCGTCCACACGGGTTGCATTAATTCGGGAAGTCGAACGTTTTTCCACCTTCGATAGCCTCATCAATCGCACGCGACGGCGCGATATTGGCAACTTCACCACCCGTAAGCCGGAAACGGTTTCCGTCCCGCTTACCGATGCGCAACGTGCTTTTCATGACCAGTTGCTCGCTACGGCAGCCCGAATTTACGCCCATAACAATGGGGGGCAGGCAGTTGCGTTCATGCTTTCCACACTGCGGCGGCAGGCATCCAGTTGTCTTTACGCGCTGGCTCCGTTCATCGACCAGTGGCTGGCTGGCAAACTGAACGAGCTGGATCTGGCAGAAATTAATGACGATGAAACTGACGAGATAGAAGTTTTGCCGCCGGGCAGTATGCAGGCAGAAATCGAGCAATTGCGCCTGGCCGCAAGAATGCTCGATCCTGCCGACCCCAAGCTGGATGCCTTCCTAACCATCGTCCGCGACAAACAAACCCTGCCAAACAACAAGCTACTGGTGTTCACCAGCTTCCGCCATACACTTGCCTATCTTGAGAGGAAGCTGCTTGCGGCAGGTGTTCGCGTCGGTGTAATCCACGGCGGCGTGACGGACGAAAACCGCCGCGACATTCGCCAGCGCTTTGCACAAGCCAAGGAACAGCCCGACACGCTGGACGTGCTGCTATCCACCGAAGTCGGTAGCGAGGGCTTGGACTTCCAGTTCTGCGATGGCATGGTCAATTACGATCTTCCGTGGAATCCGATGCGCATCGAACAGCGCATCGGACGTATAGACCGTTACGGACAGAAAAGCGAAGTGGTGGTTATCAATAACCTCATCACCCCCGGCACGGTGGATGCCGACATTTATGAACGCTGCCTGCTTCGCATTGGCGTATTTCAGCAAGCACTGGGTGCAAGCGAAGAAATTCTTGGCCAGATCAGTAAAGTACTGCACGCCATTTCCGAGAGTTTTGAGCTGACTCTGCAACAGCGACAGGGTCGGTTGCAACAACTGGCGGACAACGAACTGCGCGAAATTCAAGAGCAGGAAGCGTTGGAAAGCCGCGCCACTGAACTGTTCGGTTTGAGTCTGCCCAACGATGACGACCTGAGCACCCCGACCAGCGGCTGGCTCACGCCGGAAGCATTGCATTCAGCAGTCAGCCTTTACCTGCGTGACCGCTCCGGTAAAGAGCAGGAAGTTATTCTTGGCAATCACCCCCTCAAGACCCTGCGACTGGATGCCGATGCTCGCACCTGCTTGCTGGAGGATTTTCAGAAACAGAAGGCAGGCAATCAGGAGGCGAGAGCTTGGGAACGCTGGCTCAAAGGGAATACGCCCCATCTGGAAATCACCTTCGATCAGGATTGCGCCAGCGAAAACCCCAAGGCCGTCCTACTGCATCCAGCCCATCCGCTGCTGCGTCAGGCTGCCACCCACCTGCATCCTCGTCAGCCGGTATATGTTCAGTGCCAAGTGCAAACGACGGAACTGGCGGCGGGAAGGTATCCCTTTGCCCTTTACCAGTGGCACAAACAAGGCGTGCGCGCAGATTGCGAATTAATGGTGGTGGCAGAATCGCCGGAGATCGAAGCAAGGTTGTTTTCCTTGTTGCGCGATGCGCTTCCAACAGAGCAAAGCGAGTTGCCAGCACCATCCGTATTCGACGCGCTCGAATCCCGTCACCATCAACGCTGGCGCGATGCGCTGGCTGATCACAAGGAAACCAATCAGCAGTTGGTGGATTACCGCCTGAACAGCCTGACCGCCAGCACCCAAGCGCGACTGCGGCAGGTAAACGAACAGTTGAGCAAGGCGACGGACGAAAAAATCCGCACCATGAAACAAGCGGAGCACGACCATATCGAGTCTGACTGTGCTCGCCGCAAGGAAAAACTGGATGCAGACAAGGAAGCGGCAGATATTCGTGCCGAGGCGGTGGCGTTTGGGGTGATATTAGTCAAATAGGTGTAAAAATGGCTAGCGACTACCAAAGGATATCTCAATACAACGAAAAGCAACTTGGGGCAGATCGTGCATCCCGCATGTCGCAAGTGGCTATGTATGCAGATACGGCACATTTCGTCTATGAAATCTTACAGAATGCTGATGATGCAGGTGCTACAGAAATATTCTTTACTGTTAATGCAACGCAACTGATCATTGAGCACAATGGAACTCAGTTCACAGAAGACAACGTGAATGCAATTAGTTATTTTGGAAAAGGCAAGACGGACATCACGAAAATCGGCCACTTTGGATTGGGGTTCAAATCGGTCTTTGCTTATACCGCATCCCCTCGAATCCATTCAGGCGAGGAAAGTTTTGAGATTACGGATCTCTATAGTGTAGCCAGCGCACCTTATCCCTCACACCTCAAGCGCGACCGCACTCGTTTCGTACTGCCCTTTGACCATCTAATAAGAAAGCCGGATTACATTGAACGTAGAAAGTTGAAGTCGGCTGAAAATGCTTATAAAGAAATTGTTGATAAGCTAGTTAACTTAGGCGGTGAGACACTTCTATTTACCAAATTCCTGATGGAGATTCATTGGGCGACAGAAGCGAAGGAGGGCCACTATCTTCGTGAGGACATTCAAGTTCATGGTGGGCGTGAGATCTTCATCATGACGGGTGACATGGAGGATCGCTATTATTTGATATTCGACCGCGCTATCCTCTGGCCTGATGAAGATGGCAACAATGTGGAGCATCGCCCTGTTCAAATCGCTTATGGCCTTGATAACAGCGTGAAAGAGGGTGGTGCCATTAAGGCAATTGAAGACGCATGCTTATTTGTTTTCTTCCCTACGGATAAAGAAACTCATACAGGCCTTATTCTTCAAGGACCATACCGCACTACGCCGGCTAGAGACAACGTACCTCCGAACGATGACTTCAACCGACATCTAGTCATTGAAACTGCTGCTTTACTAAAAGACAGCTTGGGAAACATCAAGAAGCTCGGGCTACTAAACCTGAATGCTCTTGATACGCTCCCTATTAATTACGATGAATTTAAAGAAGGCACATTCTTTAATCCATTGTATGCGGAAGTACGTGATGTTTTAGCAAATCAGCCTTTCCTGCCGACGGCAAGTCGTGGCTTTACCAGTGGGTTACAAGCTAAGTTGGCAAGAGGAGCGGAACAAACTAAGGTCTTCGGGCCTTCTCAGTTGGAACAGCTATTCGCTAGCCCCGGCTTAAAATGGCTCGATCAAGAGTTAACACAAAATAACTATCCAGATCTTCATCGATTCCTAGTGGGCAAAAAGAAATCCTCCTATGCTGCAGAGTGGTTGGCACCTCCCCTCGCCCCAGACATCGAAGTGACTGCGGAACAAATTGCCAAGCGAATTAATGCTGAGTTCATGTCACAGCAAAGTGATCAGTGGGTTATCCGTTTTTATGAGTATCTATCAGGCTCATCAGTACAATGGAATTTTGTCGATAGACCAATAATCAGACTGGAAGGGGATATTCATGTCACCCCCAAGGACGAGAATGAAACTCCGAATGCATTTCTACCCGCAGATGATGAGGATGATACGGTTTATGGTTTACCACTTGTCAAACGTTCGCTTGTACAACGAGATGATATACGCGAGTTTCTAAAAGAAGATATTGGACTAACGCCGCCTGACCTGGCTGACCTTGTAATAAATAAAATACTGCCAAAATATGCTCTAGAAGAGGAGACAATTGAAACTGAGACATGTCTGAAAGATTTCAGAAAGATACGACAGGCTTTACAAACGGACTCGGTGGAAAAAAAGAATCGTCTATTGAGCACGCTGAGCAATGCAATGATTGTTATGACAGTTCAACAGTCGGATGAGACCACAATTCGGCGAATAAAACCAAGCGAGGCCTACTGTGATTCTGAAGAAATAAAGGTATTTTTTGATGGGGCCGAGCAAACATATTTTCTTGCTCCTGGAAAATACGATGACGAAGACAATCGTTTGTTATTAGAACTCGGAGTGGTTGAAATTCCGCGAGTTAAAAAGCGCCTCCAAAACTACAATGGTTATGTGATGATTCGGCATTATCATGGTTGGCATAAGCGAGGACTTGACGGATTTGATCCTGAATGGGAAATGGATGGTGCAGAGAATGTCATCAAGGCCCCATCTCAAATACGGAGCCAGTTACTTTGGAAATATCTGTTACCTCACGCAGCATGCATTCAAGGAATTGTCGAAGAATCATCTCGTCAGACTTTTGAGAACGCAAAGCCTGTTCATGTAATGTCAGGCCTCGGTAACCTATTGATTAATTCCGCCTGGCTTCCAGATAAACAGGGCTGTTTTCATAAACCTGTGGATTTGGGATTGGGTGATTTGCCTGATGGTTTTGAAAAGATAAGTATACGAGCAAAAGAACTGGCCGAAAAGCTTGGAATGCTCAAGTCAGAAGAGCAGCAGGCATTGGCTGTTCTAACTAAAGGGGATGCGAGAAAGAAGAGAATTGCAGAGTACCTCCTGAATGCATCCGATGATGCCTTGGATAAATTCGACAAGCTGATTCCGAAGGAAAAAAAGCCAACCGAGTTCAAGACATTCAAGGAAGGTCTCAGCGCTGTCTACCGCCAGCAGAGGCAACCGCAAGATGATATTCCTGCACTTATAGGCTCGGTGGGGAACCCTGGGAGATACCAGTCTTCTCTAGATGCGGAAACCAAGGAGTCGGTTACGGAGTCTCAACATCGAGCTCAAGTTATTCAGTTTGGTTTGGTTCGTAACAGCTCAGTTAATGATAATGCACGCGCATTTCTTTACGAGCTGTACCAAGGTAAATGCCAAGTCTCTGGACAAACCTTTGTCCAGGCAAACGGCAAACAATATTTCGAGGCAGTAACTTTAGTTTCGCGCCTTGACGCAGAACATCTTAATAATCCAGGCAACATGCTTTGCCTTTCGGCAGATACAGCTGCAAAATTTATGTATGGTAATTTTGAATGGCTGGAAAATATCGAAGCGAAGATTCAACAATTTATGGCTGAAAAGGATGGAGGCACCGAGCAACACCGAAAAATACGCATTCGTTTAGCTGGCAATGAAGTAACAATAACTTGGACTGAACAGCATTTTATGAGGATGATTTCTTTGTGGAATAACGCATGATTAGGTTGATCATTCTGGATTTTAAATGACTTATCTTGAATGCAAACGCTATTACTCGCGGGAGATTAATAATTGATATTCGCCGTTCCCTTTTATTCTGAAGGTTTCGCTTACCATATGACTTTTTAACATTCAGACTCAGAAAATATGGCAACTATATCGCTCGCACAGATCAAGGCTGCGTTTGCGCTCGCTGAGAGTGTAAACGTTGGAAGGTTGACGTTTGAGGCAGCGGCTGCGGAACTCCGCGATCAACACGGCCTCAATATAAACTCAGCTCGTGATTTTATTGGACAGTATCGCCATATGTTACGTGGTGAGGTTTTTAAGCGTTCACTAAGCGCAACAGCATTGGAATATTTCCTGCCATCAATTGAGCGTAATAGCGGCAGGGAAGCAGCTGACAACGCAGCTTCCTCCGTTTGGAAACACATTGCATACTATGAGGCACTCGGAGACACACACCTAGCTAAGCTTCGATCAGTCGTAGAGAAGTTCCAAGCATCGCTTTCAGGTATCACCTCTGCGCAAGTTCAAGAGAGCAGGTTCGCTGCTGCGGTCGTACAGTCAACCCGTGATTCTTCGAGCAAACGAAGGGAGCGGCTTGAAAACGCAAACTCAACACCAAACATTATTTTTGTTAAAACTAAGGTCTATGTTCGCAATCCAGATGTCGTTGCAGAAGTGATTGCCCGAGCTAACGGAAGTTGCGAACTGTGCAAGAAGCCTGCGCCATTCTTACGCAAGTCAGATGGAACACCATACCTTGAAGTACACCACATAGACCAACTTGCTCATGGCGGCAAGGACACCGTGCAGAATGCGATTGCCATATGCCCAAACTGTCATCGCCGAGAGCATCATGGTGAGGACTAACACTTCAGAATTAGACCATAGCACACCCCCGGATTTAAACGTTAGACATGACCATGACAAGCTATCGAGAAGCTATCATCGCTGACCTTCCCGCCATCTGTCGTCTCGGGCAAGTAGTCAATTTATTACATCACGAGGCTCTGCCACATATTTTTTCTCCTGTATCAGACCCACAGCGGGATATTGTTTACTGGCGCAAAGGTATCGAAAACATAGGGGCAACTACATACGTCGCTGAGACATCTGGCGAAATTGTTGGCTTCGTTGCCGTTGATGTAGCCACTGAGAAACACACACAACTTCAACCAGTTTGCTTCGCCCGAATTGGTTCAATTTGTGTTTCCGAATCTTCACGTGGTCAAGGCATTGGGCGTGAACTCATGGCGCGAGCAGAACATTGGGCCGCCTCGAACGGAGCAGTTGATATTCGACTCAATGTTTGGTCATTCAACCAGTCAGCATTTCGACTATATGAGGAGCTTGGCTACGAGATTCGTTCGATGTTCCTCGGAAAGGCATTAACGCATGATGAAACCTAGCCTACGCGCCGAACAAATCTTGGCTCAATACCAGCGTATATCCACGCTGGGCGGTTCTAAAGTCGATGCGCATTACCCACCCCCAGTCTCGTACCCTCAACCTCGCGCCACAAATTCTCATCCGACGTATCGGTATAAATGCTCGTAGTTTGAAGGCTTGCATGCCCAAGCAGTCGCTGAATGACGTTCACCGGAACGCCGGACAGCGCCAAATAGCTGCCGCATGTGTGTCTCAGCCAATGAACGGTAGCGCGTTCAAATGCTTTCGCCTCAACGTGCCTACCGCTTTCTTTAAGTGACAGCGCGATGTCGTTAAAAAATGACCTGATCGCCTTGGATAGCGCGCTTGTGGTCAATGGCCTGTTTGAGGTCTCGCTGGCAATGAGCGGGGTTTCCGCTGGATTGGACATGATGTCCGGACTCAATCCGCGATGGGCCAGATACTCTTGCAGCAACAAGATCACAGTGCCGGGCAAGGGTACTGTTCGCCACTTCCCGCCTTTGCCATATACCTTGAGCATCCAGCGCACGCCCAGGCCATCGGATAGCGGCATGGCATACATCCGGCCAATGGTTGCATCGATCAGTTCAGATAGCCGCAGCCCCGTGGCATGTGAGAATGGCAATGCAAAACGCAGTCTGGCCGTGCCGGGTGTCACCGGCAGTTCAAGCAAGTGTTCCATCATGTAACCCCACTGGCCGACAGAGAGCGCCCGCGTAAACTCTACATCCGGGTCAGATTCAGTGCGATGGGCGGCAAGAGACTTCGCAACCGCACTCCACGGATTGAACGAGCAATATTGCACGCGAACCAGCCACTCGAAGAGATTGCCGATGATGGTCAGCGCGTGCCTGACGCTGCTGGCCGATAGCGCGCCATCAAACGGCTTCCAGGCCTGCTTGTGTCGCTCAACTTTTTTCGCGCCAATCCATTCGGATTGAGGGATGCGGAAAGACCAGTTGCCGGGCTCGGTTCTGCCTATTATGGACAGCCAGTCCCGGTAGGATGCGCAATCCTCGACTGTCAAATCCGACATTGCCTTGCCGCGCTCCAGAATTGCCCACAGCAGAATTCTTTCGGCTTCTTTTTGATAGGCACGCTGGGTGTTGGGATTGCCGGATTTTGTGGCGAGCCAGGCGAATACGGCTCGATAATCGTCTGGTGCATCAATGCGCGGGACACCGGGATACCGGTTGGAGCCGGAGCGGCCATCCAGGTCAGACGGGACGATGAAGGATTCCAGCGGAACAACATCGGTTTGCTGTTTTCGTATTTGTGCCATCAAGCTTGGAGTCAAGCTCCGTGATGGGCTGAGGGATTGCAGCGGCAACGCACCGAGAGAGGATTCGTAACCCC
>Ga0007854_10001030_pt1 | contig 18111 bp, 19 predicted proteins | sample CryBogCBH12Aug08_FD_60382 | JGI IMG/M metagenome (GOLD analysis project Ga0007854, IMG submission 60382) | Freshwater microbial communities from Crystal Bog, Wisconsin, USA - CBH12Aug08 | ecosystem: Environmental > Aquatic > Freshwater > Lake | place: Crystal Bog, Wisconsin, USA | collected...
TTGTTAGTCAAAATATCTTTGAATTGATAAAAGTTCGTTGCCTCTAAAATTTTAAGATTTGGATAAATACTTTTAACGATTCGTTGAAGTCCTAAAGTAAAGACTGGCTGAGAACTAAGTATGTAAAAAGACATTTCTGTGACCTATTTGTAGTCTACTTACTTCGTTGCACTAGCTTTCATCAAACACTCGCCTAACTTGTTAAAGTATTTTTGAGATTTTGGCGTTAATTCAAGAAACTTCTTTCTTGCATCTGCATCCTCAGCATATTGAATTAATTCTTTCTCAATTAACTTACCAAGCCTCCTGTGTAGGGTTGCTGGTGAGCCTAATTTGTTAGCAAAAATAAGATCTCCCACCAGCAATAATTTCCCTGATCTTGTGGCGATTGCAATAGTGTGAAGTAATTTACCCTCCACATCATCTAGCTTTGGAAACGAGGGGGAGTTCTCAAGTGTCACTAATAACTGTGTGAACCGAAAATATGCGTCTTGCAGGGTCGATGATTTCATAAAATTTTTTAATCTACAAACATTAATTTAACAATTGCATTGGATCACATTCTAAGAAGCTAGTGTTAGTTAGGCAATAGTAAAATACCATCAAAACTGTAAATAGTTATAAAATTTATTGATACTATTTAATCTTAATATTTTGGAACTTAATATCTACGTGAGCCGTATATTAACCTCTTTTTTCGTAATACTTTGCATTAGTATTGCTTGGTTCGTACTGGACTATATAAACGACGTCTACCTAGGGTTTTTACAGGTCAGTCAATTCGTCTCGGCCGTATATTGGTTGTCAGGACTACGGCTGCTTGTTATTATTTTATTCAATGAAGTAGGTGCCATTGGTTTATTCCTAGGGTATGTCCTTAGTGGTGTATTGATTCGGGATTTTGCTTTGCAAGATGCGCTTATTCTTGGCGTCCTGTCCTCACTTGCACCCGTCATTGCTTACAAACTGTGGTTGAAAATCACACAAATATCTAGCGCATTTGAGAACGTTAATTTCAATAAATTGTTTTTACTGGTCTTTTTACATTCTGCTTTTACTGCGGTTTTTCGAACAAGTTATCTATATCTCTCAGCAAGAGCCTCCAATTGGCAGGAAATAGTGGTTGTATTTGCCTCTAATGTTTGCGGTGCGTTGCTGTTTTTATATGCTCTCAAATACGTTAATCTGATTTACAGAGCCATCAAAACGCCTAAATAGTTGAGCTTTAGCCCGCACGGTCATTAAAATTTTACGGGCACTGCGTTAAATCAATCTCAGCAATAATTCATTTAAGTGAGTACTTTACAACTCACTTTAAGCGCTTCTATGCCGATTATTTTTCGGCTTCACAGATATTACAATTTTACAAACTAAGAGTTAAAAAATATATAACTGGAGACTTGTTTTTATGTCCAATATGTTTGACAAATCCAGAATCACCGTGGGCGGTGAATTTAACAGATGGCTGGTCCCGCCGGCGGCTATTGCGATTCATTTGTGCATCGGTATGGCTTATGGCTTGTCAGTATTTTGGCTCCCTCTTTCAAAGGCCTTAGGGGTTTCCCAAGGTCTGAGCGACGCTATCAAATGTCCTGCTGAAGTGGGATTCTTTCAAGAGCTATTCATCACCACATGCGATTGGAGAGTCTCAACTTTGGTCTGGGTTTTTACGATAGGCATTGTGTTCCTAGGGCTCTCTGCGGCACTATGGGGTGGGTGGCTGGAGCGTGTTGGTCCACGTAAAGCCGGTGTGCTGTCTGCATTTTGTTGGGCTGGGGGCATGTTTATTTCTGCCTACGGAATATCTATTCATCAATTTTGGATAGTACTATTAGGGACAGGAGTCATAGGCGGTATTGGATTGGGAATTGGGTACATATCTCCTGTATCAACTCTAATTAAATGGTTTCCTGATCGAAGAGGGATGGCCACAGGGATGGCCATTATGGGGTTTGGGGGGGGCGCAATGATCGGATCTCCCTTGGCTGCCATGTTGATGAAAGCTTATTCAACCCCCTCAAGTGTGGGTGTTGTAGAGACATTCCTGATCTTAGGTGTCATCTATTTTATTTATATGATGATTGGTGCCTTCAGCTACCGTATACCCCGAAGTGATTGGACCCCAAAGGGGTGGAATCCCCCTCAAACAAAGAGCGCATCTTCGATGATCACTCACGGTAGTGTTCATGCAAAGAATGTATGGAGTATTCCGCAGTTTTGGCTCGTTTGGATGGTTTTGTGTATGAATGTCAGTGCAGGAATTGGTGTGATTAGTATGGCCTCGCCAATGCTTCAAGAAGTATTTGCCGGCGAGTTGATTGGATCGACCCTCAAATTGAGTGAGCTTGATAAAGCTCAACTCACCTCTGTCGCAGGAATTGCCGCTGGGTTCACAGCCCTGATCAGTTTCTTTAATATTATTGGTCGCTTCATCTGGGCTAGTTTGTCTGATGCACTTGGAAGACAAGTAACTTACAGTATCTTCTTCATTTTAGGAGGATTGCTGTACTTTAGTGTTCCTAGCAGTGCAACCTCACTGAGTCTTCCTTTGTTTGTTGGCGCATTTTGCATCATCCTGAGTATGTACGGAGGTGGCTTTGCAACTGTCCCTGCCTACTTAGCAGATCTGTTTGGGACTCAAATGGTAGGCGCTATACATGGACGTTTGCTTACGGCCTGGGCCACTGCAGGCGTGCTTGGCCCCTATGTGGTTACCTACATGCGGGACTATCAACTAGATCTAGGCATACCAAAAGCACAGGTCTATAACCAAACAATGTATATTTTGGTTGCAATGTTAGTTATCGGTCTTATTTGTAATTTGCTTATTAGGCCTTTGGACCCTAAATGGTTTATGACAGAGGAGGAGCTAAATAGTGCAAAACAGTTAGCCCGTCATTCAGGTCACACAGATGAAGGAAATTCAATTAGTCCTGAGCAAACTAAGACCTCCGTGGTTGCTTTGATCCTTGCCTGGACTTTTATCGGAGTGCCGCTAGCTTGGGGTATTTATAAAACTTATCTGAGCGCTCTAAAACTATTTTAAAAACTAAGGTTGACGAGCCTTGACCCCGGCACTGGCTTTACAGTTAGGGCTGCTTGGTTCCCCACCTGACCCGGTTGGCTGCTTGTCCATGCGGGAAGGCCCGTCAAAGTAGATTGTAAGCACTCTCTAACCTTCGACTTGCAGTATTTTGAATTAATTTCTGGGTTTATGTCATTTATCTTGCATTATGAGGCATGAATATCGCAATGAATTTTCTTCGAGACTTATGAGTATTAGAATACAACTCTATGTCCTATATAGTATTAGCTCGTAAATACAGACCCAAAAATTTTTCTGAATTGGTTGGGCAATCTCACGTTGTAACGGCGCTATCAAATGCCTTGACCACTCAACGTTTGCATCATGCATATTTGTTTACTGGGACAAGAGGGGTGGGTAAAACCACTGTTTCTCGTATCTTGGCCAAATCCTTAAATTGTGAGTCTGGGATAACTGCTACGCCTTGCGGAAAGTGTGAGGCATGTATTCAAATTGATGCAGGTCGTTTTGTTGATTACACTGAACTAGACGCAGCATCGAACCGTGGTGTAGACGAAGTCCAGCAACTCTTAGAGCAAGCGGTTTATAAGCCAGTTCAAGGACGGTTCAAAGTTTTCATGATTGATGAGGTGCACATGCTCACCAATCATGCATTTAACTCTATGCTAAAAACACTTGAGGAACCTCCCGAGTATTTGAAGTTCGTACTTGCGACTACAGACCCTCAAAAGGTTCCCGTCACTGTTTTGTCCAGGTGCTTACAATTTAACTTAAGACCCATGGCACCCGAAACTATTTTGGAGCATTTGGCTTTAGTTCTGAATACCGAGGAAGTCCCATCTGAGTCGCTTGCATTAAAGCTCATTGCCCAATCTGCTAGGGGCTCCATGCGGGATGCACTCTCGCTCACGGATCAAGCCATAGCATTTGGTGGAGGTGAGGTAAGAGAGCAAAATGTTCGTCAAATGTTAGGAAGTGTGGATCATGGATTCATATTTGATTTGATCAAAGCACTAGCTGATTCTGATGGACGTTCTATTTTTGAGATTGGTGAAAATATTCGCCAAATGGGTATCAATGCGGCCTCTGTCCTTGAGGAGATGGCGCGAGTTTTACAAAGAATGGCAGTTGTTCAAAATGTACCGAACTTTGCCAAGGAACAAGAAAAAGAAGGTCACTCAGTCGATCCCGATCAACAGCGTATCGTAGATCTTGCGCTTGATTTGCCTAATGACGAAACTCAACTTCTTTACAGTATTTGTCTGCAAGGGCGAGCAGAGCTTGGATTAGCGCCAGATGAATACACGGGTTTAACAATGATTTTGTTGCGTTTGCTAGCATTTAAAAACGAACAAAATAAATCGGAAGTGTCCAAGCCAAGTGATCAAAGAGAAGCTTCAGAGGCTCAAAAAAAAACTTTAAAAACTGAGACAATTCCCCTAAACTCCTCTCAGCAAGCTCAGGGGACTGCGAATAAAAAAAACTCTCTGCCTGAGAACCTTCCTCCCTCGACATCAGCAGTGCCCGTTGTTCCCTCAATTGTCTTGCCAGTCAAGGAAATGCATTATGAGGAGGACGTCAATACACAGTTTGAAGACGATTTAGATCCCAAACCTGTTCATTCGCCTAGTGTTGGTCAGGCCAATGATTCGCAAAAGGCTGCGGTGAAAGAATTTCGCGTGGCTGATATGATTCCTGTAGCTGTGCACGTTCAGTCCGAGGGTAGTCAAACATTAGAGGTGCAAAGGCCTGGATTGGTCAGAGAGTTGGTAATGACTACTGAGGGAGACTACTGGAGCGATGTTGTTTACCAATTAGTAGAATCAGGCAGGGTCCAGGGACTTAACCGTGAGTTGGCACTTCAGTCTCAATTAATTGGACGTGAGCCTGACAGTTGGATTCTAAGAGTGGAGAGCGAGCATTTGAACTCTTCAATCAACCGTGAAAAACTTCAAACTGCTTTGAATGAGTTGGGTTATAAAGTTAAGTTACAGTTTGAAATCGGTGTTGTTAAGGACAGTCCTGCAAGAAGAAATATTGCCAAAAACATGGCAAGAGAGAAAGAGTATCTTGAGAGGATACAAAATGACCCATTTGTGCAAAAAATGGTTCAAGAATTCGATGCAAAAATTATTATGGGAAGTATAAAACCCATAGCTGAAGAAAATTTAAAATAACAAACTTTTGAAAATAGGAAATCTAAATGTTTAATAAAGGTCAACTCTCAGGTCTCATGAAGCAGGCTCAAATGATGCAAGAAAACCTCAAAAAAGCCCAAGATGAACTGGCTTTAATTGAGGTCTCCGGTGAAGCCGCAAGTGGTAAAGTGAAGATTGAGATGACTTGTAAGCATGTTGTCAAAAGGGTTCATATTGATCCAGCAGTATTAGATGACAAAGAGATGCTTGAGGATTTACTGACAGCCGCATTCAATGACGCTTCAAGGCGTGTAGAAGAGACCAGCGAGGCCAAAATGGGCAAACTATCTGCTGGCCTCCCTGCAGGAATGAAGTTGCCCTTTTAATTTTTATGAAAACCCCAGGCGCCATAGACGCACTCATTGAGGCTTTCAAGAGACTCCCCGGGGTAGGTGAACGATCGGCCTCACGAATGGCCTATCATTTAATTGAACGCGACCGAGAGGGTGCTCAAATACTTGCGCATACTTTGTTAAGGGCCTATGAATGCGTTCAGCACTGTGCTCGTTGTCACTCTCTGACTGAGGACACTATTTGTTTGACATGTCTTGATGAATCAAGAGACCCAACACGTCTTTGTGTCGTTGAGACTCCAGCAGACCAGTCAGCAGTCGAGAAGACCGCAGCATATAAAGGGTACTATTTTGTATTGATGGGTACTCTCAGTCCCCTTCAGGGCATCGGTCCCAAAGAGTTAGGCGTACAAGCACTTTTAGACAGGGCGTTGGATGGTACTGTTGAAGAGGTTATTCTGGCTACTAACTTTAATGCCGAGGGCGAGGCCACCGCTTTCGTGCTTACTGAGACTTTGAAGAAAAGAGGTTTATCGGTAAGTCGTTTAGCAAGGGGGGTACCTGTCGGCAGTGAGCTAGAGTATGTTGATATTGGAACAATTGCACATGCGATGGTAGACAGGCGTCTGAGCTAAATTACTGCAAATTTGAATATTTGCTCAAGGTGATTTGAATTATAGGATTAAAACAATGGATCAAATTTTTAGTAAAAGAGACTTCACCAAGTCAATAGGGGCCTATTTTTTGGGTTTTAGCGCGCTTGGCGTTTCTCCTAGTTATACATTTGCTCAAAACAAGTTGGAGAAAACCAAAGTATCAATCGCAGTGGGGGGTAAGGCCACCTTCTATTATTTGCCGCTGACAATTGCTGAACAACTTGGATACTTTAAGAGTGAAGGCCTAGAGGTGGAGATCAGTGACTTTGCGGGTGGTGCAAAGGCCCTGCAGGCCGTTGTTGGGGGCTCTGCAGATGTGTGCTCCGGTGCATATGAGCACACACTTTATTTACAAGCGAAAAATCAGTTTTACCAGGCATTTGTACTGCAGGGGCGTGCACCTCAGATATCAATTGGTATATCTACAAAGAATTTACCAAATTACAAAGGTCTTGAGGACTTGCGGGGCAAAAAAATTGGAGTAAGTGCACCAGGATCCTCTACCAATATCGCAGCAAATTTGATTCTCTCTCGGGCTGGTTTAAAGTCTACTGATGTCAGCTTTATTGGTGTTGGAACATCGGCAGGTGCTCTTGCCGCAATTCGAAGTGGACAAATTGACGCTATCAGTAACATTGATCCTGTAATGACGATGTTGGAGCAAAAGGGGGATGTCAAAGTCATCTATGACACTAGGACCCTTAAGGGAACACAGCAAGTTTTTGGTGGGCCCATGCCAGCCGCCTGTTTGTACTCTTCTTTGGACTTTGTACAAAAAAATCCTAACACTTGTCAAGCGTTAGCAAACGCCATCGTTCAAGCTCTAAAGTGGCTTCAAACTGCTGGCCCCTCTGAGATTATCAAAACTGTACCGGAGAGTTATTTGTTGGGTGATAGGGGGCTGTATCTTGCTTCGTTTACAAAGATCAAGGAAGCAATATCCCTTGACGGCATCATGTCAAATGACGCGCCTACTACTGCACTAAAAGCTATCTCAAGTTTCGAGGCAGATTTCCATGCTGATAAAATAATCTTACCTAAAACATATACCAATACCTTCGCTCAACGCGCCAAAGAGCGCTTCAAAGCCTGATTAGCCTGATGAATTACGCCCTTGAACTTGACCGCATCAGTTGTGAATTTCTGTCAAATTCAAATCAATATGAAATCTATACTGCTGTTGGCGATACCACTCTTAATGTTAGCCAAGGTGAGTTTGTAAGTGTGGTTGGTCCTACAGGATGTGGGAAGTCCACACTCCTCAATGTTGCTGCCGGGCTGCTAAAACCATCAAAGGGACAAGTACGAGTTTTTGGTCAACCTTTGAATGGTTTGAACACAAGAGCGGGTTATATGTTCCAAGCAGAGTCATTACTACCTTGGCGTACTGCACTGCAAAACGTAATGCTTGGACTTGAATATCATGATATTTCCCAAAAATCAGCCCATGAGTTAGCAATGGATTGGCTGACAAGAGTTGGACTAAATAGATTTGCAAATCACTACATTCATCAATTATCTGGGGGAATGAGAAAGAGGGTATCTTTAGCGCAAACCTTGGTGCTCGATCCTGATATTATTTTGATGGATGAACCTTTGTCTGCATTGGATATTCAAACTCGTCAGCTCATGGAAAATGAGATTTTAGATATTTGGTCAAAACAAAAAAAGGCTGTTCTCTTTATTACCCACGATCTAGATGAAGCAATCGCGATGAGTGATAGGGTTGTTGTACTCTCAGCAGGTCCCGCTACTCATCCCATTGGGGACTTTGTTATTGATTTACAAAGACCTAGAAATGTTGCAGAGATTCGTCACGATCCAAGTTACATTCATTTACATGAGCAGATCTGGACTGTGTTAAGAGACGAGGTCTTAAAAGGGTATCGTCAACAACTCAGCCCTACAGGGGAGACTGTACCTTGAGTGAGCATCGAAACAAACAAACGTCTCTAGTGCCAACTCGAAAAAATATGCTGAGAGTTTGGCAATTGCTTTTAGGTTTGGCATTTATTGCTCTTTGGAGCCTAGTGGCCCAAAATGAGCAGTGGGCTTTTTTCCTTGGACAGCCTCAAGCAGTTTTAATACGAGTAATTGAATGGTTTGTACCAGTTACATTTGCACCAAATGAATGGATATCAACGGGCTTACACGGTACAGGTGAGATCTACGTGCATCTGGGAGTTACTTTACTTGAAACAGTGCTGGCATTTTTAATTGGAACATCCCTGGGCTTAGGCGCTGGACTTTGGCTTGCCTTGTCACCGATGACGAGTGAGTTATTAAATCCCTACATCAAGGGACTTAACTCAATGCCCAGGGTTATATTGGCGCCTATTTTTTGTCTTTGGTTTGGACTTGGTATTTGGAGTAAGGTAGCCCTTGCCGTCACTTTGGTTTTCTTCGTGGTATTTTTTAATGTTTACCAAGGAGTCAAAGAAGTCAATCCAGTCATACTGGCAAATGCAAAAATGCTTGGCGCTAACTCCTCTAAATTACTTAAAACTGTATATTTACCAAGCGCAACAAGCTGGGTCTTCTCTAGCTTGCATAGCTCCGTTGGCCTTGCTTTTGTTGGGGCAGTGGTGGGTGAGTATTTAGGCTCAGCTCGAGGTGTTGGATATTTAATTTTGCAAGCTGAGGGAACCTTTGATGTCAACACAGTTTTTGCAGGTATAGTGGTGTTGACCATTTGCGCATTAATTTTGGACGCCGTTGTTGGAAAAGTCGAGAAGCGCTTAATGAGATGGCAGCAACCCAGTTCTACCAATAATTCACTTTGAAGTGGGCTTCCTGTTAGCTACTAGGTATTTAGTGGTGTTTGCTAGATTTATTTTTTCTAGTCTTATTTTGACCGTTTGAACTTACGAAAATAATTAAAACCTGACCTTGTTTTAGTGGTGTGTTTAAAGATAATTTATTCCATTCAGCGAGTTGCTCTGGTTTTATATGATGTTTTGTTGCAAAAGACTCCAAGGTGTCCTTTTTATTAACTCTGATTTGTGATTTTCTAAGAGTGACTTCCGGCGCGAGTGTTACCTGACCCGTATCTGCAATTGCAACAGATACATCAGTTTTTACTTTATCGCCTCTGGGCACGAGTAATGCCGAGCCTGCTTTGATGAGCATTTTGGGCGGGATATTATTAATGCTTCTGAATTCTGCCTCGGTCATTTTGAATTTTTTGGCCGCCTCTGATACCTTCATGGTCGTGGGAACAACCCATGCGGTCCAACTGGCCAATCTGCCACCGAATGTTTCGTAATTTCTTTGGAAAATCTCAGCATTATCCCAAGGCAGTAATATTTGCGGCGTACCGCCTGCTAGTAATACGGGCTGATGTCCTGAAGGGTTTAGAGCTGTGAAATCATCCATACTCACATCTGCTAGGTGAGCGGCAACGCGAACGTCCATGTCTCTGGGCAATGGAACGGTTTGAAAGTAGGGGTGATTTGGAATATTGGGTAGAGTAATCCCAAAATTTTTCGGACTTGCGACAATGTTTTTCACGGCCTGTAGTTTGGGTATGTACAGCCGGGTCTCAACTGGCATATTAAGATCAACATAGGTGCTTCCGCCACCTGCATTTTTACTTCGCGTCAAAGCCTTGCCAACGTTGCCCTCTCCCCAATTGTATGCGGCGAGAGCAAGGTGCCAGTCCCCAAATTGGTTGTAGAGTTTCTGTAAATAATCAAGTGCAGCACGCGTGGACGCTAGTACATCTCGCCTATCGTCTCTGAATGCATTTTGTTTCAAATCAAAATTTTTACCCGTTTTAGGCATGAATTGCCAAATACCTGAGGCTTTGGCAGAGGAGATCGCTTGTGGATTAAAAGAGCTCTCGATAAAGGGGAGTAGGGCCAATTCAGTAGGCATTTGTCTTGCCTCCAACTCCTCAACGATATAGTAAAGATATTTGCTCGATCTATCAGTCATGCGAAGTAAATACTCATTCTTGGAGACGTACCAGTTTTGACGTTCACGCACTAGATCTGTATCTAGGTCTGGCATTGCAAATCCTTTTCTAATTCGCTCCCACAGATCCGCAGCCAATTGCACCTCCATGACTTTGTCTGCGTTAATGGATTGAATACGTATGGGAGATAGCTCCTCTGCTTGTCCAGGATCAGACGCTTTATAGGCATTACTTCGGGTGTCTAATTTTGGAATGTTTGGAGTGTTTGGAGTGTTTGGAGTGTTTGGAGTGTTTGGAGTGTTGGCAATCGTATTGGAAGGAGCTACTTGTTCCGCGGGACGGTTGGTAGTTTTTTGCAATGGCTCTTTGCTGATTCGATCACCTGAGTTTGTATTTGTAGGGCCATTCAAATCAACACTAGTGGCGCAGCCACTAAGGAATAGGAAAACAAATGAAAATAAAGCAGAAACACAATGAGGTTTTAATATTTTCGTAGAGGATGAAAGTAAATAGATCACTTGTTTCTTCAGGTGCATGGAGTTAGCCCTATCAAAGGGATGGGTATGAACGGTCATGAAAGGTTATTGGAAGACGTTTTTCCATTGCCGAAGTGCTGCGAAAATCTGTTGTTCAGTTTTTGCAACTGGATCAAATTTTTTTGCACTTTCAATGACTTGGGTTTTATTGACTCTTAAAAATGGATTGATCAATAATTCTTGTCTTATGCTTGAGGGAAGAGTTGGGGTGTTATTTGCTCGTAATTTCGTGCATTTATCAATGTACTCATCCAGGTTCTGATTTGAGGGCTCTACTGCTTTAGCAAATTTTAAATTTGATATAGTGTATTCATGAGCTGAACAAACAAGTGTCTCCTCAGGTAAAGATGCAAGCTTATTTAGACTGTTTAAAAATACCTCCGGCGTGCCTTCAAACATCCTGCCACACCCCCCGCTGAAGAGGGTATCACCACAAAAAAGGACGGGTCCTAGGTCAGTTAATGAAAAATAGTAAGCAAGGTGTGTAAGTGTATGCCCTGGGACACCGATGACTTGAGCATTCATCCCCAAGCATTCAAAGTAGTTACCATCATATTGAATTTCATGGGGAGTCGAAATACTTGGATGATTTGGTGCATAAACGACGGCTTGCGTTTTTTTCTGTAAGCTCTCCAATCCTCCGATATGATCGGAGTGATGATGAGTGATTAAAATGGCCTCAAGCTTGAGTTTAAAGAGTTCAAGTGCTTCAAGAACTGGTTCGGCCTGTCCGGGATCAACCACTAAAGCACGCCCATCTTTGACGAGAAGCCAAAAATAATTATCGGTAAATGCGGGTAAAGGTATAAGTTTCATGAATCACAGGATTATAGAAAGTATTGAACTAGAAGAGTGGCTTTTAACGCCTCCAGGCCAATACTTAATGGCCTGGGAGAAAATACAGTTTGATCGCACTGTAACTGATATTTTTGGATTTCACGCTTTGCAGTTAGGATTATCAAGTCTTGAGGGCTTGTCAAGCAACAGAATGCCCTATAAATGGACGGCTAGAGTGGGACAAAATAGTGAGGAGAGTGAAGATTTTCAAGATCTCTACTTAGATCAGCAACTAGGTACTGCTGTCATAAATCAGAGCGAAAAAAAATATTCTGTTATTTTGGATAGCCGGGCCCTGCCGTTCCCGGATCAGTCCCTTGATCTGATTCTATTACCTCATACTTTAGAGATTAGTCCAGATCCCCATGCAACACTCAGGGAAGTTGAGCGAGTTCTGGTGCCTGAGGGGCGTCTTGTTATCAGTGGTCTAAACCCGATAAGTCTTTGGGGATTCCATCAAAAAAGAATAAATACATATAAAAAACTTGGTGTAGACAGCTTTTTTTTGCCTCAACAAGGAGAGTTCATAGGTTACTGGCGGCTAAGGGATTGGCTCAAGTTGCTGAGTTTTGAAGTTGAAGGTGGACGTTTTGGGTGCTACAGACCTGCATTTAGAACTCAAAATTGGTTGAATAGATTTTCTTGGATGGATAAGGCTGGAGATAGGTGGTGGCCTATTTTGGGATCGGTATATTTTTTGCAGGCTGTCAAAAGAGTTAGAGGTATGAAAATGTTGGGTCCTCTTTGGAAAAGGCCTAGCACTCGAGCCAGAACTGCTGTAGCAAGTGTCAATTCGACCGCAGTGAGTGGAGTGGAAGAATAAAGATCAAAGTTTGAGATTTAAAGATATGGAAAATAATGTTTTAAAAACCAATTTAGACGAAAAATCTAATGTGTCTCAATTGACAAGTTCAGTTGTTATCTACACCGATGGAGCTTGTAAAGGCAACCCCGGGCCAGGAGGGTGGGGTGTTTACTTAAACTCAGGCGGAGTTGAGAAAGATTTATTTGGAGGTGAGCTTCAGACCACGAACAACCGGATGGAGTTGACGGCCGTGATAGAGGCGCTCACGGCCTTGAAAAAACCTTGTAAAGTGGCGCTATATCTAGATAGTGAATATGTTCGACAAGGTATTACACAGTGGATACACGGATGGAAAGCTAAGGGTTGGAAAACTGCAGCAAAACAACCCGTTAAAAATGTTGATCTTTGGAAAAAGCTTGATGATTTAGTTCAAAACTCAGCCCACACTATTGATTGGCACTGGGTCAAAGGGCACGCAGGGGATCCGGGCAACGAGAGAGCAGATGAGCTTGCAAATAAGGGGGTTCTCAGAGCTCAGGGCCTAATATGAAGGGCGCCTTAGTCCTTAATTAACATTGCCTTGGCCTGGGAAGATCTTAGCTCCTCAGGTGTATTTAAGTTTACAAAAGCATCCGCAGGATATGGGGGTGAGTCAAACTCTACGTAACTGTTTTTTTGTTGATCCGTCCAATCCTGAACTCTTGAGTTTGCACCACTCAAAAACAATTTAAGATTTGATGCCAAGCTTTTTTTGAGTAAACAAAAAGTTGGCTGAGCTCTTGCCTGAGCATGAGTTGAGTTGTGATCTCTTGTAATTGGCATACAAACGTCTGTTTGAGTTTCCTGAATTTTGTTGAATAGTCTATCCACAAGATCAAGAGGAAAGTGCGGCGTGTCGCAAGGCACAACCATAAGGTAGGGAGTGCTGCATTTTTCAAGTCCTGTTAAAAAACCAGTCAATGGACCTTTGCTTGGACTGCTGTCACTCCATACGCTGTACCCAAAAGCTTTGTAGAGGGAAATATCGTTATTTGCATTGATAACTATGGTTCCAACTTGTTCCTTTAAGCGCAAAATAGAGTGTTGAACAAGAGTTGATTGGCAATAGGGTAGGAGTCCTTTATTAACTCCTCCCATTCTTGAGCCTTCTCCACCGGATAAAATCAGCCCAGTAATTTCATTTTGCATTGGAGTGTTTTACTAAATTAAAATCAGCCACCTATGTAGCTCATTTCTACTTTTTTAGCGCTATTTTCTCTAGACTCATTTTGTCCTCTGAGCTCTGAATAACGATCATTTCTGGAGCCCCAAATTTGAGCTATCTTCTGCATGATCAGCTCATCGCTAGCCCCCCCTCTCAAGAGCCCACGAAAGTCAAAGCCAGTGGATGCAAATAAACACATATAGAGCTTCCCCTCCGTAGAAAGTCGTGCCCTGTTGCAATCTCCACAAAAGGCTTGAGAAACACTGCTAATGAGACCAATTTCCCCAGTGCCTTGTTTATTTTTTCCTAGAACACTGTAACGTTTCGCTGTCTCTCCGATGCTGGAGGGGGGCAGGCTTTTTATTTCAAACTCAGAGCTCAATAAGTTAATGATTTCTGAACTCGAGACGACCTCGTCCATTTTCCAACCGTTGGTTGCACCCACATCCATGTATTCAATAAAACGAAGGGTAATACCCGTCCCAATAAAATAGCTCGTCATTGGAGTAATTTCAAGTAAATTAACACTTCTCTTTACAACCATGTTTACTTTAAGTGGAGCCAAGCCGATCTGTACTGCCTTATCAATTCCTTTAAGAACATCAGAGACTGCAAAATCAACATCGTTCATGCGCTTAAAAACATCATCATTGAGACCATCTAGTGAGACGGTTACTCGCTTGAGTCCCGCGTCTTTAAGGGACTGTGCTTTTCGTTCTAATAATGAACCATTGGTCGTAAGCGTTAGGTCAAGGTCAGAACCACCCAGAGTCTTTATTTTTGCTAATTGCTCAATCAAAAATTCAATATTTTTACGAAGTAAAGGTTCGCCACCGGTGAGTCTGATTTTTTGCACTCCCAATTGAACAAAGTTTTTCGCGAGTTTTATAATTTCCTCAAAACTCAATAAGTGTGAGTGAGGAAGGTACTGATAGTTGGAATCAAAAACCTCCTTAGGCATGCAGTATGTGCACCTGAAATTGCATCTATCCGTTACGCTAATCCTTAAATCCTTTAGTGGGCGATTAAATTGATCCTTGACACCATTCAATAAATTTTGAGGTAACGCAATGCTTGAAGAATCCAAATCTTCTAAATCAAACGAATCCTGGTTTATGGGAATAAATTTTCTTGTCATAACTTAATTGTGCCTTAGAGGATTAATCCTTGATGTTTATTGCTCTAAGTCCATAGGGTTCAATTGTCTTGTAAGCTTAATGGTTAATCTCAACTGTTGCATGAGCAATATCCCTTAACACTTGCAATCTTTCCTTGATGTGCAAGGGACGCAGAGTTGGGTCTTGAGTAGATAAAGTGATGGTGCATGCATATGCCCTGCTACCCACTCGCCAGATATGTAAATCGGTCACTGTTGAAAGAGGAACATTTTGGAGAGTTGACTTAACAATCTCTACGATTGGATCATCCATTTCACGATCTAATAAGACCTTTGATGTATCGACGATTAGGTTTTTAGCCCAAACTCCAACCAAGACTGCACCTACTATTCCCATGACGGGATCTAGCCAGGACCAGCCATAAATCATTCCGCCAAACAACGCAACAATTGCTAAAACCGAAGTCGCCGCATCTGCAATAACGTGAATGTAAGCGGATCTTAGATTCAAGTCATGATGCTTTTTAGAGGTATGTTCTTTAGAGGAGCGAGATTTATGGTGTGAGTGAGGGCCGTGATCATGATGAACGTGTCCAGGGGTGTGACCTTCAATGGAGGGTGAATGGGAGTGACTATTTTCATGCTCATGCTCATGCTCATGCCCATGCCCATGCCCATGCCCATGTTCGTTTGTGCTTGAATGATTGTGTTCATGAGCATGAGCATGGCCATGGTGATCATGTGCAGAACCAAGAATTAAAGCGCACACGAAGTTAACCACTAAGCCGATTATTGCAACGAAAATGGCTTCTTCATAATGAATTGGTTCTGGTGAGAGCAGTCGATCAACTGAGCCGTAAATCATCATCGCCGCAACACCAACGAGAAATAAGGCACTTGCAAAACCGCTTAAAACTTCAATCTTCCATGTTCCAAATGCAAACCTTTGATCATTAGCGTATTTCCTTGCCTGTATGTAAGCAAAAGCACTCAGTCCAATAGCTAAAGTATGGGAGCTCATATGCCAACCATCTGCAAGCAAAGCCATTGAGTTATACCACCAACCAGCAACAATCTCGACGACCATCATAAGAGCTGTAATCCACATGACCCACATCGTACCTTTTTCGGCTGCAGGGTTGCTGATATGAAAAGTATGTTGGTGAGAACCAGTGTGAATTATGTTGTGTTGCATAAGTAGCAAATTAAATTAAAAAGGGGCTAAACCAGAAATCAAGGTTGTCAATTGAGTGAAGTTAATGAACCATTTACTAAAGTAATTAGTCCCAAAATGCCAAAGATGGACGCTGCAAATCTATGAACCCATTTCATTGAGATTTTTTCGGCGAATTTGTTACCTATAAAAACAGCAGGTACATCCGCAATCAACATACCTGCAGTTGTGCCAGCTATAACGAAAATAGGATTTTCAAAATGAGCGGCCAATGCAACCGTTGCAATTTGGGTTTTATCGCCCATCTCTGCCAAAAAGAATGTAATCAACGTTGCGCCAAAAACTCCAAATTTGGACGCAATTTGTGTCTCCTCCTCTTCGATTTTGTCTGGAATTAAGGTCCATACAGCCATTGCCAGAAACGATATCCCTAAAACCCAGCGTAATATATTTGGATCTATTGAATTGGCAACCCAAGCCCCAACAACTCCAGCCAATCCATGGTTAACTATAGTTGCCAGGAAAATCCCCATTATGATGGGTAATGGTTTTTTAAACCTAGCCGCCAAGATAAATGCTAGTAGTTGCGTTTTATCTCCCATCTCAGCAAGTGCCACTACGCCTGTGGAAATTAGAAATGCTTCCAAGATAACTCCTGATTAATTTAAAAGATTTTAAATGATGAATTTGTACTAAAGTGCTTAAATGAATATCAGAAATATTATTTCATTACTGAATTAGTATGCACTTATAATTCATAATCTGCTTTGAGCAAAGAATCACACGATATCTATGTAATTACTATTTAAATCATAGGGTAATTCCATAGATTTGAGATCAATTTGAAATGAAAGTTGAGCTGATTTAAGAAGAAAATGCGAGTGCCGTGTACTTCAAACTTAAAGACACCAGAGACTTATGAGCAATAAATATGTCAATCAATCAGAGGATGTTCCTAATTTAGGTGAGTTGCTTATGCATTGCAGGGAAAGTAAGGAATTGTCTATTGAAGATGTTGCACGCAAAACGGCCATGTCCCCTGAACAAGTTAAGGCAATTGAGAGAGGTGATTCAGAGTTCTTTAAAAAACCGGGACAGAGTATGGATTGGTATGCCAAAATTTACGCTAAAAAGATGGGTGTACATTTAGGTGATCGAAAAGAGAGTGTCAACACTAAGAAAATTCTTCCATCAACAAGTCAAAATCAGTATTTATTCCCAATACCTACTTTTTTGAAAAAAAATAATAAAGTTGAGATAGATCTATGAGTACTCGAGCACCACTTGTACTGCCTCAGTATGGAAAATTTGATAACCATCTAAGCGCAAGCGCAACTATAAAAGGAAAATTTGAATTTAGTGGCACCGCTTTGGTAGAAGGAATTATTTACGGAGATGTAGAGGGTTTTGGTAAATCAACTGACTCAGTAACTATTACAAATAACGGTAAAGTGTTTGGATCAATACGCTGCAAGTCTGTTGCAATATCAGGTGCGGTTGTTGGAAATATATATGCCAGTAACATCAATCTTGAAGCCCATAGTATTGTTCAGGGAGATGTTTATTATGAAACCATAGGAATTGATTCGCAAGCTGTCATCAATGGCCGATTAATCCAGACTTCAAGTTTAGAGCATAAAACTGAGCAACTTCCAATGTTATCTACAGATGTTAACCAACCCAACGACCAATGGACATTAGAAGACATCTCCATTACGAGTTCAAACTACAACTCCCCCCAGCAGATTAATTCCATTGAGAATAGAACAAACACCGAAGATAATTTGCAATCCAATTCCTACACACCCAAGAGAGTTTGGGGTAAAAAGCTCTAAATCATAAAAGTTGGCTCTACGAACGTTAAGAGCCACAAACACAATTTACTTGTGCTACAAAAGTCGTATTGATCAAGCTTTTTAACTTTAAAAAGGCAATTTGATCCGATTTCACTAATCGCTCAATTTATAGATACAGATGCGAACAATAATTCGCGCTTGTAGAAAAAAACATAAATAAATTGAATTGAGATTAAATTGCTTTTGAAATTACCAAGAACATTAATATTTGTTTTGATTACGTTACAAATTCTTGATGCTGTATCTTCGCGATATGCATCAACGCTTGGGTGGATTGAAATGAATCCATACTTAACAAAAATTTCGAGTGAAATTAATATTTACATATCGCTGTTAATAGTGAAACTGATCTTAATCACAATGTTAATTCTAAGATTGAAAAAGTTAGATGAGTGTTCAAATAAATTACTTAGCTTGATATGTGCATGTGATGGAGTGGCCATACTTTTTTATGTTTATGTAATTTTGAATAA
>Ga0007854_10001031_pt1 | contig 18100 bp, 13 predicted proteins | sample CryBogCBH12Aug08_FD_60382 | JGI IMG/M metagenome (GOLD analysis project Ga0007854, IMG submission 60382) | Freshwater microbial communities from Crystal Bog, Wisconsin, USA - CBH12Aug08 | ecosystem: Environmental > Aquatic > Freshwater > Lake | place: Crystal Bog, Wisconsin, USA | collected...
ACTTGCCTAAACACGAGTTACAACTCGCTGCCTGATCTGTCCGCCAGGCAGTGCTGACACAAACACAAAGCGGACATTTCATGTGCTATAAAACCGGACATTTCTATTTGCTCTTAACAGAAATTTTGCATGGAATTTTGCATGGAACAACCGCGTCTTCATCGAACCCATATACCTCATACCAACCTTAACTGATCTAAAACTTAGCGGTCAGTATGCTTTCGTCCGCTATCAGCACACCATTTGACCTTGCCTTCCCGAACCCAAAAGTGGCAAGCGCATTTATTGGTCATACGAATAGATGGGGTTATGGTTGGCCGGTCTAAACGATTCTGCACCACACTCCATCTTGGTCGACGCTGTGGGTTAAGCGAAAGCTGTATTTTTTCGCCACAACCACCTGGACACCGAAGGCATGCCCATTTTTCATGTTCCTCATCTTTCACAACTACGACCACGCCTTCAGGCAATTGATTTGGCGACGGGTGATGCGGCATTACACGGCTGATGAAAACGGGGGGTTGAACCCAGCCCAGTCTGGCCAGAATAAATCGGAATAGTGATTTCAACATGCTCATCACCCGGCCCGATCCAGAAACGGATCAACATCCCCGCGTCCCCAGTACATGCGATCCACACAGACAGGGCAGTGAGTATCTTGCTCAGCTCCTGGACGTCGATCCTGAAAACGATCAAATCTGCGCGTTTGGTTCCATAGCCAACCATCCGTTCCCCTGAAATTGGTCAAGCCTTGTATCAGTTCGTCGACCGCCGCGCAGGCTGTTGCCGTCGTGAAAGTTACCACTCCTGGGGCAGGGTTCCCGCCACCTCTGACATAAGCTTCTCGCTTTTGACGGTCATAAAGTTCCGGCCTAGTTCGCTTCAAGTGTTCTTCACGCGCAACTATTGGGTCAACTACACCGCGACAAATCAGGCAAGGGGCACCAGGGGCAAGTATCGTCACACGACCAGACAATTCGCGAAATCCTCCGGTCGGCGCTGGATCAATGGCTAACCCCATGTCAATGACTGGTATCAAATAGAAGTATGCCAATCGATTCAGTAGAAGACGCCCTTCATGGTCGTCCGTACACCCAAATATAACATCACAGGACTTGAGAGCATCACGACAAGCGGCATCGCCAACCCAGCAATTCATAGGGGCCACCCTAGCCCCGATTGCCCAATTCGTAATTTCGCGTGCCAGCACGTCCACCTTGGCTAGCATCGCATCCGCATCCGAACGACGGGAGCCATGTAGTCGATTCAAATTAGTGACTTCAACACGATCATTATCAATCAACAATAATTGCCCAACGCCAAGTCTTGCAAGCAACGCCGCTGTTGCACTACCGGTACCACCACAGCCAATAACAGCAACCTTGAGGTGCCGGAGCTGTTGATTAAGGTCATCGCCAAATGCGATTGCTTGGCGGGAAAATATTTCGCGCAAATCGGTTTGTATATCAGCTCTGTGGAAACTTAATTTCTTACCGGCAACAAGAACTGATTTAGCAAGCACAGGCTCTGTAGTGTCATGCCAAAGACGAGCGCGTATGGCATCGGTGCCAGCTAACAGCACACTAATCATTGATGCCTCAGTGCCATTTCGATTCTGTGCCATACGAACCAACTCTCGCTCATTTCGGTCATCTTGATCCGAGAAACATTCCAAGCCTTGGGAATGTGTATGCACGATTCCAACCACCAGCTTTTCGGCTTGTGCTCGCTTGAGCAGCTTTACAAATGAAGCTGTTGACCAAGTGACATGGCCCTTGCTGGCAGAAATACAATCCTCGGGTGGAACCGGAATTACTTCGTAGGAAGTAGCCCGTCGACGGCTGTAGTTATCCCATGGGTCGCACCGAATTTGCGCTTCGCCACACAGCACGTAGGCAGATGCTTCGACCCCATCTTCGCGCTTGAGCAGATCACGCAACTGGGCGACATGCTCTTCTTGTAAGGTAAGATCGAAATGGCTCATGCAGCCTCCGCCAGAGCGGTTTCGACGCGCTTGATCATAGTCCAGATACCATCGACCCCAGGACGCCAAGTATTGTTATGCCGCGACCAACGCTGCCACGTTTGCCCCACAAAAGCGAACGGACAATCCGCTGCACGAGGGTATTTCTTAGACTCCACCAAACGCAACCATGGCACTGCGTAGAACATATCTGGTGCGACATCTGGGTAGGCACTTGGCAACATGATGAGAATATCTGCATTGGACTCATCGAAGTGTCCTGCTGGCAGCGAAAATTGCCGCAGTACAACACCTTTTTGGCCATTTTCTTCTACCTCATCCACCACCATTCCGCGCCCTTCAATATAGGCGCGGCATCTAATCGGTAACGTGGCCATAGCTTAACCTTCCGTCGTCTGCTTGAGGCCAGTGAAAAACCACTCAACCCCCGGTTCGGCTAGATTGATAAGTTCGCCATTTGCAATCAGCTTATCTTCTACACCAGACTTCCGAAATTCTTGCCAAACGCCGTAAGTGTTCAGATCAACCCCAGCGAGTTTCTTCAAAGCAGCCCCAGAAATCAGGGAGACGCCCCATTCGAACCTTGTGCCATCAAGCTCAAAGCGGAATGATCTGTCGCTATGGAACACAAGGAAGCGCTCGATGCCTGCCGCACGGAGGTCAGTGGTCTCTTCCAGACGTAACTCTTCCAAATCCCCGTTCTTCAGCATTTTAAAAATCAAATATTCCTCGACCGGCTTGCACCCTGACACAAGCAGAATTTGTCGGCCAGACGGTACCGGGTCGTCGATAACTACAGAGGCATACTCAAGGCGTTCATTGCCGACCGCAATTTTGTATGGGCCGTTATGGCGTACTGGACGACCATCCCGAACGCAGGACTGGATGTCTTCAGCCTCGGCCATATCGTCATTTACAGCAATTGTTTGATTGTTCATATTAAAGTCCTATAATTCGCTGAGTCCAGAAACCATTTCTGAGCTTTCAATTAGAAGGACTCCTTCGCAAGCATTTTTGGACGCACGGCGGAAAATTTATTTTGTGGCGTCCAAATTGGCAGATTCGAGAGTCCTTCCCAATAGGAAACAGACACTGTTGACCATGACTAACGACAAGCAAGATCGAATGTCTCCATCGGAGATTGAAGCCGCCCTCACACAGATGAGTGCAGCGGATTGGCGACGCGCTGAAAAAATGGCTCAGTTCGCTGCCGCAGGTTTACTTGGTATGACGGGTGATGACCTGCTCCAAGGGACTTTGGTCAAATTACTGTCTGGCAAGCGACGTTGTCCGCGAGAGCACCATATGCTGGTGGTGCTTAAAACAGCGATGCACAGCGAAACCAGCAACGCGCGCAAACGTAGTATCAATGGTCCGATTGACGAGCGAGTTGCGGTAATGGCCGATGGAAGCGATGAATCGGACGAACCTCATATGCTGATGGTTGAATCAGAAGATACAAGAACCCCAGAAGACGCAATAGTGGCTGGCAATCAGGTTGATTTTATTTTCCGTCAACTTGAAGACGATGAGGAGGCAACTCTCGTCGCAATGGCATGGGCCGATGGGTTGCGGGGTAAAGAAGCCGCTGAAGAAGTTGGCCTCGACATGAAAACATATGACGCAGCAAGAAAGCGGCTAGACCGCAAGCTGTCAAGCTTAGCGCAGAGTTGGAGGAAATAATGAATACCAACGAAAAATTTATGATGCAACTGGATAATCTTTTCGAGAGCTACTTTCAAGAGTTGCGTGCGATGTCTGACGAAGATGTATTGGATGGAGAAGCACCGTCATCCGTCAAAGCACGAGCACTAGATATGCTCAAATCGGCGAAAGCCGAGGCTGGTCGTATACGCTTGGCGACCGCTCGATCCAAGATGCAAAACGCCAAGGTTGCTGGTGATGATTTCACCGCCAATGTTTCGCTCGAACAAGCGAAAGCCTATATCGCTCAAGTTGCAAATGATCAACGTTTCACACTTGCAGCCCGTAAGCTCGGAGAAATGCAGGATGAAGAAGTCATGCGTCTGTATCAACAAATTCGCAGACTTGAATCTGAAAATCCGTCCGGTAGTGATTCATGACACCAGGCCAGCGGGCGGAGGCTCGTATTGCTGAACTCGGCATCAGTGACCCACAAGACCTCGATATTGAGGCGATTTCATTTGATGCCGGCGTTCAAGTGGAGTATGAAAATCTAATTGGATGCGAGGCAACGCTTGTAGGTTTTGGCGGCAGTGCTATCGCCACGATTAAACCATCAGGTGGGCGTGGCCGGGAGCGTTTCTCCATTGCACATGAGCTTGGTCACTGGGAAATGCATCGCGGCAATTCTTTTCAATGCCGGGTAGATGACCCATCGAATAACCTGGCGTCAGATGCTAAGCTAGAGCGAGAAGCGGACGATTTCGCATCCCATATTCTGATGCCGTCAACTCTGTTCACCCCCGTCATAAAGTCTTTCAAGTTGCCTTCTCTGAAGCAAGTCGAGGAGGTGGCTGATTTATTTCAAACCAGCATGCTTGCGACGACGATACGCCTTGCCAAGATTGATACACTGCCTGTGGTTATGGCCTGTTATACCGGAACAAAGCGACGATGGTACATTGCTGCACCGCACATCCCCAAGAGATGGCGGCTTAAGTGGGCGCTAGATGAAGACAGCTTTGCATACGATCTCTTGAGCAGCGGCACGCCATGTCACATGCCTCGCAAACAGTCTGCTGATGCATGGTTCGAGAACGATGATGCCGAAGAGTTCGAGGTGCTGGAGCAGTGTTATTCCCCCACTGATGGACAGGTACTCGTTATTCTCTACCTGACTGATACTGAAATGTTCGAGCGTGGATTTGATCCTTCTGTTGGAAGACGCCGGTAGTAGCAAATTGCGGCAAACCTGGTCGGCGCTAAGGAACCCAATTCACTGCCTTGACTTGAAAACACTGCGCCGGTGGTAATCAAGATACAGACGATGATCCGCTGCCAGATGAGTGAGCTTCATTTCGCTGGTCACGCCCAGCAACTGCACAGTGGTAACATCCAGCAAGGGCGATTTCACCAACTTGCCTGCATCGTCGAAGGTGATCCAGCCGCCATCGAACAGCGCGTCCAGATGCGGGGCGAGCAGGAAGCCGTTGAACACGTCGAGGCGTTCCTGACTATTCTCGCAATCCGCCCACGGTTTGATGTGAGAGGCGCGCAGCAATGAAATTACTGCCAATCCCGTTACGGCACAGCGGCCTTGCCAGAAGGCAATAAGCGCATTGCGAAAAATGTCCTGCCCCACTCGCTGCTTCACCAGCCGTTCGACTTCGGTGGATTCTGGCATGGATTGGGTTGCGGCAACGAATTTCTCGACCAGTCTATCCGGCGCGGTTTTCGCGAGATCAGTTACTCGACCCAACAACTGATACAGCTCGCCATACTCGGCCAGATGGACAGTTCCCTTGGCATTCGTTGGCAGGGATGCCGCCTGCTGCACACTTAGCCCCTCGCGCGCCAACTCATCCAACAGGCGTTGTGAATCACACGCCAGTTGATAGCCGCCATCTGCCTCGGTTAACCACACTTGTTCCGGGAACTGAGTTGAACGGCAGCGCAACCAGTTTCCCTCTTCCACGGGCGAGAGGTCAAAACCTTGGTCGGTCGCGGCTTTTGCCAACTGAGCCATCTGCAACGGCGAAAGTTTCACGTCACCTGTCGCCTGTGTCATGGAGAAACTCCATTGCCCGCCAGTTGATCCCAAGCCTCAACCATGTCTTTCAGAAAGCCGTCTCTTGGAGTCAACTGCTGATATTTCGCCTGAATTAGGTTCATGTTTGCTCTTCTGCTGGTCGAAGGTTTCCGGTCTGTGCTTGTGTTCTAAACCGTCGTCCGAACAGCAATCCCTCATCGTGGCTGGGATCGAGTGTCAGACTCAGGAAAGGTGGTTGCTGAAGCGATTCTGGTGGTGGCGTGGTTGTGGTAACGATGTACTGGAATGGAGCTGTATCACCGTATGCTTCACGTTCGATGCGCTCAATCAAGTGGAGATAATCCCGGTATGGGCGTGGCCCCATGTCTGCCTCTCTCGGGCAATCATGAATCAGTAAACCGGGGAAGGCACTGGCCGGATCGCTCGAATCCAGCATACACACCACATCGCCCAACAGGATTTCCAGTACCCGGAAAGCCTCTCCACCTCGGAGCGATAGTTGAAACGGGCGGATTTCATCCCGCACTTGCAGACTGCCAAAGGCTTCGTTGGACAGCAGCGCACGGGCCATCATGTCTGTAAGCTCGCCAAGAGATTGCTCACGACTCGATCTAGAGTGCTGGAGCGTCGCAAGACGCACTCGCGCTGCATTGGTGTTATTCGTAATGTCAGTACAACGCGATACGGACTGTTCTATCAGCTTTGCGGCCTCGGGTGACCCGGAGGCTTTCTCCCACCGTTCGAGTTCCGAAAGCAAACGCTGCCCGCGATCAAGTTCGAGTGCGGCGGAGTCTCGCTTTATTCGCAATGCCTTGCTCTCCCGGTCTTTTGCGGTAACCCGTTGCTGCGCAAATTGCAGCGGCTTTTCGACCTGTGTCCGACGTTGCAGCGACTGTGCGGCGCGCGCGGCCCAGTCGCCACCTACTTTCGCCAGCGCATTCTTGTCGCGGCCATCCTTGAAACTCAAGTTCTGAATCTCATTTTGGATATAGGTGCATTCCTGAAACGCGATCTGGCCGTGCTCGCACGAGCCGACCAGAAACTTCAATTTCTCGCGTTTCTCGGCAAGTTGCCGGTACGCACTTTCGTCATTATTCCGTGCTGCATCCGCCATCTTATAATCGGTGTCAGCCAGATTATATTCATTCTCCAGTTGCCGATGATTTATGCGAAGCTCGACAAGCTGACTGGTTAGCGCTTCATCTTCGCCATCCAGTCTAGCTAGAGTTGCCTCCGTCGCATCCTTCGCTTTATGAATCACCGTCTCGACGGAATCTTTGAACATGTCATCGGAGCGCATCGGCAGATCGGCGGGCACGCGAAGCCATGCGCGAAGTTCGGATTCGATACGACCCCGGATCAGGCTTGGCTCCTTCCTGAGTTGAACCGTCGCTTCCTCCGCTGTTTCCAGTTCACGCTCCAGAGAGCGCAAGCGCATCAGCAATTGCGATTCGTCTTGAGCCAACAAACCTAGCACGGCACGCATCACGATGGGCGGGTCTTGTCGTGGTCGCTGCAAGCCGGTGCCTTCGCCTTCGCGCCAACTGAAAAAACTCTTGAAACGCCCACCTTGATCTCGCGCCATCCACGCCAGCAAATACCGCCACAGAATGGTCTGCCCCGTTTCCGGGATTGCTTGCGGAGACACGCCTGACAACATCACCTCGGAAAGATGCGCTTCGAAATCCTTGAAGGACTGCGCGCCGCTATCGGTCAGCAGGGCGTCCAAATCGTCGCCGGGGGATGCGAAACCCTCACGGTAAGAGTTGAAAAAGCGAAATACCGCGAAGACTTCGCTGCCGACATGCACGATGGCACCAACCCGCCTTGAGGAAATTCGCCGAGCACCTCTTCCCGCAGTTCATCAATCGACTTGGTGCTATCGCCCAGGCAGTAACGCAGCAGCAAGCACAGCGAAGTCTTGCCGACCCCATGCCCTGCCGCGTGAACGCCCGCATAAGTGCTCTCATCATCCGGCTCACGTGCCCAGACAATATTGATGCCACGCCGGAACGAAATCGACCGGATGCAATGATCGATACCCGGCTCGCTGAAAATCGACAAGCGCTCGATCCAAAGACGGGGTGCCGTCTTCTGTGTCGATAGGCGCTTGATCAACTCTTCCATGTCCGGCTTCCCCCTATGCCCGCTTCGTCGAAAGTTGCGAAGCGGTGCCCAGATCGTCGGCAGTTTGCCGTTCAAAGCTGGCACGGGCAGTGCGCAACAGAATGCCCGCAATCTCTTCGGTGCCCTGTTCAACGATCACACCGGCGGGAAGGGGCACATCGGGTGCTGTCGCAATCCACGCTCCTTGCTGCTCGATACGAATCGCTCCTGCATCCTCGAAGAACCGAAGCATCAACTGCGTCCGTTCGAGACGAGCGGGCAGCAGCATAGCCTGATGCGATTGGCGATAGGCGGCAAGCTGATCCAGTTCGGCCTGCGCCAATGGAACGGTAGTCGCCCCGGACGTATGCGCCGCCGTCAGTGCCAGTGTCAGGCTCTGGCGCGACAACGCGCCCGCTTGTCGGATAATTGCCAGCACCAACCCGGCCAAGCGTGCATCATCCTCGTCACGAATGATGCCGATGGATGAATACTGCGGCGACGATGGTTGGCCGGGTGGTGGTTCCAGAAGGCTCAGGTAAGGTTCATGCGCCGCATCGGCCAAAGCCATACGGTCGAATTCGCGCAGAACCAGCCGCGCCGTGCGATATTCGCCGAACTGGCGCATCTCGCTATTCTTGAGCACGCGGAAAGTTTCCGAGGGGTAGTCATCACCCATCACATCGGCGGGGTCAAGGATGTAGCGCAACTCCTCGCGGGTGAGACTGTAGAGCTTGGCGTAGTAGACATCCAGTTCGGCGCGCAGCACAGAACGTCGGTCAGGGTTCCACGGAAAAGGCTCGCCGTCGTAACCCAAGTCTTCCGCCCAAGATTTGAGATCATGGGCGGTGTAGGTCAGTTCCAGCACGCGGGGAACGATGTAAGCGAGATCAGTTTCGGTGTAGAGAGCTGGGGAAATTACTGGAAGCTGCTTGAAAATAAAAAAATTCAGATGATTCCCCCCAACCTTGTGTCGGGCGACAAAATCGAAAATCAGTGCGTTCAGGTTACCCAGCAAAGCAGCCAGATGTCTTGCCGTGACCGTTTCAGCAAATAACATAATAGGCATGTTGTTACCAACGGCAGCTCTTGCCACAACGGACACAATAGTTGTTCGCAATACGTGTGCACTGGTGATATCCCTCCAGCCCAATAGCCACCCTCGCTCCCAGCCTTTATCTGCCAAGCGCTGATTTACCTCGGCGGTATCCATCCAATAACGCGGGGTCACAGTGAAATCAGGGTTGATTTTCTCGTCCTCGGTGCAGTCGCGTGAATCTACTTCATCCCCAATCCCGGCCCCTCTACCGGAGGCTGATGGAAGATAGGTGGCCCAGCGATGGTCGAACTGGTGAATCATCTTGCCTTCATACAACGGTAGATGGTTCGCATCAGCTTCGTTGTAAAACAGGTTGCTATCGTTGGACATGTGAACCATCGCCATGAGGCGAATGCCCCACGGGTTTTTCTCCTGGTCACCTTCCTCGATCAACACTGGCGCTGCACGGTAAAGCTTCTTGGTCAGCTCGGCATCTTTGTTGCTGCGAAATACCGGGCAAGTACGAGTGTTGGGATTGATGAGGCGAAATTCATCCGGGGTCAGGATGAAACGACGGCGAGGATCATGTACCTGTGATGGCTTGCGTGCAAAGAAGACAAACTCTGCCTTTTCAACTTGACCGAGAGTCAAGATACAAAAACGGGTCGAATGATGAATCGCAGGAAAAATGAACTCCTCATTCTCAAATGCCAACAAGGTAGCCAACCGCCCATTCTGTGACACCGCTTCAAAATACGCCTTGGTGCTGTCGTCGGTAGCGATTCCCGTCGGCACAATAAAACCAGCACGCCCGTGTTCACTCATCAATTGCGCGAATGTTTCGGCAAACAGCGCGTAGGTGTTCACGTCGCCCACACCCGTGAGTGGATAGCGGCTCGAATCGTGTGCATACAGACTGGAAGCCTCTGCGCTACGTCGTGCCGATAGAAACTCCGCATACAGTTGTTGTTCGGCCTGATTAGGCGGCATCAATCCTTGTGCGGCCTCCACTTCAGGATAGAGCGTGTGCAACAACATGCCTTGCTTGAGCAACTCGATACGCTGCCCGCGCTCGGCCTTGTGCTGGGCTTCAGCTACCAGCGGGCTGCGCGTAGCGAAAAACTCCTCCTCTTGCAGCTTGATGCGTTCCCATGGCGGGTTGCCGAGCAGCACATCGAAACCATTCTTCTCGCTCTGCCCGTCAGAAAATATCTGCGGGAATGCTAATTGCCAATGGAAGGCTTGAGCGGCATGCGCGGCCTGAGTAGCAGCCACCTGCACACCGGGTCGCGATGCGCTGCCATTCATCACCAGCCACAAATCCTGACTGGTCGGAACAAAGCTCTGGTTGGCAGGTGTTTTGGGCAAAACAAAGGCGGCAACAAATAAATCCGCCGCAATGCGCGCACGGGATTGTGCGGTGTGCGCTTCAACTTGTGCAAAAGCGGCGCGCTTGGCTGCAATAGCTTCGAGGGTATCATCCGGCAAAGATTCCAATGCGGTTTGGCTCACGGCATCCTGCCAGTTAGTCATTGACTCCTGCCGCTGCACTTTACCGATGCTTTTGAGCGCCTCTCGATTGGCCTTTTTCAACGCCTTTACGACCTCCTTGTCATCGCCGGATAATGCATTGAAGGCTTTGTCGGGGATACCGTTTTCCAATATAGCCGGATCGAGCACACCCAACAGGGCATCGCCGCAACGCAAATGATGGTCAAGAAAAGTGAGGGGTCTATCCGGGGTGTAGGCTTCCAGCCACAGCGCAGTTTTGGCGAGCTCTACCGCCATCGGGTTTTTATCCACGCCGTAGATACAGTGGGCAACGACCTCGCGCAGGGCATGACGGTAATCGCTTTGCAGCGGGTTGCCTTCGCGGGCGTTGAGTCGCGCTACTTCTTCGGCAATGCGGCGAGCGGCTGCCAATAAAAAGTGACCGGAGCCGCAGGCGGGATCGCAGACCGTCAGGCCAAGCAGCGCTTTGACAGGCTGCTGCGGGTTGGCTTGCAAGGTTTGTACGATGACTGGCTCCAGCGCGCTCTTGATGAGTTCTTGTACAAGGCTATCCGGCGTATAGTAGCTGCCGCTGAGCTTACGCGCGTTGCCTTTGGTACTGGCTGCTTCTTCGTCGCCGATGAATCCAAATTTCCTGTTACTTGCACTACCGCTGATGAACGGCACCAGTTCTAGCAAACTCTCATAAACGCTTCCCAGCTCCTCGGAATCCATATCACGATAGTTGACGCGGGTGAGTGCTGCACCTTCACGGAAGAAGCAGAGTCCGAACACGGCTTGCAGCAGGTAGCGGTTTTCCAGTTGTGCGCCGTCCAAGTGCGGGCATTGTTCAATCGTGAATAGACCGCCCAGTGCAGGTAGTCCCAATGCGGGTTGCCCTTTGGCCAAGCCAGCGAAGGCAATCCCCAAGCTCTGCCAGAGATCGCTGTAACGATCATAATGGCGGCGTTTGGCAGCGTGCTCACGCAAGTGATTCAGCGAATAGCCGCGCAGATATAGTTCCTGAACAGCTTCGTCAGCATCGGGCGCAAACACCAGCGGCGTACCACGCTGTTCATCTTGCCGATCCTCCAGCGTTGCCAAAAAGATGAAGCGGTAAATCAGGCGCAGCAGTTGTTCGTAATAAGCTTGGGCAGGCAATGCTCCGCTGTCGAGCTGTTCGCGTAGCGCGGTATTTTTTGGATGACTGACAAAACCGGTACCCAGTGCGCGCAAGGCTTCACCCACTCCATCACGCAGGCGTTCACGCGCACGAATACCGGATTCCTGCGAGGTGTTGCGCCAGCGTTCCAAATGGCAATCGGCAGGGTTCCTGCTACTCGTTGCTTGATGACCGCCGAAGCGGGTGGCGTGTGCCAGCAGCCAAAATGCGGTGAAATCGGGGTAGCGCTCTTCATTGAAGATGGATTCGAGATCGACTTCTATATAAGCGGGGCGGGTCAGGCTGGGGTTGTCGCGCAAGATACGAAGCTTCAGGCCATTGCTGACAATCGCCCACAGGCAATTATTTTCTGCATTGAGATATTCCTGCGCCAGCAAGAAGGGAGAACGGCGGCGGTGACCATCGCCAAAGCGGGCATCGGATTGCTCCATGCCCAGTGTGTGCGCGGCGAACACAAGCGGCACTTGCCCGGCTACGGCTTGATAGCCAATTGGAAAAATCCGCTCGTCCAGAGTGACCTGCCCGATTGCCTGGATATCAGTAAACCCCAGTACATGCCGACAAAATGGCTCAAGGAAATCCTTGCTGGTGAAGCTGTGCGCATCATGATCGGTGCGTTGCCGTCCCGCTTGAAAATCCTGCCATAAATTAAGTGCAATCTTCCAGTAGCGGCCAATCTCGTCGCGCAGTTTCAGCCCTTTGGGGATGTCGTAATCCACTTCGGCTTGCCCCGTGGCCTCGAAGCGCGCGACACGCCCCAGAAAATCGGCGGCAAGCAAACCCCCTTCGATGCGGATGGCGGAGAAAGCAAGTTCAGTAGTGGAACGTTTTGCCATCTATCAGCTTTCCAGCCTCATCAAGTTGCGAGCAATGGAGTAGCAATACAAGCTGGTAGGCAGGAATTGGATATCCGGCGAGGTTTGCTCTGTCCGGGTGCGGGTGGTCACCAGTAGCGGCTTGCGAATCATGGGGTGCTTGGCAGCAAATTCCCGCAGCCCGCGCAGATCACCCGGCGTATCCACAATTCGATCAGACCATTTCACTTCTACGGCGAAGTCGGGTTTCTGCGTGCGCTGATTCACGGAAACAATATCCACTTCCAGATCCTGACGTCCTGATTTCCAGCGGGCATAGTGAAGTGACATGGAAAGATGGGTGCTATGCATCCATTGGCTCCAAACCGCAGTTTCGGCCAGCCGTCCCATCGCATCATCTTCGGCACCGACGAAACCGAACAATGCGGCGCGGATCGAGGGGTTGGTGAGATAAACCTTGAAGGTGCGTGCGCGTTTCATGCGCAGGGCATTGTCATCCACACGCTGTACGCGCTGGATCAGGAAGGCGGCTTCGAGATATTCCAGATAATCCGTGATGCGCTGCTTGCTCATGCCCGCATGTTGGTGCAGGGATTCCAGACTCAATTCGTCGCCCGTGTTGAATGCGAGCACATTAAAAAAACGGTTGAGTTCCTGGGTATCGCTGATTCCAAACAGGCTGGGCAAATCCTTGAGCAAGACCTTATCTACAATGTCGTGCCACAAGTAGCGCGCCGAATTGCTGCGCACGGCAGCATTCATCACGGCTTCGGGGAAACCGCCGTAGTTGAGGTAGTTGATGAATTCTTCATTCAGCGCATCAATGTTGGGCGCAAGATAAACTGCATTGCCTTCTCCATCTATCCCTTGCTCGACAATCAGCGACTTTTCTCGGCCTATAAAAGTGAGATATTCAGCAAACGTCAGCGGCGGGAGAATGAAGTCGGTAAATCGCCCAGCGCCGGACTCGCGGCTTTTCATTTGCAAAGTGGCGGCGGCTGAACCACTGGCGATGAAGCGAATATGTGGGAAGGAATCGACCAGCGACTTCAGATGAACTTCCCAATCTTTCAGATACTGGATTTCGTCGAAGAAAATCCAAAGCTGGCGATCCGCCGGGTGGCGGTGCAGGTCAATGAATAAGCGCACCAAACTTTCGAGTGAGCGACCGGAATAAAGTGGCGTGTCCAATGACAAGAATAACAACGTCGTGCCAGCTTTACCTTCTTCCAGTATCTTTTGAATGGCGTGCGTCAGCATGACGGTTTTGCCTACGCGGCGCGGACCTATCAGCACCACCGCGCGGCGAACCGACGTTTCGCTCACCAATCGGTAAAAAAAGGGGAAGTAAGCTCGCCTTGGCCAGTTGGCTCTTTCCGCCTCGATGCCTTGCCCCGCAATCCACCACGGATTGTCGGCATTCATGCGCCGCTGCACTTCTTGAACCGGGATTTCTAAAGGGTTAGTCATTTAAGTGAATTGATTCTTATCTAATATGTCATATTAAGCATATCGTTTTATGCTTAACTTAACAATGCTATTTTTTACTTTTTGCATCATAAAGTTGCGATGTCGTCATAAACAGGAATTAGGCAGGTATCAATACGAAAACGCCCATGACATCCACCGGCAAACTGGGAGTGACATGGTAGCTTCCCCGTGCATCTGAAGCCTCGCGCACGCGACGATGATCTTCGAGCAGTTGCCGCGCCCGCTCTTCGGCGATTTCTTCCAGCATGGATGTCCATCCCGGCAGTGCATCTATGGCTTGCTGGATATGTCTGTCACGCAATGCAGTCGGCATGTTGCGCGCTGGTTGTGCGTCCAACAGGGTGCGAGCTTGTTCATCCGGCAGGCGTGTCGAGTTCTCCCCGCCACTGAGCGCAAGTGCGACCGTTTCTTCGCACAGCAACAGGCGTGAACCGGTCGCCCGCGTCACAGTGAGCTGGTGGCGCAAACGTAGCAGCAAGACGGTTGTGCGAGTACTGACCGCTTCGGTAAAAATTGCTCCAGCACGGGCGATCCAATCGGTTTCGTCGCTTTCAGCTCGGGCTTCCGTATCCAAAGCCCGTTCCAGCAAATAATCCGCAAGACAAGCAACCAATGGGTGAGTACGGTGGATGAAGGTGGCTCCGGGTGCGGGTGGCTGATGAAAGTCGATGCGCATTGTGCCGGACAAACCCTCGCCTTCGAGTCGTTCCCGAATGGTTAGAGGGAGATGATTGACGTGTAGCTTCCAGTGATTACGCCATGCTTCGAGTGGCGCACCCAGCTTGGAAGAGGCGCGAGAAATGAAGCGGATAACGTCTGCTTCACCACCCAAGATAGCCAAAGTCTTTTGCCATTCCGGCAATACGTCTTCCGGCTTCAAGCGACGCTGTGCAAATAAGGTACGGTTTTTTGATGCCTTGTCGCGCGCACTTTGCCACGCTGTTTCTATTTCCTGAGCTGGCTGGCCGAAATCGAGAAATTGCTGTGTGGATTTGGCGGCAGAACCCCCTTTGCGCAACAGCACCGCATTGAGTAGGGCTTGCGTCAGCTTGCCTTCGTCATCCGGCATGGGAACCAATATACCCAATTCCTTGCGTATGCTTTCCGCTTTGCGCAGGATGACTTGCAATACCGCGCCATCAACCGGGTTGTCCTGCCCATACAACATGGTGGTGCGCACCTCGCGAGCCTTTTGCCCGAAACGATCTACGCGTCCTTCCCGCTGCTCATGGCGAGTTGGGTTCCATGACAGGTCATAGTGGACGACTGCCGTAAACAAGTTTTGGAGGTTGACACCTTCTGACAGACAATCGGTCGCAACCAGTATCCGATTTTCGGATTCGCCAAGCTCCTGTACCGCAGCTTCCCGTTCGCCGGGGGTGAATTCACCGGTCACGGGTTTCACGGTAGATTGCTTGAAGTGGGCGCGCAGGTGTTCGGCCAGATAATGTGCGGTGGCAATGTAGCGGCAGAATATGACCGGCTGAAATCCTGCCTTGATGAGTTCATCGAGATGAGTGATGAGCTTTGCCAGCTTGGGATCGTTGCTCTTGCCAGCCATTTTTCCGGCGGCAGCAATCAGGTCATTCAATAGTTCAGAATCTTCTGTGCATGCAGCAGGCTCTATGTCATCCGTGGACAGACTGTCATCTGTGCCATCCATAACCCGCTCTTGCGCTTGACGCTCTATTTCTTCCAGATCGGTATCGGCACCCTGTTCGGATTGCACTCCCAACAATCGGGTACGCAAAGAATTGACGGCGGCAGCCGGTGAGGAGGAGATGCAGCGCAACAGTGCCAGCGCCGCCCACCAGTTCATGCGTTGTTCGCGTAGCCCTTGCCCTTCGGCACGCACAACCAATTCACGCGCATAGTCGAGCACATCCCGGAACAACTTGCCCCACGCGCCACTGAGTTCATAAGTGATTTCTGCGGTAAGACGCTCCGGGAAGACTTTGTTATCTTGCCATTCTTCGATGTCTGGACGGCGACGTTGCACGAAATGGCGGGCGAGGTCTTCGCGAAGTTTTGAGCGGCTTTCTTGGGGAATATCTTTGAGTTGTGTAAATTCTGGATTGAGCAGCCCGAGCAGATTAAAAAAGGTATCTTCATCGCCGCTATGTGGCGTGGCGGTCAGCAGAATCATGTGGCGGTCTGGGTTCTCGGTTAGCCCTTTCAACAACTGGTAACGCTGTTGCTTACCTTGCCCGCTGTGCGTGCAGGTATGCGCCTCATCGACGATGACGCACTCAGGGCAGGCACGCTGGAACTCATCACGGCGGCGATCTGACTTGATGTAATCCAGGCTGACCACGGTAAAGGGATAGGCATCAAAGATTGATTGGCCTGCGGGGAGCCCGCGTTCCAAGCGTCCTGCTGTGCTGGTTCGAACGACGGCAGCATTGATATGGAAACGATCCTGCAATTCGCGCTGCCACTGTTCACACAAGTGCGGCGGGCACAAAACTGCCAAGCGCTGAATTTCACCACGATCCAGCAACTCACGGGCAATCAGCGCCGCCTCGATGGTTTTACCGATACCCACATCGTCTGCCACCAGCAGACGAACCACGTCGAGCTTGAGTGCCATCAAGAGCGGCACCAATTGATAAGCCCGTGGTTCAACCGCAATGTTGCCCAGACTGCGGAATGGGCCTGCGCCGGAGCGTAATTTCAGTTGCAGCGCATCGCGCAATAGCTGGCTGGCCGCATGGTTGCTAGCCTGCTGTACTGTAGGCCACGCAAAAGTTGCCCCTACAACCGGCTGAGGTTCAATCGGCAAATACAGGATGGTGGCATCTTCCTCTGCCGCTCCCAATGGCCGTAGGTATAGAGTCTCGGCAGTGGACTGCGGTAATACGATCCACTCTCTGTTTCTCGCGCTGACCAAACTGCCGGGCTGAAAATTTACCTGTGGTGCATTCATGAATTCTTAGTGCCAGTGTTTTTTCCAGAACCGAACAAATCTGCGTGCGCAGCGAATATCTCCTGCCAACGGGATTGTTCTTTGGGGAAGCGGATGACCATATATCCGGCATCATCAAGGCAGCGATTGATGGCAGCATCTTTCTCGCGCTGTGCTGGCTCATCGTGATGGGGGCCATCAATGTAGATAGCGGCTTTCCAATCATGGTAGTAGAAATCCGAGCATGTCTGGCAACGCTCAATCGTTTCCTGTCCGCGATCTGGTTTTAGATACCCACGCTGTTCAACAAAGTCCAACCATGCGTGCTCAAGCGAGCTTCCAGAAATCCGGCGCAATTCATCGCTGTGCTCGGCGGCATCCTTCGCCAAACTGCCTACTTCGCCATTGGCACGAGTCAACCGACAAAGAATATCAAGGACTTTGCCCTCGTTAGCCGCATCTTTGCGATCAATCACGGTATGGTCGGGCTGGTTGTAATAGGACAGCAAGCACTTGTAACAACCCGCTTCGCAGTTAGATTGCCCATCTGTACCGGCATCCTCTTGTAGGGTTTGCGCATCCCACAATCCGTTTTCAGGACGTTTGAAATGCATGACTTCAAGTGCTTTGGCAGCCACCTCTGCCAAGGCGCCAGGTTCCGTCGCGAGTCGGGTGAGCACTCCCGCGCCACCTTCCGCAGACTCATACAGCAGGATGGACAAGCGTGGGTCACGTCCCGGCAAAGGCTCGGCCATCAGTTCGCTTTCTTCCAATTGGTAAATCGCTTCAATGCCACGCTTGATGGCGTATTGCAATGTCGCCATGGTGGTAATGTCGAGTACCTCGGGAGAACGGATAACCAATACATTGCGACGATCTTCAACGTAAGGAACGATGCGTTGCGGAGGAGTAACATCCGGTGGCAAATCCATTTCGCCTTCACCGGTCTCGTCCGCACCACCCACCCAATGACCTGTTACCGGATTGATATTGAAGCCGAGGATGCTCTTGTCTTTACGCCTTCTCCAGCCAAGGTTCATGCGCCAGACGGTGGCTGCTGCACCGTACTGCAATTCCAGCAATTCGCCTTGCTCGTCCTTGAATAGTGTTTTGACGCATTGCAGCTTTCCCTCTTCTTCGGAGAACTGCATGGTGGTCTGCATTTCGTAGCCTTGACGAACGCGTTCTTCCTCATTGGCTGTAATACGTTCCGCGCGCCGTGTGGAAACGTTCTCGATTCGATATAGAGCGCGAATTTCTTTCGCCCCCTCAAGCAACATGCCACACGCAACACATCGGTCGAAGTCTCTTTGCTGACGGAAGTGTCCATAACCACACGCAGGACAAATGCGGGCGTATTCCGTTGAAAGCTGTGCACCGACTGCAACCTGA
>Ga0007854_10001038_pt1 | contig 17982 bp, 11 predicted proteins | sample CryBogCBH12Aug08_FD_60382 | JGI IMG/M metagenome (GOLD analysis project Ga0007854, IMG submission 60382) | Freshwater microbial communities from Crystal Bog, Wisconsin, USA - CBH12Aug08 | ecosystem: Environmental > Aquatic > Freshwater > Lake | place: Crystal Bog, Wisconsin, USA | collected...
TTTCTCGACCGCCAATACACCGCGTTCGGCAAGCTCATCAAGGGCGACGACGTGCTGGAAAAAATTGCCACCACTGCCACGGTTCCCGGCGACCGGCCCGTGACCAAGCAGACGCTCATCAGCGTGAAGATTGTCCCGGCGGATTCGGTGAAATAAAAACTGTCTTTTAGCCACAGATTTTCACAGATGCACACAGATAAAAATTCCGTGTGCGAGACACAAAATCATTTGTGTCCAGCTGTGTTTATCGGTGGCTGATTTCTTTTGTGGAACTTGCCCAACTTGCCCAAGTCCTCGTTGCGCTCGGTTGTCCGGCGGAGAAATCCGCCGACATGGCCGCGCAACTTGACAAGCGCGCCCGGCAGCTTGCCGCCGAAAAGGGCCGCAGCTATGAGGAAGCGTTGAAACATCTGCTAACGCTGATGCAACAGGGCTGGGCGGCCAAGGAAAAAGGGTTTTGAATTTGCGATTTACGATTTACGATGGACGCGCATCAAGCCATGCCGCTCGTAAATCGCATATCGTAAATCTAAAATGATCAAGCCTTGGAAAAAAGTCGGCTCAAAGCCGGTCGGTGATTTTCGCATCTTCAAAATCCGTTCCGACACCTGCATCAACCCGCGCACCGGCAAGGAACATGATTTCTTTGTCCTCGACAGTGTCAACTGGGTCAACGTCATCGCCGTCACGCCCGACCAACAGCTCGTCATGGTGCGGCAATATCGTTTCGGCACGGAGACGGTGGAACTCGAAATCCCTGGCGGCATGATGGATCCGCACGAGACCGACCCCGTGGCGACGGCGATTCGCGAATTGCGCGAGGAGACCGGCTACGAAGGCGAAAATGCTCGGCTGCTTGGCAAAATTCATTCCAATCCCGCCATCCTCAGCAACACCACTTTCACCGTGCTCGTGGAAAACTGTCGGCTCAAGCACGGCACGGACTTCGACCACGGCGAAGATTTGGCGACGGAACTGGTGCCGGTGGCGGAAATCCCGAAGCTGGTTGCCGATGGCAAGATTGGTCACTCGCTGGTTGTCGTCGCGCTGTATCATTTCGAACTGTGGCAGCGGGGGCTTAAAAAAGCCTGACCGCGTTTCGCCATGCCCATCTTCCTCGAATGCCAAAGATGCACGGCCTGTTGTCGCTGGCCGGGGCAGGTCTTGTTGAGCGCTGAAGAAATCACGCGGCTCGCGGCGTTCAAGGGCTTGAGCGAACACGATTTCATCCAGCAATTCGCCAAGCTGCGATCGGATCGGCGCGGGCTGGCGCTCAAGGAACAGCCGGATGGTGCGTGCATCTTTCTCGAAGGGGACAATTGCGCGGTGCAACCGGTCAAACCGCAAAAGTGCCGGGAGTTTCCGAACCTCTGGAACTTTCCCGGCTTTGAAAAAGTCTGCCACGCCCTTCCGCGCGAGGTCAGCGCAGCGGAATATGAGCGGCGCATCAAGCTGATTAAATTGCAGGGAAGCCACAGATAATCACAGATGGACACAGATAAGATTTCTGCCGTTGTCTGCCTTGATCTGTGCCAATCTGTGGCTGAATAATTCAGCCTAAATCCACCGGGTCAATATCCACCGCCAGCGTCACGTCATCCGGCAGCGTCAACGTGCTGGTAATCTTCGCCAACGCCGCGCTCAGCCGGCTCATCGCCCGGGTCTTGAGCATGATTTGGTAGCGGTAAAGATTTTCCGCCCGGGCCAGCGGCGCGGCGGCGGGACCGGAAAGGATTAAATCTTTCAAATCCAATTTTATTTTCTCCAAGCCGCGTTTCAAATGGTCGGCGGAAAATTTCACCTTGTCCTCGTTGCGGCCTTTCAACGTGAGCAACGCCACGCGGCTGAAGGGCGGATAATTCAACTGCTTCCGAAATTCCAGTTCCTGCTCGAAGAAGCCGTTGAAGTCGTGCCGGCGCGCGTATTGGATGGCGGGATGAAACGGCGTGAACGCCTGCACAAACACTTCGCCTTCGATGTCGCCGCGCCCGGCCCGGCCCGCGACCTGCGTGAGGAGTTGGAACGTCCGCTCGCCCGCACGAAAATCCGGCTGATGCAGGGCCATGTCCGCATAGATGATGCCCACGAGCGTGACGTTCGGAAAATGCAGCCCCTTCGCAATCATCTGCGTGCCGATGAGGATGTCAATGTCGCCATGCTTGAAGGCGTCCAGCACTTTGCGGTAATCCTCCTTCCGCTTCATCACATCCGCGTCCATCCGCTTGATGCGCGCACGCGGAAAAAGTTTGCCCAGCACGTCCTCAACCTTTTGCGTGCCGAGGCCGGAATAACGGATGCCGGGATTGCGGCATTTCTGGTTCGGACAAGCCTGAGGCACCTGCTCGGTGTAATTGCAAATGTGGCACCGCAACAGTTGTTCCGGCCGATGATACGTGAGCGCGAGCGAACAGTTCGGACATTCGCACACATGGCCGCACTTTTCACAAATCAACGACGAGGAATAACCGCGCCGGTTCAAGAAAAGAATCGTCTGCTCCTTTTTTTCGAGCCGCTGCGTGATGGCCTCCTTCAACTGCGGCGAAAAAATCGGCGTCCCTTTGCCATCGCGCTTGGCCTGCCGCATATCCACGACGCGAACGTGCGGCATTTTCTGGTCATCCACGCGTTCGGGCAGTTCGAGCAGCGTGAATTTTCCTTTCTGGCAGTTGTAAAAACTTTCCAAAGCCGGTGTGGCCGAGCCGAGCACCACGACGGCGCCTTCCATCTGCCCGCGCATCACCGCCACGTCGCGGGCATGGTAGCGCGGTGATTCTTCCTGCTTGTAAGTGTGTTCGTGTTCCTCGTCCACGATGATGAGGCCGAGCGGTTCAACCGGCGCAAAGATTGCCGACCGCGCACCGATGACAATGCGCGCCCGACCCTGCCGGATCTTGTGCCACTCGTCATGCCGTTCGCCGGCGGAAAGGTGCGAATGCAACACGGCCACGAGCGTCTGCAATTTGCCGGAGCTGAACCGCGCCTTAAACCGCTCGACCGTCTGCGGCGTCAGCGAAATTTCCGGCACGAGCACAATCGCTCCTTGGCCTTTTTCCAACGCGTGTGCGATGGCTTGCAGATAAACTTCCGTCTTGCCGGAACCGGTGACGCCGTGGAGGAGAAAAGTTGAGGATGGAGGATGGAGGATGGAGGAGGATGGCCGGGCCTTTCCATCTTCCACCTTCAATCCTCCAGCTTCGCCCCGATTCATCGCCGCCTTGATCTTTGCCAACGCGACGGCCTGCGCAGGATTCACCACCAGCGGCTGCGAGGCGAGAATGGTTTCCTTCGCGTAAGGATCGCGCTCGGAAATTTCGCTCGTGATGGCAACCAAACCGCGGTCTTCCAGCTTGCGCACCGTGGCGGCGGTGGTTTCCGCCAGTTCGACGAGTTCCGACAACAAGATTTCCCGGCGTTCCTCGACAATGTTCCAAACCTCCTGCTGGCGTTTGGGCAACTTGGGAAATTCACCGGCCACCGGCAGAGCGCGCAAAAATAATCTTTCGCGCCAGCTTGCATCTTCCTTGCGCACGGCCTCCGGCAAAACGGACTTGAGCGCGGTCTCCGGCGCGCAGCAATAGTATTCGCCGATCCACCGCGCGAGCTTCAGCACCTTGGCCGTGACGAGCGTTTGCGCGCCGATGACCTTGATGATGGGTTTGAGGTTCGCGTGGCCGGATTCCTCCGCGATAGCCGTGACGACGCCCAGAATTTTTCGCGCGCCGAACGGCACTTGCACGCGACTACCGACGTCAACCTGCCCGGCCAGTTCCGCCGGAATCGAATAATCAAATTCCTTCCGCAGCGCGATTTCCAGACTGACGCGAGCGATCATTTTTAATCGCGCGTGATGGCGCGCAAATCCGCCTCCAACTGCCGGCGCAGCTTTTCGCGGCCAGCCTCGTCCGTTTCCGGCGGCACGCGCAAGGCCGTGCCCATCGTGATCGTGCAGACCGCAAACGGCAGCGGAATCTGAAACTTGTCCCAGCTTTTCACGCGAATCTTCCAGTTGAGATGATACGTCACCGGCACGATGGGCATGCCGGTCATCTGCGCGGTGGAAATCACGCCCTCCTGCACGACGTAGCACGGTCCGCGCGGCCCGTCGGGCGTGATGGCGAGGTCGTGGCCGCGCCGGCCCCACGCCACCATTTCGCGGAACGCCTGCGCGCCGCGCCGCGACGACGAACCGCGCACCGGCTGCACCTTGAACATTTCCAGAATGCCCGTCAGCAATCCGCCGTCCTTGCTGGCGCTCACCAGCGCGACGAGCCGGCGCTGGCGGTCGCGGCGCGCGACGTAACGGCGATACAAAATCAGCGCCAGCGCGAGTCGGTTGTGCCAGATGGCGAAAATAATTTTCTCCTGCGGCACATCGGAAAAATAGCCGGACAAATCCTCCAGCTTGAACCGCAAGGTCGCGGTGATGCCCTGCGCCACGGCGTAAATCAGCGCCGCCAGCAGCCGCTGATGCCATTTGGGCGGATGCGGAATCACGACGCCGGACTGACGGCGACGGCTCGCGGATGGTGGATTGGCTTCGGCCATCATGAACCCTTTTTCAGACACGCGCGGACAAGTTGTTCCACCGTCGCCGAAGCGCCAAGCATCGTCTGCGCGGCGCGGACGGCGTCGTGCGCGTCCACTTGTTTGAAGCCCAGCGCCATGAGCGCGAGCGTGGCGTCGTTCGTTTTTTGGTCGTCGGACGAAAGCGAATGTTTCGCGCTGGCGGCTTCGAGCGCGCCGGCCGCGCCGATTTTGTCACGCAGTTCAACGACGATTCGTTCTGCCGTTTTTTTGCCGACACCGGAAATTTGCGAGAGCGATTTCACGTCGCCGTTCGCCACCGCGCCGCGAAACGCCACGGCGTTCATGCCGCTTAAAATATTAAGCGCGGTTTTCGGGCCGATGCCGCTGACGTTGTTGATGAGCATCCGAAATAAATCACGCTCCACTGTCGTCGCAAAGCCGTAAAGAATATGCGCGTCTTCGCGGACGATAAGTTGCGTGAGCAATTTCACATCGCCGCCGAGCGCTGGCAATTTGTCGAATGATGACAAGGGAATCAGCACTTCGTAGCCGATGCCGTTCACATCCACGATGGCCTGCGTGGGCAACGCTTCGACGAGTTTTCCGTGGAGAAAAGTGATCATGGTTAACAACTAAATTATACCTGAACTGCCTGAACCATAGTCGGCGTCAGGCAACTGAAATTCTTTTGCGCGCTTTTCCATTTGTTCATCCTGCCTTTTCAAAATGGCAATCTGCTTGTCAGACAAAAGCAGTTCCGGCGGCACAGGCTTTTCACACACGCCGCAAACCTTGTTTTTACGGCTGTAAATCGGCGCACTGCAATGTGGGCAACGGAATTCCATTTCTAAATTTTCTTCGGCGTGTTCAAGCCATGCCGCGAATTTTCCTGCGCGTGCGCCAGCGCCAGCGCCAGCGCGTCCGCCGCGTCGGGCGCGGGCAGCTCGGCGAGGTTCAGCATCCGCTGCACCATTTTGGCGACGGCAATTTTCTGCGCCGCGCCGTAGCCGACGATGGCCTGTTTCACCTTGCGTGTGGCGATTTCATAAATGTCCAGGCCGGCTTCGGCCACCGTCGCCATCGCCGCGCCGCGCGCCTCGCCCATGATGATGGCGGTTTTCAGATTTTGCGCGAAAAAAAGTCCTTCGACCACACAAACCGTCGGCTGGTGCGCGCGCAAAACGTCCCGCAGCGTTTGCGAAATTTTGGCGAGGCAACGCGAGCGTTCCCAATCTTTGGGACAAGTAATCGTGCCTTGCGCGAGCGTGGTGAAGCCGGATTTTTCCGTGCGGATGACGCCGTAGCCGGTGCCGCGCAGCGACGGATCAATGCCCAAAATAATTTGCGGCGCGAGGCGCGAGGCGCGAGGCGCGGGGCATTGGACGGCGGCGCGCGACGTTTTGCCATTGAGGCGCTGCTGCATCTGCTCGAATTGTTGCCGGGAAATGCCCACGCGAACAGGTTGCCAGCGGCGCGGAAGCTGCAAAAGCAAAAACGCCGCGACGTGACCGTCGCGGCGCATGAAAAGAAACGCTCAATGCCAGCGGCCCAGCACGTTTTGCAGTTTGTCGCCGCCGCCGGAAAACAATCCGGCAAGGTTTGCCGACGGCGCGGCGGCGGCCAGCCCGCGCAGCGCGGAACCAGCATTGCTCAAGTGCGTTTCGGCGATTGGCGACCGCGCGCCGGAAAACGCCCGTTCGCTACCGCCAGACAGCCAGTTGTTGCGGGCGTTGCTGGTGGCGGGTGGCAAGGCGGCTTGCGCCTGGGAATTTCCATTATTATGCCAGTTGTAACCGGATTGGCGTTGATTTCGTTGATCCTGATAGCGGCCGGGCGCTGGTGCGTTTTGGTTTTGGCTTGGCTGCGCGTGGCCGGGATTGACGCTCTCGCTGGGACGCGTCGCCGGAGTCGTGGGCATTGCCGGGGCCACCGGCTGACTGAACGGCGGACGATGCCCGGTGGCATTGCCGCCAACGGGATTAGGATTGCCGGCATTGGCCGAATTGACGCGTTGGCCGACGTTGCTGTTTTGCCAGGCTGATTCACGACCGCTGGCGCTGCCGCCGATATTTGCGCTGCCGGATGAGCCGGCGGAATTTCCACCGACCGCCGGTGTGCCTTGGCTCCCGGTGCGCCCCTGCCAGCCATGATGACTGCCGTTCACCAGCGAACCCACCGACACCGGCTGGATGGGATGACGCGCCGCCGCGCCAATGGTTGTGACCGAGACACCGTTGTTGACAATGGTGCGGTTGATGGAACCGTAATTATTGATGATTACGGTGCGGTTGAAAACTGCCGTGACCTGCACCGGCGCAACACAAACCGTGCGCGGCGGAATTTCGCAAAAGCTTCCGATTGGCACGAAGGTGTAGCAAACGGCCGCCAGCCCGAAGTCAAAGCCGACCGCCACGCCCGCGCCGCGATAATAAAAGCCGAAGCCCGGTTCATACACCGTGAACGGCGGCAACGGTGCCCAGCCGCAATAGTCATCGCAGGAACGCCACACCACCCATGACGGTGCCCAGACGGTGTCCGGCCACCAGCACCAGCCATAAGCACCGGTGTTAAACCAGCGACCGTAATGAAACGTGACGCCCCACGGATAATCGGATTCCCAATACCAGCCGCAGTCGGTGTAAACCCAGTGACCGCGATCGCAATAGGGCTGCCACGTCGGATCATAATTCACGACGGTCGGCCGCCAGCACCGGCCGTAACCTTCCACCTCAACCCATTGGCCGTAAGGACTCAACGTGTTGTTAAATTCATCCACCGTCATTTCCGGCGGCGGCGTGCTGCCGGAATTATTCGCCGGCGCGGAAGTGGTCACGGGCGCGGGGGCCGGTGCGGAAACCGGCGGCGGCGTGATGGAAGCCAAAACAGCTTTGTCGTGAGCCATCATGGCGTTGACCATGTCCGATGAAATTCCCGCGTCGGTCAGCGCGATGATTTTATCCGCGTCCAGATTGAAGGCGCTGGGACAATTGTTGATGTAATTCTTGATGATGCCGGCATCCACGCCTGCCTGAGCCAGCTTGAGGACTTCCGCCGCCGGCGTTCCCGGCGCGATGCCGGCCGGCAGGACGCTCATGCTGACATTCGCCGGTGGCGGCATGGGCTGTTCACTCGCTTCGGTTTCGTAGGCAGCAGCGGCCGCGATGGCCACCGCTAGGGCAATCAGGGTTTTGGAGGTGAAATGTTTTTTCATAAAGTTTTTGGTTATGTTGACCGTCGTTCAATCTAACAAGTGTAAGACCCGGAAGTTGCAACACTAGCACGCAATAAATACTCAATATGTTTATAATCAACGATTTATTTTCTGAAACCAGCCAGTTAAAACGGCTTGAAAACTGGCTGTTAAGCAAGCCACCCAATCAGAGCGTCACCGGTTTTGGCGATGGTGTCACCCGACGAAAAAGCTATGCTGCCGGCATGAACCTCCGAATTTTTGCCGGCGCAATTTTATTTTTTTGCGCGACAGCAATTTTCGCCGCCGACCCAAACATGCCGAAAAATTCCCGCACCGGGCCGTTCATTCTCGGCGCGGAAGTTTCGTGGGCGCCGGAAGACGAGGCGGACGGCGCGAAATATTTTGACCACGGCGTGCAGAAAGATATTTTCCAAATTCTCGCCGACTACAAATTTAATTACATCCGGCTGCGCCTCTTCGTGAATCCCGGCGCGACGAACGGCTACGCCGCCGGGCGCAAGGAGGCGTTCTGCGATCTCGCCCACGTCATCGCGCTCGCCAAACGTGCTCGCGCGCATGGCCTGGGACTGCTGCTCGACATTCATTACGGCGACACTTGGACTTCGCCCGGCCATCAGGACTGGCCCGGCGCATGGCGCGGCTTGAAATTTTCCGAACTCACCAACACCATCCACAGCTACACCCACAACGTCATCGCGCAGATGAAAGCGGCGGGCGTGACGCCGGACATGGTGCAGGTGGGCAACGAGATTTCCAACGGCGTGCTGTTTCCCGACGGCAGCCGCAGCCACTTCGACAACTTCGCCGCGTTCATTCAGGCTGGCATCGCGGGTATCCGCGAGGTGGATCCGAAAATTAAAATCGTCTTGCACCATCACCTCGGCCGCAGCAACGCGGTGATGCGCGAGTGGTTGGATAATTTCACCCGGCGCGGCACGGACTTCGACCTCATCGGTATGTCGTGCTACGCGCAAGCGACGGAAGGCGATTGGAAAAATAATTTTGATGACCTCGCGAAACGCTATCCAGACAAGGGATTGCTCGTCGTGGAAAGTTCTGGTCGCAAGCGTTATCTGAATGATTTGATGTTCAACACGCCGGACAAAAAAGGCTGGGGCACTTTTATCTGGGAACCGACGCGGCACAAGGAGGCGCTCTTTGACCACGAAGGCAAAAATGCCGGCGGCGGCGCGGGCGCGGTTTTCAAAAGCCAGGAGATCAATGCCGTCGCGGCCACGACCAACACCGCTGGCACCGTCGCCGAACCCCAAAATCACGGCGGACGCTACGACGCGAATGCGCTGCTGGACTTGTATCCGCAAATGTCTAGAGACTATGGCAACACCCAACTTGATCAAACCCATTTGTCCCCAGAATAGTTGAGGCGATAAATCACTTCAGATGCTTTAAGCTGAAGACATTCTACTTTGAAAAAAAATCCATTTACAGCCAGATGGCTCGTCTGGTGCGGCCTGCTGCTGGTGATAAATCCTGTTTTCGCCGCCGTCACCCTCACCGACAATGGCAACGGCACGGTCACGATGGCCAATGGGCTGGTGAGCATGATCTTCAGCAAGGGGGACGGCTCGGTCTCCGCATTTTATCTCGCCTCGCTGCCGACGACCAACCTGATTGATTCAAGTCAGGACTATGCTTTGAGCCTGACGCACATCGGCAGCGGCACGAATGATTGGTGGACTTCGGTCTCGGATTCCTACGGCGCGACTTACAGCATCGTGACCAACACCGGCCAGATTGCCGACGTGATGATCCGCAATCCGCGCGCGAGCGGCAACACGGCTTTGTTTCCCAATGGCGTCTGGGACTGGGCTGAGCATCACGTCATGCGCGCGGGCGAGGCGGGTTTTTATACTTATCATGTCTGGCGGCATTGGGCGAACCAGCCGGCGGCTTATTACACGGCGGACAGCTGGCAGGGGCGGCTCAATTCAATTTTCAGTTCTGCGGACAATGGCAACGGCACAACTTCCTACGCGTGGGATTTTTGCGGGTCGGACGTTCCGATTGGTTTGAGCGTCGGCGGCAATCCGCCCGGATCAACTTCCGCCGGCGTGCCGCAGGAAGTGGCCATCATGCCTTACACGAATTATTACACACAGCCGACCGGGACGAATTACGAACCCGGCTGGCCGGCCTACACGCAGCCGACGGGTTTGACTTCCGATCTTCATCCGACTTGGACCAAATATGACTGGAGCAGTTATCAGGGAGCGTCTAATTCATTCCGCAACGCGTGGGGTGCATCCACCGAGCATATCGGAGTATTCACGCTTCTGGGCAGCGCCGAATTCATCAATGGCGGGCCGACCAAATTGAAAGGTGCCGTCTCTGGCAACTATATGTATAACGACGATTTTGAAGGCCACGGCCTTGGATCTTCGCCTACGCCCAGCGTTGTCGCCGGACAGGTTTTTACCAAAGTCATCGGCCCATATTTCATGTATGCCAACACCGGCACAAATCATCTGCAACTCTGGCAGGACGCGCAAAACCTGGGCGCGCAGATGGCGTCCAACTGGCCTTATGCGTGGATGAATGAAAGTGAAACTGATTATCCGCGCCATCGCGGAACCGTCACCGGCACGATCACGGCGAAAACCGGCGAGTCCACCGCCAATCCCGTTGTCATCCTGGGTGCCAACGACCCCTACGATGGCGACTGGCCGTATCAAGGCGCGACTAATTACCTTTTTTGGACGACCGGCGACACGAATGGAAACTTTTCCATCCCGAAAGTGCGGCCGGGCAATTACGTTTTGTATTCCTATGTGCCGGGCATCTGGGGACAATTGCAAATCTCCAACATCATCGTCCTGCCCGACCAGACCAACAACCTCGGCGTCATCAGTTGGAATCCGCCGCACTTGCAGCAGCGCCTCTGGCGCGTCGGCACGCCGGATCACACGTCCAAAGAATTTCGCTTTGGAAATTTGCCGAAACAATTTGGCCTCTGGTGGCGTTATTTGAACGAGCGCGGCCAAAGCAATTTGAATTTCACCATTGGCCAGAGCGTGGAATCAAACGACTGGTATTACGCGCAAACCATCGAGGCCATCACGCCGCAATCCTCGCCCAATCTGGTGGATCACACGCAGACCAACGGCATTTATTGGGCACCGACGTGGAATGTCATTTTCAATTTTACCAACCTGCCGCCGACCAATGTTTTGTTCACGCTCGCGCTCGCGGGCGGACGCGGCACCGCGTTCTACATTTACGTCAACGGCGCGTTCGCGCTGCCCTCGCAATACCAGAGCGCCGGATTTTTCACGGTGGACGGCGCGAACATTTATCGCGATGTCGTCGCCGTCGGGCGTTACCAATATTACCAGTTTTCCATGGCGACCAATTTGTTCAAGGTCGGCACGAACACGCTTTCCATCAACATCCGGCAAGGCGGCGCGGCGACCACTTGGAACATCGGTAACGTCACCAACGGCTATCCTGATTTGTTGTCCGGCGGACTCATCTACGACTTTTTGCAAATGGAAACTGGGCCGCAAATAATTATTTCCAGTCCGCCGCCCGCGCCCAGTGGATTGACGGCCACGACCATTTCCGGCTGCGAAATTGATTTGTCGTGGACGAACAATGCGACGAACGCGACGAGCATTGAAATTTTGCGCTCGACGGACAATTCCAGTTTTACCCAGATCGGTGCAGTGTTCAATACTGCGACCAGTTTTGCCGACACCAGTTTGGCGCCCGGCACGCTTTATTATTATCGGGTGCAGGCGAACAACGCCGACGGCAATTCGCCCAATTCCAACGCCGCGCAGGCGTCCACGCAGGCCGCGCAACCGCCCGCGACACCGAGCGGTTTGACGGCGACCGGCATTGCGACCAACCAGATTAGCCTGACGTGGATTGACAATTCCGGCAACGAAGACGGTTTCAACCTCGAACGCTCCACGAACGGCGGCAATTACAGTTCCCTCGCGCTGCTCGCGGCGGGCGCGACCAGTTATTCCGATGCGAACCTCGTCGCCGGGACGACTTATTTTTATCGCGTGCAGGCGTTCCGCTCGTGCTGGGGAAATTCCGCCTATTCCACGCCCGCGAGTGCGGCGACGCTGCTGCCGCCCGCGCCCGTCACGCCCGTCGGCCTGGTCGCCGTGCCGGGAAATGGAAAAATAAATTTGAGCTGGCTCGCCGCTTCCGGCGCGGTCAGCTATAACTTGAAACGCGCCACGAGCAGCGGCAGCGAAACAAATGTTTTGAATACCGCCGGCACGACTTATAGCGACACGGGCGTTGTCAACGGCACAACTTATTATTACGCCGTCTCGTCTCTGAACGCAGGCGGTGAAGGAAATAATTCCCGCGAAGCCGTCGCCACGCCGCAGCCATTTGTCACCGCGTATTGGACCAACCGAATTACCAGCGCGCCGCAAAGCTGGGACGCAAATGCGAACTGGACGAACACCGCGACTTATCCCAACGCCACCAGTGTCGTCGTCAACGTGAGCGCTGACATCGCCGCGCCGCAGACAAATAATGTTGATCAAAACATTGCGCTCGGCTGGCTGAACATCGGCGACGGCAATGCCTCCTCGGCCTACACGCTTGCGGCGAACGGCGGGACGCTGACGTTTGCCAGCGGCACGAATAACAACGCCGGTTTAGTTCAGCTTGCCACCAGCGACGGCGACATGATTGCCGCGCCGATGACCATCAGCAACAATTTGACTGTCGTAAATAATTCTTCTTCGCACACGCTGACTTTGGCGGGGACGATTTCCGGCGCGAACGGCGTGACGTATGTCGGCCCCGGTTCCATCACGCTCACGACCAACAACACTTACACCGGCAACACCCTTATCAGCGGGGCCACTCTCAACTTGGCCAACGACACCGCCAATACTTCCGGTTTCGGACCCGGTTCCATCACGCTGGATCAAGGCACGTTAAACCTCCATAACGACAACAACAGCTACAATGATTATTATTGGAATCTGATGGTGCCGACGAATTCCACCGGCACGCTCAATGACGATGGCCGGTGCAACCTGCACGGCACGTTGACGGGCGGCGGCGTGTTGGATTTTTACGCGCCGTATATCCGCAATTACTTGAATGGCGACTGGTCGGGTTTTACCGGCCAGATCAACGCCAGCGGCAACACATTTCAATTCAATAATACTTTCGGTCTCGCCAAGGCGGCGTTGAATTTGGTCGGCGGTGTCTATGCCGAATCGGAAAATGGCGCGCTGACCGTGGGCGAAGTTTCTGGTTCGGCGAGTTCATACATGGAGACCACCGCTTGGACGGTGGGTGCGCGCAACACCGACGCCACCTTTGCCGGAATCATCCTCGGAAATTCCATCACCAAGACCGGCACCGGCACCTGGACATTGAGCGGCAACAACACTTACACCGGCGCGACCACCATCAGCGGCGGCGCGCTGCAAATCGGCGCGGGCGGAAATTCTGGAACGCTTGGCACGGCCAATGTCACCGACAACGCCGCGCTCATTTTCAACCGGTTTGACAATTTTATTGTTTCCAACAGCATCAGCGGCAGCGGCAGTTTGGCGCAGGCGGGCGACGGCGTTTTAATTTTGAACGCGGCGAACACTTACACCGGCGCGACTTATATTTCCGCCGGCACGCTCGCGCTCACCAATTCCAGTTCCATCGCCAATTCCACGAACATCAATTTGGACAACGGCGCGCTCTTCGACGTGAGCGGAACCACCAGCCACGCGATGACTTTGTCCAGCGGCAAAATGATTTCCGGCGACGGGTTTGTGAATGGCAATTTCACCATCGCCACCGGTGCGACGCTCGCGCCGGGCAACCATGATCTCGGCGCGCTGGTTTTTAGCAATGCGCTGACATTGAATTCCGGCAGCAAAACCATTTTAAGCGTCAGCCATGATTCGCAGACAAACAATGTCATCAGCGTGGCCGGCACCTTCATCTGGGGCGGTTCGCTCATCATCAGCAACGCCGACGATCCGCTGCAGAGCGGCGATGCATTCCAGCTTTTTGCCGCAACGACCTACCTCGGCGGTTTCAGCAGCCTGACGCTGCCAGCCTTGACTCCGGGCCTCTATTGGAACACGAACACATTCAAAACCGACGCCACCATCCGCGTCGCCCTCGAAACACCGCCGGTCATCGGCAACATCGGCGTCTCCGGTGGCAACCTTGTCTTTAGCGGCACGGGCGGCGTCACGAACGGGGCCTACTATCTGTTGACTTCGGCGAACCTCGCCGCGCCGTTGACCAACTGGACGCGGCTGGCGACGAACCCGTTTGACAGCTCCGGCAATTTCAATTTCACCAACACCATGATCTCCAATTCGCCCCAACGCTTTTACCTGCTGCAATTGCCATGAAAATCACCATCATGACCACCGCCGTGTTTCTGACGGCGGCAAATTTTGTCGGCGCACAAACGTCCGGCGCGAATGTCATTTCGGGAGCGCCCCGCGCCGGCGACAACGTCCCCGCGCCCGGCCCACGCGACCGCGCCTATGGCATCAGCGGTCCCGGCGCAAAGCACATGGCGGCGTGGACGAACTATAATTTGAAATGCACCGGCGCGGCGGTGAAGGCGGGCTTGATTCCCGATCTCAAGCCGCTGATTCCTAACACGCAGTTGCGCGACACGGTCGTGCGATTGGGCGGCGACGGGAATTACTATCTCACCGGCTCATCCGGCGCGGACATCTGGGATTTCAACGACGGCGTGGAACTTTGGCGCTCGCCGGATTTGAAGAAATGGGATTACGTCGGTGAGGTTTGGACGTTCGACAAAGACGGCACCTGGGAAAAAAGCTGGCGCTGGCATCACAAACCGGTGCGCGCATTGTGGGCACCGGAACTGCATTATATCAAATCGCTCACGAATTACTTCATCACGCTGTCCATGCCGCCAGGCAACCGTGGCATTTTGAAAAGCACCACCTGCAAGCCCGAAGGCCCGTATGTCAACGCGCTCGCCAATGACGGTTTTTTCAAGGGCGGCATTGACGCGACGCTGTTTGAGGACGATGACGGGCAGGTTTATTTTTTAAGCGGCGGCGGCGGCTCCATCACGCGTATGAAACGCGACATGAGCGGTTTTGATGGCGAAACACATCGCATCGCTTACGAAAAGCCGGCCGATGGAAGCTGGACACGCAGCAGCATCGGGCAGGAAGGCGCGACGATGTTCAAGCGCAACGGCATTTATTATCTCGGCGGCGCGGCGTTCTACAAATCGCCCGGCGGCGACAGCCTCTGTTACAGCAGCGCGATGGCGATGTCCACCAAACCTATTCGGGCCTTACACGAAATGGCACGAGGCCGTTCCGTGCGGCGGCGGCACGGATTATTTTTTGGACAAGGAAGGCAACTGGTGGTGCGCGTTCTTCGGCAACGACAACGCGGCGCCGTTCCGTGAAAAACCCGCGATTGTGAAAATTGATTTTGCCAAGGATGGGAAAATAATTGTCGCCAAACAGCAGCCGGAATTCGTCTTGAAAAAATGATTTTACCAAGCCCACCCTCGCGAATAATGAACCTCCCCCTAAAAACCCTGGTCGTGCTGTTGCTGTTGAAAACGCAAGCCGGCCCGGCGCAAAGCACGAATGTCACTGCCTGGCCCGATTCGCCCGCCGCGCAGCCCGGCCAGGGACTCGCGCAGCATGATTTTTTTTACGCGGGCGAGGCGAAGACCGAGCGGATGTGCATCGTGCGCGCCGGGAAAATTGTCTGGGACTACACGCATCCCGGCAAAGGCGAGATCAGTGACGCCGTGCTGGAGCCGAACGGGAATATTCTTTTCGCGCACCAGTTCGGCGTGACGGAAATTGATTCGGCAAACAAAGTCGTCTGGAATCTCGACGCGCCGACGAACACGGAGATTCACACCGCGCAACCCATCGGCACGAACAGCGTGTGGTTCCTGCGGAACGGTGATCCGGCGAAATTCATTCAACTGAACAAAACTTCCGGCGCGGTGGAGCGGGAATTTGTCTTGCCGGTAAAAAACCCGAAGAGCATCCACGGGCATTTTCGCCACGCACGGATGACGCCGACCGGCACACTGCTGGTGGCGCACATGGATTTGGGCAAAGTCGCCGAATATGATTTGAACGGCAAAGAACTTTGGTCACTCGACGTGCCGGGCATCTGGTCGGCGACATTGCTCGCGAATGGAAATATTTTGGTCGTCAGCAATCAGAAGTTCGTGCGCGAGGTGAATCGTGCCGGCGAAAAAATCTGGGAGTGGACGCCGGCCGACGCGCCGGGCTACAAATTTTCCAACCTGCAGCTCGCGACACGTTTGCCGAATGGAAACACGATCATCAACAACTGGTTCAACCAATGGTCGGCCAAGCTTGACACAAACAATCTGCCGGTGCAGGCCATCGAGGTGACGCCGGACAGGAAAATCGTCTGGGCGTTGCGCGCGTGGACACCGCCTGCCGCCCTCGGCCCGGCCACGACAATCCAGTTGCTGAACAATGGCCGCGCGGAATTTCGGCGCAAGCCCGTGTTGCACGCGGATGACAAGCCGGCGTTCGCCGAAGCGCCCGCCGGATTCGATGCGCCGCGCGACGGCATTGCACATGGCGATCTGGCGATGGTGGAATACGACTCCAAAACGGTCGGCACGAAACGCCGGATGCAGGTCTATCTGCCGCCCGGTTATTCGCCGGGGAAAAAATATCCCGTGCTGTATCTCCTGCACGGCATCGGTGGCGACGAGACGGAATGGCAGCGCTTTGCCACGCCGAACGTCATCCTCGACAACCTGCTCGCCGGCGGAAAACTCACGCCGATGATTGTGGTCATGCCCAATGGGCGCGCGCAAAAAAACGACCGTGCCGAGGGCGACATTTTTCGCGCCGCGCCGGCGTTCGCGAAATTCGAGCGCGATTTGCTGGACGAGGTGATTCCCACGATCGAAGCGCGCTACTCGGTTTTGGCAAATCGCGAAAACCGCGCGCTGGCCGGGCTTTCGATGGGCGGCGGGCAGTCGTTGAACTTCGGCCTCACGCATCTTGAAACGTTCGCGTGGGTCGGCGCATTTTCGCCCGCGCCCAACACGCGGCCGCCAGCGGAGCTTGTGCCGGATGCGGACGCGCCGAAGAATAAATTAAAACTCCTCTGGCTTTCCTGCGGCAACCAAGATGGCTTGCTCACCATCAGCCAGGGCGTCCACGCCTATCTGAAAGAAAAAAATGTCCCGCACGTCTGGAGCGTGGACGGCCACGCGCACGATGCGTCGGAGTGGCGGAATAATTTGTATCTGTTCGCGCAACGGATTTTTAGATGAAAAGAAATTTGCCATCGGCCGCCGGACATTTTCTCCGCGCCGCAACTTTGCTGGCTGCAAGCGCGATTTCAACTTTTGCCCTTGACGGCCAGATTGGCATTCACGATCCATCCACGGTCGCGATGTGCGATGGAAAGTATTATGTCTTCGGCACGGGGCGCGGCATTTCGGTGCTCACATCGAGCAATGGTTTCAACTGGCAGCGCGGCGGAAAAGTTTTCGACCGCATCCCCGATTCCGTAAAACAATTTTGTCCGAAGAACGACGGCCAGAGCGTGTGGGCACCGGACATCATCCGGCTCAATGGCGAATACTACCTGTATTATTCCATCTCCAGTTGGGGGCAATATGTTTCCGCCGTCGGCTTGCTGACCAACCCAACGCTGGACACGAACGCGCCCGATTTCAAATGGACGGATCGCGGCATGGTAGTTCATTCCCGCGAGGGCGAGGATTTGAACGCGATTGACCCCGGCGTGATTCACGCGCCAGACGGGACAGTGTGGCTTTGCTACGGCTCGTATCACGGCAACATCGAACTGGTGGAACTGAATTCCCAAACTGGATTGCGCATCGCCACCAACTCGCCCGTTACCATCATCGCCAATCAGAGCGAGGCTTCGGACATCATTTTTCACGGCGGATTTTATTACCTGTTCGTGAATCACGGCGGCTGCTGTCAGGGCAGCAACAGCACTTACAACATCCGCGTCGGCCGGTCGCAAAGAATCACCGGGCCGTATTTTGACTACTTCGGTGAACCGATGACACAAGGCGGCGGCACGCTCTTTCTCGCGGCGCAGGGCAACAACCTCGGCCCCGGCCATTTCGGCCTGCTGCTGGAGGACGGCGTGGAAAAGTTCAGTTGCCATTACGAGGCCGTGTTGGGCCGAAACGGTCGTTCCGTTCTCGACCTCCGCCCGCTGCTCTGGACGCTGGACGGCTG
>Ga0007854_10001039_pt1 | contig 17981 bp, 14 predicted proteins | sample CryBogCBH12Aug08_FD_60382 | JGI IMG/M metagenome (GOLD analysis project Ga0007854, IMG submission 60382) | Freshwater microbial communities from Crystal Bog, Wisconsin, USA - CBH12Aug08 | ecosystem: Environmental > Aquatic > Freshwater > Lake | place: Crystal Bog, Wisconsin, USA | collected...
CGGCGAGATTGAGACCGTCTTGGAGTCCCAAGCGGGGGTGAGCGCCGCGGTCGTCGTCGTGGTCCAACTCGACGACGACGATGAACCGCGACTGGCGGCGGTGGTCGCCGGCTCCGACCAGCTGGACGTGGATTCGATGGCCGCGCGACTCTCGACGCTGCTCCCCGCCCACATGGTCCCGCGGCACTACGTGCGCGTCGCGGCGTTTCCCTTGACGCCGAGCGGGAAGATCGATCGCAAGGAGACGAGGGCGGTCGCGACCGCGCGGCTCAGGTCGCCGGTGACCGAGACGGTCATGGAGCTCCCCGACGACGAGGTGGAGCGGACGATCCACAGCGCCTTCGCGACGGCCCTGGGCATCGACGAAGTCACCTTCGGCGTGGACGAAGGGTTCTTCGACCTGGGCGGGACCTCCCTGCGCTGCGTGCGCCTCTTCATGGAGATCGAAGAGGCCTTCGACATCGACCTGCCTCTGACGACGGTCATCGCCGCGCCCAACGTCCGAAGTCTGAGCTCGGTGGTGAAGGCCAAGCTGGGCTTGGCGGAGCCGGTCGTCGAGCCGTATCGGCCGACGGGTTTCGGCTGGGAGACCCTCCTCCAAGGCTTGTGGCGAGAGGTGTTGGGGCGAAGCGACATCCTGGCGTCGGACGACTTCTTCGCGCTCGGGGGGACGCGCGAGAGCGCGCAGGTCGTGCTGCAGCGGCTCCGTGACGAACACGGCGTGACGGTGCCGATCGGCAAGTTCCTGGCGAGGCCCACCATCGCCCAGTTGAGTCGGATCGTGAGCGGTGAGCCACCGCGCGACTGCCTCGTGCCGATCACGACCTCGGGGAGCAAGCCCCCCTTCTTCTGCGTGGCCGGCTCCGGCGGACTCGCCCTGGCCTTCCTCGCCTTGGCGCAGGAGTTAGGACCCGATCAGCCCTTCTACGGCCTGCAGGCCAAGGGGATGGAACGCCGGGGATTCCCCGACTTGACCATCGCCGGCGCGGCGCGCCGCTACGCCAAGATCATCCAATCGGTGCAGCCGCACGGCCCCTACTACCTCGGTGGACATTCCATGGGGGCGATCGTGGCCTTCCACGTGGCCGCCGAACTCGAGGAGCGAGGTGAGCGAGTGGCCCTGCTCGCGGTGCTCGACGGCATCTTGAGCGACCGTTTGGCCGGACCCGATCCCGTCGCCAGCGACGAGGTCAGCTCCGCGACGTCGAGCGGGTCCCCGTCGCGGCTCCGCCAGATCCTGCGCATGCGGCCGCGACTGAGCACCATGATCCGCTTCCCGCTCATGGGCATCATTCGCTTCAAGGGATCGGCGCAATTCGAGGTCTTCTATCGATTCGGGAACTTCCAAGCGGCCTTCAGTCCGCGGATGGTCCCCTGGAACGGTCGGGCCGTCGTCTTCTTGTCCGATGCGGACGCCACGGGCGTGGCCAAGCAGTGGGGCAAGGTGCTGACGGGGACCTGGCGCAGCGTCTACGTCGGGGGCACCCACAACACGATGCTGCACGAGCCTCAGGTGGCGACGCTCGCCACCGCGCTCAGCGAGGAGATCGCTGACGCGATGGCCACCGGTGGAAGATGAGTTTGGGCAGCTGATCCGTCGGGGGCTGTTCGAGGACGAGGCTGCAGTGATGCTCATCGATGGGTGTCGGCAGGTCGTAGGCGAGGAATCGGCGCGGGCCGCCGTGGGCGGGCAGGGGCTGGGCCCAGAGGTCCGCTGCGTCGGGTACCTCGATGAGCGGCACCGGCCCGACGAGTCCCGTGCCCTCGGCCTTGACCAGGGCCTCCTTGCGCGACCACCTTCGAGCCAGTTGCGCGGCGCCGCGCGCGGAGGCGGCTGCGGTCCCCGTCGCGGCTCCGTCGATGGCCCGGGCGTAGGTCGCGAGGGGTGACAGGTCGGTCTCGTCGACGAGGTCCACCCCACATTCGAGCGAACCGCTGACGACGAGGATCGCGCCGCGCGACGTGGCGGAGGTGCTGAAGTGCAGGGGACGACCCTCGGGCGTGCGGACCAGGGGTTTGCCGCCGGGGAGCGTGGCGTATGACACCTCGCCGGCGCCGACGCCCAGGTACCGAGCCAGGATTCGCCGCCGCCACTGGAGGCGTTGCACCAGGCGTTCGCGGTCGACGGCGAAGCGCAGCGCGTCGACACGTCGCCACTCGGCGCCGTCGAGGACCTCGCCCGCCCCGTCACGGGGGCTCGAGGACTGGTACCGGAGGAAGTGGAGGTGCAGTACTGGGCTGAACGGTGGGCGGAGGACCGGATTCACTTGGTCAGGCGCAGGTAGGCCGCCGCCACGGCCCGGGCGATGGTCGCGTAGCCCCGGTAGTTCGGGTGCACGTCCCCTCGCGCGCACATCCAGGTGTAGGTGCAGAGTTTGGCCACGGCGACGGGGACCGTGCCGTAGGGGGCGAGGTCGGTGGTGGTGGAGAAGGGGAGGAAGGTGTCGAAGACTTGGGCCACGTCGAGGAAGACCACTCGAGACGGGGCGTAGGCGTGAACGAGCAGCGGGTTGAGGATGCGGGCGACATAGGTGACGGAGCTGGCGGCCCGGCGGGCCCCCGTTGAGCCGGCGAGCCACTGGGCCAGACCGGGGTCGTCGTAGCCCAGACCGATGATGGGGGTGTTCGGTCCGACCGCGTGGCGAAGAGCGGCGCAGATGTGTTCGATGTTGAGGGTGGTCTCAGCCGGAGTGACGCCGTCGTCGAGGTCATTACCCCCCAGGGTCAAGGTGATCAGGGCCACGTGGCCTCGGTGGCGGGCGAGGAAATTGAGGGCGGATCTCAAGATTGACTGACCCGGAAGGATGGCGCTGTGCAGGGGCTGGTTGTAGCTGGCGCAGTCGTCGCCATTGATCATGAGGCTGGTCGTGCTCGAACCGCAGCCGTAGTTCTCGAGGGTGAGAGCCTGATGCCCGGCGAGGTCGCTCACCACGCGATCGGTGAAACCGTGCAAGGTCTCGCTCTGATGGAGGCTGTAGTTGGTGGGTTGATACCCCTCGGTCAAGGAATCGCCGAGCGCCACGTAGTACGAGGGTGCGGTGCTGGCGCGGGCGGACGCCGAGGCCAAGGTGAGTGCACCACCCAGCAGGATCATCGCGCTGAGGAGACGCCCCGCACGGGCGCCAGGCAACATCGCATCGAGGCGAGGAAATCTGTTCATCGGACCCGGGTCGACATGACGTTGCTACTCGTTGTTCGGTGCCGGTTCGCCCATCGCGTAGGCCCGTCGTTGGTAGAGGGTGTGGAAACCGAGCTTGTGCATGTTGTGCAGTGCGACGCCGGGCCGCCCGGGTGAACCCGACTCGTTCTCGACGTGGGCGATACGGGCCCCGAGGTCGCGAGCCCAGTAGAAACGCTCGATGACGATGGCGGTCTGCAGTCCCCGACCCCGGGCTTCTTCCAGGGTGGCCGAGAAGCCGCACCACATCAGTCCCTCGGTCACGTACATCGCGGCGCCGGCGACGAGGGTGTCGCCGTCGAAGACACCGAAGTGATGGAAATTGTCGTCGCCGAATCCCGCCGTGAACCACGCTCCGAACATGCGGGGCATGTTGCGCACCCGTCGGTGCAGGAGTGACCAAGCGCCGGCGTCGTCGGCGCTGAGATGACGTACGTCGAAGCCTTCACGGCGAGGCGGCAGGTCGTCGAGCGAGCGCCAGGACTTGGCCATCCCCAGTTCTAGGGGCGTGTAGCCCCGCTGGAGGAGGCGAGATTCGAGGGACTCGTTGACCTGCGTCGGCGCGACCTCAATCGAGAAACGCGTCTGCCCGTGGCGGGCGAAGAACTGCTCCACGTCGTCCAGTTCCTGGTCGCTGACCTCGCGATTCACGCCGAGACCGATGACCTTGTTCATGGCCGAGAAGTTGACGGCGGTCATGGCCGTCAGGGGAACGGCGTGGTGCTCCTCGGCGACCGCGCCCATGGGGTTGTCCGGCTGCGCCGCGGCCGCCCGCGCGAAGGCCAGCCACGACTGCGCCTCGTGGTCTTCGACGAGGACCGTTATATTCTGGGCGTTCTGGTCCATGTTCTGCGCTCCCGGTGGTAGCGACATCGTAGTCCTGCGCCTTTCGGGGTCGCGGGGGGCGCGCCACGGCGAGGGGTGGCCATATTTCTTGTGATCAGGGGACCAGCACCAGTGAGGTCGCGGTGCGACGCCGTGCGCCGCGCGCCGTCCGCGGGGGCCGACCCCCGGCGCCAGTGCCAGGATCAAGGGATTCGTCGCGGGTTCTCGAGACGAAAGTGCGACCATACATCGCTGAGATTTGGTCTGGGGGGACCTTTTCTGACACATTTAATTCACCTTGCCCTCCTATGGTCACTACGGCTTCGAATACGCAACGGCGAGAGACCGTTACAAGTTTTGAGCTCACATCGAAGACTTTTCTAGGAGGAGAGTAATGAAGAAAGCATTCCGTATGCCGATCGTTGCCGTTGCGGCATCGGTGGCGATGGTTGCTGTCGGCGTGACGCCCGCGTTCGCCAAGGTGCCCAGCGAATCATCCGTCCTCGCCAACGCCCTCGTCGTCAAGAGCACGCCCTCGAGCGCGCTGAACATGGGCGGCTCGTCCTTTGACGCCAACCTCGTGAACGCGGCCTACAACCAGTGGAAGACCTACTCGCCCAACAACGGCGCGTCTCTCAACACCTACGCCTCGTCGAGTTCGGGTACCGGCCGTTCGGCCGTCATCTCGGGCGCGGACGCCATCGGCTTCTCCGACGTTCCCCTGAACTACGCCGGCCAGGACACCTCGACCCTGTCGAACTGGGTCCAGACCCCCGTGGCCCTGGGTGGCGTCGCCATCATCAACAACATCAGCTACAAGACCTACCACCAGGTGGTCAACTCCTTCGGCAAGGCCATCACCAGCCCCGTGACCTCCAACGGCGGTAGTTCGGGTCAGTCCTGCGCCCAGTTGGCGAAGGCCTACCCGGTGGCCCTGGACGGCAAGACGCTGGCCAACATCTTCGCGGGTTCCATCACTTCGTGGAACAGCTCGGCCGTGATCGCGGACAACCCCCGCTTGACCGTGCTGGTGAAGGTCCCCGTCGCCAAGGCCATCCCGGCCGTCGGTCACAAGGGTCACAAGGGCTACAAGGCCGGCGTACCGCAGAAGAACCGCCTCGAGCCGATCAGCTGCATGGCGCTGACGACGACCCCGGCCATCTCGGTCGAGAGTCGCACCGCCGGTTCGGGTACGACCTTCATCCTGCGCGACTACCTGTCCAAGGTTGACTCCTCGGAGTTCCCGTACCCGTCGTCGGCGGCCTTCTCCGCCGCCTCGGCGACCTTCTCGGGTTCCTCGACCCTGGCCCCCGCGGTCGCACAGAAGGACGGTGCCATCGGTTACGTGGAGTACGGCTACGCGCTGTTGAACCACCTGGCCACCATGCGCATGAAGAACGCGGCGGGCGCCTACGTCTCGCTCAACGCGAGCACGGTCGCCACTGCGGCTGCCGCTGGCCTCAACGCGATCAACAACAACAACTCGGCCTGCCCCAACGGCTTCAGCCTGACCAAGGGCACGTCGGGAAGCTACAGCGCGTCGGCCATCGACACGACCTGCTTCTCCATCAACAACGTGAACAACCTGGGCGCCTACCCGATCGCGGGATTCAGCTACGCGATCGTTCCTCAGAACATCTCGGACTCCAAGGTCGGCATCGTGACCACGAAGTTCCTCCTGTACCTGACCCAGACCAGCAGCTCGGCGTCGCAGCCCTACGGCCAGAACTTCGCCGGGGCGGAGGCCTACGTGGCGCTGCCCAAGCCGATCGAAGCGGTGGCCTACGCGACCATCAGCCACATCAACAACGGTCAGTACATCAGCGCGTCGAACTAGTTCGACAGGCTCGTGACGTCGTGCGGTGGAGCAAGTGACAACAGAGAATCTTGAGCCCACCGCGGACGCCGGTTCCGCTCAGGCCGGTCGGGAGCGCAAGCTCCCGACCGGTTCTGACCGGGTATATCGCAACACCCTGTGGACGGTGCTGACGCTGGTCGGCGTCATCGTCTTCTACTTCATCTTCGTGCTGGTCAAGAACTCCCTGCCGGGTTGGCAGTACGCCGGGTGGAAGATGTTCACCACGGGGACCTGGTCCTTCGGGGACAACAAGTTCAGCGTGTGGCCGCTGGTCCTGGGGACCGTCTTGACCACCTTCTTCGCGCTGCTCATGGCCGTGCCGGTGGGGGTGGGCGCCGCGCTCGCCATCGTGTATCTCATCCCCCGCCGTTTGCGCCTCGCCGTGTCGTCGCTCATCGAACTCCTCGCGGTCGTCCCCTCCATCGTCTACGGCGTGTGGGGCGCGCTCGTGATGGCGGGTTGGCTCGGCAACAAGGGTGAGCCCTGGCTCAAGAGCGTGGCCCACGGCGCGTGGCCCTTCAACGGCGCGACCTCGGGCTACGGCATGACCCTGGGCTCCATCGTCCTGGCGGTCATGATCATGCCCATCGTGACCGCGATCAGTCGAGACGTCATCGTGGCGGTGCCCAAGGAGCTGACCGAGGGCGCGCTGTCGCTGGGCGCCACCCGCGGCCAAGTCATCCGCAAGGTGATCCTGCCGTCGTGCAAGACGGGCATCGTCGGCGCGGTGACCTTGGCGACGGGGCGGGCCCTCGGCGAGACCATCGCCCTGGCCACCGTGCTCGGCGGAGTGACCCAGATGAGCCCCTGGCCCGACCGCGCCTTCTCCACGGGTTCGACGCTGGCGGCGGAGATCGCGATCGACTTCGGCGCCATCACTGGCAAGGCCGGCAACGTCCTCTTCGCCCTCTCGCTTATCTTGATGCTCATCGTCGGCGTGGTCACCTACTTCGCCCGCTCCATCATCCGACGCAACGAAAGGCAGTTCCGGTGAGCACCGTTGACGTGGGGACCCACGACCGCCGCGAGTTCATCCGCACCACGTCGGCCAAGAGCTACCGGCGCCGGGCCGTGTCGTCGCGCATCTTCATGTCGCTGCTGGTGCTGGCCCTCACCATCGCCTTCGTGCCACTGGCCTCCATCTTGCAGAACGTGGTGGGTCACGGTATCCACTACCTCACCTGGGGCTTCCTCACCACGTCGCAGCAGTTGCCGAGCATCACCAACACCAACGGCATCGGGGGAATCGGCAACGCCCTCGCCGGCACCGCCGTGGTCGACCTCATCGCCATCGTGATCTCCATCCCGACCGCCATCCTGCTGGCCATTTCGATGTTCGAACTCCAGGGTCGCTGGGTGGTGGCCGTGCGCACCGCCATGGAGACCTTCATCGGCCTGCCCTCCATCGTCTTCGGCGTCTTCACCTACGTCTCGCTCGTGCTGACGACCCATCAGTACCACGCCTACTTCGGCTCCCTGGCGCTCACCTTCATCATGGTGCCGGTCATGACCGTCAACGCCCTCGCCGCCCTGCAGAGCGTCCCGGACACGCTCATCGAGGCCGGCCTGTCGCTGGGACTTCGACCCTCGCGGGTGATGCTGCACATCATCTTGCCCGCCGCGCGGGCCCGGGTCTTCACCGGCATCTTCCTCGCCTTCTCGCGCGCGGTCGGCGAGACGGCGCCCATCCTCTTCGTCATCGGTGCGTCGACGTTGCCGAACTTCAATCCGGGCGCCCAGGCCACGAGCCTGCCGACCCTGATGTGGAGCTACCTCACCGGCGCGTACCCGTCGCAGCGCGAAGCCTGTTGGGGAATCGCGCTCGTTCTGATGGTGGCGGTCCTGTTCTTCAACGTCTTGAGCCGCGTCTTCGTCGCGCGCACCCAACAGTCCTGAGCTTCGCCGCCCGAGAGATCGACCAGAAAGAGCAATCGACGTGGACACAGCCGAGACCCGAGACCAGCCGACGAGCGTGGCGGTGAGCGAACCCGTCCTCAGCCTGCGCGACGTGTCGGTCCTCTTCAGCGGCAAGGCGGCGGTGCGCAACGCGACCTTCGACGTTCAGGCGAACAAGGTGACCTCGCTGATCGGCCCCTCGGGATCGGGCAAGACCACCCTGCTGCGCGCTATGAACCGCCTGCACGAGCTCACGCCCGGCGCGACGGTGACGGGCCAGATCCTCCTCGAGGGGGAGGACCTCTACAAGTCCACGGTGCCGATCACCGTGCTGCGCAGTCGCATCGGCATGGTCTTCCAGCGGCCCAACCCCTTTCCCACAATGTCGATCCTCGACAACGCGGTGGCCGGCCTGCGATTCATCGGCGTGAGGGACAAGGCCTTCCTCGCCGAATCGGCCGAGAAGGCCCTGTCGGAGGCCGCGTTGTGGGATTCGGTGAAGGACCGCCTCAAGGCCCCGGCGGCGACCTTGTCCGGCGGCGAGCAGCAGCGTTTGTGCATCGCGCGCGCCATGGCCGTCGAACCCGAGGTGCTCTTGATGGACGAGCCGACGGCGTCGCTCGACCCGGTGGCCACTCAGCAGATCGAGGAACTGGTGATGTCCCTGAAGCAGTTCGTCACCATCGTCATCGTCACCCACAACATGCAGCAGGCCAATCGGGTTTCGGACAACTGCGCCTTCTTGTTGATGGCCGAGGACCGCACGGGCGAGCTCATCGAGTTCGACACCACCGAGAAGATCTTCAACGATCCCAAGGACTCACGGACCCTGGATTACACGCTCGGTCGTTTCGGTTGAGCGGGCCTCCCGGCGAACGGGAGACTCCTTGCAACGACGCTGTCAAGAATGAATTTTCGTTGAATTCTCTGTGAAAATCTTAATTTCTAGTATTTCACTGGAAAATATATGTTACTTTGTTAACTATTGAGTTTCGACTCAGTGCCCGCTGTTCAGAGTCCTCAAAACCTTGAGATTAGGAGACCCCCGATGTTCCACAAGAATCTGAAACTAGGCCTGACCGCCGTGCTGGTGGCTGGTGCCGTGCCCCTCTTCATCGCCGGCACGGCCAACGCCGACTACGCGCCCCAGCCGGGTGACGTCGTCGCGGTCGGTGGTGACACGCCGCAGTACGCCGCATCGTTCCTCGCCGACGGTGACTACAACGGTGACGTCGGCTACAACGCGACGGCGACGGTCAACCGCCTGGTGACCTTCAACGCCACCGCTGACGCCAATGGTCGTTCCACCTACGCCAAGGGCTCCACTTCGGTCCAGCTGAACCCGACCGTGGTCCTTCGCGCGGGCCAGAAGCCGGTACAGCGCGTCAGCTCCTCGGGCAACGCCATCACCGCGTTGATCAACGACCCCAACGAGACCACCATCAACTTCATCTTCTCCTCGTCGCTCCCGACCACCGCCCAGCAGAGCTCGGCGTCGGGCGTGGGTGGGCTCGATGTCGTTGAGATCGGCACCGACGCCGTGCAGATCGCGGTGAACTCGACCACCAACGCCCCCGCAGGCTTGTCCCCGGCGGAGTTGTTGGGCATCTACACCGGGCAGATCACCAAGTGGAACCAGCTACCGGGTGACACCTCGACCGACACCATCATCCCGCTCCTGCCGCCGACGAGCTCGGCGATCTACAAGTCGTTCTACGCCGCCCTCACCACGGCCAACGGCGGGACGGCTCCGACACTTTCGGGCTACACCACCGTCGAGCAGAACGACCCCACGGCGATCACCGGTGCGACGATCCCGGCGGACGCCATCGTTCCCTTCTCGCAGGCTCGTCTGAACCTGTTCAACGACGGCTACTTCCAGAACCCCAATAACGCCTTCGGCACGACGCAGACACCGATCACCGCGGGTATCAACCTGTTGACGGGTACGGCGCCTGACTCTTCGGCGTCACTCAACGTCGGTATCACCGACTACGCCATCTACCGTGCCAACGACCAGAACTCGACCACGATCTTCCAGCCCGGGGGGACGCGTAACTTCGCCCAGACGCTCTTCTACAACCCGGGTGGCTCGACGCCCTACTTCGCGAGCAATGCGGCCAAGGCTCTCATCACCGCCGCCGGCGTGACGCCGAACTACCAGTACCTCGGAGCGGCCCACTCCTAATCGGCCGCGATGGAGGCCGGGCTAGGGAGCTCTGAAAAATCCCCTAGCCCGGCCTCGAGGCCAGTCGCAGTCCTGTAGCACAGAACACCCATTCCCTTGTCAACTTCAGAAAACAAAAGATAGGAACTGACCCATGAAGAAACTAATCCGTTCTACCGTGGCGGCGGTCATTTTGACCGGTGCTGGTGGAATCCTCACTCTCGGCGTATCGGGCGTCGCCTCTGCCGCGGGCACGCCGCCCTGGCAGCCCGAAGCCTCCTCCGTTGGAACGATTCTGTTCTTCAACGCGTCCGGACAGCAGATCACCGGCGGAAAACTCACCGATTCACCCATCGCCGCCTACGTCGAGGGCACGGTCGCTCCTCGTGCCGGTGACACCAAGGCCACGCTTCTCGGTTACCTGCCGGTTAACGGCCAGGCCCCGGGCAGTTGGAGCGGCGACCAGCTCAGCTCGTCGACCACCTACCCCAACACCTCGGCCCCGGGGGCCCTGGCCAGCTCGACCCTGCCGGTCGTGACCGGAGCCAGTGGTGACGAGAGCGTCGCCCAGTTGGCGGCCAACTACCCCAACACGGACACCTCCTCCGACGGCTACGCCGGTATCTACGAACTGCGACTCAAGACGACGGGCGCCGGTCTCGGACAGACGACCACCTACGACTCCGTCGACATCGCGATCAGCGGTACGGGTGCGAGCGCCACGTGGAGCGTCGACTACCCGACACCCACGCTGAACGCGACGAGCACCGTGTTGACGGCGTCGCCGACCAGCCCGCAGACCGCGGGTACCTCGGTCACCCTGACCGCTACGGTCAGTCCGTCAGTGTCGGGAACGGTCCAGTTCGAGAACGGTGGTGTGGCACTCGGAGCGCCGGTGACGGTGTCGGGAGGCACCGCGCAGCTCTCGACAAGCACCTTGCCGGTGGGGACGGATTCCCTCAGCGCCGTGTTCACCCCCGCCATCAACCTCGCCTACTCGGGTTCGACGGGTACCGCGTCCTACACCATCAACCCCGCTCCGGCCGCCGGTACGACGACCGCACTCTCGGTGAACCCACTGAGTGCCGCGGCCTACACCTCGGTAGGGATCACGGCTAACGTCACGAACACCGCGACGTCGGCCGCGCTGGCCGCTGGTGCGGGCACGATCAAGTTCTACGACGACGGGACCGACTCGACCGGTGACGTGACCAGCAACTCCGTCCTGCTCGGGACGCAGAGCTTGGCGAGCGGTGGCTCGGCGACGCTGAACTACAGCACCTTCGCAGTGGGGAGCCACAACCTGGTGGCGGTGTTCACTCCGGCCGACCCGGCGTCGTACAACTCGTCGACGTCCTCGGCGGTGGCCTTCACGGCCACGACACCGGCGGTGACACCGGCGGTCGGCTCCATCGACACCTCGATCCCGGTTGGTGGACTCACCATCTCGACGCCCTACAGCTCGGCGAACCCGTTCAACCTGGGTGCCGCCACGCTGAACTCGACGGCTACGGCCTTCGTGGCCTCGGCCGCTTTCGGCAGCCCGTCGAACCCGAGCCAGGGTGTCACCATCACCGACACCCGGGCTGGTGACCTGGCGTGGACCGCGACCGCGACGGTCACGGACTTCTCCAACGGGACCGGTGGCGTCATCAATGGACAGAACCTGACCCTGACCAACGTCGCTCCCTCCTACATCTCCGGCAACGCCCTGCAGGCAGGATCGGTGAGCACGTCGAGTGTCACCAACACTTCCGTCTACTCGGCCACCGCCGCGGGGTCGGACGGACTGCGTGGAGGTCCACACCAGTTCGCCTCGGCAAGTTCCGGGGCCGGTTCGGTCTACATCGATGGGGTCTTGACCCTTACCTCGCCGACGTCGACTCCCCCCGGTTCGTACGTCGCGACCCTCACCTTGACCGTTTCGTAGAAATTCGGAACCTCACAAGGTGAGAGACCGGGTCCCGGCGACAATGTCGCCGGGACCCGGTCTCGCTGCACGGAGGAGGAGGGGGGACCGTCGACTATTCACTAGTTCTTCACTAGAGAATATTGATAAACTAGAGAATGCCATTTCCGGAAGGTCATCAGCGCCCACCGGACCTTTCAGTCAACCAAGGAGACGCCGACCTATGAGCCGCACCCTCGTCGTGTCTCTGGTGGCGTCGGTGGTCGCAGCACTCCTCGCCGTCGCGCCAGCCGCCGGGGCCGCGACGAGTCGTCTCACCTTCGGGATCTCACCCACGCCTCTCGGATCGGCCATCGCCGCTCCGGACTTCACCTTCGGGGTGACCGAGGGTGCAAGCGTGGCCGACTCGGTCGAGATCTTCAACTATTCCGCGTCACCCCTGACCCTTGGCGTCTACGCCGCCGACGCGGTCCAAGTGCCCAGCGGTGGCTTCGGACTCCTCCTGCCAACCCAGAAGTCGGTCGGGGTGGGGGCGTGGGTGCACTTCGGCCGGGCACACGAGTCGGTGACCTTGGCACCGGCGGGCGCCGACGGTCCCACGCACAGTGTCCTGCCCTTCGTCTTGCACGTCCCGGACAATGCCTCGCCCGGCGATCACGTGGGGGCCATCCTCGCCAGCCTCCGGGTGGTGGGAACCGACAAGTCGGGTAAGAGGATCGTCCTGGACCAGCGAGTCGGGGTCCGCCTCTACGTGACGGTGGCCGGAGCGACACGCACCGGACTGCGAATCATGAACCTGCATGCTTCGGTCAGCGGTGGACTCGAGCCCTGGCAGCACGACGTTCTGCACGTGTCCTACCAGGTGGAGAACACCGGCAACGTCAACGTGTCGCTCGACCAGCGGGTGAGTGCCAGCGGTCCGATCGCCGACCACGCGAGCACGACCTCGAAGGTCAACCCAATTGTCCTGCCCGGGGCGGTCTTGAGCGAGTCCGCGACGATCCCGGGCCTGTGGCCGCAGTTCGTGACCCATGTCGTGGTTCGAGCCACGGGCTCCCTGGTCACGGTCCAGGGTCTGCGTCAGAGGCTCTCGGCGAGCGCCTCCACATGGGTGTTGACGGTGCCGTGGTTGGGTGTCCTCCTCGTGTTGATCTTGATCGCCCTGGCCTGGTGGGAGTTGCGCCGCCGCCGAGCATCTGCGGTGGCGGCGACGGAGCCGACCGATGGGAGTGCGGCGTGAGGCTTCGCGCACGAACCATCGTCTCGCTGGCCTCCCTGGCCCTGACGGCCTTGCTGGCGACACCCGCCCATGCAGCGTCGGCCCCATTTCAGGACCCGGCGGCCCAGGGCTACCTCGGGATTTGCGACGAGGCCGGCCAGCAGATCACTAGTGGTTCGACGGCGACCGTTCCCTTCGCCTGGCGAGTGGTGTCGACCCAGCCCGCCGTGGCGCCCTACAACAACAGCTACCGCACCGCCGTCCTGGTCGCCTACCAGCCGATCAACGGCGAAGTCCCGGCTCTGTGGAGTGGTGAGGCGCTGACGGCTTCTTCGCGATACTCCAATCCGTCACATCCCATGGCCGCGGCCACCACCGGCGACATGTCTCTGGCGGACTTCGTTCGAGATTTCCCACCTCGCTGGGACGGGCTGGTTCAGTTGCGTCTCTACCTCGATACTTCCGACGAGCCCGTCTACTCGCGTCATTACCCGGCCCTCGACATCCAGGTGACCGGTTCGACCTGGCACGCCCTTGATGGTGGCGTAGTCAATTGTCACGCCGGCCGGGCCATCTCCATCGAGACCATCCTCCTGCCGACGACCACGATCGGGTCGCACACGACCTCGACCACGTCGCCGGCGACCACCGGCTCCACCACGTCCACCACGGTCGCACGCTCCACCACCACCCTCGGCTCCACCTCCACCTCCACGTCGGTCTCCACGACGTCCACCACCACGGGACCGACCACGACCACTTCGACGGCGCTCCCCACGGGTTCGTCGAGGTCCACGGCGAAGTGGGGGTGGATCAGCATCGGCGCCGCCGTGCTCGTCATCGTCGCGTTCCTGCTCGGCCGTCGTTCTCGCGTCAAAGTTGCTTCCGATGAAACCTCTGAACCAGAAAGGCCCTAACCAATGAATTCATTCCTGCGTCGTTCAACCTCTGCGATCCTCTCGCTGCTGATGAGCGTCGGTGCGATTGGCGTCGTCACCGTCGTCGGCGACGTGAGCGCCGCCTCACCGAGCGGAGCCGCAACCGTTCCGCCGTGGGAACCCGACGCCAACTCGGTGGGCGGTCTCGTCTTCTACGACGCCGCGGGCAACGTCATCACGGGGGGCTCGATCACTGACTCGCCGATCGCCGCCTACGTGGCGGGAACCACCGTCATCCGCTCTGGCGACACCAAGGCGACGCTCTTCGGCTATCTCCCCGTGCCAGCCGTGCCACCGGTGCCCGGCACGTGGAGCGGCGACACCCTCTCCGGACCCACGACGTACCCGAACAACTCCGCGCCGTCGGTGATTCAGAGCCTTCCCGCGGGGACACCAGTGGTCACCGGCCAGAGCAACGACCTCACCATCGCCAACCTCGAGGCCGATTTCCCCAACAACTCGACGACGGCGGGGTACCAGGGGGTCTACCAGCTTCGTTTGAAGACCTCGGTGGCTGGCAAGTCCGCGACCACGACCTACGACTCCGCCGACATCGTGGTGACGGGCTCGACCTGGTCCGTCGAGTACTCGTTGGGCGCTCAGGTGACGACCACCACCAGTTTGTCGACGACGCCGACGAGCAGTTCGCCCTTCACGTCGACCGTCACTCTGAAGGCCACGGTGACACCCTCGACAGCGGTGGGATCGGTCAACTTCGTTGACGGCACCACCACGATCGGCAGTGCGCCCGTGAGCAACGGCACGGCGAGCCTGGACACGGCAAACCTGCCCGGTGGCTCACAGGCGCTGACGGCCGAGTTCGTTCCCTCCAACACCGGGGCGTACACGTCCTCCGACTCCCCGGTGGTGAATTTCGATGTCACCCCCGTGGCGACGACGATCAAATTGAACGTCTCGCCCGCCAGTGCCAGCTACGGTTCCTCGGTGACCATCACCGCGACGGTCTCGCCCTCGAACGCCGTGGGTTCGGTGGCCTTCTATGACGGCACCACGCAATTGACCTCGGAGGTGCCGTTCTCGGGTCAGGCGGTGTACACCACCACGGCCCTGCCGGGCGGGATCCAGCAACTCAAGGCCGTGTTCACGCCCGCGACGGCCGTGGACTATTCCTCCTCGACGTCGGCGACGAGCTCCTACACGCTCAAGGCGGTCGCCACGAAGATCGCCCTCAAGGCGTCCAAGAGTGTCGTGACGAAGGGTACCGCCGTCACGTTGACGGCGTCGATCTCGCCCTCGCGGGCCGGCGGTTCGGTCTCCTTCTTCGACGGGGCCAAGAAACTCGCGTCGGTCAAGGTGGCCAAGGGCCGCGCGGTGCTGGTCGCCAAGTCGCTGAGCGTGGCTCGCCACGTCCTCAAGGCCGTCTTCGCCCCCTCGAACGGGGCCGATTTCAAGGCCGCCACATCCGCCACGGTGAAGGTGACGGTGAAGCAGTGAGCGCGGTGATGACGGAGGAGGAAGTCATGACGTCGACGATGGTTGAAGGCACCCCCGTGACGGCGGCCGCCTCCTTGGAGGCGGTGGACGTGGCGGCGTGGTTCGGGTCGAGCCTGGTGATCGACAACGTCAACCTGCGCATGCAGCCGGCAACGGTGACGGCGTTGATCGGTCCGTCGGGTTGTGGCAAGTCCACGTTCCTGCGGGTGCTCAACCGTATGCACGAAGCTGTTCCCGGCGCTCAGATGGCCGGTGAGGTCCTGCTCAACGGCGAGGACATTTACGCCCCCGGACATCGGGTGACTTCGGTTCGCCAGCGGATCGGCATCGTCTTCCAGAAGCCGAACCCCTTCCCCGCCATGTCAATCGCCGACAACGTCACGGCCGGACTCGTCCTCACCGGAACGCGGATCAGCCGACACGACCGCGAGACCCTCGTCGAGGAATCGCTCACACGGGCCGGGTTGTGGAACGAGGTGAAGGACCGCTTGGAGACGTCGGGTTCGGCCCTCTCCGGTGGTCAACAGCAGCGCCTGTGCATCGCGCGGGCCCTCGCGAACAAGCCGGACGTGCTGTTGATGGACGAGCCCTGCTCGGCTCTCGACCCCATGTCGACGCGCTGGATCGAGGATACGATCCGAGAACTCGGCAAGACGATGACGATCGTGATCGTGACCCACAACCTGGCCCAGGCGGTGCGCGTCTCGCAGTGGTCCGCCTTCTTCCTCGCCGACCCGGGTGAGCCCGGGGGCATCGTCGAACAGGGATCGACCGATCAACTGTTCTCGGCACCCCAAGACCCGCGAACCGCCGACTACGTGAGTGGAGGCTTTGGGTGAGCACTTCGACTCCAGAGACCCTGGAGCCACGTCAGTCGCGTGAGTCCCGACAACTCGACCCCGGCTTCGAGAGGTCGGACCGGATCTTCCACAAGGCCTCGACACTGATTGGTCTCTCGACCCTCGTCTTGACGGGGGCTATTGGCGTGTTCCTCGGCGAGCAGTCGATTCCCACGCTGAGCCACTACGGCCTGGCCTTCTTCACCGGTACGCGGTGGCAACCTGAGATCGACAAGATCGGTATCGCCTCGGTGCTCGTGGGTACGGCCGAGGTGGCCTTCGTGGCCGTCTGCGTGGCCTTTCCGCTGGCGATCATGTTCGCCCTGTTCATCTCGGACTTCGCGCCGCGTCGGATCAAGAGCTCGCTCATCTCTGCGATCGACCTGATGGCTGCGGTCCCGAGCATCATCTACGGTCTGTGGGGCTTCTTCCTCCTCCAGCCCAAGGCGATGGACCTCTCGCGCTGGCTGAGCCAGCACTTCGGCTGGTTCTTCTTGTTCCACGTCGACACCGATCCCAACGCCGCGGTGTGGCAACAGTCGCGTTACACCAGTTCGGTCTTCATCGTGGGCCTCGCGGTGTCGATGATGGCGATCCCCCTGGCCTGCGCGGTGATGAGGTCGGTGTTCGACCTCACGCCGCTGGGCGAACGAGAGGCGGCGATGGCCCTGGGCGCTACCCGGTGGGGAGTGGTGCGCACGGTAGTGCTGCCCTTCGCCAAGGGCGGCATCATCGGTGGGACGATGTTGGCCCTCGGACGGGCCCTGGGCGAGACCGCCGCGGTGCTGGTGATCATCTCGCCCGCCTACGGCATCAACTTCCACTTTCTCGAAGCCGGCGGTCAGACGGTCTCGGCGCTCATCGCCGGGAATTTCGGCAACGCGACCAAGGCCCAGCTCTCGGCGCTGTTGACGGCGGGCTTCGTCCTCTTCCTCATCACCCTGGCGGTCAACTACGGTGCCGCCATCGTCATCCGACGCTCGCGTAGCGGCGCCGCCACGGAGATCTGACCATGACGACCTTGCACGAGCGCGGTGACGCGGTGGCGGCCTCTGAAGCGCCCGTCGCGCCCGTTGCGCGCACGCCGCGCAAGATCCGCCGTCTCACCCCCGACGACTGGACTAGCCTGGCCGGCGCCCTCCTCGCCTCCTTCGCGCTGGTCACCCTCATCTACGAGCACCTGTTGAACCTGAGCGGCGTGCTGGGATACCTGGTGTGTTGGTACGCCGCTTTCGTCGTGGTCTACGCCACGGTGCTGCGCATGGCCAACTCGCGCAAGGTCGTCATCGAGCGACTGGTGACCGTCACGCTGTATCTGGCCGCCTTCATCGTCGTGGGGGCCCTGCTCTCGACGGTGGTCTACACCTTCGCCCAGGGGTTCCACGCCTATATCCACCTCAACTTCTTCACCCACGACATGACGGGGGTCAGCCCTACGGCGCCGTTGAGCCAAGGGGGGATCTTGCACGCCATCGTGGGCACGGTCATCGAGGTGGCGATTGCGGTGATCGCGTCAGTTCCCTTGGGGATCGGCACGGCGGTGTACCTGAGCGAGGTGGGCGGACGCTGGAGCCAGTCGGTGCGCACCGTGGTCGAGGCGATGACCGCGCTGCCCGAGATCCTCGCCGGTCTCTTCGTCTACGTCGTGCTCATCGTCTACGTCGGGATGCCCAAGACGGGTCTCGCGGTGTCGCTGG
>Ga0007854_10001040_pt1 | contig 17977 bp, 21 predicted proteins | sample CryBogCBH12Aug08_FD_60382 | JGI IMG/M metagenome (GOLD analysis project Ga0007854, IMG submission 60382) | Freshwater microbial communities from Crystal Bog, Wisconsin, USA - CBH12Aug08 | ecosystem: Environmental > Aquatic > Freshwater > Lake | place: Crystal Bog, Wisconsin, USA | collected...
CCCGTTTCGCTGGTTGATTCCTTAAGGAACCAACTTGTCAGCCGGGGCTCTTGGGTGTGGCTGTTTTCGATGCGCGTTTCAGGGGCGAAGTGTGGCTACTTTCGATGCGCGTTTACAAAGGCTTCTCCCATATTTTCGAATATACAATAGGGGAATTGAAAGCCCGTGGCTTGCCCCCGCGCCATTCACCGAGTCAGTGATCTACCCCGATAATTAAGTAATGCAGCTCAATTTTCTTTCGTTGGAGCGACGGTCAATTGCGTCGAAAGATTGAGTAATTATGTGTCGATCTCCACCACGATGGCCACGACAGAAAATTTGGTTTGCGGCCTTACTCGCTAGTTCGCACTCCCAGTTAGGGTTCGAATAAGTTTTCCATTCGCCACTGAGTATTCCGAAACAGTCTGAGAACTTAGCCCTTGGCCTGCACCAGTCCAAACCCACATTTCGTTGCCGCCAATAGCGACTTGTTCGGGTGTCCAACGTGAGAACGCCACTTGATTGATCACCTTGCCGGTTAACAGGTTGAACTCAACCAATTTTCCTGCGTCGGGCGCCGCCACCCACATATCACCCTTGAATGGTGCAATGCTCAAAGTCCCGAAACCGTCCAATTTTGGAATACTGCCAATGTCACTGTTTGTGCCGGTAATGGTTCTTTCAATTGCGCCAGAGTTAGCATTGACGATCAGGATGGCGAAGGGGTCTGTGCAGGGCACTGTCGAGCCAAATGCCCCTGGGCAATTGGACTTTGACGGAATATCCGCGGGAATCAGTAATGTGCTTCCGCTGAGAACAATATTTCCTGTAACACCATATTTGGAAACGGGCAGTTGCTTTGAGTACACGGTCGCACCCGTAAGTTCGTCTATCTCCGTGATCGAAGGCACGCCATCCAATCGCGCGAGCCAAAAGTCTTTGCCATTTGACACTCCATAAGAAGACAGAGCAGCCGGGTTTACAGAAGACAATTCCATTTGTAATTGCGACGTACGGCATGAGTCGCGAGTTGTATCAATCTGCACAATTGTCGGATGAGCTGATGTACTTGGAGTCGATGAGGCAACCCACGCATAGTTGGAGTCAACGGCGACCACGCTGATGGACTTATTGACAAGGTTGGAGCAAGACGAAGTATTCAAACTCTGTGTAACGGTCGAGAAATTAGCCGGATTGGGATCGACACCGCACGTCGAGAAATGCTTACCCGCAATGGTGTATGTCGTTCCACAATGTGAACCATTGAGAACCCAGAGAGGCTTGCCGGACGCGGCGTTGATTTCAATCACCGCGGTGGGCCACCGATCAGTCGTCGAATTGAATGATCCTGGCTTCGACGTGATCGTTCCTCCACCCTGATTCTTAATCCAGACGTCGGCGGGCGATGCGGCAAGGATTTCTGGATTGTTGAAGCCCCATTTGGAAGTACTTATCGGAAGGGCCGCGACGGTTGTCGTTGTGATTGGAGTCGGGACGGTGGTCGTGGGAGCTATTAGCAAATCGCATTGCTTTTTAAGAATGGGGAGTGCCGCATTCATTCCCGCCTGGGCCCCTTGTGACAACGTGACATTGATGCCAGTCGAGTACGCAGCAGTGAAGGCATAAAGCTGAACAGAACTGGAGCCGTATTTATCAACAAGCAGGTATTGGTCAGCCACTACCGCTTGCGCGTCAAAAGGATTACTGAAGAGCGGAGGAAGAAGAACGACACCTTGGGCGTAACATTTAGCGGCCGCGATATTCCCTGAGCTTCCTCCAGAAGCCACCGGCGCTGTATCAGTAGTTAGGACCATCATCATCGACGTACTCATGCTTGCGACTACGACGAAGACCACGAATCGCAGTGAAGCTCTCTGGCCAAGATGGCGGTGCTTATTCATTTGCGACCCCGTAGTTATAGCCGGCCACCCATGACGCCGATCCTCCTCCATTTACGGTCGGTGTCGTTACTCCCGAGGACATGTGCGCTAGCACCGCAGCGGTTCCGGCGTCGCAACCCGATGTCCAATCCGTATCTGTGATGCCCATCTGGCTTGCCCACATTCCACATGAAGTCCAGTCCCCAGTGCTACCAGCAATGGTTTGATTGCCCCCGCCACCACCCGAAGCACTATTTGTCCCCAGACCAAGAACGTCTCCAGCGAACGTCAAAATCACTCCGGCGAGCCAAACTGACACGACAGATATGCCAATCTTCTTCAGCCTTGACCATTCATCCCAATTCCTATATGGCCCTCGGCGGAGTCCTCGACCTGACTCGTGTGGAAGGAGTAGCGGGTCAAGTCTCTGCTGAGACTTGGGAATTTGATTACTGGACTCCTTGTTGCGAATTTGACTGGCCCTACTGGAGGCCGACTTTTTCAACAATTTCGCGGATTTGCCTAGAGAATCTCGAAGTGACTCTTCTATTGGTTCAGGCGACTGAGATACTTTATTTACCTCCGAGCCACATTTCGAACAGAATATTGACTCCTCGCCCGCTTGGAAGCCGCATTTGCCGCAAAACATTGCCATCACAGAAAACTACTTGCATCGCTTATGAAACTTCAACAGTTGAAACTGCTCAGCGAATTGCACAGGATTTTGGGCATTAGTTGGGCATTAGTGGGCATTAAATGGGCATGTAACAACGGTCAATTATGGTGACTCGTGGTCAACGATGGACAGATTAAAAGCCTTGTAATCATTGGGCTTTCACCCGATTTCCTTTGCAGTCCCAACGGGATTCGAACCCGTGCCTCCACCTTGAGAGGGTGATGTCCTAGGCCACTAGACGATGGGACCATGAATTGAGCTCCCGCGTCAGCGGTCACTCACTTCGCTCGGGGGCAAGGACTCGAACCCTGAATAACTGGACCAGAACCAGTTGTGTTGCCAATTACACCACCCCCGAAGGGCTTGGCAATCTTATCCGAGACCGGCAATCATCCGCCAGACGGGAGCGAAATGTGATTTGAAGTGGTCCAGGAGCTCAAGCGGCCGTAGCCGATGATCCGCCCCACCCCCACCTCGAGCGTCTCCTTGAGGTAGTAGCGCCAGAGGGAGTGCTTGACAGTCGGAGAGTCCTCCACCGGCGACGGCATGGGCAGGAGGCCCTGGGCCCGCGCGATCGCCATCGCTCGATATTCGTGGAAGGGATCGGTCACGGTGATGACCTGTTGGGCGCTATCGGCCTTGAGCACGGGGGCCACCGTGAGCACGTTCTGCCAGGTGTCGTCGCCGCCACCCACGATGATCCGGGCCTTGGGAATCCCGTGGGCCTCCAAATAGGTGGCCGACACGCCGGCCTCGGTGTAGACATCACCGGGGCGGCTGCCGCCGGTGACGGCGATCCACTTGACCCCACGGTCTGATCGGTAGACGGCGAGCGCCTCGTCGAGGCGGGCTTGCAACTCCTGTGACGGCACGCCGTCGTTCTCGGTCGTGCCGAAGACCACGATGGCCGAGGCGTCACCGGTCGAGTGCTGGTGCCCGGTCCACCAAATCTGCCCGAAGGTGAAGGCGAAGTAGGCGAGGATCAGGGTGACAATCGTGGTGACGATCTTGATGGCCAGGCGCAGCGGCCCGAAGATCAGGCCGAACATCTCGCCAGCGCCGCGCGAAGCCGCTCGATCACCTTGTCTCGTCCGAGGTACTCGAGGGACTCGAACAAGGGCGGACCGACGAGCGTCCCGGTCACCGCGCAGCGGATGGGGGCCTGGGCCTTTCGCAGGTTGAGCCCCATGGCCTCGCCCAACTCGATGGTGGCTTGATGCAACTGCGTCGACTCCCAAGGGATCTCGCCGAAGCGTTCCACCGCGGCGCCGAGCAGTGCCTGGGCCAGCGGGTCGTTGCGCACGGTCTTGTCGAAGGCCGCGTCATCCATGGGGGCCTCCGTCGAGAAGAAGAAGGCGACCATCGCCGGGACTTCGCCCAGGGTCGCCACCCTCTCTTGCACCAGGGGCGCGACGCGGGCGAAGAGCGCGGGGTCGAAGGCGCTGGGACTCCAGGGGACTTCGCGGTCGGTGGGTCGCCACGAGCTCGTCCAGGGCGCGACCCAGGGAGTGCAGGCCTCGATGAAATCCTCGACCGAGAGTGCCCGCAGGTACTCCCCGTTGATGTGGCTCAGTTTCTTCACGTCGAAGAAGGCGGGGGAATGCGAGACGTCCTCGAGCCGGAACTGCTCGATGATGGTGCCCAGGGGGACGATCTCTTCACCGCCGCGCGGACTCCAACCCAGCAGCGCCAAGTAGTTCACGAAGGCCGGCGCCAGGTAGCCCTGGTCGCGATATGACTCGGTGGCCACCGGGTCCTTGCGCTTGGAGAGCTTCTTTCGCTGCTCGTTCACCAAGAGCGGCAGGTGCGCGTAGAGAGGCAAGGGGACCTCGTCGCCACTCACCGCGTTGAGGGCCGACCAGAGCATCATCTGCTTGGGGGCGTTCGGGAGGTGCTCCTCGCCGCGGATGACGTGAGTGATGCGGTCATTGCGGTCGTCGGTGACGTTGGCCAGCGCGTACAGGACCGCGCCGGACGACTTCGCCACCACGAAGTCGTCAATGGTGCGATTGGCGAACTCCACGTCGCCGCGAATCAGGTCGTGCACGACGGTCACCCCGTCGCGCGGCGTCGTGAAACGCAGCGCGGTCGTCGCCGACCTGGCGAGGGCCCGCTCACGGCAGTACCCGTCGTAACCCGGCGTCTTGTTCTCGCCCTTGCGCGCCGCGACGTCCTCACCGGTGCAGTCGCAGTAGTACAGGTAGCCGCCTTCGAGCAACGCCTGGGTCGCGGCGGTGTGCGCGGCGGCGTTGTCGCTCTGGCGAAACGGACCTTCGTCGAGATCGAGCCCCAGCCAGGCCATGGCCGTGATGATGCCGTCCACCCACTCCTCACGATTGCGGTTGGCGTCGGTGTCCTCGATGCGCAAGATGAAGCGACCCTCGGGCGACTGACGCGCCAGGAGCCAATTGAAGAGGGCCGAACGCGCCGAACCCACGTGGAAGAAGCCCGTGGGCGATGGCGCGAAACGGACCCGGGGTCCCGAGGGCACCTAGTCCTCGACCGAGATGGCGCCGTTAGGACAGCTGGCCGCCGCCTCGCGAACCCGCTCGGCGTACTCCTCGCCGGGTTCTTCGTTGAGGACGTAGAGGTAGCCGTCGTCGCGGACTTCGAACACCTCGGGCACGATGCTCATGCACACCGCGTTGCTCGAGCACAGGTCAAAATCGACGGTGACTTTCATGACACCACCTTAGTTCTCGCTCCCGCATTCGACCGGCTCGTCCCCGCGGCGCGAGAGGCCTGTCTATGCTGGCGAACGACCAAAGGACTGACATGCAACAGCGCGCTCTCGGCTCACTCCACGTCTCAGTGGTCGGCGTCGGATGCAACAATTTCGGCGGCCGCCTCGATCAGGCCGGCACCACCGACGTGGTGCACGCCGCCCTCGACGCCGGCGTCAACTTCTTCGACACCGCCGACGTGTACGGCAATTGGCGCTCCGAGGAACTCCTCGGCGTCGCCCTGCGAGGACGTCGTCACGAAGCCGTCATCGCTACCAAGTTCGGCATGCTGCCCGACAACAGCGGTTTTTGCACCACCCCCGAGTACCTGCGCCAAGCCTGTGACGCGTCGCTGGCCCGTCTGGGGACCGACGTCATCGACCTCTTCCAGTTGCACTTCCCCGACGGCGTGACCCCGCTGGCCGAGAGCATCGGCGCCATGCAGGAATTGGTCGCCGAGGGGAAGGTACGCGAGATCGGCTGTTCGAACCTGAGCGCCGAGCAGTTGCGCGAGGCCGCGGCGGCCACTGGCGACGGGCCCCGCCTCGTGTCGATCCAGAGCCAGTACTCGCTGCTCGCGCGCTACCCCGAGGACGACGGCGTCCTCGAGACCTGTCGCGAACTCGGGGTCGGATTCCTCCCCTACTACCCCTTGGCCAACGGCCTGCTGACCGGCAAGATACGTCCGGGTCAGGAGATTCCGGAGGGAACGCGACTCGCCCTCATGCCCGAGGACCGCAAGGCGCACTGGTTGAGCCAGGCGCTACGCGGCCGGGTCGACGACCTCGTCGCCTACGCCGACGAACAGAACATCTCTCTCTTGACCTTCGCCTTCTCGTGGCTCCTCAGCCACCCCGAGGTCACGTCGGTCATCGCCGGGGCTTCGAACCCCGACCAGGTCCGCGCGAACGCCGCCGCCGCGACAGAACTGAACCCGGGTCAACTCGCCCGTCTGGACGAGTTGACCCGGGTTCGCTCCGAATGATCGGCGAGGACTAGCTGGCCTTGACGGCCGCCACGATCTTCGTCAGGGTGTCCTTCGCGTCGCCGAAGACCAAGGTGGTCTTGGGGTTGTAGAGCAGCTCGTTCTCGATGCCGGCGAAACCCGGTCGCATCGAGCGCTTGAAGAACAAGACGTTCTCCGCCATGTCGGCGTTGATAATCGGCATGCCGTAGATGGGCGAGGTCTTGTCGTCCTTGGCGGCCGGGTTGACGGTGTCGTTCGCTCCGACCACGAGGGCCACGTCGGCGGTCTGGATCTCCGAGTTGGCCTCGTCGAGCTCCAGCAGCTGCTCGTAGGGCACGTTGGCCTCGGCCAACAACACGTTCATGTGACCCGGCATGCGGCCGGCCACCGGGTGGATGGCGTAGAAGACGTCGATGCCCTTGGCCTCGAGCTCCTCGGCCAGTTCGCGCAAGACGTGCTGGGCCTGCGCGACCGCCAGGCCGTAGCCCGGGATGATCGCCACGCGGCTCGCGAAGCTGAGCAGCACCGCGGCGTCCTCGGGGGAACCCGAGCGCACCGGGCGCTGGTCCGCGCCGCCGGCGCTGGCCGTGATGACCGAGCCGAAAGCCGAGAACAAGACGTTGGACAGGCTGCGTCCCATGGCCTTGCTCATCAGGCGCGTCAGCAAGATACCCGACGCGCCGACCAGGGTACCGGCGACGATGAGGAGGTTCGAGCCCAGGGTGAAGCCCGACGCCGCCACCGCGAGACCGGTGAAGGAGTTGAGCAGCGAGATCAGCACGGGCACGTCCGCCCCACCGATCGGCAGCACGAAGGCGATGCCCAAGATGAAGGAGATGATGAGCAAGATCCACAGCAGCAGGGTCTGTCCGTTCACCAAGATGATGATGATGACCACGAGACCCGCCAGCCCGAAGATGGCGTTCAAGACTTGCTGGCCCGGGTAGGTGACGGGACGACCGGTCATCAGTTCCTGCAGCTTCGCGAAGGCGATCGCCGAACCCGAGAAGGAGACCGTACCGATCAAGACGCCGAGCAGGACCTCCAGGGTCACGTAGGTCGCCGGACGCGAGGAGTGGATGTGGACGAACTCGGTGATCGACACGAGGGCCGCCGCGCCACCACCCACACCGTTGAAGATGGCGACGAGTTGGGGCATCGCCGTCATCTGCACGAAGCGCGCCGTCGGCACGGCGATGACGACGCCGATGGCCATGGCGATGAGGATCAACGCGACGTGATGGAGGCTGTGGCCGTCCACCTGCTTGAAGAAGGTCGCGACCACGGCGATCAGCATGCCGACCGCCGCGATGATGTTCCCCAAACGCGCCCGCTTGGGGCTACCCAGGCCCTTCAGGGCCAGGATGAATGTGGTCGCCGAGACCAGGTACAGCAGGTCAATCAGTGTGCCGCGACTCACGATGCCACCTCATCCTTCTTGGCGGCCGCCGTCTTGGGCTTGGCCTTGAACATTTCGAGCATGCGGTCGGTCACCACGAAGCCGCCCACCACGTTGAGCGTGGCAAGGATGCAGGCGAGGAAACCCAGGATCGTCTCGGGCGTGGTGTTGGCCGAGCCGAGAACCAGCATCGAGCCCACCAAGATGACTCCGTGAATGGCGTTGGAACCACTCATCAGCGGGGTGTGCAAGATGCTGGGCACCTTGGCGATGATCTCGATGCCGACGAAGATCGTCAACATCAAAACGGTCGCGTATTGCAGTAGGGCGTTACCCATTACTCGCTCTCCTTCGGGACACTGATGGCCACTCGTTCGACCCCGAGCGCCTCGGCGGTCGGGGCGTGATTGACCTGACCCTCACGGGCGACGGTGACGCCGACGACGACCTCGTCGGACCAGTCGGGGTTGAGTTCACCCTTGGCGCCGAAGAGCGCGAGGAGCTTCAACACGTTGTTGGCGTACATGAAACTGGCGTGGGCGCCCATCTCGGCGGGCGGGTTCGAGAGTCCGACGACGCGCACGCCGCCGTGCTCGACCACCTGTCCCGCCACGGTGAGCTCGCAGTTGCCGCCACCGTCGGCGGCCATGTCGATCACCAGGGATCCCTCGCTCATGGCGTCCACCATCGCGGTGGTGACCAGGATCGGCGCCTTGCGCCCCGGGACCGCGGCGGTGGTGATCACGACGTCGGCACCGGCGACCTCACTGAGCAGCGCGGCCTGCTGTTGGGCGCGCTCCTCATCGGTCAGCTCGCGCGCGTAACCACCCGCGGCGTCAGCGGTCACGCCCAGCTTCACGAAGACCGCACCGGCCGACTCGGCCTCCTCCTTCGCCGCGGAGCGCACGTCGTAGGCGCGCACCTTGGCGCCGAGGCGCTTGGCAGTGGCGATGGCCTGCAGGCCAGCCACACCGACTCCCATGACCAGGACCTTCGCCGGACGAATGGTGCCGGCGGCGGTGGTGAGCAGGGGGAAGAAGCGGTCGAAGTGACTCGCCCCGGCGAGGACCGCCCGGTATCCCGAGACGGTGGCTTGCGACGAGAGCGCGTCCATGTACTGGGCCCGCGAGATGCGCGGCAGCAAGTCGAAGGACAAGGTCGTGATCCGTCGCTCGTTCATCGCGCGCACCACGTCGAGCGCCAGCAGGGGCGAGAGGAAGGACAGGTGCGTCGAACCTTCTCGCAGCCGGGCCACCTCCTCGAGCGTGGGCGGGTTCACCCGCAGGGTCAGATCACCCGACGCGGAGTCCACGATGGTGGCCCCCACGTTGGTGTACGCATCGTCGGTGAAGTGCGCCAGGGCACCCGCTCCGCGCTCGACCTCGACGGTCCAGCCGTCGCCGACGAGGGCCTTGACCGCGTCGGGGGTCAGCGCGACGCGGGTTTCACCCGCACGCGACTCTCTACAGAGAGAAATTTTCATGATTTAGTTCTATCAGTCGCACCACGAGCACTTCGGCCTCCTCCCCCCGGGTCTTTTGGCAGTACTTCCTCATCCGTGCGGCATCACCGGGCCGCGCGAGCGAGTAAAAAATGTTCATGGCTCTCTCCGTGCGCACGCTCCGCTCCCCCGTCGGCCGATGGACCGTGGTCGGAGATGACGACGGGGTGGCCACGGTCTTCATGCCGGGAGAGGAGGCGCCGGAGCGCACTCGAAGTGCGTCACCCGTGGTGCTCGACGCCGCGCAGCAGCTCGAGGAGTACTTCGCCGGACGGCGGCGCGACTTCGAGCTCGCCTTCGCCCCGGTTCGCGCGAGCGAGTTCCAACGCCAGGTGTGGGACGCCCTATGCGAAGTGCCCTACGGCCACGTCATCACCTACGCCGAGCTCGCCCGGCGCGTCGGACGACCGCGGGCGGCGCGGGCCGTGGGCAACGCCAACCACGCCAACCCCTGGCCGATCCTCGTCCCCTGTCACCGCGTGGTCGCCCAGAGCGGCCTCGGCGGATACGGTGGCGGCCCCGACGTCAAACGTTTCCTGCTGCGCCTCGAAGGCGTCACCGCCTACGGCTGATCGAGGGTCCCGTCGGGGTTCAGCGTCCGGCGGTCGCGCGCAGCGTCGCCCCCGAGGGGCGACAACACGTTGTGGCGCAACGCCCGTAGCGCGACCCAGATCAACACCGCCGCGGACGGGACCTCCACCACTGCGCCCAAGAGGATGCCCTGCAGAACGTCGCCGTGGCGCGCCGTGGTGACGTCGAACCAGGCGTCGACCAACAACAGGGTCCCGCTCACCGAGGCGAAGAAGATCAGCAGGGTGCTGCGGCGCCACGCGGCCCAGGCCGAGGCCGCCAAGAAGGCCACTTCGGCCGCGTCGAGTCCGATCCACGCGACGTCCCAGTGATTGGCGACGTAGTGGCGAGGCAGTTCACGCCCGACGTAGACCGTCCACAGGGTCTCCCCCAACGCGCCCAGGGTCAAGAGGCGCAGGAGCGACCATCGCACGACCTTGACCGTTGACTCTCTCACCGCGCCTCGCCTCTGCCAGAGTCCGCGCCCACCGGCGCCCTGAGGCCAAACTAGTAGCGGCGCACGCGGATGCACATCGTGGAACCCGTCTCGGCGGGAACGAACTTCGCGTCGCCGCCGTGGCGCGACGCGATCTCGGCCACGATGGGTAGACCCAGGCCGGCTCCGCCCGAGGCGCGAGAACGAGCGGTGTCGCTTCGCACGAAACGCTGGAAGAGTCGATCGGCCGTGGCCACGTCCACCCCCGCCCCGTCGTCGTGGATGCAGATCTCGGCCATGGAGCCCACGTAGCGGGTCGAGAAGGCCACCTCCTCGTTGGCGAAGCGCAGCGCGTTGTCCACCACGTTGCGGACCATCCGGCGCAGCATGGCGGCGTCGCCCCATACCCGTGTCGGGCGCACCCCGGCGGTGGAGATCGTCAGCGTGGTCATCTGGCGCACCCGACGCGCTTCCTCGTCCAAGATGTCGTCGAGGTCGACCTCTTCGCGACGCAACTCCTCGCGGCGCTCGTCACTACGCGCCAGGAAGAAGAGGTCGTCCACCAGCGAACCGATACGGCGCCCCTCGCGACGGATCGATTCGGTGAACTCGACCCAGTCGGTCTCGTCGAGGTGCTTGGAGGCGCGTTCCACCGTGGCGAGCAGGGTGGTGAGAGGGCTGCGCAGCTCGTGCGAGGCGTTGGACACGAACTCCTGCTGGACCCGCGTGCTCGTCTCGAGGCGATTCAACATGGCGTTGACCGTGCGCGCCAACCGGGCCACCTCATCGTCGCCGCCGGTCTCGGGAACCCGTTCGGTCAGGTCATTGGCGGCGATGGTCGCGACGCGACGGCGGATCGCCTCGACGGGAGAGAGGGTCAGCCCGACCGCGAACCACACGATGAAGGCCACGATCAGCAAGAGCAGGGGGATCGACACCGACAGCGTCGTGATCAGGAGCCGCCGGGACTGAGCAATGGACTGTCCGTAGATGAAGCCCACCACGAGTCCGGCCCCGCGAGGCGAGGTCACGCTCTCGGCCTGCGCCCGACTGAGCTCGTTCCTCAAGGTGACCGAGCGCACCCAGGGCAGGAGTCGAACCAGGTAGTTGTTCGGCGCTCCCAGGGCCACGATCTCTCGCGAGAGGACGCGGTCCCCGTAGATCTGTCGACTCGCCCCCCACACCGTCTTGCCGTCCAAGCCCACCACTTGGATGACGACGTCGCTCGGCGTCGTCAGCAGCATCGGCGCCGAACCAGGGGTCATGAACCTGGTGTCGTGCAGTTCGACGGTGCTCATCGCCGCGCTCACCTTGGCGTCGGCCTCGGTGATGCGGGTATGCATGGCGAGGACGTAGATGGCCGCGCCACCGGCCACCAGCGCCGCGGCCATCACGACCACGAAGAGCATGGTCAGGCGAGCTCGAATCGACAGGCGTTGGCGCTTCATGCCTCACTCGAGAAGACGTAGCCCACTCCGCGCATCGTCTTGATGCGCGAGGGCGTCCCGCGAGTGTCGAGTTTGCGTCGCAGGTAGCCGACGTAGACCTCCACCACGTTGGGGTCTCCGTCGAAGTCGACCCCCCAGACGGCGTCGAGGATCTCGTTCTTGGTGAGGACCCGCTCGACGTTCTCCATCAAGAACTCCAGGACTCGAAACTCTCGCGAGGTCAGTCGAGCCTCGACTCCCGCCGCCGTCACCTGTCGGCTGATGGTGTCGAGCACGACGTCGTCGACCACGATCTTGCGACTCTGGCCGCGTTCGAATCGTCGCAACAAGGCGTTGATCCGAGCGAGCAGGATGGACCACTCGAAGGGCTTGCGCAAGAAGTCGTCGGCGCCCACTTCGAGCCCCTCGATCTCGTCGAGTTCCCCGTTCTTCGCCGTCAGCATCAAGAGGGGGGTCTGGATCCCCGCGTCGCGGATCTCCTGGCACACGCTGAAACCGTTGCGCTTGGGCAACATGAGGTCGAGCACGATCACGTCGAAGGACGATTCGAGCGCCGCGGCCAGACCGGACTGCCCGTCGTGGCGCTGCTCAACGAAGAAGCCTTCGTCGCCCAACAGGTCCGCCACGGCCTGGGCCAAGTCGATGTCGTCCTCGACGACGAGCACTCGGCGTTGGACCTCGTTCATTTGAGGTACAGCTCTCCCGACGACGACTCCACCACGTCAAGGGGTGTCAAGCCGTGCGGCGCGGGGCCCTGGATGAGCTGGCCGGTCAAGAGGGCGAACTGCGACCCGTGGCAGGGGCAGGCGATGAGACCGGCCGACGGCGCGTAGGCCACCGTGCACCCCATGTGGGGACACACCGCGTCGTAGGCCACGAACTCCTTCTCGGCGACGCGCACCACGAGTCCGGGGTCACCCGTCGAGGGAACCGTGAACGTCGCGGCCGCGCCCACGGGGAGGCTGCGGACCGGTCCGATGGCGACGCCGGTCGCGCCACCGCCACCCGGCACGAGGGTCGTGGTCGTCGAAGGGGTGGTGACGTTGGCCTTGGCGGTGGCGTTGGCCTCCAGGTGGCCCAGCGACGACGTCGCCGACCCGACCGCGACGGCGGTGCCGGCCGCCAGGGCGACGGCGGTCGAGCCCAACACGAGCGTGCGACGGTCGAGGGCCGCCGACGAAGGGTCGGCGACCTTCGACGAGGCCAGCACGGGGCAGCGGGAGTCGTCGCAGGCTTCTCCCGACCGGGCGGCGCAGGCGCCGCGCTCGTAGTGACCGCACAGCGTCCGCAGGGTGGCGAAGGGCATGACGACCAGATCCGACGTCGCGGCAGCGGTGGTTCGCGCCGCGACGCGGGCGATGAGACCGTCACAGCTCCACCGGGTGCCGCCACCCGCGATGATCAGGGGCAGCCAGGCGAAGAGGAAGACGATGTCCGAGCCCGTGAAGTAGGGGGAGGCGTGAAAACTCACCGTCAAGAAGAGGCTCAGACTGAGCAGGGCGCCGGCGGCGGCGGCCACGCGGGTCTTGAGGCCCAGCAGGGTCCCCAGCCCGATGGCCAACTCACCGTAGGCGATCAGCCATCCGATGACGACGGCGTGCGCGATGAGGGGGTGCAGGAGCGAGTGCAGGGGGCTCACTCGCGCTGCGCCGCGCATCTGGGCCTGGATGGAGGTGGGTGAGGAAGCCGAGAAGAAGCTCGGATTCGCCAGCTTGTTCAAACTGGCGAAGACGAAGGTCACCCCGAGGAACAGGCGCAGGGGCAACAGGGACCATTCCGACAGGGCCCACGCCCGTTGGGGAACCGCGCTCGCTGTGTGGCGCCGTTGGAGTTCGATGTGCGGCACCTTTTCATCCTAGGCCCCGAGATTTGTCACTTTGGGCTTGCCCGCTGGGTAAGGATGGCGGGGTGATCAGCGCATCGGTTATCTCCTACGTCCTGCACGAGGTCCATTCACTCCCGGGTCCCCTCGTCTACGCGCTGGTCGCCCTCTTGGTCTTTGGCGAGGCCGCTCTCTTCGTCGGCTTCGTCCTGCCGGGTGAGACCACCGTCATCGTCGCCGGCGTCGTGGCCAGCCAGGGCAATATCAACATCGGTGTCCTGTGCGCCCTGGTCGTGGTCTCCGCGGTGCTCGGCGACACCGTCGGCTACGCCGTCGGCCACCACTTCGGCGACCGCCTGCTGGAGATCCGCGTCCTGCAGCGCCACCGTGAGGAGCTCGATGATGCTCTCGCGGGTCTGCGCCGGCGCGGTCCTCTCTACGTCTTCGTCGGTCGATTCACCGCGTTCTTGCGAGCGGTGATGCCCGGACTCGCCGGAATCTCCAAGATGCACTATCGCCGCTTCCTCCTCGCCAACGCCTTGGGCGGTCTGGTCTGGGGAATCGCCTTCAGCCTGCTGGGCTACTTCAGCGGTTCGCAACTCGCCCGCGTCGAGAAGTACTCGAGCTGGCTGTCCATCGGACTCGTGATCATCGTGGTGCTCGCGATCACCCTCTTCGAAGTTCGCCGGCGGCGCCGGCGGCGGCGCAAGTCGGAGCGGACCGAGACCTAGGGCGCGAGCAGCTCGTCGGGAATCTCGTCGGCGACCACGACCCAGTCGTCGCCGCTTCGAGCGATGAGACCACGCCGGCTGGCCAGTGGTCCCGTCCCGCGCACGAGGCTGCGCACGTGGACCTCGGCAGCGGACATCGTGAGGCCCGCCAGGTCGTCGAGTTCGACGTCGCGCGCGTCGCACCACTCGACGGCGCCGCCTCTCAGGGAGTCGACGATCTCGTCGAGTTGACGCGCCGCGTCGCGCTGATCACGCGATCCGTCGCTGCGCCAGGGCGGACCGGCGCCGCGGTCGACGAAGCCCTTGGTCAAACGATCTCGCTGGGCGAAAACGCTCCACGAGTCCGCCTCGAGGGCCTCAGAGATCCATCGCAGGTAGTCGACCGCGACCGGGACCACCCAGGGCATGAGCCAAGCCTCTTGGCCGAGCCAGGCCGGCCAGGCGGCGTCGATGGCGGCGACTCCCACCCACAGCCCCCGAGACCGGGCGAAATCCACCACCTGGCGATAGCGCTCCACGGCGGCGGCGTCACGCTGACGCCGGCGCGGTTCGAGGCGCGCCCAGGACAGCTCGAGGCAGACCCCGGCGATGCCGAGACGCGCGGCGACCTCGATCACCTCTTCGTAACGAGTCCACAGCTCCAGCGCCGGGCCGGGCCCCGAGACCCGCCCGAGGGCGATGACCGGGGAAAAACAGCTCGCCGGCTGGTGGCGTCCATCGAAGCCACCCTCGGTGGCGTAGGCACTCAGCGACATCAAGACGCGCGGGGACGATGTCATCGCGACAGTTTCTCACGTCGCGCCCCGTCCGGTAGCGTTTGGCCGAGGACGCGACCACCACGCGACCCGGCGGCGAGCAAGGAGAGGTCATGGCCGATGAAGTAGTGCGCACTCGTGACGGTCACGTCGAAGTACTGACCCTCAATCGGCCCGAGGCTCGCAACGCCATCAATCTGGCCTTGGCCCAACAACTCGGCCACGCCCTGGACGAATGCACCGTCGATGACGAGGTCTGGGCCGTCGTCATCACCGCCGCCGGCGACAAGGCCTTCAGCGCCGGGATGGACTTGAAGGCCTTCGCCCAGGGTGAGTTCCCGGCCACGGAACAAGGATTCGCCGGCATCGCCGAACGCCACTTCCCCAAGCCCCTGATCTGCGCGGCCAACGGTTCGGCCTACGCCGGCGGCTTCGAGGTGGTCCTCTCCTGTGACCTCGTGGTGGCCGCCGACCACGCCGTCTTCGGCATCCCCGAAGTGTCGCGGGGCCTCATCGCGGGCGGCGGCGGGCTCATCCGCCTGGCCCGGCGGATTCCGCGGGCGGTGGCCTTAGAGATGGCCTTGACCGGCGAGCCCATCAGTGCCGCGCGAGCCTTCGAGGTGGGACTGGTCAACGCCGTCCTTCCCTCCGACGAGGTCCTCCCGCACGCGCTGGCGCTGGCGCAGCGAATCTGCGCGAACGCCCCTAGTGCGGTGCGGCGTTCGAAATCCCTGATGATCGAGTCGATGGACCTTGACGAGGCCACGGCCTGGTCCTTGAACAACGCCGCCTTCGCCGAGATCGCTGCGGGCCCCGACGCCCTCGAGGGCGCCGTCGCCTTCGCCGAGAAGCGTCCGCCGGTGTGGCAGGGTAGGTAGTCATGAGCGCCACCTTGCAACTCGCCGACGCCTCGAGCGTGATTCGACTCAGCCTGCACGTCCTGGCGGCCTGCGTCTGGCTCGGCGGCCAGATCGTGCTCGCGGGCTTGCTGCCCACGCTGCGGGGTCTGGGCGAGGACGCCCCGCGCCGCGTCGCCGCGGCCTTCGGGCGCCTCAGCTGGCCGGCGTACTGGCTCCTCGTGCTGACCGGCTTCTGGAACTACGCCGCGGTCCATGGTCAGAGTGCCAGTTCGTCCTGGAACACCGTCTTCGCGCTGAAGATGCTCTGCGTCGTGCTCGCGGGAGTCGGTAGTTTCCTGCACACCAAGGCCACGAGCGCTCGGGCGCGGGGAATCTTCGCGGGAGTTGGCACCCTCGCAACGATGTTGGCCCTGATCATGGGTATTGCAATCGCTGGTTAGTGCCAGCGGTACACCAGAGCGGACGTCACCGCGGCGCTCAGGACCACGACCGGGAAGGGCGCTTTCGCGATCAGCGCGGCGAGGGCCGCGGCGATGCCGGCGAGTCGATGGTCGATGACCAGGTGGGTCTTGACGGCCACCCCCTGCGCCACCACGAGGGCGCTGAGGAGGACCACGGGGATCAGGGAGTTGATCCGCTGCAGGCGCTCGTGGGCGAACCATCGCGCGGGGACCAGGTAACCCACGAGCTTGATGGCGTAACACAGGACGCTGGTGCCGATCAACACCGACCAGGTCGTCAGCGAGCTCATGGGCGCCACCCGGCCACCACGGCCACCAGGACCGTGGCGATGATGGGAGTGCCCGACGGCAAGAGCGGGGTGCTCACCAGGGCGAAGACTGCCGCCACCAGGGAGATGACGCGCAGGCGCCCGTCGGCGAGACGGCCCCAGAGGAGGCCGAGGAAGGCCGCGGGGACCGCAGCGTCGAGACCCCAGGCCGCGGGATTGCCCAGGGACTTCGCCCCCAGCGCTCCGACCAGGGTGAAGAGGTTCCAAAAGATGAAGACACCGACACCCGTGAGCCAAAACCCGTGACGCACGGCGTCGGGGCCGTGGGGGGCCTGAGCCAGCGCGACGTTGGTCGACTCGTCGATGGTGACCTGGGCCGCCACCAGGCGGCGCCAGCCGGACACGTGGAGCTGGGGCGCCATCTGCAGTGAATACAAGGCGTTGCGGGTGCTGAGCAGCGACGCCGCGACCACGGCGCTGAGTCCAGCCCCACCCGAGGCCACCACCCCGACGGCGGCGAATTGGCTGGCTCCGGTGAAGGTGACGAGCGAGAAGAGGGAGGTCTGGAGCACGCTGAAACCGGCGGCCACACCCGCCGCTCCGAAGGCGACCCCGTAGGCGCCGACGGTCAGGGCCACGCTGAGGGCGTCACGAAGGGTGCGACGCGATACCTGGGGCATTGGAGCAATCTAGCCAAGGCGCGAGACGCGGTCGCGAGGGTGGGGACTACTCTGGGTGCAAACACGATAAAGGAGTGCACCGTGTTCCTCGCCGCTCTCGACGGTCCTGACGGCATCATCGTCGTCCTCATCTTGCTGGTGCTCATCTTTGGCGGCTCGGCCATCCCCAAGCTGGCGAGAAACCTCGGTTCGGCGAAGACCGAGTTCGAAAAGGGCTTGAAGTCGGCCAAGGACGGCGACGCCAAGGCCACGGCGGCCTCCGAAACGCCGCCCACCTCCGATTCCGGCGAGTCCGACACCCCGCAGTGAAGCGACCGCGATAACCACCGTCGCGGCGATCCGTCGCGGGGTGTGAGGCTACCTCGTCGCCCGCAAAATTCGCTATGGTTTAGGGGTGCCTACACCCGCCCTGTCCCCCCAGGGTGCACCGGACCGGTCGCGTCGCTGGCGTCGCGTACGCCGGGCCGCTGCACTTCCCCTCGCCGCGCTCGTCCTGTCTGGTTGCACGTTGCCCAGTTTCGGAGCCCACCCCGGCGTCACCGACTCGTCGAAGTCCGTCTACCACCTGTGGCAGGGCTTCTCGGTGGCCGCGGTCATCATCGGCGCGCTGGCCATCGGCCTGATCCTCTACGCGGTCCTGCGCTACCGCCGCCGTTCCTCTGACGCGATCCCCGCACAGCACCAGTACCACCTGCCCCTCGAGATCCTGTACACGGTCGTGCCGATCCTGGTGGTCTTCGGCCTCTTCGCGGCCACCTTGGTCGTGGAGAACAAGGAGACCGCGAACCCGCAGACCAACGTGACCGTGGACGTCAACGCC
>Ga0007854_10001041_pt1 | contig 17976 bp, 17 predicted proteins | sample CryBogCBH12Aug08_FD_60382 | JGI IMG/M metagenome (GOLD analysis project Ga0007854, IMG submission 60382) | Freshwater microbial communities from Crystal Bog, Wisconsin, USA - CBH12Aug08 | ecosystem: Environmental > Aquatic > Freshwater > Lake | place: Crystal Bog, Wisconsin, USA | collected...
CATGGCTGCCCTCGGAGCATCTTGGTACGAACACCACGGTGTAGTCCATGTACTGGGTCCAGAGCGCGGCTTAGCGGCCGCCAGCACCCCATTAGATTGCGGAAATTCTGGCACGACCATACGACTCATGAGCGGGGTTGTGAGCGCCCTTCCGGGCGTACACCGATTGGTAGGAGATGCCTCGCTGTCTAAGCGACCAATGGATCGCGTAGCCATTCCACTTCGACAAATGGGCGCGGAGATTACCGCCAACGGGGAGCGGGAGTTCGCTCCATTAACGATTACGGGCCGGTCACTTTCGGGCATTACGTACACCGTGCCGGTTCCCAGCGCGCAAGTAAAGTCCGCCATTTTGTTTGCGGGTCTCTTCGCGCAAGGACAGACCGTCGTTACTGAGATGCATCGCACGCGAACCGCCACTGAGGACATGATGCGTGAATCTGGCATTCACCTTGAAAGTGTCGACGAAGGAGCCGGTCGAACAATTCGACTTACGCCCGGACGACCACAGGCCAACGAGTGGCACGTTCCGTGCGATCCAAGTCAGGCAGCATTCTTCGCCGTGCTAGGCGTTATCGCGCCTGACGCCACTATCGTCATCCCCAACGTCGAGGCGTCAGCTGAGCGCATTGGTTTCCTTCACGTCTTACGTCGAATGAACGCCACTATTGATGGTGTCATCGAAAATGGTCGGGTCACAATGACCGCGCGTTCTAGTTCGTTGTTGGCAACGGAGATTCATTCCACCGAAATTCCCTCCGTCGACGAGGCGCCGATTTTGGCAATAGCCGCCAGTGCGGCCACGGGCGTCACGGCGTTTCGAGATATGGGGGAGTTGCGGGTCAAGGAATCCGATCGTTTCGATGCCTGCCTTCGTCTCGCTCGCGCGGTGGGGGCACGGGCGTGGAGCGAAGGTGACGACTTCTTCATTGCAGGACTCGGTAGCGCTGCGCGTTTCAGCGAATGCGTCATGGATGCACATCTCGACCATCGTGTGGTGATGTCGAGTGCTGTCGCCGGTTTGGCTGGCAATGGTGCCATTATCGAAGGTGCCGATACTGTTGCCTCGTCGTACCCCAATTTTTTCCAAGACGTCCAGGGCCTCCAATGAGCGGCAACATCATCGCCATTGACGGTCCAGCCGGCAGTGGAAAGTCCACGATCGCGCGTGCCCTCGCTGAGCGCCTCGGCTGGACCTATCTCGACACCGGCGCGATGTACCGCGCAGTGACCGTGCTCGCCATACGAGATCATCTTGATCTCGACGATGACAACCAAGTTGGCGAACTAGCCGAACGCGTAACCATCATCCTCGACGCTGGCGTTACCGTCAATGGCGAGGACGTCACGAACGTTATCCGTACACCCGAGGTGAACCTCGGGGTTTCGCACGTCGCACAGCTCCCTCGCGTTCGCGAGGCCATGGTGGTGCGCCAACGCGAATTGGCGCACCTCGCTGACGCGGGTGTCATCGTTGAGGGTCGAGACATTACGACCGTCGTCTTTCCCGAGGCGCCACTCAAGGTGTACCTGACCGCCTCCTTGGCTGAGCGAGCCAAGCGCCGTGGTGGCGACGAGGATGTGGCGTCCATTGTCCGCCGAGACGATATTGATGCGAATCGTGATGCCTCGCCCCTGCGGCAGGCGGACGATGCGGTCGTTGTCGACACGACTGGGCTCACACCAGACGAGGTTGTGGAGGAGATTCTCAAATGGCAGCCGAACAACCAATAATCCTGAACACCAAAAAGACCTGGTTCTATTACCTGGTCTCCGGCGCGATCAAGGTAGTAGCGGCAATCGTGTTTCGACCTTCAGTACGGGGCAGTGACAACATCCCCGCAACAGGTCCAGTCATTGTGGCACCTACGCATCGCTCCAACCTCGACTTCGCGTTCTCTCTGTTCATCTCCCAGCGCAAGATTTTCTTTATGGCAAAGCAGTCACTGTTCGACGTACCACTCCTCGGTCGTGCACTATTGGCGCTTGGAGCATTCCCTGTCACCCGTGGTAGCGCCGATCGAGAGGCGATGAAGGCCGCCGAGTCTGTTTTGGCCGCCGGCGAGGCGCTGATTATCTTTCCTGAAGGAACTCGCAAGTCTGGTATGTCGATCGACGCGCTGCACGATGGAACCATGTTCATTGCGCATCGAACCGGTGCCAGCGTGATTCCCGTCGGTATCTACGGAACTGAGCACCCTTTTCGCCGGATTCCAAAGGTGCACATCAACGTGGCGTCAGCGCTAACGCCACATAATGAAGGTAAACGAATCTCCCGGTCGAAAGTTGCCGCCGATACTGAATCTCTGCGCACGGCACTAGAGCGCGCCCTGAAGGACGCCTGCGCCTCTTAGTAGGTTTTGACTAGGTTGCGTGTACGCCACCAGGTGCCAAACACCACGCGGGCGTAGCGGAAGCCGAACAACCAGTTCTTACCCTTTTTCGTCGTACCGGAAGTACGTGGATGCCACACGGTTGGTACGTCGGCGGCACGATAGCCCAACTTCATGCAGATGATGAGCAACTCGGCAGTCTGGTACTGATCCTGAATGAGACGGTTAACGGCCTGGGCCAGCATCGAAACGCGCAAGCCGCGGTATCCGGTTGAGGTATCGGTAATCTTCGTCCCGCACATGCGGTTTACGAGGAACGAGAAAAACCGCACTCCTGTCTTACGAATGGCGTCGGACGTCTTGTCTTCACCCAACACACGGCTGGTGAGAACGAAATCGGCGGTGTCATTCGCGAGCGGCGCAAGGATGTTCGGCAGTTCAGCGGGGTCGTTCTGACCGTCCGCGTCGAGGGTCAGGCAGTACTTCACACCGTTGGCGACGCAGTAGCGATAGGTGACCTGTAGCGCAACACCGTGTCCAAGGTTTACGGGAAACTCGAAGACCTTAACGCCAGGGTAGCGACGGGCCACTTCGGCGGTGTTGTCATCGCCACCGTCCACCACCACGAAAACGGTGTAGGGCTTGCCATCAATGTCGGCAGGCATCTTCTCGAGTACGCCACCAATGTTCTCGGCCTCCTCGTACGCACAGAGCGACACGAGAATTTCTTCGGGCTTGAACCCGGGGTAGTCCTGGTCAAACTTCTCTTGGGCTTGGGCAATTGCGTACTGACGCAGACGAGCGTTCCGGCGCTTTTCGAGATCAACGTTCGACATAGTTCCTCAATTCTGGGCCACAGGAAACGGGCGAATCCTGGATGCTGCAACTTCACGAAATCCACGCTCGCACGCGTGTAAATCAACGTAAAACAAAGCTAAATCTTAACAAATAACACCTATGAATTCGTGTCACTGCACGGAGACGGCCAGCACCTGTGCCGCAGTGAACTCTCGGTCCTCCTGCGCGTCAAACGCCGATGGGTGAGGAGCGCCGAGCGTGGCGTCCAGGACACTGCCCAGGAGGCGGAGAAGCTCACGAAGTTCAGGAGGTGGTGGAAAATATTCCTCTTCCACAACAATGCGGTGCTCCTCAACTCCATTCACTGGCGACAGAGCGTCAATCACCTGCAGCACGAGCGATTCGGGTGCTGAGGCACCGGCAGTGACGACGACGGTGCCGGCCAGGTCGCTCGGAAGCTCGTGTACGCCGTTAATACGAATCACGCGACCAGCACCCGCGGCCTCGGCCACCTTGGTGAGTGCCACAGTATTTGATGAATTGGCCGATCCAATTACCACGACGGCATCGGCTGATGAGGCAACCGAGCGGAGCGCTCCCTGTCGATTGGTCGTGGCGAAACAAAGGTCCGACCTATTCGGCATCCAAATTTCGGGGAACACGTCGTGGGCGTACTCGCGGAGTCCTTGCCACTCGTCCATACTCAGAGTCGTCTGCGACAAGAGCGCGAACGGACCTTCGTGATCACGTAGTGCATCAATGTCTTCATTGGATTGAATGAGGTGCACCGACTCTGGCGCCACGGCCATAGTGCCAACTGCTTCTTCATGCCCCTGGTGACCGACATACAAGACGGTGTACCCCTTACGGGCGCGTACCTTGAGCTCGTGGTGCACTTTGGTGACGAGCGGGCACACTGCGTCTACCACCGTGCCGCCATTTCGTTGGGCCTGGGCAATAACTTCCGGCGGAGAGCCATGAGCGCTGAGCATGACGGGCGCTCCGGCGGGAACGTGTGCGACGTCGTCTACGAACACCACACCCAGAGAACGGAAGTGATCCACCACAAATTGGTTGTGCACGATCTCGTGGTAGCAATAAACCGGGGGTTCGAAGACCTTGGTCATCCAGTCCAGCGCCTTAATTGCCTTCTCAACCCCAGCACAGAATCCGCGAGGGGCGGCGACAAGAACCTTTTCGACGGTCATGACTCCAGCCTAGTTACCGCTAACCAGGGATGAGCCCTAGGCTGGGGGAGTGAGCGACGTCCGCATTTCTTCCATTTCGCAGGGCTCGCCCGCGGCCGGTAGCGCCCTCGCCGTTGGTGACGTACTCATTAGCGTGAATGGCGTAGAGCCCACCGACATCATCGAGTACCAGCGAATGATCGACGGGGACGAGGTAGTCCTCGTGGTGCAACGCGACGGGGAGCCACTGCGCCGTCGGATCGTAATTCGCAAAGACGAAGGGCAGCCGCTTGGCGCATCGATTGACTCAGCCGTCTTTGATCGAATTCGAACCTGCGACAATCACTGCACGTTCTGTTTCATCTACCAGTTGCCCAAAGGGATGCGTCGTTCGCTCTACGTAAAGGATGATGACTTCCGTCTCTCCTTTCTCTACGGCAACTACACGACGTTGACTCGTTTTACCGAGTTCGACCTCGAGCGCGTAATCGAGGAGAAACTGTCACCGCTTTACGTAAGTATTCACACAACGAACCCGGAACTCCGCGCCAACATGCTGCGTAATCCTCGAGGTGCCACCAGCCTGCGTTGGCTGCGGGAGTTACTACGGGCCGGCATTGAGGTCCACGCGCAACTCGTCATTTGCCCCAACGTCAATGACGGTGATGAACTCGAGCGCACCCTCTGGGATGTCATGTCGATGTATCCCGAGTTGACCTCAGTGGCGTTGGTGCCGATCGGCGTCTCAAAATTCACCGACGAGCCAACGATGCGAAGCCATACACGCGACGAAGCCCGAGTCATCGTCGAGACCGCCGAACGCTTTCAGCAGATTTGCCGAGACGTCATCGGTCGAACGGTCGTCTTCGCGTCCGACGAGTTCTATCTCGTCGCTGGCCTGACACCACCTCCGGCAGAAACGTTTGAGAGCCTTGACCAAGCCGAGAATGGTATTGGCCTGGTGGCGGCCTTTGCCCAAAGCTTTCGCGGCGATCACGACATGGAAAAGCTCGGAACCGGATTCTTTCAGAGCGTCGACGGTGCGCCGGCCTGGGGATACCGAGCCGAGAAGGGTGTTGACGCAACCGCCCCCGATTACATCGATGTCGCAGTGCTCACGGGGGCCTACGCGCAACCGTTACTTCGGTCGCTCCTCGACAGTCACGGCTTTGATCACGTCCCCGTGATTGCGGTCGAAAACAGTTACTTTGGTGGCAATATCAAGGTTGCGGGCCTCATAACGGGCGAGGACCTGCGCACCACGCTCGAACATCTGCCAGAATGTACGTCGTACCTTTTGCCGGACGTCTGTTTGTCTGAAGGTAGGTTCCTTGATGGTGCCACTTTGGCGGACATGCCTCGTTCCGTTATCCCAGTGCGCACTACCGGTCAGGACCTACGAGAAGTTCTCGAACGCGCACAAGCTCAACGATTGGTTCGCTCATGAAAAAGCCTCAAGTAGTTATCGTCGGTCGACCCAACGTTGGTAAGAGTTCGCTGGTCAACCGTCTGGCCGCTCGTCGTATCGCGGTTGTTGAGGAACATCGTGGCGTTACTCGTGACCGCAAGTCCGTCGAGGTTGAGTGGACGGGCGTAGCCTTCGACGTCGTCGACACCGGCGGATGGCTTGAGGCCGGCGACTCCCTCGAAGAGAAGGTCTCCAAGCAGGCGGATGCCGCCTTAGCCGAGGCCGATCTGGTCCTTTTGGTCGTGGACGTCACAACTGGCATGGTGGACGAAGATACCCACGCTGCCCGTTGGGCGCTCAAGAGTGGGCGTCCGCTGATGCTCGTCGTCAACAAGGTCGACGACACCCTCCACGAAGCCAGTGCGTGGGAGTTCTTGTCCCTCGGCGCGGGTGATCCATTCTGTGTCTCCGCACTTCACGGACGCGGCGCCGGTGATCTGCTCGACGCCATCGTTGACAAGATCAAAGCCCTTGAGCCCGAAGCGCCCGGTGACAACATGGAAGAAGACGGCGCGCTGCGCGTCGCCCTGGTCGGACGGCCCAATGTTGGGAAGTCAACGCTCTTCAACCAGCTCATCGGTGAAGAACGTTCCGTCGTCCACGACATGCCCGGGACGACCCGGGACGCTATCGACACTTTGGTGGAGACGGAACACGGACTCATTCGATTCATTGACACCGCTGGTATGCGACGACGCGCCAAGACCGAGGCCGGCCTCGAGACCTACGCCGTGTTGCGAAGCCTGGACGCTCTGGATAGAGCGGATATCGCGATTCTGGTGATCGACGCCACCGTAGGAGCCACGGGCCAAGACCAACGCCTCGCCGAACGCATTTCAGCGGCCGGATGTCCCAGCATCGTCATTTTGAACAAGTGGGAACTCGTTCCTACCGAGGAACGCGTTGGCGTTCTGGCGACAGTGGGGGACAAATTGGCGTTCTTGGGAGACGCACCCGTGCTGAAGACGACCGCGATTTCCGGCAAGGGCGTCCACAAGATTCTTCCTGCACTTTCGATCGCCGCCGACGATTACGTCAAGCGAGTACCAACTGGTGCCTTGAACCGAGCAATCCGCGACCTCCAGGTGAAGCAGCCCGCGCCTACCGGCAAGATTCGCTACGCCGTCCAAGGAGCCTCGGAGCCCCCAACCTTCACCCTGTTTATTGCTGGTCGACTTCCACAGACGTACCTGCGCTACGTCGAACGGTCGCTGCGTGAACGTTTTGAACTTGGCTCCACGCCAATTCGAGTGCGAGTCCGTACCGAATAGTGGCCCAGTGGTGCGAGAAGTGCGACCGCCCAGTTACTGGTGAGGTCTGCGAAGTGTGCGGTGAGCCCGTTACCATCGCTGCGCCAAGCTCCGTACCGTGGCGATGGCGATTCTTCGTCGTAGCGTCAATTATTTATTTGGGCTACCGCATGTACCAACTCGGTACCTGGATATTTCACAAGTAGCACTACTGCTGCGAAATCTCGACCGCTCGCGCAAGTGCCTTCTGGGCGGCACCCGAACGCACCGAGTCCACGGCGAGGTGAAATCCCGTTTCGAGGTCAGCCGCCGCGCCAGCCGCGACCAACGCCAAACCGGCGTTGGCGCACGCCACATCAAAGACGGCGCCGGGTGTTGCCGAGAGGAAATCCCGAAATACTTGCACGTTCACGCCGAGGTCGCCACCGACGAGTGCACTCGTGGGGTGGTGTACGCCTAACTCGTCGCCCGCCTGAATTTCTCGAGAAGTTGCCCCCTCTCGGGTGACGTCGTAGATGGTGGTGGCGCCGTGCAGCGTCAACTCGTCGAGTCCGTCACTCCCGCGCACCAGGAACGCTCGATCGATTCCGCGGTGAACAAGAACATCGGCCATAAGCGCAAGCACGCGTTCTTGAGCAACGCCGAGCACCATGTGCTGCACCTGGGCGGGGTTCGCCAGTGGGCCAAGCACATTGAAAATGGTTCGAAAGCCGAGCACCCGACGGATAGGTGCCATGTTCACCAAGGTGCTGTGAAAGAACGGGGCGTAGAAGAAGCCAAAACCGGCTTCGTCAATGGAACGACGGACCAGGTCTGGGCCACAGTCCAACTTGATACCCAACGCCTCGAGTACGTCTGCGCTCCCCACTGAACTCGTAGCCGAACGATTCCCATGTTTCGCCACCTTGACGCCGGCACCGGCGACCGCAAAGGACGCCATGGTGGAGATATTCACCGAGTGCAACTGATCACCACCGGTGCCAACGATGTCGACACACTCGACTGGCACCTCGACGCGGGTGGCGCGAGACATCATCGCATCAACAAAACCGGTCATCTCTTCAACGGTTTCGCCTTTAGCGGTCAGTGCGGTAAGAAACGACGCGATGTGGGTCGCCTCAACCGTGCCGTCGAGAATCTGCTCGAGCGCCGTACGGGCCTCGTCGCGCTGCATGGATTCGCCCGCCACGAGCGACTTGTTGAACCGAACGCCAAAGTCAGCTGACACGCTGCACCTCTCCACCACCACGCCAATGAAACACTTGTTGCTTTCGATACTACGATTTATGAGGTGACCGGCACCTACCTCGACTCGATTGGTCTCTTTCATCGTTCACGGGCCGCGGCCGACACGCGTCGCTTCTCTGTTGACGGGGTGGCACCGTATGATGGACCCTCATTCTTCGAAGCACTTCGAAACGATCAGTCACACGTCTCGGTGATTGCCGAAGTCAAGCGAGCCAGTCCGTCTAAGGGTCCACTGGCCGCTGACCTCGACGCCGCCGCGCTGGCATCTCTCTATGCAGCCAATGGCGCTGCGGCAATATCTGTGCTGACTGATCAAGCGCACTTTGGGGCTCATGCAACCGACCTGCCCGATGTGGCCAAGGCTGTCACGATTCCGCGCCTACGCAAAGACTTCACCGTCTGCGAGAATGACATTTTTGACGCGCTGGCTATGGGAGCGTCTGCCGTCTTATTGATCGCGGCGCTATTGGACGACCGTGAGCTGGAACGTTTGTCGTCACTAGCCCATGAACTTCAACTCTCAGCACTCTTTGAAATCCACGACGAAGAGGAGGCGTCTCGCGTCATCGACTGCGGTGCCACCATCATCGGCATTAACCAACGAAACCTCACTACCTTTGCGGTTGACCCCGAACATGCCGCACGAGTAGTGGATCGCCTCCCAACGAGCGCACTGCGGGTCTGCGAGTCGGGGCTACGAGATGTTGCTGACATCGAGCGAGCGGCGGCCGCGGGCTTTGACGCGGTGCTCGTAGGCGAGACGTTCGTTACCAGTAACAATCCCGCGCCGCTGATCCGAGCCTTTTCGTCCGTTGTAAGGCAGCACATTGTTTGAGCCAGGCTTCGTAAAGATTTGTGGCGTGACGACGCGTGACGACGCTGCGCTCGTCCGTGACAGTGGCGCTCACGCACTCGGTGTTATCTTGCACCGAGACTCCAAACGCTACGTATCACCGGAAGATGCTCGGGCGATTGTCAGTGAATTCCGTGACGCCCTTTCGTGCATTGTGGTCGTAAAGGACCCCATCGCTGACGGACTGCTTGACGCCGTCAGACTCATTCGACCACAGATTGTTCAGATACACGCACCTATTACTGACGAAGTCCACCGTGCACTGTGCGACTTGGGGGTAAACAAGTTCATTCGAGCCACACGTCTCGGTGACCTCGACCGTGCTCGCCTCGAGCCACATCACGACGGACTGCTCGTCGACGCAGACGAACCTGGGAGTGGGGAGGTGGCTGATTGGTCGTCAGAACATTTGGCAGATCTCACCATCCCCGTCATCATGGCGGGAGGCCTTACCTGTGACAACGTCGCCCAACTTATTTCGCTCGTTGGACCCTGGGGTGTCGACGTAGCATCGGGAACGGAAGCGGCACCAGGTGTCAAGGATGCCGCGAAAGTCGCTAGTTTCGTATCAATCGCAAAACAGGCATTTACGGAAAAAGGACTCGCATGAGCAACGTTCGTTACATGGAACTACCCGACGAAGGTGGCCGTTTCGGCGAGTTCGGGGGGCGCTTTGTCCCCGAAGCGCTCATTCCTGCCTGTATGGAACTGGAGACTGCGTTCGCCGATGCGTGGTCCGACCCTACCTTCATCGCCGAGTTCAACGACGTATTGCGTACTTTCGGCGGACGACCCACGCCCATTACCTACCTCGAACGCCTGTCGCGCACGATTGGAGTTCACGTGTACGCGAAGCGTGAGGACCTGGCTCACACGGGTTCTCACAAAATCAACAACGTCGTTGGGCAAACACTGCTCACCAAGCGAATGGGCAAGACAAAAGTCATCGCCGAAACCGGTGCGGGTCAGCACGGTGTCGCTACCGCCACCGCCGCCGCGCGCCTGGGACTCGAATGCACGGTGTTTATGGGAGAAGTCGACACCCAACGCCAAGCGCTCAACGTTTTCCGTATGGAACTGCTCGGAGCCACCGTTGTTCCCGTCACCTCGGGCAGTCGCACCTTAAAAGATGCCTGCAACGAAGCAATGCGCCAGTGGGTCACGTGCGTGGCCGACACGCACTATTGCCTCGGCTCCGTAATGGGCCCGCACCCGTTCCCGTGGATGGTTCGAGAGTTCCAGAGCATTATCGGACGTGAATCTGCTGAGCAATTCAATGCGATGGGGCTCGGGACTCCCGACTATGTCGTGGCCTGTGTTGGTGGCGGCTCCAATGCGGCCGGTATTTTTGCTGGCTTTGCCAATTCGAGCGCCCAGTTGATCGGCGTTGAAGCGGCCGGTGGTGCGGCGATCGTTGGCGGTACCCCTGGGGTGCTGCACGGTATGAAATCAATGTTGATCCAGGACGAGCACGGTCAGATTGAAGAGGCGCACTCCATCTCCGCCGGACTTGACTACCCAGGCATTGGTCCTGAGCACGCCTACCTCGCGGCATCTGGTCGGGCCAGTTACCAACCCATTGGTGACGTTGACGTCATTCCCGCCCTGCAAATGTTGTCCGAGCTCGAGGGGATTATTCCCGCTCTCGAGTCAGCGCACGCCGTGGCATGGATCATCGAACAGGCCGGTAACTTTCTCCCGAAGGGTTCACGCGTGCTCCTGAATCTGTCCGGTCGCGGTGACAAGGACGTGGCGCAAGTACGAGAGATTCTGCGAGGTCAACAGTGAAATCCTTAGAACGACACACGCGTGCAGTTCGCGACAGTGGATCCACCGCGCTGGTGCCCTACTTTATGGCGGGCCTAACACCGAACTGGATTGACTATTTACACGCGGCGGTGCAAGCCGGCGCGACCACCATTGAAGTTGGTGTTCCGTTCTCTGACCCACTCATGGACGGGGTCATCATCCAAGAAGCCGGGTTGCGCTCGCTCGCTCGCGGCACAACCTTCGCCTCGGTCTGCAGCGAGCTGGTCCACGCGAACATCGGCGTGCCACTGGTGGCGATGACGTATTACAACCTTTTTCACCACGATGGTGACGAACGGGCTCTTGGTCGTTTGCAGAGTGCGGGTATTACCGGTGCCATTGTTCCCGACCTCACCCTTGAAGAATCCGCACACTTTCGAGCAGCAGCCGATCTGGTTGACGTTGCATGCATTTCGATTGTGGCGCCTTCGACGCCGGTCGATCGTGTCGCCAAACTGGCAACTGCGACCGAGGGATTCTGTTATGCCTCGGCACGTATGGCCGTGACCGGTGTTGCTTCAGACGAGGGGAACGGTGCGAGAGTTGTCGCTGACATTGCCAACGTGTCTGACATTCCGACCTACATCGGCATTGGTGTAACGACGCCCGAACAAGCGTCGCTCGCCGCAAAGGCCAGCGATGGTGTGATTATCGGCTCAGCCATTGTCGCTCGCATCCTCGAAGGGGCATCACCATCCGATATCGAGCAATTCCTTGGGACATTCCACACGGCGATGGTGTCGAATTAGTTGTGCGTATTTTCACAAACTTTCGAAGTAACCAACCAGTAACTTTTCGCACCCCGCACTAAAAACACATACGGAGCGGTGAAGTGCCGCTTCGAAGTGAATATGTAATTGGGGGATTTATGTCCGATCAGCACAAGATTGCTGACCCAGGTCCTTTGGGACTTGCTGGGTTTGCAATGACCACATTCTGCCTGAGCAGTGCCAACGCAAATCTGTGGCACGGTTCAGGCACTGCCGCAGCACTGTCGTTGGCCCTGTTCTACGGTGGCATCGCACAGGTGCTCGCAGGTATGTGGGAATTCATCCGTAAGAACACGTTTGGCGCAGTGGCATTCACCTCGTATGGTGCCTTCTGGCTGGCGTTTTACTACCTGCTGAAGGGTGGTCCTGCACCCATGGGGACTGACACCGTTGGTATCTTCCTCCTAGGTTGGACCATCTTCACGGCCTACATGATGATCGCATCGTTCAAGGCCGCCAAAGCCATTACGGTGGTATTCGTCCTGTTGACCATCACCTTTGTGTGCCTCACCGCTGGCAACTGGGGTGCCGGTCACTCCGGCCTGATCCACCTTGGTGGTTGGACTGGTCTGGCTACGGCCGTTGCCGCATGGTACGCCTCGGCTGCCGGTGTCATCAACGAGACCTGGGGCCGCACAGTTCTTCCAATGAACTAAGCGCCTTCGCTCACGAACAATCCCCGTCGGTTCGCCGACGGGGATTGTTCGTTTATGGACGTTGCGTGTGTAACGTAGGGACGTTGCCCACGCAACACAGAATTGGGGGGAAGTATGTCTGAAACAAAGCTCGAAGCGTGGCTCGAGGAGAGCCGCTCGTTTCCACCGTCGCCAGCCTTCACGGCACAGGCCAACGCGCAGCCCGGTATCTACGAGGAGGCCGACGCTGATCCTGTTGCCTGGTGGCGGACACAAGCCGATCGCTTGGCCTGGCACACCGCACCGACGAAGTCCTTGGAGTGGGAGTTGCCCTTCGCCAAGTGGTTTAGTGACGGCACGCTGAACGCCAGTGTCACGTGCGTGGACCGACACGTTGCCGAAGGTCGGGGCGACAAGGTTGCCTTTCACTGGGTCGCCGACGCACCAGGAGAAACGCGAACCATCACGTACGCACAACTCAGTGACATGGTCAAGCAAGCCGCCAATGCCCTGACCGAGATGGGTGTCCGCAGTGGCGACCGCGTTGCGGTGTATATGCCGATGATTCCCGAAGCCGTCGTTGCCATGTTGGCGATCGTTCGTCTCGGCGCGGCGCACTCCGTCGTCTTCGGTGGATTCTCCGCCGATGCACTCTCCAGCCGCATTTTGGACTCCGACTGCACCTTTGTCGTAACGGCCGACGGCGCGTTCCGACGCGGGGCTGCGTCACCGCTGAAGCCTGCCGTCGATGAGGCACTCTTGTCGTGCCCCAACGTGAAGTCAGTCCTCGTAGTGAAGCGCACGAACGGCGACGTCAATTGGGTGGAGGGTCGCGACCACTGGTGGCACGATGTTGTTGACCGGCAGAGTACCGATCACACGCCCGAGTTCTTTCCGTCAGAGCACACATTGTTCATCATGTACACCTCTGGAACCACGGCGAAGCCCAAGGGCATCTACCACACCACTGGTGGCTACCTCACTGGTGCGGCCACCACGTACTATTACACCTTCGACGTGAAGCGCGACAGCGACATCTGCTGGACGGCCGCCGACATCGGTTGGATTACGGGACACAGCTACATCGTCTATGGGCCACTCATCAATGGGGTGACGCAGGTGATGTACGAAGGGCTTCCGGACTCCGGTGGCAAAGACCGCTGGTGGAAGATCATTGACGAGTACAAGGTCTCGATGCTGTATACCGCTCCGACCACGATCCGTACTTTAATGAAGTGGGGAACCGACCTTCCTGCCGCCTACGACCTCTCAACACTGCGCGTCCTTGGTTCGGTTGGTGAACCCATCAATCCCGAGGCGTGGATTTGGTACCGCGAAAATATTGGCCGCAACAACTGCCCAATTGTCGACACGTGGTGGCAGACGGAGACGGGTTCGCTGATGATTGCCCCACTTCCTGGCATAACGGCAACGAAGCCAGGTGCTGCCATGCGCGCGCTCCCCGGCATCAAGATTGACGTTGTGGACAACGAAGGTAACTCGGTCGGCAACGGCGAAGGTGGTTACCTCGTCATCACCCACCCGTGGCCGTCGATGACCCGAGGCATCTATGGAGATCCCGAGCGATTCAAGGAAACGTACTGGAGCCGCTTCCCAGGGTGTTACTTTGCCGGCGACGGTGCCAAGCGCGACGCTGACGGTGACATTTGGTTGCTGGGGCGTGTCGACGACGTGATGAACATCTCAGGTCACCGACTCTCAACTACTGAAGTGGAGCACGCGCTGGTTGGTCACCCTGACGTTGCCGAAGCCGCCGTAGTTGGCGCCTCTGACGACACCACTGGTCAAGCCATCGTGGCATTCGTGACACTCAAGCTCTCGGCTGGTGACGATCCTGAGCAGCACAAGGTGATTATCGAAGCCCTGCGACAGCACGTCTCGCGCACCATCAGTCCTATCGCCAAGCCGCGTCAAATCATCTTCACGCCCGAGCTCCCCAAGACTCGTTCGGGAAAGATCATGCGTCGATTGCTAAAGGACGTGGCTGAGAATCGCACATTGGGCGATGTCACAACCTTGACCGATCCGAATGTCGTTTCGATGATTTCGGGTCTGATGGACAAGCACTCCGGAAGTGACGACTAAGTAACGGTGAGTTAGGGGCGAAGTTGTCTCGCGCGCTCGACCTGTATGGGCCACGGGACGACTTCGCCCAACTCTTCTGCAACCTGTAGTGCGAAGCGTGGATTGCGCATGAATGCACGGGCGGCCATGACCGCATCAATCGAACCACTCGCCAACAGGGAATCGATCTGCTCTGCACCAGTTAACAGGCCCACGGCGGAAACCGGGATATCGGCCCCCGACTTGATCTCCTGTGCCAACGACACTTGGTAACCCGGGCCAACCGTAATGGTCGCATCGGGAGTGTTGCCACCAGAGGAAACATCGATGAGGTCGACACCCAGATCCTTTAGGCGCCGACTGAGTTCCACGCTGTCGGCAAGATCCCATCCGCCTGGCGTCCAATCGGTGGCCGAGATTCGAACGAACAACGGGAGATTCGATACCGCACGCACCGCCGCCGACACTTCCAGGAGCAGTCGAATACGGCCTTCGAAGCTGCCACCGTACTCGTCGTCACGCTGATTACTGAGGGGTGACATGAATTGGTGGAGGAGATAGCCGTGTGCCGCGTGGATCTCCAAAACATCGAACCCCGCTGTTTCAGCATTCCTGGCCGCTCGAGCGAAATCCTCCGTCACCATGGCAATACCAGAAGCGTCTAGCGCACGAGGGGTGGGGTAGTGCCCGAAGGCTATCTTGCTCGGTGCCACTGCTTCCCATCCCCCATTGTTCGCGTCGGCGAACGGGTGTGGGGCCCAGGGCTGCATCGTCGAAGCTTTGCGACCAGCATGTGCGAGTTGCACACCGATGAGCGCACTCTGATCGTGAACGAATGAGGTCACTCGGCGCCATGCCGTTACCTGCGAGTCATTCCAGAGTCCGGGGCAGGCAATGGAGATGCGCCCCTCGGGGGAGACCGCTGTGGCTTCCGCAATAATCAGTCCAGCGCCACCGGTCGCGAGGCTTCCCAAGTGCATCAGGTGCCAATCACCCACGACGCCATCAACGGCGGAATATTGGCACATAGGACTAACCCACAGTCGATTAGGAATCTGCAGACCTCGAACATCAATTGGACTGAAAGTTGCGCTCACAACCATCTCCCTCTGAAAAATCAGAATCTTACCGGCAGACCGTCAATAAACCTCCGGTTCGAGCACGCCTTCAGTAGGTTAGAGACGGAGGAATTTCTATGCGAATTGCAAATGTACAGCGTCGTGCGTGCTTCGTTGTTCCTGAAGGTTTTGTGGACATCAACGTTGCGTCCGAAGGACGGTTTTCTAGTGAGGTGCGTGAGGTGGTGGCCGACATGGCATCTCTTCGGGCGTGGTACGACACGTTAGGTCTCCTCGATCCGGACGATGATGAACTCGCTGCACTCGAAACGGACGAACGACTCGGCTGCGTGGTGGATGGCCCTCGACAGGTGTTCGCCATTGGACTTAACTATCGAGCACACGCCGCCGAAATGGGGCTCGCCAATCCGACGCTGCCCATGGTTTTCACCAAGTTCCCATCGTGCCTCGCCGGTCAGCATGCCGAAGTTCCGGTTGTTTCTGCCACGACCGACTGGGAAGCGGAATTGGTCGTTGTTATCGGCACAGGAGGCCGGGACGTTCCATTGAATAGTGCGCTCGACGTCGTGGCGGGATTTGCCGTGGGGCAAGACGTCTCCGAACGCACCCTCCAGATGTCCGGCAGTCCCGCTCAGTTTTCCCTCGGCAAGAGTTGGAAAAATTTTGGTCCGATCGGACCGTGGATCACGACCCTCGAACACCTCACAGACGTGCATGACCTTGGCATTACGTGCGCCATTAACGGAACGACGCACCAGGATTCTCGTACCAGTGACATGGTGTTTTCGGTCGCAGAAGTGGTGTCGTACCTATCGAGTGTCGTAGAACTCTTTCCGGGAGATGTCATCTTCACCGGATCACCTTTTGGGGTGGGGCAGGGGCTACACCCGCAGCAGTTCTTGCAGCCGGGTGACGAAATTGTGACGTCCATTGAGTCACTGGGAACGCTGCGTAACTACGCAGTCGCCCCAGGTGGTCGGGCTGGGGAGATTTGAACTCCCGATCTCTCGGCCCCCAGCCGAGCGCTCTAGACCAAACTAAGCCACAGCCCGCGAAGTTTCCATGTTAGTGCCTGCGGAGGGTTGTCAGCCGCCAGCGGCTGCCGTCACCACTTCGACCCGATCGTTCTCCTGTAGTTCGTAGGTCGACCACTGTGACTTCGGCACAATGTTGCCGTTGACTGCAACCGCCACGCCTCGTTCGGGGAGCTGGCGTTCACGGACCAGTTCTGCCACCGTCGCATATCGGTACTGAGTTGGTTCACCATTGAAATAAATCATGAAAGGGCCCGCACCCACTCGAGGGCCCACGAACTGGCCAACGGTGCGAGCGTCACGCCGTGGCGGTAATGCCCGTTCGAAACCGCGATGGCGCCCGGAGCGAGTTGCACGAAGAACGGTGTGGCGTCTTCCGAGACCGGACGAAGTCCAACTCTCGTTTCGAGTACCGTTGCCCCATCCAATGCAGGGAGCACCTCGAGTGCATCGCGGAGCAAACGATACGATTCACCAAGTTCAACTCGTTGATCAGAACGCTCCTCGGCCGAGGCGCCAATGACGCCATATCCGTTTTGCCGTCCCACGTAGTAGAAGGGGCGGCCGTGCACGAAGGCTCGGACCATAGGCAGCCCCATGCGGTCCACCCCCATGAGCCGGGTGGTGATACCCCGAATTGGTCGTACTCGCGGCGCGTCGGTGAGACCGGGGACGGCACTGGCGCCAGTGGAGACGATGACCGCGTCCGCCGCGTGCGTCTCGCCACCCGCTACGACCGTGACCGGAGTTCCCTGCGTGACGTGCTCAACAGTGGCGGCAATTGTGGGAACACCCAAGCTGATGAGCGCGTTACGTAGAGTGCGCACGACATCGTCGGGGTTAACCCAGGCTTCGTCAGGGACAAGTACGCCCTCTCGGACGTTGTCAGCAAGGTGGGCGAAGCTTTCGGGATGATCGACTCGCTCCAGTAGCCGGAACGCAGCTCCGAACGATTTCATGACTGCGACGTGCTGCGACAGGAGTCGTCGGTCGCCACCATCCACACCGACGATCAGGGTGCCCACAATGTTCAGAGCGGGGGCTTCGAACCCTTGTGTCGTCAGCAATTCGACGACGTCACGCCACCGTACGAGGGCATCACGTTGTAAGGAGTAATTCGTTTCCTCACCCACCGCGATCTCGCTGTGGGGTGCCAACATGCCAGCGGCCGCGAATGTCGCCCCGGCTCCCGGTTGCGGATCAATGATGACCACGTCGTACCCGCCACTGCGAAGCCGCCAGGCGGTCATCAGGCCAATGACGCCCGCGCCGATAATCAGAATTCGTCCGCTCCGCACGTCATTCATCGTACGGCTTCAAATCGCCGAACGTGTTTCGTCTATAATTGGCAACGGGTCAGCGTTGCCCCGAAAGGTAACGCTCATGACAATTTCCCTCACTCCTCTTTACGACCCTGCTTTCGAGCA
>Ga0007854_10001043_pt1 | contig 17967 bp, 16 predicted proteins | sample CryBogCBH12Aug08_FD_60382 | JGI IMG/M metagenome (GOLD analysis project Ga0007854, IMG submission 60382) | Freshwater microbial communities from Crystal Bog, Wisconsin, USA - CBH12Aug08 | ecosystem: Environmental > Aquatic > Freshwater > Lake | place: Crystal Bog, Wisconsin, USA | collected...
TGGCGTCGAACAAAACCAGGCTGTCGCCGCGAAAAATATCCGTGACCAGCAACGCTGCGAAATCCCAGCCGCCGCGCTCGCGGCGCTCGCGCAAGGCGGCGGCAAACTGTTTCAGATGCGCCGCATCCAGCCGCGTGCGGTCCACCGTTTCGATTTGTGAGACTGCAAATTTTGCGCCGCCACCGACAAATTCCTTCAAATCTTTTTCCACCAGTTCCGTCGCCGGGCGTTCGAGCGTTTCGTCGTTGCGGATTAAAACTTCGCGGCCGAATTTTTTCAAATCCACTTTCGCGCGGCGGGCAAGTGTGCCGGCTTGTTGGCGGTCAATTTCCGTGGTCGTCGGTGAAGTGAGCAGCAAGGTGTCGGCGACAATTGCGCCGAGCAGTAATTTAGCCTGTGCGGGTGAAGGCTTTTTGCCGTGCTCGAAAAATTTGCAAGCAATGATTGTCGAAGTGCTGCCGACGGGCCGGCAGTCCACGCGGATGGGCAGCGCCGTTTCCAGCGTGCCGACACGGTGATGATCCACAATCTCGACGATGTCCACGTCGGCGATGCCCTCGGGGGCTTGGTGCTGCTCGAAATGATCCACCAACACGACGCGGCCGCGCGGAAAATTGATGACTTCGGTGCGCGACAAGACGCCGAACAGCGTGCCGTCGGGATTCATCACTGGCAGTGCGAATTGCGCCTGCCGCAACGCGGCCTGCGCCTCGTGAATCGTCTGATCGGGCGTCAGCTTGGGAATATTTTCAGATTGCATCAGCCGCGCGGCGGGGATCGCCATCGGCAGTTGTGTGGCGAGCGCCATAAGCGAGCCGCGATAATGCAGCACGCCGAGGCCGGGACAGTCGCGCATGGCCTTTTTCCAAGCGGCAGTTTTCATCGGCGCGCAGGTGATTACGATGGCCGCGCCGGCATCGCGGCAGCGCGCGAGCAATTCCGGCTGATCGCCCAGCAAGGCAAGTGACCCAGGTGAAAGCCGGCTTAAATCAAGGACAATGTGGCCATCAGCTTCGGTCCTCGGTTTCTGCCAGCGGGTGAGCCTGAGAAATTTTTCAAGGTTGGCAACGGAAAAAAGCACGCCAAGAAAATCTTCGGCGTTGGCGTGATAAAAATAATTCGCCATCGGCATCCGATCGCTCAAAAGTCCGAGCAGTTTCTTTTTATCATCCACCACCGGCACGACGCCGATACGATGGCGCATGATTAATTCCAGCGCATCGCCGAGCGCGGCCTCGGCGCCGATAGATAAAACATCGCGGCGGGCAACGTCGCGGACGCGGGCGTGAAGATGGCTGACGACGCGCGGCAATGAGATTTTCGCCTCGGCAAAAAGCCATTTCGTCTGTTTGGAGAGTTCGCCCAAGACGACACCCTCAAATAGTTCGCCAGATGGAAGCGAGTTGAGCAACGCCGCGTAAACCACCGCCGATACAGCCGAATCCGTGTCGGGCCGCCGGTGGCCAACAATAAACGTCGGACGTCTGGCGTGGTCTCGGCTCATGCAGCGGTGTGACCGAGAATTTTCTGCACCTCGCCCAGAAGCTGGTTTGGGCTGAATGGCTTGGCGAGGAATACGGCGGCGCCGGCCAGTTCCGCCTCAACCTTGGTCAGCGCGTGGCCCTTGGCCGAGAGCACGACGACCGGAATATTTTTTGTTGCCGGATTTTCCTTCAACTGCCGCAACGCACCGAGACCGTCGAGGCCGGGCATGATCACGTCCAGCACGATGAGCTGCGGCGACACGCTGGCGGCGAGATCAAGCGCCTCCTTGCCGTCGCGACAACTGATAATTTCGTAGCCGCCTTTTTTGAAGGTCAGCTCAAGCAGGCGCACCATGTAAACCTCGTCGTCGGCAATGAGGATTTTGCTGGGGGTTGCGGGATTCATGCAGTATTGCGGATCAGGATCAAGGTCTGGTCATCAGTGAGCGGCGCGTTGCCACAATAATCAGCGATGCGCCCGAGCAGAAAATGCCGCGCCGCGTGAGTGTCCGTGGTCTGCGCCCCGGCACGGGCGAGTAGTTCCAGCAATCTTTTTTCTCCCAGCATTTCGCCGGCGGCGTTGCGCATTTCGCTCAAACCATCAGTATAAAGCAGCGCAGCAGATCCGGGCGGCAGCACCGTCGCTGTTTGATAATATTTTGCCGAAACTTCAATGCCCAGCGGAAATCCTGATTGGCCAATGGCACTCGCTTCAGCCTTGCTCGGCTGCCAAAATAATAACGGACAATGACCGGCACTGGCGGAAACCAATTTTGCTCCGCGTGAATCGAGATAAACTACCTGCGCCGTCGCGAACATGTCCACGCGCGATAAATCGGGATACAGCGTGCGGTTCGCCGCCTCCAGCAATTCCGCCGGCTGCGAGAACAATTGCGGCATCGAGCGGATGGTGCTGCGCAACACCGCCGCGAAGAGTGCCGCCGGCACGCCCTTGCCCATCACATCGGCTATGACCAGCAACACCGCGCCGTCGCCGGCCGGAATCAGATCATAAAAATCGCCGCCAACCTGCAGCGCGCTCTGGCACGCCGCTGATAATTCCAGCGGCAGGCAGGCGGGAACGCTTTCCGGCAGCAGGGAACGCTGAATGTCGGCGGCAATCTGCAATTCCCGTCGCGTGACGCGCGTGGCGGTGCGCTCGTCGAGCAGGCGGGCATTTACAATTTGAATCGCCAGAAAATCAATGAAAGTGTGGAGCAGATTTACCTGGGCGGCGGTGAATGGCTTTTCCGCCGCGAACCGGCCCAGCGCAGCGGTGCCGACCAGCTGGTTCGCTACGAAGAAGGCATGGCAAATGCCGTTGCCCACGGGCATGACAGCATAGAGTGGATCATACTTGTCCAACGGTTCATCCGGATCAAACCAGATGTCCTGCCGGTTTCGCGCCGCACCAATTTCAACAGACGGCTTATTTTCCGCAAGGGCTACCGGCGGCAAAATGGCCGGCGCATGATCCGGCAAAACCAGCAGCGTCTCCAATTTCTTTCCATCGGTTGACAACAAACGCAGCACCGCGCAGTCTGCCTCCGCGATCTGCATCAAATCGCGCAGCAGCCGCTGGGAAAAATCTTTTACATCGGTGTGCGCGCCCAATTCTGCGCTGTAGCGGAACATCGCCACGAGACTTTCATAGCTCGACGCCAGCTCGGCGGTCATGTCGTTCAATGCTGCCTCGGCCTCGGCCAGCTTCGCTTGGAGCCGGCCGGAATCCGGCACCAGTTCTTTTTCCACCTTCGCCCGGGCGCGCTGCAAAACCATGACATTCTGATGCGAATTGCGCAGGTAGGCGACATTGTCGGTCAGCGATTTGATGAGAAACAGGCCGCGACCATTTTCAGATTCGACATCGGGCAAATCAATTTCCTCCGGCCACTCAAAGCCTGCTGTGTGATCGGTGATACGCGCCTCAACATCACGTTCACCGGCAGATATCTCAATCACCACCGGTAAATTACGCTTCTCGGCAGTAACGTATTTCACCGCGTTGTTCGCAGCCTCGACCAGCGCCAGCTCCCAGCCACCGAGTTCGGCTTCGGAAAGTCCTTTTTCCGCAAGCCAGTCCCGCACTTGCAACGTGGCACTGCGGACGGCGGAAAATTCACACGGCGATTCCAACCGGAGCGAACTCCGAAAATCACGGCGCAGGGCGCTGGTAGCGTTGGCGTTCACGGCGTGATCTCAAAAATTTCGTCAAAATGCAGCAGCCGGAGCAACTGGCGCACGACCGGCAGCGGTTCGCGCAGGCGCAGCTTGCCGGCGCGCGGGGCCAGCCATTTGTGGATGCTAATCAAGGCTCCCAGGCCGTCGCTGTCAATAAAGCGAATCAGCGCGCAATCCACTTCCACCAGTTGGCAAGACTCGTTCAGGTGCAGCTTGAGCATTTGCTTGAACTCCGTGCAATTGCTCGCGCCTAGCCGGTCAAGGCCGGTGACGCGCATGCGGTCATGGTCAACCACGATGTTCATCAAGCAACGATTTCAAAAACGCGGTGCAGCCGCGTCAGTTCCAAAATCTGCTGGATGTTGGAAGCGGGTTTGATGAGCCGAACCGTGCCGTTGCGCGAACGTAGCGTCTTATGCAGCGAGATCAGCGTTCCGAGACCGCTGCTGTCGAGGAAGCTCAACGTCGAAAGGTCGAGATCCAGATAGAGGCAGCCAGCCGGCTGCGCGGCACGGATTTCGTCACGCACCTGCGCGGCGTTAGCAGCGACCAGTTCCTGCAGACCGGTCACCACGGAGGTTTGGGAGTCTTTGTGTTGGATGTTCATTGTTCTGATTCTATTTCGGTTCAGTGGTTTTGGGAAGAGCGCAAAATTGCCTTCCACAAAATTTCCCGGTCAAGCCGCGCACCAGCGCGCACCGCGTAAAAACTGGAATGCGCCCGTGCCTCGTCGTCAAATTTTTCGCCGCCGCCAAACGTATCGGCCAGCGAAAAAAATCCGATGGGCGCTGCGAGCCAGAGCTGCTCGAATTCCGTTTCCAGTTGCTGCGCCTGCTCGCGCGTTAGCGGGCGATTGCCGACCCAGGTAAAATCGCCATGCGTCACGCTCCAAAGCTGTGGCCAGCGCCGCCATTGACCACGAAAACAATCCAATTCGAAATAATCCATCTCGCGCAGCGACGCCGTGCCGATCACAGCGGTCGGAATCACCGCGCGCTTTTTTACGAACAGATTTTTTGCGCCGCGATTCTTCAGCCACGCCAGCAACAGCACTGGACTGGTCAAAATTAAAAGCAACAACGCCAAAAGTTGGCCATACCAAGGGCTGCTCCGACGGAAACCTTGGCCGCCCTGCAAATCACCGAGCAAAAAAGTGTCCACGATTTCCGCGAATGAGCCGGTTGCGTGGTTCAGCAAGCCATCCGCCCACGCGAGCGAATTTTTCACCTGCGTCATGGTGCCGACATAAGTGCGCGCTCCAATCCACGCGGCCGAAATTTCCGCATGACTGTCCACCATTGCCGCATCCTCAATAAAAGCATCCGGTCCGACAACCGCACCGTCGCGCACCCAGACATTTTCGCCGATCCAGCACGGCGCGACGAGTTTCGCGGATGAATCAATTTTGCAGCGCAAGCCGGCCCAGATTTCCGGCGCGATTTCTCGCGCGCCAACGCGCGCCTTGCCAGCCTGCGGCAGCCACGCTTTCAACGCGGCAAAAAATCCGGCGTAGTTCTCGAACAGCGGTTGCTCCGGCAATGCCGGCAGCCGGTCGGCCACCAAAACCATTTCCAAATCGAACCGCTTTTTTGCCTCAACCACGGATATTTCACGTGCTTCGGCCAGCACTTCGAGTTTTAAGCCCCAGCGTTCGCCTCGCCCAACAGCCGCGCGAATCTGATCGGGACGATCGGACGCCAGAATAATTATTTCCTTTGCGCCACGTTCCGCCAACGCCGTGAGCCAGTGCGCCAATAAAGTCGGCCCCAACACCGGCACGAGCGCGAGCGGCGTCTTCCGCGCAAGGAAGGTTACTTCGAGGCGGCGGTCGGGACAGATGACGACAGCTTTCATGCGCCTTTGCCGAATAAAATTGCCGGAACGGTCTTCACCAAGAGCCACAAATCTTTCCAAAACGATTGGCTCTCGATATAGCGCACGTCCAAATCTACCTGCTCCTCAAAATCAATCGAGTTGCGGTCACCGATTTCAAACAGGCCGCCTTCGCGCTCGCCGACTTGCCAGAGACAAGTGATGCCGGGCTTTACGTTAAAACGGCGGCGATGGCGCTGTTCGTAAAGTTCCACTTCGCGGCGAATCGGCGGACGTGGACCGACGATAGACATTTCGCCTTTCAATACGTTCCAAAATTGCGGCAGTTCGTCGAGCGAAGTTTTGCGGATGATTTTTCCAATCTTCGTGATGCGTGGATCATCCTTCATCTTGAAGGTGATGCCTTCTTTCTTTTCATTTTTGGCGAGCAAATCTTTCAATTTCGCCTCGGCGTCCACGCACATGGAACGATATTTCAACATCCCGAATTCGCGACCGTTCAAACCGTAGCGTGTCTGCCGAAAAAAAATCGGTCCGCCGTCCAGTTTCACAGCAACACCGATAAAAATGAAAACCGGCAACAACATGACCATCGCGATGAGGCTGATGACGATGTCGAAGACGCGCTTGAGGAAATGTGCGAAACCGGTGGTGAAATTCCACGCCACTCGCTTCCATTTGACGTAGAAATTCAGCCGCGCACGCCCCCACGGCGTCTGCGCCGTGAGCAGGCGTGCGGCCATCCGGTCACGAATTTCCGATTCGTTCATGGTTTAAGTTTTTACGGTTGCTTCCAACTGGCAAAAATGAAGCAATTTGCGCACCAACCCGTCGAATTGCGCCTCGGCAAAGGGCGAGACCACAATTAGTTGTGCCTGTGAACGCTGCGGCTCAACAAAGCGCTCATGCATCGGCTGGACGTGTTCCAAAAACTGACAACGCACTGACTCAAAACTGCGTCCGCGCTCGCGCACATCACGTTCGCTCCGGCGATAAAACCGCTCTTCCGCGCCGCAATCGACAAAAATGGAAAGCGCAAATTTTTCGCGCAGCCAGTCGTGGTGCAAGAGCCATAGCCCATCCCAAACCACCAGTGGCGGCGGCAAAAAAATACGAGGTGATTTGTTCCGTGTGTGCGTGGGAAAATCATAAACCGGCAGCCCCAAATTTTCTCCAACGCGCATCGCACCGATCACCGCGCGGAATTTTTCCCAGTCAATGGCCGCCGGATTGTCAAAATTCACCACCTCACGTTCCGCCAGCGGCAGCTGCGATAGGTCGCGGTAGAAATCGTCAAGGCTCAACCGCTCCGCACGTGGTGCGAGCGCGGCGGCGAGTTTTTCCGCCAGCCAGGTTTTACCCGACCCACTCCCGCCAACGACCGCGACGTGAACCGGCGATTTCATTTTTTGTTCTTCTCGGCGATGACGCGCGCAAACATCTTTTCAAGATCGCCGACGTAAGTTTCAAAATCGTAGCGCTCGCTGACGAGTCTCAACCCGGCCTCGCCGAGTTTTTTCGCGAGAGGCTTATCGGTTAATAGCTGATCAATACGCGCAGCAAATTTTGAGCGGTCCATCCACGGCACGAGAAATCCGTTCTGACCGTCGAACAACCAATCTTTGATGCCTCCAGCATCAAACGCCACAACTGGCAGTGCGTAGCGCATAACTTCCAGGCCAATGGTAGCAATCGGTTCTGGCCACAGCGAACTCAAGGCGACGACGCTGCATTCGCGGTAGTAGCCTTTCAATTCATCCTGCGGAATAAATCCTTTGAAGTGAACGCGATCAGCCAGACCGAGCTTTTGGGAAAGCTCCTCACAGAACGCCTTATGGTTTCCGTCACCTAGGATAATGCATTCAAATTTTGCTTTCACCTGTGCGAGCGCTTCCAGCAACACGTCAACACCTTTGCCGCGAATGATTTGGCCAGCGTAGATGATGAGGTTGCGGTCGCTAAAACTGCTGCGCAAATCCGGATCGCCCATGCGCGGCACGGGCGCGTGAATTTCGATCCGCTTCGCGTCAAAGCCGTTGTTCAACAATTCGTCGCGCATGTAAGTCGTGACCACAACCATGCGGTCAAACCGGCGATTGAGAGCGATCTCATTTTTCTTCTCGGAATAGCTGACCCATTTGAGCGGAAAGCCGCTGCCGGAATTTTTCACCACGGACGCAAGGCACGGAAAAATACAATACGGCGATGCGGCGCGGGTGCAAATTTCGCGGGTGAAGTAATTGTATTTGTAGCTCCGCATACAATAGATGTCATGGTCGTGAACCATGCGGAGCAGCGGAACACCGCTTTCAACGAATGTCTGAATCACCGAAAGGTCGGCCATCTTGTGAACATAAACAGCATCCGGCAGGAAATCGGCGAGCGCCTTTTTAACAATGACCGCATTGTTGCCATCGCCGAGCGCGGCGCGAAACGGAAAGGTGGTTTGCCATGCGACCTCATTCTTGCCGGTGGACGGCCCATGCAAAATGCCGAGGCTGTGGCCGCGCTTGCCGAGTTCGGTCGCAGTGATGTGGGCGTTGGCCTCAGCTCCAGCCAGCGCTCCGAACCTTTCATGGACGTATAACACCTTCATGATATTCTAAACCGCAAATTTTCATTGCCCGCCCCGTCAACTTCCAAGTCCTTTTGATTAGATTAAAACAGACTGTGTGCATCCGCTCAAAATATCAATAAAAATTGACCGCTACTTGGCACCCATGAAGAGCCAGCGGAAGGTGCGTGGCCCCTGAACACATTTTGCCTTTGACACAACCAGAAGCGGCCACAATAGGGGTTTCCCTTATAAGCATAACTAGTTTTCTTAGTCTTAATCAGGTTTGGCACCAATTGTCGCCAATGGCGACTTATCCTAAATTGTCTTCATGCAAACAATATTTGCTAAACCAGAAACCGGCACTGAATCGGCAGACCGGACTCCCCTCCACTCTCCCTACAGCGGCAGTCCGTCAGAAAATGGCACCAGCAACCGCGCGCTCGTTGACGCCCTAGCCAACTCGCGCACTTACCGCGAATACGAGCGCGCCTTCGGCGACATGACCGGTCTGCCCATAGCCTTGCAGCCGGTGGAAACGTGGCAACTGCCCCATCACGGCAAGCGAAATGAGAATCCGCTTTGCGCACTACTTTCCAAGAAGAGTCGCGCCTGTGCCGCCTGCCTGCAAGTGCAGGAACGCTTGTGTCGCAAGGCTGCCGTAGAGGCTGAGACGGTGGTTTGCCCGGTCGGATTGTGTGATACTGCCGTGCCGGTTCACATGAGCGAGCGGCTCATCGGCTTTCTCCAAATCGGACAGGTCTTCCGCAAAAAACCCACTGAAGCACAATTCAAAAAGGCAGTGGCATTCTGTAACAAATGGGGGCTCGATGTGAGCCATGAAGTTTTGCGCAAGGCGTTCTTTTCTGGCAAGGTAGTTTCACAAAAAGAGCATGAATCTGCCGTGAAGCTCTTATCAATTTTTGCACAGCATCTGGCAATGTTGAGCAATCAGGTTTTTATCCAGCAGGAAAACGCCGAGCCGCCGGTCATTACCAAGGCACGCGCCTATATCCATGAGCATCAGACCGAGGAAATCAAGCTGGGGCATGTCGCCAAAGCTGTAAACATGAGCAGTTATTACTTTTGTAAGATGTTTAAACGGGTGACGGGCATTAATTTCACTGACTACGTTGCCAGAATCCGCATCGAAAAGTCGAAAAACCTGCTCTTGAATCCGAATCTGCGCGTCAGCGAAATCGCTTTCGAAGTTGGATTCCAGTCGCTCACGCACTTCAACCGTGTGTTCAAGAAGATTCTTGGCCAGTCGCCAACCGAATATCGCGCGCAACTGCTGGCACACTAATTTGATTCGTGCGCCCATCCCGCACCCAGCGCAATAGCAGCGTAATTTTTGACTCGGCGTTTGGCATTGGCTTTTTTCCGCAAATTGAAGATATTCACCCCGACAGCGGGATGAAGCCGAGCAAAAATATTTCGAACGGCAGGAGGCCGACGGTCAAAGAATCCGACTTGCGCGACCGCGAGGCGCGGCTGCGCGCCATTTTGGATACCGCCGTGGAAGGCATCATCACGATTGACGAGCGCGGCAGCATCGAATCCTTCAACGCTGCTTCCGAGAAAATCTTTGGCTACACTGCTGACGAAGTCATCGGCAAAAACGTCAATGTGCTGATGTCCACGCCCCACCGCGAGCGACACGACGGCTACCTTGAGAATTACAAGCACACCGGCCACGCCCGAATCATCGGCATCGGCCGAGAAACGATTGCGAAGCGCAAGGATGGCACGCTTTTTCCCATCGACCTGTCGGTCAGCGAGGTCAAGTTGAGCGACCGTCGTATTTTCACGGGCTTTGTGCGTGACGTCAGCGAGCGCAAACGGCTGGAGCGGGAGATTTTGGAAATCAGCGAGCGCGAGCAGCGCCGGATTGGTCAGGATTTGCACGACGGCCTTTGCCAGCATCTTGCCGGCATCGAAATGTTGAGCCAGGTTCTGGCGCAAAAATTGGAGCCGAAATTTAAGGCCGCCGCCGGCCGCGCCCATGAAATTGCCAAGGCGGTCCGCGCTGGCATCAGCCAGACGCGGCTGCTAGCACGCGGGCTGTCGCCAGTCACATTGGAAGCGGAAGGATTGATGGCTGCGCTCGCGGAACTGGCTTTGAACACCGAAAAGATGTTCGGCGTGAACTGTCACCTTATCTGCCCTGCCGTCGTAAAGTTCGACAATTATGCCGCCGCCACGCATCTGTTTCGCATTGCGCAGGAGGCGGTCTCGAACGCCATCAAACATGGCAAAGCCAATAAAATTTCCATTCAATTAACCGAAGACGCCTCGCACATCCGACTGCGCGTAGATGATAATGGAAAAGGATTTCCGGAAAAATTTACCGGCGGCAGCGGCATGGGTTTGCGTATCATGCAATCCCGCATCGGCATGGTTGGCGGCTCCCTGTGCATTGAGCAACGGCCAACTGTCGGGGCCAGCGTTATTTTTTCTGCCCCAAAAGATTAAGCCATGCCATCGAAAATCAAAACTCCCGTCCGCCGCATCCTCATCGTGGATGATCATCCCATGATGCGCACCGGTCTGGCACAATTGATTACCCATGAGCGAGACTTGAAAGTCAGCGCCGAGGCCAGCACCGCCGGCCAGGCGATTGATCTCGTAGCGAAGCACCGATTTGACCTCGCCCTGTTAGATATCTCGCTACCGGATAAAAACGGGCTCGAACTCATCAAAGACCTGCGTTCGCTGCGCCCGGAGATGTCGATTTTGGTGGTCTCCATGCATGATGAAATGATTTACGCCGAGCGCGCGCTGCGAGCCGGCGCGCGCGGCTATATCATGAAGCAGGAAGGCGGGCAGAAATTTCTTGCCGCCATGCGGCAGGTGCTCAGTGGACAAATTTACGTGAGCGAAAGCATGTCGGCGCGGATTCTCGAAATATTTTCTGGCAAGCAGATTGGCCAGGGCGGCTCGCCGGTGCACAAGCTTTCCAACCGTGAGTTTGAAGTCTTTCAACTCATCGGCCGTGGCGTGAGCACCCGCCAGATTGCGGAGCAGCTCCACTTGAGCATCAAGACCGTGGAAGTCCACCGCGCCAACATCAAGGAAAAGCTTGGCTTGAAAACCGCGACCGAACTCGTCCGCTTCTCGCTGCGCTCGATGGATTCCCAGAGCCAGCTATAGGCTCGTTTACCAAAATAGTTTTAACCACCGGTGATCGCCCGCATGACAATTTCGGGTGATAATTTGCCAACGCAAGTGAAGTCGCCGCGCGCCGCGGCTGTCATTTTCTTTGCAGCAATGAAACTATTGCTGCCAATTCAACAATTTTAACATAATTATTATGACGACCAATCCTTCCACTCCGGCCCGGCTGGAATCCGCGCACGACATCCTGCACCACAGCACCCGCCGCCCGCTTGACCCGATTTTCGCACCCAAGTCGGTGGCCGTCATCGGCGCAACCGAGACCATCGGCAGCGTCGGTCGCACCATTTTGGAGAACCTCATCAAGGGCGGTTTCGCCGGCAAAATTTTTCCGGTGAACCCCAAGCGACCCACCGTGCTCGACCTTCCAGCTTTCACGAGCATCACCGCGGTCCCGGAGACGCCCGACCTCGCGGTCATCATTACGCCGCCGCCGACCGTGCCGGGCATCGTGCGCGATTGCGGGGCCAAAGGCGTCAAAGGCGTTATTATTATTTCCGCCGGCTTCAAGGAAATCGGCCCGGTCGGCGTGGAGCTGGAACGGCAGGTCCTGGCGGAGGCCACGAAGGCCGGCATCCGCATCGTCGGCCCGAACTGCCTTGGCGTGATGGTTCCGGGAAATAAATTCAACGCCACTTTTGCCGCCGATATGGCCAAGCCCGGCAGCGTCGGCTTCATCAGCCAGAGTGGCGCGCTTTGCACGGCGATTCTCGATTGGAGCCTCAAGGAAAACGTCGGCTTCAGCGCCTTCGTCTCCCTCGGCTCCATGCTTGATGTCGGCTGGGGCGACCTCATCCAACACCTCGGCGATGATCCGAACACCAAGAGCATAGTCATCTACATGGAAAGCATCGGCGATGCCCGTTCCTTTTTGTCCGCAGCGCGTGAAGTGGCGCTGACCAAGCCCATCATCGTCATCAAACCCGGCCGCACCGACGCTGCCGCCAAGGCTGCCGCATCCCACACCGGTTCTTTGACGGGTAGCGACGAAGTTTTGCAGGCCGCGTTCCAACGCGTCGGGGTTTTGCGCGTGGACAACATCTCCGAACTGTTTGACATGGCGGAAGTGCTCGCCAAGCAACCGCGCCCAAAAGGCCCGCGCCTCACCATCGTGACGAACGCCGGCGGACCAAGTGTAATCGCCACCGACATGCTTATTGGGAGCGGCGCGCAACTCGCCGAGCTTTCGCCGGAAACGATGGCGGCCTTTAACAAAATTCTCCCGCCGACGTGGAGCCATAACAATCCCGTGGACATCATCGGTGACGCCAAGCCAGAGCTTTACGCCAAATCGCTGGAAATCGCCGCGAAGGATCCGAACACCGATGGTATTCTCGTCATTCTCACGCCTCAGGCGATGACCGACCCGACCGCGACCGCCGAATGCCTCAAGCCCTACGCGCACATCCCGAACAAGCCCGTCATCGCGAGCTGGATGGGCGCGGACATCGTCGCCAAGGGCGAGGACATCCTCAACGCCGCCAATATCCCCACGTTCAAATATCCGGACCGCGCAGCGAAATCCTTTTATTACATGTGGCGATATTCCGAGAATTTGCGCGAGCTTTACGAAACCCCCGCGATGGCGCCAGAAGATGAGCGCGGCGAAATCAACCGCGAACTGGCGGCGGAGATCATCAACGAGGTCCGCAAGTCCGGGCGCACGTTGCTGACGGAATTTGAATCTAAGAAACTCCTCGCCGCCTACGGCATCCCGACCGTCGAGACGCATATCGCCACCAACGAGAGCGACGCCGTGAAGCAGGCCGCGCGACTGGGATTTCCCGTCGTGCTCAAGCTTCACTCCGAGACCATCACGCACAAGACCGATGTCGGGGGCGTCCAGCTGAATCTGCGCACCGCCTCCGCCGTGCGGCAGGCGTTCAAGACCATCGAAACTGCCTGCACCAACAAGGCCGGCAAAAAGCATTTCCAAGGCGTCACCGTGCAACCGATGATCAAGCTCGACGGCTACGAAATCATCATCGGCAGCAGCGTTGACCCGCAATTCGGACCGGTATTGCTCTTCGGCACCGGCGGACAGCTCGTGGAAGTTTTCAAGGACCGCGCACTCGGCTTGCCGCCGCTTAATGCCACGCTAGCCCGTCGCATGATGGAACGGACCAAGATTTACACCGCGCTCAAGGGCGTGCGCGGACGCAAGGCCACCAATATCGCGGCGGTCGAACAATTACTTGTCCGCTTCAGCCAGCTCGTCGTCGAACAGCCGTGGATTGCGGAAATCGACATCAATCCCCTGCTCGTCTCCGCCGAACGCATCTTTGCGCTCGATGGCCGTGTGGTGTTGCATCCGCTGAACACGCCGGTGGACAAATTGCCCAAGTCGGCCATCCGTCCGTATCCGATCCAGTATGCCACGCCGTGGCGCATGAAGAACAAGGCCCCGCTGTTCATCCGCCCGATCAAGCCCGAGGACGAACCGCTCATCGTGAAGTTCCACGAGACGCTCTCCGAGGAAAGCGTTTACAACCGCTACTTCCAGGCGCTGAAACTTTCCCAACGCGTCGCGCACGAACGGCTCCAGCGCATATGCTTCAATGACTACGACCGCGAGATCGCGCTCGTGGCCGAACTCAAGCTGGGCAAGGGCCAGGAGCCAAAAATTCTGGGCGTCGGCCGCTTGAGCAAACAGCACACACCCGGCGAGGCGGAATTTGCCGTGCTGGTCAACGACGAATGGCACGACCAAGGCCTGGGCACCGAGCTGCTCAAACGCCTCATTGAAATTGGCCGCATCGAGAAACTCACCAAACTTAAGGGCCAGGTGCTGGCGGACAATCACGAAATGCACCACGTTTGCCGCAAGGTCGGCTTCAAGGTGGAACACGACGCCGACAGCAACATGTTCAACGCCACCTACACCTACTGATTCAACGCCGGCACCCTGCCTGATTTCCACCAACGCCCAAGGCGGACAAAGATCAAAGACCGGAACGGGCAGGAACGTCACTGACGGCAATGCCGAGTAGTTTGCCGTCGCCTCGGCATTCAAATGCGTCGGCAATCCTCTGGTTTTAGCGTTAGCGGGCAGTGATTGGATTGATTTGATTACGCTGGCGGCGATATTACAATACCGAGCGGTCGCATCGCTCGTTGTTGAGCTGACGAATATCGAGCTGAAGGCTCGTGCGCGAAGGATACCGGGCCGGACGGCAAAATCACCAAGTAAATATGCAATGAGGACGTTTCGATGAATTTCTGTGGCTCACTCCCCTCGCTGTTACTGCAGCTCAGGGTGGCATTTGAAAAAAATTTAAAATCGGCTGGCGTCGAGCAGAAGTCCGAATGCAACATTTCAACCACTGTGGACGAGCTCGTCACCAACCGCCAGGCGAAGCGCAAGATGCTGCGCTCGTCTGATTGGTGGTTTGGTTTGACCTACCGCGAAGACCGCCCAACCATAGTCTTGATTATCCGCAAACTAATCGCCCTCGGCGATTATCCCGAAAAACTTTGGACATGAACTTGAAACACGACGTCCGCACGATTGCTAGACAATTTCAGATCGCCGGTGAATTTCTGGAGGCCGCGCCGTATGGCAGTGGTCACATCAACGACACTTACTGTGTCGTCTTTAATAAGAACGGCTCGCGCGTCCGCTATATTTTTCACCGCATCAACCACCACATCTTCAAACAGCCCTTGGCGCTGATGGAAAACGTTCAGCGGGTCACCGCGCATCTGGCTGCGAAAGTAGCAGGCGAACCCGACGCCAGCCGGCGTGTGCTGACGCTCATTCCGTCACGCGATGGCGCAGCTTATTTCCGCGATGAGATAGATAATATCTGGCGCGCCTACATCTTCATTGAAAACGCACGCGGCTACGACGCAGTCGAAAGTCCGGCTCAAGCGCTGTCGGCGGCCAAGGCGTTTGGCCGGTTCCAAAAATTGCTGGCCGACCTGCCAGCACCGCGCTTGAACGACACGATTCCCGATTTTCATCACACGCCAAAACGCTTTGCAACCCTTGAAGAAACCATCTTAGACGATGTGGCCAACCGGGCAAAGTCCGCACAGGGTGAAATACAATTTGCCCTCCGCCACAAAGCGATTTGCAGTGTTTTACTCAACGCTAAACTGCCGGAGCGCGTCACGCACAATGACACGAAGTTCAACAACGTCCTGATCGACGACGCGACCGGTGAAGGGATTTGCGTAATTGATCTGGATACTGTGATGCCAGGACTGGTGCTGTATGATTTCGGCGATATGGTGCGCACGACGACAAGCCCGGCGAAGGAGGACGAACGCGATTTATCAAAGGTCACGATGCAGTTCCCGATGTTTGAAGCGCTAGCACGTGGCTACTTGAGTTCAGCAGCAGAATTTTTGACCCCCGCGGAGAAAAAGTTTCTACCGTTCTCCGGCAAGCTCATCACCTTCGAGACCGGCATTCGATTCCTGACGGATTACCTGGCAGGCGACACATATTTCAAGGTGCATCGCGAGGGACACAACCTTGACCGTTGCCGCACACAGTTCAAACTGGTTGAGTCCATCGAACAACAGGAAGAAAAAATGAGCCAGCTCATGGAGACCCTTTGATATAGCTATTTAGTGTGATTTGATTATACATTCCAAGCCATCCAACTCCGCGCCCAACTTGGGATATTCCTTACAGGTTTATCCCACACTTGCGAAAACACCTCGCGCATCATTATCGCGTCAAAGGCGGAGTATTGCAAAACCCCCTTTGTAATTGGTGCAAGTTGCGACTTAAAATAAAGCATGGCTAGGCTTTCTGGCGAAAGGCTTGTGGTGATTTGCCGAAAGCCTTCTGAAAAGACAGCCGCAAATGTTCATCATTGCGAAAACCAGCGCGATGCACAATGTGTTTCACCGGCATCGTAGTTTCTTGAAGGAGCTTGGCTGCGCGGGATACGCGACAGATCTGAATTTCACCCAAAACACTTCGACCGGTCGCAGCTTTAAATCGCCGGTCCAAAGTTCGCCGGGCAACACCGACTTTGCGGGCGACGGACGGCACATCTACGATGTCATGGCTGAAGTTCCAAATATATTCAACCGCCGATTTCACCACGATATCCGTAACTTCCGCGATGCTGCGTTCCGCTCGGCTGCGGGTATCCGTCAGGAAATGCGACATCAGTCCGATGGCTTGGCGGGAAAAATTCGCCGAATTTGCGGATGGATATCCATGCACACTTACCAACAAGTATTCAAATTGTGCGCGGAATAATTTTATATTTTCAATCTCGGCAAAGTTCTGTCGCAGATTGAAAGATCCCTCGCGCAGCCAGCGCAGTGGTTCGTCGCCATTGAAGTGAATCCACATCAACGTCCAACCGGTCTTGGGCGATGGCCGATGCCGGTGCCATTCGCCCGGACGGAATAAAAAGGCATCGCCACTCCCAATGCGCCCGCGATGATCGCGCGTCTCGATTTCGCCGCTGCCGGAAATGACCAAAGCGAGACAGAACTCCGGTAACGTGCGCCCGTCGCGCCACTCGAAATAATAAAACGGCGCGTCGCGTTGCGGATACGATTCGCCCGGCTTGATGCGTTCCCAGCCAGCGTGCGTCAGATAGAGCGGGTCATGAAACAGTGCCTCGCTGACCGGCAGTGCATGGCGGAAGGGTTTATTTAGGCTCATTTATTGGGAATATAAAATCATGGCATTGATAATGCTTCAATTAATGACATTTCTATAGGCTTATAATAAGGGGTTAATGTCGTTGCCGGTGGCCCTAGTCAATGAGTTTAATGAAAAGAAATAAATTCTCCCAAGCAGCCATGAATCCGCCCTATAAAGCCACTTTGCCAGAAAGTCGTTTTCCGATTGTCATCATCGGCACGGGCGGCATCGTGAAAGACGCACATCTGCCGGCATATCGGCTGGCCGGGTTTCCTGTGGATACACTGATGAACCGCACGCGCGAGCGCGCCCAGTCGCTGGCGACGGAGTTCGGTGTCAAAAAAGTTTTCACCACCGTGGCCGAAGCCGTCGCCAACGCTCCACGCGACGCCATTTTTGATCTGGCGCTGCCGGCCTCGATGTTTTCGGAAACGTTGCGCCAATTGCCTGACGGCGCGCATGTGCTGATCCAGAAACCGATGGGCGAAACGCTGGAACAGGCTCGGGAGATTCTCGCCGTGTGCCGCGAAAAAAAGCTCCACGCGGCGATCAACTGCCAGTTGCGGTTCGCGCCGTTCGTCATGGCGGCGCGGCACCTTATCAACACTGGCGTCATTGGCGAATTGACCGACATCGAAATGCGCCTCACGTGTTACACACCGTGGCATTTGTTTCCGTTTGTCTATGGTTTGCCGCGCATGGAAATTTTGTATCACAGTGTTCACTATGTGGATTTGATCTGCTCGTTTCTCGGCCAGCCGCGCGGCGTGCAGGCACTGACATTGCCGCATCCCAATTCACCGAAGCTGTCCTCGACGCGCAGCGCGATCATTTTGAATTACGCTACCGGCGTGCGCGCGACCATCACGACGAATCACGACCATAATTTCGGTGCGCGGCATCAGGAAAGTTATTTGAAATGGGAAGGCACGAAGGGCGCGATCTGGGCGCGCGTCGGGCTGCTGATGAATTACCCCAAAGGCGTCGGCGATGTTTTTGAATATTGCGTCCGCGAGGATGGTGATTGGGCCCCTCTGAACTAGGCCATTGTGGGTGGGATGGTTTTCGGGTAACGAAAGGAAAACCATCATGAAGAAGACACATCACACGACCGAGCAGAT
>Ga0007854_10001045_pt1 | contig 17960 bp, 20 predicted proteins | sample CryBogCBH12Aug08_FD_60382 | JGI IMG/M metagenome (GOLD analysis project Ga0007854, IMG submission 60382) | Freshwater microbial communities from Crystal Bog, Wisconsin, USA - CBH12Aug08 | ecosystem: Environmental > Aquatic > Freshwater > Lake | place: Crystal Bog, Wisconsin, USA | collected...
CACGCGCATCTACTGCCGCCATACTCTCGCTAAGCGTATAGTCTTTATTCTGATTATGCATAAACTGCAGCCAACGAGCTGCGCGCACTTGCAAACTAGCAGTTAAGAAAATTTTTAAGTTTGCTTGTGGAAAAACCACTGTACCAGTATCACGGCCCTCGGCAATCATATCTTGATTTTCACCAATTCTACGCTGAATCGACATTAGGCTAGCACGTACGTTAGGACACGCACTAGAGATCGAAGAATAATTATCCATCTCTTTAGTTTTTAAATAGGCAGTAATATCAAGATTTTTATAAATAATCTTAGACTGCCCATGTTCATATAAATATTGTAAATTATGAATAATTTGGTCTAAGTCGGCCTGCTTAGGCGCTATTAGACGCTCACTGTTATAATGAAAAAAATTCACCAAAATATAGGCAATTCCACGATATAACAAACCACTATTTAAATAGGTAAACCCTAACTTCTTTGCTAAATTTTTAGCAACGGTCGACTTCCCACTTGCGGTAGGCCCATCAATTGTAATAATCACTTATACTCCCAATCCATAAACATCCACACCAATCAACTCGATATTCACACGTCCCTGCCAATGATTTTCGCTCACCTGCACTGCTAGACTAAACGGCTTTTGCGCGTGTGCCACAAACTGTTGATACAGTTCTGGCCGATAAAAAAAGATTACAGACTTCATTACACCATCCGAAAAAATTTGCAGCTTAACATGTAAATCTTTCATAAGCTGCGCCGGTTGTACTTGTACTACATTTTGTACAAAAAACAGTGGACAACTATTATGATGCCCAAATGGTTCTAAAATCGCTAAATCTTGCATAAACTTTTTGTTAAAATCAACGAGCTGGGCCTGGCCATCTAGTATAATTTTTGGTTTTAAATCAAATTCAGTAAGTTGGCTAGCTGCCAATTGCTCTAAATTAGCTTTTAATTTTGGTAAGTTTTCAATTCTTAATGCTAAACCCGCCGCTTGTGAGTGCCCCCCAAATTGCTCGATTAAATCTCGTGATTTATCTAGCGCATCAAAAATACTAAATTCTGGAATTGAACGGCAAGAACCCTTGGCAAAACCATCCTTGGTTAAATGAAAAAGTAAGGTAGGTTTGCCATATTTACCTACTAAACGCGAAGCTACTAACCCAATCACACCAGTTGGCCAGTTATCACTACTGGCCATAATAATATTTTCGGTTACTAAATTAATCTCGCCAGATTTAATTTTTTGTTCAACTTCATCCAAGATTACTCGTTCAACATCTTTACGCGCTTGGTTTAACGCCAATAAAATTTGTCCAACCCGCTCAACTTGATCTGGATTAGAATCAATTAAAAATTGCACTCCTTCGCGAGGATCTTCTAACCGGCCAAGCGCATTAATTTGTGGAGTTAGCGAAAAGCCAACGTCAGTTGCTGTAATCACAGCTTTGTCGACTTTACCATTTTGCTTAAGTACCTGAAAAGCAAGACTTTGAGTTTGATTTGCTAAATTTAAACCATATTGCACCCAAAAACGATTTTCGCCTAACAATGGCACAACATCGGCAATCGTACCCAGCATCAAAAGTTCATAAACCTTATGCGGTAACTCTAAATTTTTACGTTCATAGATTAAGGATAAAATTTTAAAGGTAACGCCCACTCCAGCCAAACTCTTATGCGGATAGGGACAATCATCTTGATTTGGATTAACAATCGCATAAGCATCTGGCAAATGGTTGTGTGGTCGGTGATGGTCGGTAATAATTAAATCAATTCCCAAACTTTTGGCAACTTGAGCAGGCTCGAAAGCCGTTACACCATTATCGACCGTAATAATTAATTTATAACCACTATCTGCAGCTTGACGTACAAATTTAGTAGAGATACCATAGCCATCTTTTTTTCGATTTGGTAAACAAAAATTAATTTTGGCACCCAAGCGCGGCATACACATCATCATTAAAGCCGATGATGTAATACCATCAACGTCATAATCGCCAAATACTAAAATTTTCTCACCTAGCTCAATTGCTGCCAAAATACGGTCTACTGCCTTGGTTGCATCTTTCATTAAACTAGTATGCGCTACATTTTTTTCGTAAGTACAAAACAAAAAATTCTCAATATCTTGTTTAGTTCTAAAACCACGAACGACTAAAGTTTGCGCTACGGGAAAAGATAAATTGCAATCAGCTGCAATTTGAGCAACTAATTCACGTTCTGGTGGTGGCAAGATCCATAAATACTTAGCACCCTGCACAATATTATTCATGCCTACTTCTTTTTTAACGTTGGGAATAAAATAACATCCCGAATCGAAGTCGTATTAGTTAATAACATCGTTAAGCGATCAATACCAATTCCCACACCTAAAGTTGGTGGTAAGCCATACTCTAAAGCCTTAATGTAGTCGGCATCAAAATGGTGTGCTTCGTCGTCTCCAGCACCACGGGCATCAACTTGCTCTTGAAAGCGTGCAGCCTGATCAAACGGATCATTTAACTCACTAAAAGCATTTGCCAATTCCATACCACCTACAAATAATTCAAAACGAGATGCAATTTTAGGATCATTTGGATCACGTTTTGATAGCGGCGAGACTTCAATCGGAAAATCGATTAAAAAAGTCGGTTGAATGAGTTTAGATTCGACCAATTCATCAAATAACTGGTATAACTTTTGATTTAAACTAGCATTTTTATCAGTCAAGAAAATACCATGCTTTTCTAGTGTTTTATCGATATTTACTTCGTTTAAATCAGTTTCTGTGCAATTGGTATATTTTAAGATGCCTGATCTTAATGTTACACGTTCAAAAGACTTACCAAAATCAATTTCATGTTCGCCATATTGTAACTTAGTTTGTCCACAAACCTGTTGGGCAATCTGTTGTAACATATCTTGCACAAGTTGCATACCATATTGATATTCTTGGTGCGCCATATAAAATTCTAACATCGTAAATTCTGGATTATGACGCGTAGAAACGCCTTCATTTCGAAAATTACGATTAATCTCAAAAACGCGCTCAATGCCGCCAATTACTAATCTTTTTAAATAAAGCTCAGGCGCGATTCTTAAATAAAAATCATCATTCAAAGCATTGTGATGGGTAATAAAGGGCTTAGCGATTGCACCACCGGGAATAGGGTGCAACATTGGTGTTTCAACTTCAACAAAATCTAAATTTTCTAAAAATTTACGTAACAGCGAAATAATTTTAGAACGTTTTAAAAAGCGCTCTTTACTTTCTGGATTACTAATTAAGTCCAAATAACGTTGACGATAACGTGTCTCAGTATCAGTCAAGCCATGAAATTTTTCAGGAAGTGGGTGTAAACATTTACTAATTAATTCGGCTTTTTGAGCACGTAAAGTAATTTCACCAGTTTTAGTTTTAAACAAAGTGCCATCTACCCACAAATAGTCACCGATATCTAAAAATACCTGCAGCTGATCAAACTCTTCTTTGCCAATAGCATCTTCGCGCAAATAAACTTGAATTTTGCCAGCACGATCTTGAATATTTAAAAAAGCAGTTTTACCATGCCAACGCAAACTTAAAATACGTCCTGCTAATCTAAAAGTTTTTAAACTTTCTTCAGTATAATCTGCCAACGCTTGTTCTGTTGTAAATTCAACTGGCTTAGCCTGTGGCCAAGCTTGTGCGCCACTTTCTAAAATCTTTTGGACTTTTTCAACACGTACTAAATATTGCTCTTCTGGACTTTTTTCGACTTCTTGATTTATTAACATTTCTTTGGACATGGCTAAAACGCCTTAATCTAAAATTAAATAATTTTTATTCATTATAAATTATAATCTAAATAAAACCAAAATCTTATTGTTTTTTACTCAAAAATCATGTTATATTTGGCGCAAGCTCTAGTAATATCCCTTTAAAAGGCAGGATATTGTAAAGATGAATATTAAATTGCTACGTGTTATGTCAATCTTAATATTAGCTCAAATTAATAATCCCATTATCTGTGCTAGCCAAAAACCTATCCCAACTGTTTCAAGCTCGACCGCTAGGGCTTTTAAAACGCGTAGCAAGGGGGAACTAGCACGTGAAATTGCACACTTAAGAAGCCGACTTGCTTCACACTCTTCTGGGGAAGAATTAGATATAGATATAGAAGCAGGTTCATCTAGAGCCAGATCTAACTCATTAACCCTTCCAGAAAGTAAAGACCAAATTGAATTTAACCGTACAGTAAGTGATTCAATTTCACGCCAAACTAATTTACAAGAAAGACTAGCTCATGCCCAAGAACAGCAAACCCGTTTTCAGGATCGCGTATATAAAGATATCAATTACAGTCGTAAGACAGCAGTAATCGGCGCTGTTGTTAGTATTGCCTACACTACTGCTGGCTTTATTTGGCAAAATTGGCCAGCCATTAGCGCTGCTTTTGGCCATCATCATGGCGGTGGTGCCGGATCTGGCACCAATAGCACTGGCGTTTAACCTAAAATTTCGTGATAATATTGATTAACCTGTTCCCAATTAATCACGTGCCACCAGGCATTAATATAATCTGGACGTTTATTTTGATATTGTAGATAATAGGCATGCTCCCATACATCTAGCCCTAAAATTGGTTTTTGGCCAAACATTAATGGACAATCTTGGTTAGCAGTAGCAGTAATTTGCAAACGCCCATCATGATCTATTACCAGCCAGGCCCAACCACTACCAAAGACCGATTTAGCAGCATTATTAAATAGATTTTGAAAGTTTTCAAAGTTTTCAAAACGCTCTTTAATTGCTCGTCCAACCGTACCTTGAGGCATGCCCCCACCCTTAGGCGACATAACTGTCCAGAACAAATTATGGTTATAAGTACCACCACCATTATTACGCACAGTAGTCCTAATAGCTTCTGGTACCAAATTTAACTCCATTAAAATTTCTTCTAACGGCTTATTTTGCAAACCTAAATGATCTTTAAGTGCACCATTTAAATTATTAATATAAGCCTGGTGATGTCTATCATGATGAATTTCCATAGTAAGCGCATCAATATATGGTTCCAACGCACCAAAATTATAGGACAAACTGGGTAGAGTATAAATCATAAAAGGCTTCCTAATCTTACTATTTAAACATTTTAATTATATACTGGTATATTATCAAAATTAATTTTTTAAAAAAAGAATTATAAAATGAATAAATTAATTATCAAAATTATCTTGATTAACACTATTATGCCTTATTCCAATTTAACAAGTATGTTTAAAGCTAAAAACCCCATAGTTAAGCAACTACGCTGGTTTTCTAGTAATAGCGAAAATCAAGAAATTTATATTAACGCCGAAAAATTTGGGCTATTACTAAGTAAATCTGGATTTAAAGATTTTAAAATTTCAGCCATTAACCGATTCGATCAACGTCAAAAATGTGCCAAAAAATTTTGCTGCTACCCCAAACATATTTATGACAAAATAGTCTTTGAGCAAGATCCTAAGGCAGCTTGTCTATGCACCAGAAACAGCCCTTATGATACCAAAAATTACTTTTTACATGCCGATTTAAAGCCCAAAAAATATTCTTCAAGATAAATGGTAAATTTGCTCGTTAGATTTAGACATATGTAGTCGCTCACGGGCAATTTTTTCCTTATAAAAGCTGTCATCTTGCCAGTCCTGCAACTGCTTTTCTAGTTTTTGAACATTATTTTTTAGCTCATTTACCTCTTGCAATAGGACATCATTTTCCGATCTGGCCAAATTTAATTGTTTAATGCCATAATTACCAAAAAAATACATCATCCCAAAAATAATGATTTCTATGGCCAAAAGTCCGACTAACAGCATATTTTTAAAACTCAATCTAGTCATAAAGGCTCCTTTTTTTAAAGCTACCCAGTTGACAACCAGAAGTACTATGGAATACTTAGAATGTAAAGATTTATATAATAGCAGAAAGGCCTACGCCTAAATATGAAACGTAAATACAAGTCGCGATTGTCGGCAGCGATCTTTTCGACAGCCGCTTTTTTGTTTGTTTTCGCGTTAGTTCAACAAAATCCACGTCCCGATAAAAATAAACGATACCCTATGGTACAAAACCGAGATTTTGATATTTAAACTAAATAAAAAAGGCCATCCAATTATTGGATGGCCTTTTTTATTTAGTTTTTAACAGTCAGCGCTAAAATTAACGTTTAACGAACTGGAATTTACGACGAGCAGCTTTTTGACCATATTTTTTACGCTCTTTAACGCGTGAATCTACTGTCAAAAGACCATGTTTACGTAATTCAAGACGAGCCTCTTCATCAACACTAACAATGGCACGTGCAATACCTAGCTTAACAGCATCAGATTGCGCACATACACCGCCACCGGTGATATTAACAGCCACATCATAATTTTTAAATTGCTCACAAACGCGGAACGGCGTCATTGCATTCAAGCGTGTGTATGGAGTATCGAAATATTCTTCATAAGAACGTCCATTTACTACCATCTTACCGTTACCTTTACGTAGCCAAACGCGGGCTACAGTTTTTTTACGGCGACCTACACCATGCGCTACTGGAGCGGTTGGTGAAGCATTCAATGACGATACTTTTTCTTTTAATTTAGCCATATTGGTATAATCTGCCTTTAAAATCTGCTTAGTAATACTGATATTAGTCTAATCAACTGGGCTAAAATGTCAAAGCTCAGCTTTTTTCTTCTAGCGCCTCTTGGCAAACTATACAACGAGAAGCATTCGGATAATACTTTAAGCGCTTCTCCGAGATCTTATTATCACAATCGATACAGATACCATAGGTACCCTCGTCGATTGATTGTAAGGCTTCTAAAATCATACGGTACTCAGCATGTTCGGTATCTTGCAATGATTGCCGTAATGATTCCATACTGGAAGATAATGCTTGGTCACCAAGGTCTTGCCCTTGAGGGTCTTCGCCGCCTTCACTAGAAAGATCAGCTAAAACCTCTTCTAATTCTAATTTACGTTCAAGCAGGCTTTTTTTAGCTTGGGCCAAATCTAAACCTTCTTCTTTTTTAGTCACAATTACTCCTTCTACGGCTCTCAAAAAAAGTACGCAAGAGAGCACTTGCATCCGCTGCCAAAATTCCCTCATGAATCTGGATAGGACAATTGTATAGCGTAAAACCAATACCTTTGTCAACTCTATAGCCAAAAATAGGCGAATTAGCACCAAAAACTACTCTAGATACTCTGCTAAGAATAATTGCACTCATGCACATGGCACAAGGCTCTAGAGAGCTGTAAATAGTACAATTTTGTAAGCGCCAGTCTCCTATTTCTTTGGCAGCCTGGGTTAAAGCTAGCATTTCGGCATGAGCAGTTTGAGTTTGGTTGGTTTCAACCAAATTATGGGCCTGCCCAATAATATTACCAGCTGGGTCTACAATGATAGCACCAATTGGTATTTCACCACAATTCAAGCCCTTTTGGGCCTGAATTAATGCCAACTGCATATATTTTTCAAATTCCAATCGTTTTTACCCCTAAAGATTTAAATAAAACTAATTTGGCAAAAATCCGATGATTACGTATAATTATAATTTATAAAATAAAAAATATTAATAATTAATTTATCTAGCCGGTATACATATAATTGGCCTTTTTAAGAAAGTTATTAGGGAGATACGTGAATGTCGGAAAAAATTGAAGTAAATAGCTATGGTGCCAGCTCCATTAAAATTATGGAGGGCCTTAAGGCTGTCCGAAAAAGACCCGCTATGTATATTGGCAATACCGGGTCAGGTGGTCTACACCATTTAGTATACGAAGTTGTTGATAATTCGGTTGACGAAGCATTAGCTGGTCATTGTAAAAATATTACAGTTATTCTACATACCGACGGCTCATGCTCGGTTGAAGATGATGGCCGCGGTATTCCAACTGATATCCACCCTACAGCTGGCGTCTCTGCTACCGAAGTTGTACTAACTAAATTACATGCCGGTGGTAAGTTTGAAAAAGATGCTTACAAATATTCAGGTGGTTTACATGGTGTAGGTGTATCGGTAGTAAACGCACTATCTACGCATCTAAAAGTGCGCGTGTTTCGTAATGGTAATATCTATGAACAAAATTTTGAAGAAGGCGTACCAACCGATTCACTAACCATTGTTGGTACTACCGAAAAACGCGGTACTTACGTTAGATTTACACCAGATTCAGAAATTTTTACCGAAACAACTGCGCTCAGTTTCGATACCTTATCAGCTAGGTTGCGTGAATTAGCCTTTTTAAACAAAGGTCTACGCATAATTATCGAAGACGAATACACCGAAAAGAAAAATAACTTTTTCTTTGAAGGCGGCATAGTTTCACTCGTGCATGATATTAGTACCAAAAAAACACCTATTTTTAATGAAGTAATTCATTTTGAAGAAAGCGACGATAAATATATTTTAGAACTTGCTATGCAATATAACGAAGGTTATACCGAACAAGTTTTTTCATTTGTAAATAATATTAATACCGTCGAAGGCGGTACACATGTCGCTGGCTTTAAATCTGCACTTACTAAAGCTTGTAATCGTAAGGGTCTGGAATTAGGTATCTTGAAAGATAAAGAAAAAACTTTATCTAGCGAAGACGTTCGTGAAGGACTAACTGCCGTTATTAACATGAAGGTACCAGAACCACAGTTTGAAGGCCAAACTAAAGGTAAACTAGGTAATAGCGAAGTTAAGGGGATTGTCGACTCTTGGGTTTTTGCCTTTTTAAATACTTATTTTGAAGAGAACCCAAATATTGCTAAAAAGATCTTACAAAAAGGAATTTTGGCACAGCAAGCACGTGAAGCGGCTAGAAAAGCACGCGATTTAACTCGTCGTAAAACCGCATTAGACTCGGCCGTATTACCTGGTAAACTAGCAGACTGTTCTAACGAAGACCCAACCATGACAGAACTATTCTTGGTAGAAGGTGACTCCGCAGGCGGTTCTGCCAAACAAGCACGAGACCGTGAAACTCAGGCCATTTTACCACTTCGTGGTAAAATTTTAAACGTGGAAAAAGCCCGTCTTGATAAAATTTTATCAAACGAAGAGATCAAATCGATCTTAACTGCAGTTGGTGGTGGCGTAAAAGAAGATGATTTTGAAATTAGTAAAGTACGTTACCATAAAGTAATTTTAATGACCGATGCCGACGTTGACGGCTCGCATATCAGAACTTTACTGCTAACTTTCTTCTTTAGATACATGCGTCCTATTATTGAAAATGGCTATTTATATATTGCGCAACCGCCATTATCAAAGCTAAAATTGGCCGCAAAGAACAGTATTTGAAAGATGATGCTGCCCTTAAGGACTTTTTATTCGAGTGGGCCGAGCAAACTGTAACTATGACCATTAACGACCAAATTTTGTCGCAAGCTGAATGGTTACAACTACTAGCAGATACCAAAGTTTATGAAAAGAATCTGGAACAATTAGCAAATCAATTTAAAATTGCAGCTAATAACTGCCATCGTTTGATTACTTTTATTAAAGAATATCCTTGGCAACCAGAGCAAGGTTTTGAAATATTATTAGAAAATCTAAAAAATTATTTCAAAACTTATCAAATTAAATTTAAAACTGTGAATGCCGAAAATGGTCCAACTCCGACCCATGTCATATTTAAAGTTTTAACACGCGAATGGGAGGCTCCAATTCGCTTCTTTACAGCGGGCGATACTTTACGCATTTTTGAATTTTTAAAACCGCTCGAAAAATATGCCAACGTCTATGCTACTTTACAAGTTAATGACCGTGGTAACAAGCTACCTGTAAACACCGTGGCAGACTTAATCCAAAATATCTTTAATATTGGCAAACCATACATGACTATCCAGCGCTATAAAGGTCTTGGTGAAATGAATCCGGATCAATTGTGGGATACTGCTATGAACAAAGAAACACGTTCACTACTACAAGTTACCATCGAAGATGCATTGGAAGCAGACAACTGGTTTACAATTTTAATGGGTGACGACATTGCTGGTCGTCGCGCCTTTATCGAGGAAAATGGTAAATTTGTTAAAAACTTGGACGTTTAATTTTTTAGAAAAACTAAATTTGAACCACCAGACAATTGTAATCGGATTGTCTGGTGGGCCAGACTCTGTTGCTTTATTGCATTTATTAAACGTATATCAAAAAGATTTTAATTACACTTTAATCGCAGCCCATTTAGACCATCAATGGCGCGCTAATTCTGGTCAAGATGCCTTATTTTGCGAAAACTTATGCTCTGAATTAGGTATTAAATTAGTTACTGGTAAAGGCAACGATTTTAAGCTTGAACAGCCATATAACGGCTCACAAGAAGAATTGGGGCGTAATTTAAGACGTGCCTTTTTAGAGCAAGTTGTGCAAAACTATCATGCCAAATATATTATGCTAGCACACCATTTAGACGACCAAATTGAAACTTTTTTAATTCGCTTAATTCGTGGCACGTCACTTAGTGGCCTTGGTTGCATGCAAGAACATAATGAACCATATTTGCGACCACTATTAAATTTTACCAAAGATCAGATTTTAAATTATTTAACCCAACATAATTTAAACTACGTCATTGACCAGACTAATGATTCTCCTGTTTATCTACGTAATCGTATTCGCAAGTTAGTCCCAGAATTAGAAAACATAGATCCCAGATTTAAAAATAATTTTGCTAGCAGCTTAACCAAAATTCAAGAAGCAAACAGCTTTATTAATAAATTAGTTTTAGAAAAATTAAATCAAATTAATATTAATCATAATTTAGAACTAAACCTATTTAAGTCATTGGACTTTTTTTTACAAAAAGAGATACTCTTACATTGGTTGTATGCACATCAGGTTAAGTTTGCCATCAGCGAAAGTTTGATTGATGAGATCTTAAGATTTTTACTATCACCCCGCGGCGGCAAACACCAAATTAACCCTGATTTTGCCATTTCCAAAAAACAAAATCTCGCACAAATTATAAAGTAAATAACCAAAGGTTTAACCACATGCAAAAAAGGACTATCTTACTAGCCTTAATTTTAAGCCCAATCACAATTAATAGCTGTTGTTTTAATCATGACTTTGATACCAATGAAACAACTCGTAGTGAATTGTTTAGGCCAGCTAATTTTCCAGAGCAAGAATTTATTCCTGCTAATAAAGGGTATCAATTTTATCGAAAAACCGGTAATGAAAATGGCAACAAGATAGCGCGGGCAAATTTAGAATATCAAAAATGTGTTGCTAGAAATTTGCAAGCTATTAATACCAAATTAAACGAAGATAATCGCATAGATGCACCACAGGATGATTGCTTAACTACGCTTTTTTTTAAACTCGATGCGCTTAAAAAAGCAAATAGTACTCTACTAGATTATGAAAAAAATAATCCTAGATTTAACCCTAATGCTTTATTGCCTGAAGAAGAGGCTTTACCAGTACAAGAAAAAACTAATTAACTAATTTTGAGTCCCGTCAGCCTTTACAAACTGGTGGGGCTCGCCTCTTGTACCAGACCAATATCTTTTACCATAATCAGTCAAAATCTGCTCACCCTTTTTAATGGGACGGTTAGCAATGTAACAAGCATGCCAAATACCACCTTGTGGTACATATTGCATAGCAGCATTAGGAGTATAGTCATGGTTTACAAAGCGCATTTCGTTACCAGCAGGGCCGGCATCTAAAGACAAATTAATCTCTTTGCCATGTTTATCATGCGCAACTAAATAGCCCCAAGTATATTTACTATCTTTAATCTCTTTAGCATCCATAATCTTACCAGTATATTCACCAACAAAATAACCAGGGGCAATATCAGCTTCGGCAAAGACGCCATACCCAATTTTATCATTAATAAAGCGGACAGACATTGGTGCAATTTCACCACGTGCAATTTGAGCACCATATCTTTTTTCTAAATTATCATAATGTCCTGGTTTAGCTAAATAACGGGCAGTATGCCTAACATCTAATTGTTTAACGCTAGGTGACACAATTTCAATATTTTTAAGGTATACTATGCCTAATTTTTTAAATAATTTTTTGTTTTCTTCACGAAAATCAATCTGATTAGACTTTGAACCATGCTCTAGCCCAGTTAAGCCATAGTAACTACTAAATCCTAACCCCAAAGCCAAAATCGACCATAATATATATTTGATACGTCTGTTCATGACCCATACCCCTAAGCAATATTTATTAATAATCATCCCTATAAAAATATTATACTATTTGTAAATTTTAAATTTCAATCATATTAATCAAGTTTCATTTACATACACATCATAAAGTCGCTATAATGCTAACTATGAGAAAAACTAGCAGACTGTTTTTTTGGATTATAATATTAGCCTTAATCATCCATGGCCTAATTTTATTATTTTTATTTGGCGCCAAATATATGGCCTCCAAAAAAGATTTAGTTAAACCACCTAAACCGCCTGTTACGATCGAACACATCAAACCCCCTATTCCCTATGATTTGCCTAATATGATGCCAGGACAGGCATTAAAATCGGCCACCGAAGAGGCCACTGACCCAATTGAAAGTCCAGAAGAAATTAAAATTAGTTCAGATTTAAAACCTCAAGAAACCTATCAAGTAACCGAACCGCCCAAAGATCCTAAGCCAAGACGCAAAGCTCGGCCAAAGCCTACTTTTAATTTTGCAGCTATCAACGAATATGCTACCGCTAATGGCAATAGCGCTTTTAAAAATCGCGGGGTAAATCGAGAACCGACTAAGGACGATATGGCAATTTTAATGTACCAAGAACGCGTTAGAAAGCATTTTACTAATAGCGTGAATCAATATGCCAATGGAACTTATTTTTATAATATCCATCAAGCTGAACTATATTTAATTTTAATTATTGGCAGGAATGGCAAGGTGTTAGATATTAAGATACAAAATTTTTCTAATAACCCAGCAATTGCTAAATTGCTAGAAAAAATCATAGCATACGCCGGCTTATTTCCAATCATTCCAGCAACAATTAAATTAGAAAGCTTTACATTAACAACCAATATTAAAATTAATCAGGGCAAATTGACCAGCGGATACGGTTGGCAATAAATTACCATGGCAAAAATTATCATTATAGGCGCGGGGCTAACAGGCCTTTCTGCTGCTTACCACCTAGAACAATCTGGTTATACCAATTTTAAAATTTATGAAAAAGAAAGTAGTCCTGGCGGTTTATGCCGATCTGTACAACAAGATGGCTTTACATTCGACTATACCGGCCATCTATTACATATTAGTGACCCAGATTTTGAAAAAGTCATTAATTTATATATCAATAAAAACAATTTAAATAGTATACAAAGACGTTCTTTTATTTACTCGTACGATACTTATACTCACTATCCTTTTCAAACTAATTTATTTGGGCTGCCTACCCAAGTAATTGAAAACTGCATTCTAGAGTTTATTAAGCGACCAAAAAAATTAACTAGTAAAAGTTTTTATAGTTGGGTGCTATATAAATTTGGACAGGGTTTTGCTAAAAATTTTTTTATACCATATCAGACCAAAATCTTCGATTACGACATTCGTAAATTAAGCGCCAGTTGGACTGGCAGATTTGTACCGGCTACATCGTTAGAAAAAATTATCAACGGAGCACTGGCCCCCCAAATACAAGCCATTGGCTATAATTCTAGTTTTTTTTATCCTAAAATTGGCGGCATTTATAACTGGGTCGAAAAATTTGGCAATCAAGTTAAGACTAAAATTGAAACTAATCATGCCGTAAAACATATCGATTTTAAAAACAAGTTAGTTTATTTTGAAAATGGCAATTTTGAAAAATATAATTATCTCATTAATACTATGCCCTTAAATAACTTAATTAAAATGTCATTGGAACCCAGCAATCAGAATTTAAAGGCCAGTGGGCATAAACTAGTCTGTAATTCGGTTATAAATTTTAATTTAGGCATTAATCGACCAAATTTATCGGATAAACATTGGATATATTTTCCCGAAAAAAAATATCCTTTTTATCGTTTAGGCTTTTATCATAATTTTTCGCAACATGTCACCCCACCTAACTGTAGCTCGGTTTATGGAGAATTTGCGTATGTAAATAAAACCAAAACCCAAATTCATGCGCTATTAAATAATTCACTAAGTGCCACCAAGAAATTATTAAATTTTACGGATCAAGAAATTTTAACGCAAAAAATTATAAATATTTCACATGCTTATGTTATTTATAATTTCTGGCGCGAAAAAAACTTAGCCAAAATTCATAAAGTGTTGAATACTAATGCTGTTTACAGTTGCGGTCGGTATGGTGAATGGAAATACTCTAGTATGCAAGAAGCATTTCTAGACGGTAAAAAAGTAGCTAGCAATATTTTAGGTAAAATGGGATTTTAATGGATATTAAAAATTTTTATACCAATAAACGAGTTTTAATTACAGGTGGTGCTGGCTTTATTGGATCACATTTAGCCGAGGCATTGGTCCAATATGGATCACATGTCACCATTTTAGATAACTTATCCACTGGTAGCCTAGAAAATTTGGTCAAAATTAAGGACCAGATTAATTTTATAGAAGGGGATATCCGTAGTACTAAAAGCTGTAATTTAGCGACTAAAGATCAAGCTCTTATTTTTCATGAAGCAGCCTTTGTTTCTGCTGCCGAGTCGGTCGAAAAGCCATATGAGTGTTATGAGATTAACGTTAACGGCACGCTTAATGTTTTAAATAGCGCTCACCAAAATAAAGTGCCCAAATTAATATTTGCATCCTCTGCAGCGGTGTATGGTAATACTAATCAATTATGCCAAGAAGATTTACCCTGCTATCCAGAATCTCCATATGGTGCTTCTAAACTAACGGGTGAAAAATATTGCCAAATTTTTGCCCAAAGTTATGGCTTACAAACCTTATCTCTGCGTTATTTTAATGTCTGGGGCCCTCGCCAAGACTCACATAATGGATACGCTGCTGCAATTGCCAAATTTAAGGCGCAAATGAGCCAAAATCTACCTATTACCATTTACGGTGACGGCCTGCAAACACGAGACTTTGTACATGTAAATAACATTGTAGAAGCCAATTTAACTTTAGCCATGTTACCACAAAACTTGCTAGACGGCCAACCAGTAAATATCGCTACCGGAAACAGTAAAACATTATTGGAAATGATCGACCTTTTAAAACCTGAGTACCCACATTACCATGCGCCAATTATGTTTGCACCAGCCCGCAAAGGCGATATTAAGTATTCTAGTGCCAATAACCAAAAGCTAAAGCTACTTAGGAACCAACTCCAAATTTCATAATAATTATCCCTTATTGCGCTTTAATATAAGATACTTATACTTAATTATATAAACTTAAACATAGGGATTAATTGTTATGAAATTAAAAAATTTATTTTTAGCAGGCTTAGTAGTACTATGTTTACCAACTAAAACTGCTGCTATTACTAATGAAACCGCCGGATTATTAACCAGTCTTTCTGGCCTTATAGGTGTTGTCGCTGGTGCAGCTTTATGCAACAACCCAGAAAACGGCAATCGTGATGCTGCCATTGGTGCATTAATAGTTGGTACTGGCACAGCCTTAATTGGTGGTTATATGTTTTATAGCTGTACACCAGAGGCCCGTTTGCAAGAAGCCCAAAACATTAGATATCAGGTACAAAAAAATCAATTATTATTAATTAATGCAAATACCCAACTGGTATATTTATTAAATATCAAACAGATCTATCTCTACAACAACTATCCACTTTTTGAAGCTTACCAAGATTTAATTGCGCTACAAGAAAAGCTCAAAAATGCTCGTTCATTATTAGTAGATGCCTTATATGATGTTGATATAAGTTATAATGCCCCTTTAAATTTTATGATTAATGCAGAGTTAGAAAATATTGCTAGAATAATTAAAAATCTTAATTATGGCTTGTTTTGGATTAAAGAAGCTCCAGAATTTAGCGAGCAACAACGTATGGTGCAACAAATTAGATTTCAAGAAGAGCAATTACGTATTGAAAGAGAAAAAGCTGCACAATTTGCTAGACAAGCAGCTGCTCAAGTAGAAGCAAATCATATCAAATGGGTTAAGCTCCATTCTAAAAACTAATTTTTAAGCTATAATTAAAAAATAATTTAATTAAATTTATTTCAAAATGGTTTTGCAAGGTAATGAGTAAAAAAGATTTCTACGAAGTATTAGGGGTGTCTAAAACTGCCTCTAAAGACGAAATTAAAACGGCCTATCGCAAATTAGCGATGAAATACCACCCAGATCGTAACCCAGACAACAAAGAGGCCGAAGAAAAATTTAAAGAAGCAGCGGCCGCTTATGAAGTCTTGTCTAACGACGAGAAAAAAGCCAAATATGACCAATTTGGACATGCTGGTATGGATGGCATGGGTGGCGCTGGTGGTAATTACCAAAATATGGATGATATTTTCGCTAATTTTGGCGATATTTTTGAATCTATGTTTGGTGGCAATCCAGGCGGCGGATTTAAGCAACAGCGAAAAACCCATGGTGCCCCACAAGCGCAACGTGGCCATGATAGACACACTAGTATTAATATTTCGCTAAAAGATGCTTATACCGGCCTTAAAAAAGAGATTAGTTATGCCCACCTTGCAACTTGTGAAACTTGTAAGGGTAAAGGTATGGAGTCTGGCACTAGTGCTAAAAGCTGTGACAAATGTAATGGTCGTGGCCAAGTGCAATATCGTCAAGGCTTCTTTATGTACTCCCAAAGTTGTACAGATTGCTCTGGGCAAGGCTTTATTATACCATCACCCTGCAAAGGCTGTGGCGGTAAATCTCGTAAACAAAAATTGGATAAATTTACTATTACTATTCCAGCTGGAATTTTTAATGGTGCCGAATTACGTGTTTCTGACAAAGGTGATGCCGGTATCTATGGTGGACCCGCTGGCGATTTATTTTTAGAAATTCATGTTAGCGAAGACAAGAATTTTAAAAGAGTTGATAATAATTTAGAATGCACTGTCATGCTAACTTATCCCCAACTAGTATTTGGCTGCCAAATTGAAATTGAGAACATTGATGGCGCTAAAGAAAATATTAAAATTCCTAAAGGATGCCCTGTTGGTGAACGTATTGTAGTTGCTGGCAAAGGTTTTCCGTCCCTAAGATCTAGTACTAAAGGCAATTTGATTGTCATTACACAATGCCAAATTCCTAAAAAATTAGATGATGATGCCAAAGAATTATTAAAAAATTATTCGGAGAAAATTGGAACTGATACCAGTAAGAATAGCGATGGTGCCATTAGTGGTTTTTTCAAAAAATTCCTAGGTATCTGACTGAACTTTTTTAATTTTTAAAAGCTAAAAGGCCACTTAAATAAACCTAGTGGCCTTTTTTTATTGCAAATAATAATAGCTCAAACATATAATTAGGTCTGTAAAATAAAAGCTTGGAGGGAAACTATTTTATGAAAAATTTTATGGGGTTAATTTATTTTTTGTTTCTAAGTAAAAATATTTTATGTGCGGATGATTTATACAGTAAGTTGCTAAAAGAACAAACCGAATTAAAAAAGATGATGTATGATTTTGAAAACCGACTGCCAGGTAAAATTGATTATATAGAACATGAAGATGGTAAAAAAGTAATGGTAAGCATAGTAGATAATCTTGATTTACAAAAATTAGCCGTAATTAATCAAACCATAAAATCTTGGCCTATACCCACAGCACACATTACTACAGCAAAGCCGCCGTTAAAACGATATGAGCATTTACCAGAAAAGTCTGCTGATTTGATGCCAGCAGCTCCAACCACTGCATCTATACCTACTACCCCTGTTCGAAAACAGTCACGGTGCTACCTGTCGTAGTTTTGTTAATTACAAAATGTACCGGAAACTGGTCTTTCATGGTGTTAAGATGAGAAACAATAATAATTTTAGCAAAGTCATCTTGAATTTTGTATAACGCTTCCATAATATGGGCTAAGCCTT
>Ga0007854_10001047_pt1 | contig 17959 bp, 16 predicted proteins | sample CryBogCBH12Aug08_FD_60382 | JGI IMG/M metagenome (GOLD analysis project Ga0007854, IMG submission 60382) | Freshwater microbial communities from Crystal Bog, Wisconsin, USA - CBH12Aug08 | ecosystem: Environmental > Aquatic > Freshwater > Lake | place: Crystal Bog, Wisconsin, USA | collected...
CCTGTAGCTATCTGAAAAATCATCACTATCTTGAAAGGCTATATAATTTGCTGTTGAAGTTTCGACCCCGGTTGCCAGCGCCTTAATGTAGCCACTCCCGGAAGATTTGACAAGGATATCTTGACTTCGTAATCCGATTTCAGTTTTTTCTAAAAAAATTCCAGAATCATTAACGGCAATAATGCGTACATTTACACCTTGTGTCGCTTTTAATGAAGAGATGGACTCAATCAGAAAAGAATCGAATCTATGAAACGGCACAATTACGTCGACCTCTAAAAAAGAAACGTCTCCATTTTGGATAATCATAATTAGTCCCATTCACTCGGTATTCGATTCCAACTTCCAGGAATCAAGTCGACTGGGTCGGATAGCTTTTCAAACCACTTTGCTGGGCTATAGATTTGCGAGTTAGATGACAAATAAGCTGCCCACCAAGAAAAGGTTGAATTCGAAATTATAATCCTTTTCGCTCTAGACATAACTAAAAGGGAAGAAAATGGCGAAAGCAGATTATCTCCATCAACAAATATGAAATTGTATGAAAGATTACTCAGTAATCTAGACGCGTGTATATTGTCATCGGTAAAAATCCAAATCTCGTCATCTTTATCAGCAATCTCTGATAAGCATTGCTTGAAATAATTTTCACTCAAATTTCCAATCCCACTTTTATCTATTAGGTAATCTCCTCCGCGTATATGCAGAACAACGGGATTTGCAGATTTCATCCGTTTCAGCCATGTCCCTATCTCTGCGTTTGGAACAATATTCTCATCGAAATAATTTCTCCAGTTTAGAGAATCGACGTACTTGTAAGTCTGGAAATATCCACTCAGGCGGCGAAACTCGAAATTCGAATCAAGTGTAGATTCATACCCCAGCCCACTCTGTCTAAATTCATAGGAAAAAAAATGAGTTGGAAGACATGATTTTACACGCCAATAAAATCTATGAAGTAAAATAGGAATAGAACTCTTTGTGATTGTAATTTCGGGGCAAAGTATTTTCAAAGTCGGTTCTGGTATGGAAAAAGTTCGCTTAGCAGGTCCTGTTCGCAATTTATCAAGATTAACCTTAACCCTTAATCCATTTTTTTTCGAAACATAATTTGCAGCCGCTAGCTGAAATAATTGGTTTCCCAAACCACCCTGGAGCTCACAAGTGAATGTTCTGCCTTTCATGACTCGTCAATCGATGGCGCTTTGCAGATACATGAATTTGATCTACCAAAAAATTTGGGGCCAAATCTTGAGTGAGAGGCTCGAGTAGCGGCTACCTCAATTTCATGCATACTTTGGGCCGTATGTGTTGCCTGGTGATCGTGTAATCTATTTGCGACTCCAAATTTCCGCAGGAAAATAGGACGTCCATAATTATGCTTCATCCTAAGATACCAATCACAATCCAACATCCAAATTAAATCCTCATTAAAATTTATGAAACTAGCAGTCCTAAAGGCAATTACGGATGGTGATCCAATCGTGTTAATTCCTGTTGAGATTTTTTTTGAAAAACGAGGTTGAATATTTCGAACATAAGTCCCAGAGATATCATCGTAATTTTTTGATGCTACCACTAACCAAACCTTTTTTTGAATTCTAAATTTTTGAGAAATATTTTGTAAAACATATTTTGAAATTAAAAAGTCATCTTGAAATAGTATTTTGGTTATTTCACTGGTGCTTTGCCTTGCTAAAAAATTTAGATTCGACGAGGTAGAAGTACTGCTGTTATAAATAAATCTTACTGACACGGATTGCCCATAAGTTTTACTCAGACTATCGAGATAGAAAGGTTTCACAGAACCAGATAATATTACTTCTGCAGGAAGTAATGTTTGTTCAGTGATCGAACTTAGGGCACGTTCAAGGTAATTTTGAAAAATTTCAGTCGGATCGTGCACAGGTATTACAACTGTAATATCACTCATTGCATTCTATATTTCATTCGAAATATGAACCCATAGAAAAGTTCAAAAAATTGTTCCCACTTTTTAGGGTATTGCTTATGAAATCCAAAAGTCAATTTGCCCTGATACTCGTCAACCTTCTGCTCACAAGAAAATTTGAGGGCAGTCTCAAGTGGAGCAAATATATTCCCGGCTTGCTCATAAACGTGCCTATTATGAATGCAAATTATTCCGTCTTCAGATTGCGAGAACACTCCCATATGGTTATAGAAATCGTTCTCATTTACATTCCAATCGACATAAGAAAAGGTTGGTGTTTGAAGAAGCTTCCGAGACCTTAAGCTGAAGCCACCATTTCCAACTCGCTGATGAACCCCGAAAGGGTCAATATAGGCATCGTTAGTAATTCGCCACGGAGCACCTATATAGTCATACTTGAAGAATTCATCTGTCCACCTTTTTGGATGTAAAACATAGCCATCTGCTTGTACAACGAGGGCAAACTTCGTGTGTATGTGTTTGTGAAGTTTATAAACCAAATACTCGCTATATTCGTCGATAGATTTTAAAGTTTCCTCGTCAGTGAGTTCAATCTCGATTTTCTTAGCGGCAAAGTTAACTTCAGCATTCGTAATGAGCAGAACTTTTGCAAACTCTATTCCTAATTGAGAACGCCAAAGAGCGTAAAGAGTTTTCTTTATATTGACACCGCTTACCGCTACGAGCGTCACATCGGGTAGTTGGATCTTTGCTTTTGATAAGAACACAGGATAAGTTTAGCCCGACTATGATTAGGGTATTCACTCCAAATGACCATGATTAGCAGTCAGTTATTCCGTAGAGTCGGGGGTAAGCGTGAGATCTAAACTCAGGCAACATCGCATTTTGCCACCGGCATCATTTTCTTGCGGGACGGCGGTTTCCGATCTAATTAATGAGATCTTGAGTATCACTGGTGAAGCAAATAATTATTTGGAAATTGGCGTTGAATATGGGAAAACTTTCCAAGCTGTCAAGGCTAAAAAGAAAGTAGGAGTAGACCCACTGTTCCGTTTTCATAGAGGATTTCAATTGAATCGCGTTGATCTCTATGAAAAATCTTCTGATGATTTCTTTCTGTTGAATCAAATTGAGCATTTCAATATTGTATTTTTAGATGGTTTACATACTGCTGAGCAGACTTACAGGGACTTTATTAATTCGATGGGGAGAGTGGATGAAAAATCCATAATCATAATTGACGACACTGTCCCATCTGACGCACACTCTGCACTACCATCTCCAGAAGCTACTTATAAATCAAGATTAGATGCAGGAATGCAAAATAATTATGAATGGCATGGTAATACCTATGGATGTGTTTTTGCACTTATAGAAAAATACCCTGAGCTAAAGCATTTTACTATCTCAGATTTGGGAAACCCCGTAACAATTTTTTATGGTTTTACAAAGAATGTATCACCCGCAAAAATAGACGAGTACGTCCACAAAATAAGTTATGAAAGTTTTTTAGCAAGCAAAGTTATCAAGATCCCAGACAAATTTAACCCAGTCACGAAAGAAATATTTTTGAAGACTATTAGGGCCTATTATGAAAGTTTATGATGTTTTTCCGTTTTTTAACGAATTAGACCTTTTAGAAATCCGACTCAATGTGTTAGATCAATTCGTTGATGAATTCATCATTGTGGAAGCAAATACAACTTTTTCCGGACTCCCTAAAGAGTATTTTGCTTCCGAAGCAATGCATAATTTAAAAAAATTTGCTCACAAAATAACGATCTTTCGAATCTCTCATACGCCTCGCGATCTGAATGCATTTGAAGCGGAACATTTTCAACGAGATGCTGTCCGCCAGTTGCTTGAGACCAAATTGAGTCCCGATGATATTTTGATCTATGGTGACGTGGATGAAATTCCTGATCCTGATCTATTCGAAAGCGCAATTCACAAGCTAAATAGTTCAAAGAAGAAGATCGGACATTTCGCCCAGGATATGTTTTATTATTACCTTAATAATAAGGAGACTTCGGGAACGTTGTTGTCTTACACAGGAGAATATAAGTGGGTGTGGTCTCGTAAATGGCTGGGAACAAGCATTTCAAAATGGGAATACGCGTGTAATTTTTCCCTGACCAATATGCGCCACCCATCTCGTAAGACTGATGGATGGCGAATCAAAAATGGTGGGTGGCATTTTTCTTTTATTGGTGGAGAAGCAGAAATGGATGTGAATACTAGGGCGAAAAAAAAGATCCAAAGTTATGGGCACCAGGAATTTAATAACGAAGTATATCTGTCTCAAATCCCAACTCAAATTTCCTCGAGTCAAGATCTATTTAATAGGAAAAGGTGTAAGTTCAGTGTTTTAAAGAATTATGACTTCTTGCCTAAGTACATACTTGATAACTTAGACCGCTATAAATATTTGATTAAAGAAAATTAAACATTGAGTTTAGAAATTTCATACTTTAGACAATCAGTTAACTGGCGATTCATATTCTTTTTCCTAATTCTAATCTAACTAATTCGAAAAATACGGGTTTCCCATATATTTTGATCTTCTCACAATTCCACTTTGAATTGATGAACATGACCCTACTGAATGAATTCATTTCTAATTTCTTGATTGAGAAATAGCCTATTCCACAAATATAGAGAACCATTTGTATTTAGATGAGTATAATCACGGTAGAGAATTTTCTGTTTATCAATCATTGAGCATTTTTTTGAGTCACAAAACTCGGTAAACATTGGCAGAAAATGTAGAGTTGGGAATATCTTCAAAAGGTGTTGAATTTTAGGCAAATAGGTATTTCGTAGTGATATTTCATAATTTATTCCCTTTGCACAGTACATGGACAACCCAAATCCACCGACACCATATTTACATGTGCTCGGATCTGCAAAAAAGGGTCGGTCATCGCCAATGAAAACCGTTTTACCAGCACCAATCAATTCTTCTAGAGTCCTTGAAATTTCGGATTCAGGTAGGCCTCTGGAAGCCCACGAAGCATTTATCACGACGGTCTTAATTGATGAAGCAAATGAAACGTAATCAATGATCTGATTCATAGTAGCATCGGTTTTCACAGGCAATCCTTGGATGAAAAAAGCTACGTTCTTACTAGGTAGATTTTTTGCCAATCCAAAAAAAAGGTCCTCCGCGTGACTATCACCAACTATGGCAACCTCCACTGGTGCCGGAGTGGGCTTTGATTGTTGACATCGTAAGTACCCCCCCGGAGAAATCAGAGACAAACTTTGCATAGAGTAAGACCCGCATTTAGGGAAGTGTTCAGAAATATATTTGTAGTACTCAGTTTCTCCAATTTGTCCGTCATAGAACCCACTTGAATCTTTTAGTGTGGGTCTCATAATATCTTGAGCCACAAAACCTATGCCCGCGATGAAGACTGACGAAGCTACAGTAAATTGCAGAATCAATACTATTTTTGATCTGGTACTGTCAAAACTCCTGGAAATATGCAAAGGTTTTTCAATGAACCTATATATGAGAAATGCCGGAACAAGTGAAAGTATTACCCCAATATATATTGCTACCTGTTTGTCAGGAAATAAAAATTTAGAAAAAACTATAAACGGCCAGTGCCACAGATAAATAGAGTACGAGCGATCTCCAATCCAAACTAGACTTCTATTTTCGAAAATATTACTAAGTAAACTTTGTTCATACGATCTACTTAGAATAATTCCTGTAGCCGACAAAATAGGAATAAGGGTAAAGATACCGGGTAAATTAAAATAATGCGCTGGCATAAGTACAGCAATAACTAGTAAGAGAACGCTCCCGTAAAGAAAAATTCCTAAGTTTTTTTTGCAGCTTGTCACTTTTTTTGTAATGAGCGCGGCTAGAACTCCAAATCCAAATTCCCAAATTCGCGATATTGGACTGTAATACCCTGCAATTTCTGATTTAAGTGACAACGGATCAAGGTTTTTATCGTAAATCGCTAATATTATAGAGATAAGACTCAGAATCAAGATTGTTACAAATATGATTTTTTTTGTAAGTTTAAAATTCTTATTTGCTATTTTGAAAATTAGTATAATAAGTAAAGGAAGGAATAAATAGAATTGCTCTTCGACCGCTAAAGACCAGGTGTGAGTGAGGGGGTTGTTCGCTGCGGGAGGGCTGAAATAATCTCCGGTGCTATATGCGATGACCACATTGGCAGCTGAAAGCAAGGATCCGATACCAGTTATCGCTGTAATTTGTATCGCTCCGAGTGGGCTTAATGTAAAAAGAGAAATTATGCATACTGTGAGAACCATAATTGCTAGATTTGGAATAAGACGCTTGTAACGTTTCCAATAGAAATTGATAACTTGAATTTTACTGCTTTGAGATAATTCATTCAAAAATGCTGCTGAAATTACAAACCCGGATATCACAAAAAATATATCAACACCTAGAAATCCAGATGATATTGGAACTCCAACGTGATAAGCGACAACTAAAAGAACTGCTATCGCTCGAAGTACTTGTATATCTTTGCGCTTCATCTAATTCCGATCTCTATTCTTGTTTACTCATGCCGAATGAATTTCTATTATTTGAAATAGGTTGAGTAAGCATTTTCATGGGCATTTAGCATCTTTTCAAGACTAAATTCTTCAGTTGCACGCTGTCTTCCTTCATCCCCCATTTTTTGGATGAGCTTTTGACCTTTTAGTAACTTTTCGATTGCGTCGATCAACTCCCGGGGATTCTTAGAGGTAACCATTCCTGTCACGTCGTCCTCAATTACCTCTGCATTAGAACCCACATCTGTGGCTATTACTGGAACGCCAGCTAATTGAGCTTCGATAAGTGCAACAGGCATTCCTTCGTTATCTGATGTTGAAATAGCGCAATCGATAGCTGACCAAAATGTTGCCGCATCAGCCCACCCGATAACGGCTATATTTTTAGGGGCCTTCATTTTGATCTCGTCTAATAAGTTCCCACCACCAGCCATGACAAAGCTGACTTGAGGCAACTGACGTGCAATTTCTAGCAGTAAAAATGGGTTCTTTACTTCTGCCATTCTCGCCATCCAGCCGAAAAGAACTCCCTCAGTACGAAGTCCTAAAGATTTCCTTGCCTGCCCTTTTTCAATTATCGGAAGTGCATTAATACCTGGGGCAATAGACAGCCATTCCTTTTCAGTTCCGATTCCTTCTGCGCGAAGCTCAACTCCAACTTTTTTACCAACTGAGATGAGTAGATCAGTGCGGTTAGCTAAAAACTTCTCCGCCTTTGTGATGAGGTATTTTTCAAGTGATGAGAATGATTGATCATCAAAGAGATGTCCGTGAAAGGTGTGAACTCGCTTATGTTCACCCCCGATAAGTCGCCCAATTAATCCTGCTTTAAAAGTGTGTGTATGGACAATGGCAGGCTTGATCTCGTTAATGACTTTCCGAAGTTCTAGCCATGCACGAAAATCGTTAAGAGGGGAGATCTTTCTACCCATATGAGGAACACGTAGAACATTCAATTTTTCAACGCATGGATCTTCAATCTCAGAGCCTTGAACATAACCAGTTGCAAGCTTGTTATTCGGAATCTTTTCAACCAGTTCGCCAACATAACGCGCCGTACCGCCCACATTCATTCGTGCAATTACATGAAGAACTTGAGTAGACAATTTAAGCCGTTAAGTGGGCAGCTATATCGGCAATGATTGCCTCCAGCGAGAGCTTGGGCGCCCACCCAACTGTTCGCTTAATTTTACTGATATCAGGAACCCTCCTTTGCATATCTTCAAAGCCTGGCGCATAGGCCTTCTCATAAAGTATTTTTTCTATAACACTCGTTGATCCTGTGAGCTCAATTACCTCATGTGCCAGATCTTCAATAGTTATTTCCTCATCATTGCCGATATTAAAAACTTCTCCAAGAGTTGCGTTGGAATCGATAACCGCTAGAACTCCTGCAACAGCGTCAAAAACGTGGCAGAAGCACCGAGACTGTGAACCAGTTCCATAAACTGTAAGTGGCTCGTTTTTAAGTGCAGCAGAAACAAATCGAGGTACAACCATCCCGTAGTGACCCACCTGCCTTGGCCCAACGGTATTGAAGAAGCGAACTAGTCGAACAGCTAGTTTTTTTTCTTGGAAATAAAAAAAAGCCATAGATTCATCAATTGCTTTTGCCTCTGAGTAGGACCAGCGGCTTTTAAGGGGGGAGCCAACTATCCGATCAGACTCTTCATGTAAGGCACCTCCAGCATTTTTTCCATAGATTTCTGAAGAGGACGCAATCAGGACTTCCTTTTTGAAGCGGTGTGCGGCTTCTAAGATATTTTCGGTGCCTCGGATGTTCGTGGTGAGCGATTCCAGAGGCTTATCAACAATGGTAAAGACACCAACAGCAGCAGCGAAATGAAGAACGTGATCTACTGAATTAACAGCATCATTCACCACAGAAGTATCGAGAATTGATCCTTCTATGAGTGCGAAAGACGGGTTATTGAGTAAATGCTCGATATTTTTCTTGTTGCCTGTTGAGAGATTGTCGAGAACAACAACTTGATCTCCTCGCTTGATGAGTGCATCAGATATATGAGAACCGATAAACCCAGCTCCACCAGTAACGAGATATTTCATTAGTAGCCACCTCGTGTATTTAGAACAGGAGTTTTTCCAAGGAGTTGGAGATTCGTATCAGCATGAGGATTCACCAAAATAGCTAAATCATATTTGTCACTTAGTTCAACAGAGTTTCCCCCCCGCCAACTTTGAACCAAATTGTCATGCCAAAAAACTTCTGCTCCCGCTTCACACAAAGCCAAGACGAGACCTTCTGCGGGTGTCTCGCGTACATCTGGAACATTTGGCTTATAGGTAATTCCAACGAGAAGGATTTTCTTATTTTTTAAAGTGCCAAGTAGTCCTGTGGCAACTCCTGTGAAATAGACAGGGAGCGACTTATTAAAATTATTCGCTAAGTCAATAAATTTTGTACTCGCGCCAATTTCCTCTGCTTTAGCTGCAAGGTATGAAGGGTCAACTGGTATGCAATGTCCACCGACACCAGCGCTAGGATAAAAAGGCATAAATCCGTAAGGTTTGGTAGCGGCAGCATCTACGACATCACGCACATCAATATTCATCTTCCAGCAAAACTCAGCAAGCTCATTAATAAAAGATATATTAATTAAACGGAAGCTGTTTTCGAGTAATTTAGCTGTCTCGATAACTTCAGGAGATGAACCCTGAATAACTGTCTCTATGAAAGTTGAATAAAATGTGACGGCTCTTTGAGTAGCTGACTCGGTTATCCCGGCTACCAACTTTGGAGTGTTTGATATTTTCCACTTTGGATTGGCTGGGTCTATGCGTTCCGGGGAATAAGCAAGCTCGTACTTAGACTCAGACTTGTCCAGAATCCCTGCAATTAGCCCGCGAGTAGTACCGGGTGACACCGTGGACTCAATTATGACAAGAGCGCCTTCTGCCATTTTTTGCGCGATGGATTTGGTTGCTGAAGTCAGTGGCGCAAGATCTGGTTGGTGCTGGCTATTAAGTGGTGTTGGGACGCATACAACAACAATCTCAGATGCACTAATCCCGTCAAAGCCGTTTTCAGCTCGGTAATTTCCTAAAGAAATTACCTCTTGTAAATCAGAGTCAACAATGTCACCAATCGGAGACTTTGCGCTATTTAGCGCATCAACAAGTGAAATTTTCTGATCAATCCCGAGGACGTCGTGCCCTGCCTTGGCAGCAGCAATTGCTAGTGGCAATCCCACGTAGCCTTGCCCGATGACAGCGATCTTCATATTGCGCTATCCGAGATCTTTCAAAGCCTGCTTTGCTTGAACGGAGTTTGGATCGATTGCAGTGATGAGGGGGATCATCGATTTAGCTGAAGCAACATTGCCAACTTGTTTGTAATCCTTACCCAAATTTAGAAAGTTGGCAGAATTAAGAGGGTCAATTTTTGCCATTTGCTCATGTAGGGCTATAGCGGTTTGCCAGTTATGCTGGAATTCGTAGATGCCCGCTAATAAATTAAGTGCGTCATAATTTTTTGGATCAGATGCAGTTAAATTCTGAAGTCTTTGTATGGCAAGTTCAAAATCACCACTCTGTGCCAAACGAAGCGCAGTGATGAATTCAAATTGAGGATCTTTAAATCCATATGACAGTGGAGCATTCATCGCTGCTTCAAATGCCACTTTTTGTTGCTGATTTGAAGGAGCTGGCAGATTATGCATGCTATACAGAGAAGACTCCGCCTTAAAGAAGAGAATAGAAATTATCAGAGCGGTGACCGCCAGGCCTACGGACAAAACCGATTGTAAAGTTTTAGCAGAAGAAGGTCGAACAGAATCTTGCTCGCTCTGTTGGGAAACTGAAAGGCCTACAACTGCCCCGCCAAGCAGGTATCCCCAAACAGCGATTCCAAGGTTATCAATAGAGATAAATGACTGAGCTTCATATCCGACCCATGCGGAAAACACGACTGCAACCAATAATTGTTCGCTTCCTGTCGTTTTACGAAGTGCCACCAAACCTCTCCACAGAATGAACCCAGTAAGCAAGAGGTAAGTGATGATTACAAAAATTCCCCCCGTTGAAGCAAGTTGCAAGGGAACATTGTGGGCGGCATTTGAAACTACATCAGGACCTCGGCGCAATACCTGATGTATATCTCTATTTTGACGAAAATTTGCACCATATCGATCCAGGCCTACCCCAAAAAGCACATGATGCTTAAACATATTCCAACCCGCACGCCAATAGTCACCGCGGAAAGTGACCGATGTCTTGTAGAAGAAATGAACGAATGGTCCCTTATTGAGCATTCCTAGAACACTGAGAACTCCTACAACCACCGTTAACCCACTGAGCGTTAAACCTGCATACTTGTTTTTTTGATAGAGATATACAGCAACCACAATGATTATTCCAAGTGCTGAAACTAGTAAACCCTGTCTTACTTGTGAAAAGATAATGACAACGAACAAAAGTAAAGTATTGAAGCCGGCCAGAGCTCTCACCCACGTTGCTTTTGCCCTTTGAATGGCAATTCCAAAGTTAAGGATGAGAAATAGCGCCATACAGGCTGCAGCGAAATCTGGATTTCCAAGTGTGTCTAGAACCGAGTTATACGGATTGTTCCATTTAATAAAATCAATTTTGAAATGTTGAGCAAAGCCATAAAATCCAAGAATGAGGGCAAGTACAATTGCCGCGCGCTCAAGAATTTGAAGTTTGTTGAGTCGAACGAGGTAGGCGGCAGCGATGAAGAAAGTCGTTAATCCTAAATATGATAGACAACCCGTGCGCCGCTGATATGCACCAAAAAAACCAATAAATTTATTATCAGTCGCTAGAAATGCAGCGAACATAGAAAGAAGGAATAATCCAGCGAAAATAGTGGCAATGCGCAAAGGGGCTGAACGCGACTGCTCCTTGATTTGGAAAAGTAACCAGCCAAGCAACCAAAATGCGGCTATTGAAAGGATCCAACTTTTGGGTGCGTTAAATGGATCATTCAACGATGTCCAAAAGAACACAGAGACGGCAACCCCGCCCCATATGAGCCAATTCATTGCTGCCTTGCCCGGGTATGACTTGATTCTCTCCATGTCCATAGATTACCGCCCCTTTGTGGTCATTCCCGGCCCCCAACCGCCCCGCATCCGGGAAGCCATGTCCCACTTTTTTTTAATGCTAGGTTTTGGGCATTAAATTGAGAGTGGAGTCATTGTGAACCAAAGTGGTCTAATTCGTAAGGTGGCGGTTTTAGCTGTTGGTCTTGTTAGCAGTCTCTTGATTGGGACGCAGTCAGCACATGCTGACTCGTCTCTGCCGCCCGTCGTTGTTTCATTCACTATGTCACCTTCTAGTGTTGATATTGCGACCACAAAAAATGTTGTGACTTTCGACCTAGTAGTCAGTAGCCCAACGGGGATAGTTTCAACACAGTCAATGACAACTTTTACCAATGGAAGCAATTCATCACTTGCGACATCACTTACCCGAGTTGATAATCCAGTTAATAATTCACTGACAACCGTAGAATTTAAGGGCACGTTAACATTGCCGTCCAATCTCATTCCAGGTGTTTACACAGCGTCTACCACACCAGTCTTTGCCTACAACTCCTCGGGAACAACTGGTTACCCAACTCCTATCATTACTGCCACCAGTAGTTCAACTCTTATTGGCGCTCTCAATGCTGTTCAAGTTCGTGCGGGTGGAAATCTCAATCTGAATTATGCAACTTTTGTTGGGCCTTCATTTAATACTTTAAAGGGAAATATCTTCTCTGATCCTAAATACTATGCAGCTCCTGCGCCGGTGTGGAAAGTTGGTGAAGTACTCACTCCAAGTACTTACTACCAACTCAACGTGCCAACTTTGACTCTCAAAGTTAAAACGTCCACTCCAAGTATTTGCTCCACTGATGGAACCGTATTGACATTGGTCGCAATCGGCTCTTGTGGTTTCACCGTTTACACCGATCAAACCGCTGATTATCTCTATCAGCATGATGATGAAAATGTCACTATTAGCGCGGCACGTATTAAGCCAACTTATGCCGTAGGGAACATTGCTACTCAAAGTTCTGCTGTACTTCCGCTTAGTATTGCTGGGCCATTTATTAATGGACCCGTTGGACTTGTCACACCTGTGTCGGCAACTCCCACCGTTTGTTATCCAGTAGGTACATACATCACTGTTATTAGTGGTGGAACCTGCACATTGAACTACTCAAGCCCTGCATCTTCGACTTACGCAGCATCAGATATATTTCCCTTAACCTTCGAGATCACTCGAAGCTCGCAGACCGTGAGTTTTGTGGCCCCAACATCTGTTGCCTTATCTGCCAAAACATTGATACTGAGCGCATCTGCAACAAGTAAAGCGCCCGTGATTTTTCAATCTGATTCACCAGTTATCTGTTCCGTAACTGGGAATTCACTGAATCTTCTTAAAGCAGGTAGCTGTCAAGTAGAAGCAATCCAGGCGGGCACTACTACAATTTCCCCAGCATCAACAGTTCAGTCAATCATGGTCACAGGCTCATTGGTTCCAACCATCAGAAACATTGTCTGTGTGAAAAATGGGAAGAGCAAGACTTTTACAGGCACAAAATGTCCTGTGGGGTATAAAGTCAAGAAGTAATCTCCTATAGCATTGCTGTAGCGGAGATCGAATGAAAATAAGGGGAAGAACATGTTGAAGAAATCAGTGGCCACTGTATTTGTTGCTGCATTGTTGGCAGCAACAGGGATTACAGCATCTGCTCATGCAGCAGCAATCGTGAATGGAACACCTTGCACGAAAGCGAGTACGACTACAACTGTGAAAGTGAAGGGTGTTAGTAAGGTCTACCTTTGCACAGGCAATCCATCTATCACCGGCGCAAAGCCGCTTGCATGGACGCTAAAGACATGTGTGAGTTACTGGTCTACAGCACAAACTAGCCAAGATTCCATTAATCAACAACGTGATCTGATTAAATCAATGTCTGAGCCAGACAAGACGACCTACAACAAGCAACTTGATGGATCGCAAGCTCAGCTAGATAAGGTGATCGCGGCAATAAAAGCTAATCACTGTAAAGCTGGTTTGTAACCCCCAATTTCCTACAAAAGCCCTCCTTCAAATGAAGGGGGGCTTTTGTTATTTCCATGATGTATCCCTCAGAAGATCAACTCGCGCGACGACGTGTGCATGGGATCGGGGGTGATAAAAAATTTAAACCGGGGGGGGGGCTCTTTTACGCTGATTAACTGCATGAGTAGTGGGTATTCGAACAGAAAGTGAATTTAACTAGTCATAACTACATTTGACCACTTTTGACTGTCAATTCTCTATTAAGTGTCACCACTTAGGGATAACCTAAAAACATGAGCAATGTAATGAGTGAGCGCATCTGGAGCTATGCGACAAACGTAGATGTTGCAGATTCACTCTCCTCGTATTTAAAGTTCCTCAAATCCAAACCACGTCTGGATGAGATCTTCTTCTATCTGCAGAGCACATTCCTTCTTGATTATGGTTTCGATTCCATCGCTCTCTATGCGATCGATTCTAAGAGCAACGTCAAATGCATCAAGAGCACAGGCGCAGATGTCTTAATTGAGCAAGGTCATGGCTCGCTGACGGATATTAAAAAAGTAATCCCTCCAATGCTTCCCACTCAATCTGAACCGATCACAGAGTGCCTACTTAGTCACGATGAGTCCTTAGTTTTCTTCCCCTTCTCACGCAATATCGCAGTCGATGCCTTCTTCCTCCATCACGCACCTGATGGGCTCAAGAAGGAGGCAAAATCAACGATTGCGCTGAAATTTCTAGCTCTCGTTCAGGCGATGACTGCCTATCACGTCGTACTTGGAGATCTTCTTCCTCATCCAGGGCGCCTCTCATCGATGGATTCAGGCAGCGTTGTTCTGACTGAGCGCCAGAAGAAAATTTTGGCAGGAATGATTGAGGCGAAGACCAACCACCAATTAGCCCAAGAGCTTGGTTTTTCAGTGAGCACTATTCGCCACGAAACAATGGAGATCTATCAACTCCTCAATGCCTCAGATCGCAAAGAAGCGGCAGAGATAGCACTCAAACTCAATCTCGTTTAATTCTCTCTTATATCTCTTTTCAATTCCCTAATAGCTTGTGTGAGCGTGTAGATCTTTTCTGTTCACCATTGACCATTTCTCACAGCGGTCATTTGTGGTCAATCCCTTCACAATTCTGGTCATAAGCGCGTTCATTCACGCGACATTTACCCGCCTTGGGTGTCTATATCTATGTAGGAGAAATCTGGCCTGAGCCAGAACAAGTACTTTTTAAAGGAGCCAGACGTGGCAGTTGTAAGAAGTTCAGTTGAGCAGTGGTCAGTTGCTGACCTCGCTGGCATTTACGCTGAATATCGCAGCTCACTTGTTCGCCAAGCCGAGCGGATTCTTCGCTCTAATGCCGACGCCCATGAGGTTGTCCAAGAGGCATTCATGAAGTTCATCCTCGCCGCTCCTGAACTTGATTCAGCTGAGCGTGCGATGGCCTACCTGCGTGCAACAGTGAATAACCTCTCTCTCAACGTTATCCGCGCAACAGGATCTCGCCCAAATTTGGTAGCGATCGATTCCGAGACTTCGGAGGAGCGGTTAGCGGAACTTGCTCAAGAAAATTATGTACCTGTTGAAGAGAATATCTCTGCCGCAGAAGATGCCGCGATCATCCGTCAAGCATTAGCACTCCTCTCACCAGCTGAGCGCACAGCGCTTGTCATGTGGGAGATGGATGGACGCACAACCGCTGAGATTGCAGCAGAGCTTGGCATCAAGGAATCTTCTGTTCGCCATACCGTCTCTCGCGCCCGTGCATCACTTCGCACAATCCTTTCAACTCTCATCATCGATGAGGAGCGCGGACTTACCGCACTTGATCTTCTCTCTACCTCTTACAAGAAGGCAGCAGAGCTTGCAAAGAAATCATCCCGGGCTGCTCTCTCACTCTTCCTAGTTGTCGGAGCATTCCTTGGCTTCCATGCCTTTACCGGTCATGAGACAAAGCTTGTTGCCCAAGCTCCTGTCCAAACACCTGTGGTTGTGACAACTCCAACTACTCCAGTGCGCAAGCCAATCTTTGCTACCGCCTCTTCTCGTCAAGCGCAGATCACATCTCTTACAGAGCAGCTCCAATTTGCTCAAGTAGAGCTTGGCGCTCAAGTGGACCTTCTCAATGTCATCAACGAGACCAATGTCTTTGGGCAGAACGCAGCTATCCCAACAGCAGCTCTGACCATCCTGCCAAGTACTCCAGGGGGTACTAGCACCAACTAACTTTCCGGCTCTTTGATCTCCACGGTATTGCACGTGCTTACCGCGAAGTGAAGAAGAACCGGGATAGATAGAGAAAGTCTTCATAAGGAAGGCCAGATCTATCGAAAGCCGGTCAAGAAAGACTTGATCGACTTATTGAAAGGAAATACATGTCTACAAAGACAGTAACAAAGCGCGTTGCGCTTGCAACAGTAGTTGCACTTGGTGCGGGAGTTCTCTCTCTCGTCTCAGTGACATCTGCTAATGCAGCGTCTACAAACTTACCAATCACAAACCAAAGCAATAACCCTGCTGTTGGTATCAATCAGTTAAATATCGCACAGTACAATTCAGTCACTGGTAGCGGTGTTCTAACAAACAGCACTGATGCTTCAACAGCTCGTTCATTTGGCTTGACTCAGGTCACAGATGCCGCGGGTAACGTTGGTCAGTCAACTAACCCATCATCTGGAACAACGGCTCAAGCAACACTTCTTGCTAACGGAACTCTCTCTGTATTTGAGAGCGTAAGCGGCGTTCAATACGACGCTATCGTTGTTTCTGGTGCGAAGATTATCTCTGCAGGAGCATCAAATGGAACAGCTGCTGCTAACCTAAATGCAAGCCAAACAGTTGCATGGGATTCACCAACCGTTGCTGCATATACTTGGGGCGCGTTAATCCAACCTAACAGCGGAGTTACCTCATTCACTGTTCAGTTGTACACAAATACCGGAAGCACATCTAGCTACTCAGCTGGAACACTTTCTGGACAAATCCTTGTCACAGTTGCAAGCGCATCTGTAGCTGGAGTGGCTTCACAGTCTAAGAGCGGTATCTACTACATGGGCAACTACGGTTCATATGCAGCGGGTACAAACGGTCTGACTGGTGATACCACCACCGGTACACCTGGTACATCACCATGGAACGTTGCTCAAATTGCAGACGTTCGTATTCGTGATGCCTACTCATCGCCAATCACAACTAACGGACTCATCACAGCGACTGCAACAAATGGTGCATATGTGGCTATTACAGCACACGGAACAATGGCGTCTAGCGGTGCTACAGCAACCGCGTCATCTTCATCTGCTCCATATGCAACAGACTATGACAACGTTGGTTTGACAGTTGCACCAAGTGTCACAACAGCGTCTTCAACAACCGTCACCGTGTCATATAACGGTGTGGTCGTTGGCGTGAAGTCATTTAGCTTCACAGGTAGGGTTGCCTCTGTGGTTCTAAGTGGTGCCGGTAACGGAACCGTCTCACAGAATCCAAACCTCCAACCAGGTACTGGCGCGAACTACGGAAACGTAGCGACTGTTAAGTTCTTGGATTCAGCAGGAAACCAGGTATACCCAGATTCTGCTGGAACTTCATACCCAAGAAACTTAACTAAAGATGCAAATACCACTGGTACTGGTATCAGCTTCACAGCTGGTAACACCTATTGGGCATCTGCAGCGTCATCAACAGCAGTATTCAGTTGCGGAAGTTTAAATGCGACTGGTGCGTTTGCTCTTGACTACACAAACCTAGATGGAACAGTAGTAGTTTCAAACACTGTTCCAGTAAGTTGCTCAGGAAATGCTTATACATACTCAGCAAAGCTCGATAAGGCTAAGTATGCCCCTGGCGATATTGCAACCTTGACAGTTACATTCAAGGATTCACTAGGTGCGTTGGCATCAGACCAGACCGGAACCGTTGCAGCAGCAGCTGATACCAACGCTCCGTCAATCTATGCAGGAAGTGCGTTGATCCTCACAGGTGGATCATCAACAACAACAGCTGGATCAAAGACTGACTCAACAACAAATGGTGTTATCAAGTACACCTTTATTGCTGGAAACACCTCTGGTTCATATGCGTTGAACGTTGATTTCCCACACGTTGATGCATTATCAGCACAATCAGCACTACAAGTTCCATTCACAATTGCTGATGGATCAACTTCATTGAACGATGTTCTAAAGGGAATTGTTTCTCTTATCGCATCAATCAATAAGCAAATCGCAGCACTTGCAAAGCTTGTAACAAAGAAGTAATAACTTCTCTGTAAAGCTCTAGGTCAGTGTTAAAACTGATCACAGAAAGGCGGTCCTTCGGGGCCGCCTTTCTGGTTTTTACCTACTCATTAACCATGAGTAGGTAGTTCAATAATTCTAAGAAGTAACACGCACTCTTAGCTGGGCCGAATTAGATACTCATAAGCCATTATCAACAGGCTTGGAGTTCACTCTTTCTG
>Ga0007854_10001048_pt1 | contig 17958 bp, 22 predicted proteins | sample CryBogCBH12Aug08_FD_60382 | JGI IMG/M metagenome (GOLD analysis project Ga0007854, IMG submission 60382) | Freshwater microbial communities from Crystal Bog, Wisconsin, USA - CBH12Aug08 | ecosystem: Environmental > Aquatic > Freshwater > Lake | place: Crystal Bog, Wisconsin, USA | collected...
ATCAATGGTGTGAAAAAGATCGAGCAACTCCGCTTTCTGGAACGTCCCGGCCGGACCATGGGACAGGCAGCCATGCAATGGCTGCTCAGGGATCCGCGGACCCTCTCCGTGCTACCGAACATCTACAATGCCGAACAGATTGCAGAATTTGCAGCTACATCTGATTCCCCTCCACTCACTGACGATGACATGGGACGCATCAGCCGATTGGTAGCCTCCCATTTCGGACTGGAACCCGAAGAACACAAATTCAAGGGCGAGATGGAACTTCCCGTCGAACTAGCCTCACTAATTGGGTAAAAGACATTCCTTGCGAACGCCCTGCATCTGATGACCGACTCCCCTAAAACCTATCAAGGGGAACCGCATTCGGTCTGCCAAACTACGCCCATCGGCCTTCAAGATCGCGAAACGAAAGTTCTACTCTTCGATTTTGATGGCACGATTGCGGACACCAGAAAGATTGCACATGGTATTCTCAACGACATGTCCAAGGAGTTCGGTTTCCGTGAACTACCGGAAGAGCACCTTGAAAACGCCAGAGACATGGGGACCAAGGAATTCATCCGACATCTGGGAATCAGCACTTGGCGGGTGCCCTCGATTGCCCGCAGAGGCTTGGAACTCCTTCACAAAAGAATGGACCAGGTGAATCCGATCGAGGGAATGCCGGATGTCCTTGCGGCCCTTCATGGCAGGGGTCATCGGATTGGCATCCTGACTTCCAATTCGGAGGCAAATGTCAGTGCGTTTTTAAAGCGCCACGATCTCCCCTACTTTTATTTCATACGGACTTCCTCCAAATTATTCGGCAAGGCGCGGGAAATGAGGCGACTCAGCCGTGCCGAGGGGGTCGCTCCGGGTGAAGTCCTCTATGTCGGCGACGAGACTCGGGACATTGAGGCGGCTAAAGAAAGTGGTCTGCGCATGGCCGCCGTGACCTGGGGTTACAACTCCGCCGGCGCACTGGCAGCACTCAATCCCGAGCATCTCCTGAACTCGCCGTCCGAACTTCTTGGAATAAAGTCACCACTCTCTTCGTTGTGAAAACCTCCTCCCCTTCCCGCATCCGTCTCGATCAGCATCTCGTTGATGCCGGTCATTTCGATTCTCGGGAGAAGGCGCAGCGTGCCATCCTGGCAGGACAAATCACCGTGGGGGGACAGATCGCGGACAAACCGGGAACGAAAGTGAGTCCGGAAAGCGAGATCCTCATCACGGGCCGCGATCGCTATGTCGGTCGGGGAGGACACAAACTCGAGGGGGCGCTCACAGGATTCGGCATTGATCCGACAGGCTTCTCCTGCCTGGACCTTGGCTCCTCGACGGGAGGGTTTACTGACTGCCTTCTGCAGCACTGGGCAGCCCATGTCACGGCGGTCGATGTCGGCAGGGGTCAGCTTGCCTGGTCACTGAGGCAAGATCCTCGGGTTGAGGTCCGCGAGGGCATCAATGCGCGTTACCTCACGGCATCGGATTTCGATCGATGCTTCGACCTGATCGTTGGGGATCTCAGCTTTATTTCATTGACGAAGATCCTTCCCGCGGCGTTTCAGTTGCTTAACCCTGAGGGTCTTATGATCGTCCTAATCAAACCACAGTTCGAACTGGCCCGCGCCGATATTGGCAAGGGAGGAATCGTGCGCGACACATCGGCACGCCTGAGAGCCGTGGATTCGATCAAAAGCTGGGTCATCTCGGCGGGGCACCGCTTCGACAAGGTCATCGAGTCGCCGTTGCCCGGCACCTCGGGTAATATCGAGTTTTTGGCCCTTCTACGCCGTGGGGATTCGACCGCACCCGGACCCGATGCAGGTATGGAACTCTCCACAACCCCTTCCCCCGAGCCATGATCATCGGACTGATAGCACATGCCGGAAAGGATGGCTCCACAAGCCTTGTAAAATCCGTCACGAATGAACTCGACCGTAGGGGCGCGACTTACCTCTTGGAAAAGACCACTGCTGCCCTGATCGGAAGGGAATCCCTTCTTGATGAAGCCAATCTTTCGGAACAATGCGGACTTCTCCTTGTCATGGGAGGTGATGGAACCATCCTGCGAGCCCTCCACCGCTCCGGGGGTCATATTCGTCCGATCTTTGGAATCAACATCGGCTCACTAGGCTTCCTGACCTGTCTCGGTTCCGACGAATACCTGAAGGCCATCGACTGCGTCTTGTCGGGGAACTACAAGCTCAGCCCGAGAAGCCTTCTGGACGTGGCCATCGATGGACCGGGAGGTATGGTTCCCCTGGAGCGCGCGTTGAACGACGTCACCATCAGCCGAGGAGAGCGTTCCCAACTTGTCAAACTCCAGGCATCCGTCGACGGCGCCCCCCTCACCGAGTACCATGCCGACGGACTCATCGTTGCAACTCCGACGGGATCCACCGCCTACTCTTTGGCTGCCGGAGGGCCCATCCTGATGCCCGAGAGTGGCGCGCTCGTCATCACTCCCATCTGTCCGCATGTCCTGAGTAACCGCTCCCTAGTAATCTCGGATAAAAGCACCATTGTCATCCGTTCCTCGGGAAACCAGGAAGTCTTTGTAACCATAGACGGACGACCACCTAATGCCCTCAAACCCTCGGAGCAGGTTGTCCTTAAACTCTCACCCCTCACATTGCCGCTGGCCATGATGCCCGACAGCACCTTCCCGGAAACACTCCGAAAGAAACTCAAATGGAGCGGGAGTAATATTTAGAGTCCCCCCTTTTTATCACATGAATACACTTAGTGATTCCTTGCTGAGCAAGGATGTGAAGCTTCAGTTGAAGGCCAGCGATCATCACGATGCGCTGGAAGAAATCCTCTCCTCACTCCGAAGCGATGTCCGTGTCCGGGACTGGGAGGAACTGCGATCTGCCCTTCTTTCCAATTCCCTCAGGGAGCCCTACCAGGATATTCCCGGCGCCATGTTTCTTCACCATGGAAGGACTGAAAGCGTCACCGAACTGGTACTGGCAACCGGCCGACATACTTCCGGAATCGTCATGCCCGGCCGGAAGGAAAAAATCCATCTCGTTGTCGTTGCGGCTATTCCGGAGGCCTTGAACAACGAATATCTCAGGATCCTGGGTGCCATTTCTCGTGTCTGCAACGAAGCGGCCACCATGAAGGAATTGCTTGCCTGCGGAAACACCGCTGAATTCTTAAGCCTCCTGGAGAAAGGGTGCCGCGCGTGACCACTCCTCTTGAACTTGAGGCCAAAAGCCTCCCGCCGTTGTTGGAGGTCCGTGATCTCAAGGTTCATTTCCCGATTCGATCGGGGATTCTTCAACGCCAGACGGATGTCTTCAAAGCGGTCGACGGCGTTAGCTTTTCCATACCACCGGGCAAGACGGTCGGACTTCTTGGAGAGAGTGGAAGCGGAAAGACAACAATCGGAAGGACTCTGGTCAAACTGGTCACCGCAACCTCGGGAAAGGTACTTTGGAAGGGAACCGACATCCTGCCCATGAGCGAACAGGAGTTTCGTCCCCTGCGCCGAAGAATCCAGTATATTTTCCAGGATCCCTTCGGGTCCCTGAATCCGAGGATCACCATAGGCCGGATCATCGGCGAGGCTTTGGAGATTCATTTTAAGGAAATGAATGCCAGCGAACGTGGTGACAGGGTCGCGTCCCTGCTTCGGCGGGTGGGCCTCCTCCCCGAGATGGGGGGACGATATCCGCATGAGTTCAGCGGCGGCCAACGTCAGCGGATTGGCATTGCCCGTGCTCTTGCCGTCGAGCCGGAATTTCTCATCTGCGACGAACCGGTAAGTGCGCTGGATGTGAGCGTCCAGGCCCAGATCGTGAATCTCCTGCAGGACATTCAGGAGGAACTGGGACTGGCCATGCTCTTCATCGCCCACGATCTTGCGGTGGTGGAGCACATCAGCGACTCCGTCCTCGTCCTTCATCGTGGAAAGATCGTGGAGTCGGGACCTTCAAGGGAAGTACTGGAAAAACCCAAGGATCCCTACACACGCGAACTGCTGGCCGCCGTTCCCAGAATCTGAACCAGGATCAAACCATGAATACCCTGATGCTCGCGCGCAAGTTTCGCGCCCTTAACAAGCCGCTCCTGATCGTGATGCTGGCACTCTGCGTCTTTGGAATCTACGCGATCTACAGCGCCACATGGATGAGGGATACGCCATTCTGGATCAGCCAGATCAAGTGGATGCTGATTTGCATCCCCGTCTTTTTTATCGTCGCCTTCAATGATTACCAGTGGGTCAGACTGGGGGCCATACCCCTCTATCTCCTGAGCGTCATTCTTCTTGTCCTTGTCTTCTTCATCGGCGTGAAGGTTTTCGGGGCCAGAAGTTGGTTGAATCTTGGATTTGGAAACTTCCAGCCCTCGCAGATGGCGATTTTCGGCGGAGTCCTTCTCTTTGCCCTCTTTCTGAATGAAAGCGAGTCAATGCATCCAGCCCTCCGCATTCTCTTGTGCCTCGTGATCACTGCCGTTCCCTGCGTGCTTATCCTGATACAGCCCTATCTGGGAGGCACCCTTGTCTGGTTGCCCGTACTCTTTGCGATGCTGTTTGTCGCAGGCGTCCCGGTCCGCTACCTGGTCACCCTCCTTCTCATGGGGGTGGCCTTGATCCCTCTCGTCGTGAACTTTGGCCTCAAGCCGTACCAGAAAGACCGGATCCTGATCTTTCTTGACCCCTCCCTTGATCCCCAAGGTGCAGGCTGGACGATTAACCAGTCCCTGAATGCCATCGGCAGTGCCGGTTTCTGGGGCAAGGGATTCAAGGCTCACAATACCCTCAATGAGCTCGGATACCTCCCCAGCACCATCGTGCACACCGACTTCATCTACTCTGTGTTCGGGGAACAGCATGGATTTCTTGGGGCTATCCTCCTCATCTCAGCTTTTGGGATTTTGCTCCTAAGTGGTCTTTATGTGGCATCTCAAGCGCAGGATTTGTTGGGACGCCTTCTCTCGGTCGGGATCGTGATGCTGCTCTTTACCCACGTTTTCATGAATATCGGCATGACCGTGGCAGTCACCCCGATCACGGGACTCCCACTCCCAATGGTCAGCTACGGCGGATCGTTTCTGCTCATCACGATGGCTTGCATGGGGTTGCTTCAGAGTGTCTGGATCCACCGGAAACTGGTCTATTGATAACTTAAGAGGATTAAAAAAGTTAAAGCGTTGAAAGGGTAAAAAATGTCATCCTTCTCGGACTTTAATTTTTCTATCCTCTAACTTTTTACTTTTCTTCATGCGCATACTTTCAGGTATCCAGCCCACGGGTCTTCCTCATCTCGGCAACTACTTCGGGATGATGAAAGCGGCCATCGAACTTCAGGAGAAGGGTGAGGCTCTTTACTTCGTGGCCGATCTCCATGCACTCACCACCGTGCGTGATCCCGAGGCTTTGTGTAAAAACTCCCGAGAGGTGGCCATCGACTTTCTTGCCTGCGGACTTGATCCGGCCAAAGCCTGTCTCTTCCGCCAGAGCGATATCACATGCATCCCGGAACTAGCATGGATCCTCTCCACGGTCACTCCCATGGGACTGCTGGAGAGATGCCACTCCTATAAGGACAAACTGGCCAAAGGACTCCATGCCTCACTGGGACTCTTCTCCTATCCGGTACTGATGGCCGCCGACATCCTTGCCTATGACAGCGACGTGGTTCCTGTCGGAAAGGATCAGAAGCAGCATCTTGAGGTGACCCGCGACATCGCGGTGAAGATCAATGAGCTCTACGGGGAGATCTTCAAACTGCCGGAACCGATGATCCGTGACGAATCCGCAGCAATCCCCGGAACCGATGGAGCCAAGATGAGCAAGAGCTATGGCAACACGGTGGAGCTCTTTCTGGAAGAGTCTGCCTTGAAGAAAAAAATCATGGGTATCCAGACCGACTCGACCCCAGTGGAGTCCCCCAAACCGATCGAGGGTTCTGCCATCCTTGGGATCTACAAGCATGTCGCCTCCCCCTCCGAATATGCTGCAATGGAACAAGAATTTCTCGCCGGAGGAAAAGGGTATGGAGATTTCAAAAAGCGCCTTTTTGCCGCAGTCTGGGAATATTTCGCCCCGATGAGGGAGAGGCGCGAGCAGATCGCCGCCGACCCGGCAGAGTTGGATCGTATTCTGAAGCGGGGTGCCGAACGTGCCGCCGCATTCGCCTATCCGGTGATGGAGAGACTGCGGGAGGCCATTGGCCTCCGCTAAAATTAGTCCAGAGAAGTCATCGCGCAGGAATGCCCCTTGACTGAGGATCAGCTAGTGATAGCTTACTACTCCTAGACGCGGGGTGGAGCAGCCCGGTAGCTCGTCAGGCTCATAACCTGAAGGTCGTAGGTTCAAATCCTACCCCCGCCACCAATTTCCAAGATCAGACTGAGTATCAATGTGGAACTCAGGAAAACGGAAAGAAGTCATGCAAGTCTCTCCGGCTCCTTCGTGACCAAAAATGTAAAAATTCACGAAATCACTGCAATTTTCGTCCAGGGAGGTTTTCAGATTCATCAAGCTCCTTCTTCTTTGCTTCCTGAATTCCTGAGTTCCATATTAGTTTCTTTCAACTCCCTATGCGATTTTACACCAAGCGGCGGAAGATGCCCTCGATTACGGTTGTCTCCCTGATCGATATTCTTGCGATTCTGCTGATCTTCTTCATCGTTACGACGACCTTCAAGGAGCGCCTGCCTCAGTTGCAGATCAACCTCCCCGAGTCCAAGGCCGCGGCGACTGCAGTCAGTGAACCAAAGAAGGCCATTCTCCTTCAGATCAAGGGTCAAGACCAGATATCCTTCGATAACAAGTCCGTGACAGCCGCCGGCCTTCCGGCAGCGATTCATGAGGCACAGCGAGCCAACCCCGGCTGCACTATCACGATGCAGGCTGACAAAGAGGCCCCCTTCGGCACTGTTATCACGGTTCTTGATGCCCTCCAGGAAGCGGGAATCAAGAATATTCCGGCCATTGCAAAACCTTTGAACAAGTAGACACTCCCTGACATGGCTCGACGGCGTAAAATCACTAAATCTCCAATCAGGCCACTCGAGGTTGTAAAGTACGGACACCCGGCATTACGCAGCAAGGGAAAGAAGATCGATAAGATCGATGAAACAATTCTCTCTCTCGCCGAGGAGATGATCGAAACCATGTACGCAGAGGATGGATGCGGACTGGCAGCCCATCAGGTTGGACGATCACTGCAACTTGCGGTGATCGACGTAATGCCCGCCTTTGATGATCGCCCCAGCCGCGCCTGGATGAACGGGCGGGAGCTGGAGGTCGAGTCACTCATGCCGCTCGTGATGATCAATCCGGAGATCCACCCGGTCGGAGCCGAGCGCTCCACGGAAGTCGAGGGATGCCTCAGCATGCCGGGTCTTCATAACGAAGTGGAGCGACCTGTCCGTGTCCGCATCGTCTGTCAGGATCTCGATGGGGCGATTCTGGATTTCGAGGCCGAAGGATTACTCTCCAGGGCGGCCCAGCATGAAGTGGATCACCTTCACGGAATTCTTTTCATCGACCACCTGCCACCGGAATCCCTGAAGGGTCACCAACCGTTGTTACGGAAATTCCAGTCTCAGAACTCCTTTTAATAGGAAAGATCGGGCAAAAAAACAAAATCCTATCGACGGCGTTTTGCCCCGTAGCTGTAACCCTTCAGCGTGCGCGCCCCTCGGATATTCTTAAGAACCTTGGCGGCCTCATCCTCTTGGAAGAGCATGGTAAAGAAGTAAGGAAAGTTCTCCAACTTCTCACGAGGGACTTTCTGTGCAATGAAGGTCTCAATGGCCTTCACATGGGGCAGCTCCTCTGCCGTCATGATCGTGAAGGCGTCACCCTCGCTCTGAGCACGGCCCGTCCGGCCGATACGGTGGACGTAATCCTCGGGATGCTGGGGCACATCGTAATTAATAACATGACTGACGCCTGCGATATCGATACCTCGGGCAGCAATATCGGTGGCGATCATGACTTCGTAGCGTCCGGTCTTGAATCCCTCGAGCGCATCAACACGCTCCTGCTGGGAGCGGTTGGAATGCATCACGGCGACTTTGTGCTTTTCGTTCTCAAGCTGACGGGCAATACGGTCAGCACCATCCTTGGTGCGGCAGAAAACAATGACACTGTGGTATTCCGTTCGCTCCAGCATCGCCTTCAGTAGGTCGAATTTCTGATCCACTGCCACGGGATAGAAGGCATGTGTTACCGTTTCGGCCGCCGAGCGCCGCGCACCGATGGAGATCTTTTCGGGATTGCGAAGACACCAGGAGGAGAGTCTCTCGATCTCCTCGGGGATCGTCGCCGAGAAAAAGAGTGTTTGGCGCTCCTTGGGACATTTTTCGACAATCCTGCGGACATCGGGAAGGAATCCCATGTCGAGCATCCGGTCGACCTCATCGAGAACGAGAATCTCAAGGTCGGCGAAATTGATCTCCCCCTGCTGCATGAAATCAAGAAGACGCCCGGGAGTTGCAACAATGATGTCGACTCCACGCGCAAGAGCTTCACGTTGGGCTCCATAACCGACGCCTCCAAAGATCACGACTGTTTCCAGATCGGTGAAGACGGAGAATTCCTTGAACGCCTCCTCGACCTGAAGTGCAAGCTCACGTGTCGGCTCAAGGATCAGACAACGGGTCTTTCCGTTGGACTTCTTAAGTCTGCTGAGAATGGGCAGTCCGAAAGCCGCTGTTTTTCCGGTACCAGTCTGCGCAGAGGCAATGAGATCACCCCCTTTGATAGCGATGGGAATAGCCTGCTCCTGAATCGGTGACGGTTCCACATACCCCATCCGCTGGGCGCCGTGGACGACGGCTTCATAAAGTCCAAGATCCTGAAATGACATGAAGCAGTAAAAACTAGCAGTTACCGGAGATCACACCAGCGAATAAGAGAAGAACGTTTCTTGGTGGCCACGGCCAGATGATACGCAGGGTCAACCACCCGATGAGAGACCATCCAGATATCGTTTCCGATTTCAACATTCAGACAATCCCCCTGCTGACAACTGGCATTCACCTTGGTCAGGCCGAGAAGCTTTGCCATACCACGCCCATCAGCCTTGATGGCCGCTTCCCGACATGTCCAGAGCCTGAAAAATGTCTCGTTGCTCTCCTGCTCACTGACCAAGCGGGCTTCCTCATCCGAAAAAAAACGGGAAGAAAGAGCTGTCATATCGAGAGAGCGCTCCAGTTCCAGATCAGCGCCAACCTCCTCTCCGGAAAATGCCACCATCACGAGATCACCGCTATGAGAGATGCTAAAGCGGGGATAGGATTCCCCGTCAAGATAAGGTCTTCCATGAGACGATAAGCGAATCGGCAAATTGATGGAATCCACGGAAAACCACCTGGAAAGAAGATTCCGCACAAGACGTCGTCCAGAAAGAAAGCCTCGCCTCGTTGCGGTGGATGACATCGAGTCTGCGCGACTCGTTTCCTCGACGCTCACGAGGGTTTCAGGAAAAACATCAACCCGCGCAAGAAACACCGCCACCTCTTTATCCCCGGGTATTAGTAAGGAAACCGCTTTATTCATTAAGGATTTTTTGAACACATACTAATTTGGTACTTGTCATCACAAAAGACTTATCAAATAACAAACATTGTTATGAACCTCACAAACATTACTTCAACAGGCCTCCGCAATCTCATCAAACTCACGGAGCGCAAGGAATCCCTCATCAAGCAAATTGAAGCCATCGAGGGTGAACTTGCCTCGCTGATCACGGGCAAGACGGTTCGCATCTCGGGCAAACGCCGTGGACGCCCCGCGAAGAAAGTAGCAAAGGCCCCGGCAAGGAAAGTCTCTGTAAAAACCAAACGAGCTCCGCGCGGTGCCATCAAAAAGAAGATCATCGCCGCACTCAAGTCCGCTGGAGACGCAGGCATGAAAGTCACGGATCTTTCCAAAAAAATCGGGGTGAAGAATGCCAATGTGCATGTCTGGTTCAGCAGCACCGGATCAAAGCTTCCCGAAATCAAGAAAGTCGGCAAAGGTCACTACAAGCTTCAGGAGAAAAAGTCCTAATAATTTAGCTAAGAATTCAAGCCGGGAAGTTGGTCTTTCATGACCGCTTCCCGGTTTTTTTGTCGAGGGGCTTTTTCTTGCCCGTGCGATAGAGATGTATCGCCTCAGCCGTCCCCTCTCCCGCGGGCAGTTCCGATACATGGCCCCCAACACGCACAACCGCCTCCTTAACGCTCGGATGGGCATTTGAGGGACAGGCAACCATCGCAGCAACTTCACCGAAAAGCATTGGAAGGTCGTTCTGATGGTCACCGACCGCCAGTATTTGAGACGTGGGCATGTCAATGAGCCGACTTAACTCGGCAAGAGCGCTACCCTTGTCGTAACGGCGATGACAGAATCTTAGGTAAATATTGCTGCGTTGATAATGGAAATCCTCCGGCCTACCGGGCAATGACTCCAACTCCAAGATGAGCTGATCAAGTTCTTCCTCACTGGAAGCGACCAATCCTTCGGGTACTCCGGTGCTGTTCTGTTGAAAAGAAACGCCTTCATGGGAATCCACCAGCGTCGTAATACGATCAAAGAAACTTCCGCTCTCCTTGAACAGCAGATCGTGATGCTCACTGCAAATTTCATTCCAGTCACCATAGTCATGCCAGCCACCCATTCCGTCAGGCTTATGAATGTGTCGTTCGCTTGTCAGGATATAATCGGGAGAGACAGAGGCCCCAAGCCCCCTCAGTCCCTCCAGGGCGCTCTCCAGGGAACGTCCCGTGTTCACAGCCCAGAGAGCTCCTCCCCTCACTGCTTCTGCCAGTTCATAATCGAGAGTAGGAACACAGCTTCTCGGATGAAGGTTGTCGGCGAGCGTGCCATCAAAGTCTGTGCTTAATAAGCGGATCATAGGGAAACTCTCCCCGCCGAACATCCCGTGCGCAATCCATAAATTGAATTCATCTCCAACGGGAACCCGTGTTATGACTCCCTGATGAAATCCGCCTATGAACTGGCCATGAGCCGCCTCGAAAAAAACGCTCCATCGAGAGAGTTGAGCGCTGATCAGAAACAGATGCTGGCCGAAATCGATTCGGAGATTGAGGCGCGTCTTGCAGAGCAGAAGATCTTCATCGATAGCGAGATCGCCAAGGCACTCGGTGACGAAATGAGAATTTCAGATCTCCGAAGACAACTTGCCGGAGAAATCGCATCCCTTGAGGAGAAACGCGAAACGAAGAAGGAAAAAATCAGGAACGGATCAGCAAGCTGATACGGTTTCCCATCGTAAAAGCGATCAGACTTATTGAGCGGGTTTGCGCCGAAGGGCCTCCATACGAGCAGGATCCCTCGCCCCTGCCACAGCCTCCTCCTTGCTGATCATACCATTTACGTAGAGATCCTCGAGAACCTCGTCAAGAGTGTACATGCCATCCTTCCGCCCCGCCTCCATCACTCCGACCAACTGCTCAAAATGATGCTCTCGAATAGCGCGTTTAACTGCGGGGGTAGAGGTCAACATCTCACTGACAAGTACCCGTCGGTCGCTGTTTTCCTGAGGGATTAGGCGCTGGGCGATAATTCCGGCAAGCGAGTCCGCCAGCGTCGACAGGATCTGCTTTTGCTCGTTGCCGGGGAAGAAATCGAGGATACGATCCAATGCCTGCGGCGCATCCATGGTATGAAGGGTTGAAATCACGAGATGGCCCGTTTCGGCGGCTTTGAGAGTTGCCCTGACAGTTTCCTGATCCCTCAACTCACCCACGACAACAACATCGGGATCCTGCCTTAGGATGTTCTCAAGGGCGTCGGAAAAAGAAAGTGTGTCGATGCCTACCTCGCGCTGCTTCACGATGGATCGGGCATTCTCGAAATAAAACTCGACCGGATCCTCCACGGTGATGATTACTCCAGCCCGCTGTTCGCTGATGTGCTTTACCATGGCAGCAATAGAAGTGGTCTTTCCGGAACCAGTGCTTCCGGTGACCAAGATAAGACCGCGCGTAAGATCACAGAGGGAATAGACGGTCGGCCTTAGCCCGATTTCGGAGAGTGCCGGAATAGTGGCGGGAATGAAGCGGAAGGTTGCCTCCAGAGACCCCCTACTGTAGTGGGCATTCCCTCGGAACCGACCAACACCTCGGATCTGGACGCCAAAATTTAGCTCCCGTCTCTTTTCCAGTTCGGCACGCTGATTCTCGTTGAGCATTCCGAGAACCATCTCACGACACATGCGGGATTCGATAGGAAGATAATCTCCCTGCGTAATATTACCGTTTTTTCTAAAAGATGGCGGGCGTCCGGTTGCTAAATGGAGATCCGAGCAATGGGTCGTTGACACCTCTCGCAGAAGATCAACCAAATCGGGAACGTTGGTGTTGTTTTCCATGAATCAGCTATTCTGTCGGGTCGCAAAATTTCCAGTCTCAATGCCACGCAGTTTGCGGCGAAGCTCAGCGGGATGTGTGGCAGCCGATAGGGCGACCTCTTCCGAGAGCATCCCTGAAGTGACAAGCATGTGAAGACTGCGAAGGAAATCCCTGGACTCCTTCTCATCGGCCGTCGCGAGCAGGTCACGCAAGGTGGAGACATCCCCTTCGCGTATTGCCTCGGTGGCAAATCCCTCGTTGCTCATGTACTCGCAGGCAAGAATCATCCCCCCCTCGACTCCGGGTAGAAGTTTCTGACAGATAACGCCGAGCAACTGGCCCGACAGCACATGAAGATGTCCTTCTCTTTCGCCGGCGGGAAAAAATGCCATGAGTCGCTCCAGCACCTCACCGACATCCGATGCATGGAGCGTCGTAAGGACCAAATGACCAGTCTCCGCAGCCTGCAAGGCGACGGAAGCCGTGATGGCATCGCGGATTTCACCCACCAGAATGATGTCGGGGGCCTGGCGTAGGGAACGGCGCAACCCCTCGGCAAAGCTGGGGGTATCAAGCCCCACGGCACGCTGGGTGAAGAGCGACCGATCCCTGTGGAAAACAAACTCGATCGGATCCTCGATCGTCACGACATGACGCTCCATGTTCTTGTTCACCCATTCAAGCAGGGCGGCAAGCGTCGTCGACTTACCGGAACCCGTCGGACCCGAGACGATGATAATTCCGGATCTGCGACCAGCCATTTTCTTCAGGATTCCCGAGGGAACTCCAAGCGTGTCAATATCCGGAGGGGTGCCCGTGATTCTACGCAGAACGGCAGCCTCGGCCCCAAGTTGGCGGTGAAAGTTCACACGGAAGCGGATTCCTTCGGCTGACACAAAGCTCGCATCATGATCCGTGGACTCCTTAGGAACACCGCAATAGTCACGAAAGGCCATCATGTCAGGCAGACTCAGCGGCGGCGCCTCCAGGGGAGTCACGCTGCCGGACACTCTCACGATCGGCGGCTCTCCGACATGCAGAATCAGATCCGATGCCTTGTATTCATTGGCCGCCCTGCAATAGAGCTCGATCGATTCCGGAGAAGTATCCATTAAAAACAACTTATAGGACGAATACCCACACCCGTCCAGCCTGTGACCATAAAATGGTAGCGCGTACGGGATTCGAACCCGTGCGCCAGCCTTGAGAGGGCTGTGTCCTAACCGACTAGACGAACGCGCCGTAAGAGTCTAAGAATCTGAACCATGATCTCGATGCTGGCAAGGAGAGAGATCATCCCTCACGATGAATTCCATGAAACTCTACATCAAAAGAGGGTGCCCCTGGTGTGACATGGCCGAATCCTGGCTTCAGCAACAGGGCCATGCTTACGAAACAATCGATGTGCTTTCGGATTCAGGCGCTTTTGCAGAAATGAAGAAACTTTCCGGGCAGTCGAAAGCCCCGGTTCTAACGACCTCCGATGGTAGAATCCTCTCCGATTTTGGTCCCGAGGAGTTACCCGGATTTTTGGGCAGCTGAACGGACTCAGTTGGCAGAATGAGCTTTTGAGGATTCCCTGAGTCGATCGAGGGCACGGGATGCTTCGCCCGATGTAATGCTCTCAACGGCGAGCGAAAGGGACTCCTGAAGCGTTGCACCCCTCCCAGCAAGATGAAGGGCTGCCGCTGCATTGAGCACGATCATATCGCGGGCTGGGCCTGCTTCCTGACCAGAGAGAATGGATTGAATACGCTGGGCATTCGATGGCGCATCGCCGCCGAGCAACCGTTCCGGAGATTCAATAGCTGAAAATCCTAGTTCCCTTGGATTGATGATAAACTCTCGAAGAAGCCCCCCCTCCTCATCATTCCGCTGATGGAAAGCCACAACCTTGGATGGGCCCGTGATGGAGAGTTCATCAACCCCACCCTCACTCTGCAGCCCTTCCCCGTGTACAGCCCATGCAGTAATTCGTCCAAGTATGCCGAGTGCCTCGGCATAGAGCTTTAATTGCCCAGGATTGAAAATGCCCGTGAGTTGAACGTCGGGGAGCGCGGGATTCAAAAGCGGTCCGAGTAAGTTGAAAATAGTCATCTGCCCCTTGGCCGCTAGGGATCTCCGGAGGGATGCCAAGGAGCCGATCACGGGATGAAAATCGGAGGCAAGCAGAAAGACGCTTCCTGCTTGTTCCAGCACGGAGGACGGCGATGAGGGCTTCAGGTGAAGGGAGATTCCAAGCGCCTCCAGCACATCGGCACTACCGCATCGAGAACTGACTCCACGGTTTCCATGTTTTACAACCCGGGCGCCGGCCCCTGCCGCGACAAACATTGCCGCGGTCGATATATTGAGAAATCCAGCACGGTCGCCTCCTGTTCCGCAGAGCTCGAGCAGGGGAGAGCCAGGGTCTCGCTTGATGAGCACTTTTGTCCCACGATTCAGAATGGCTCGGGCAAATCCCGCCAATTCCGCGGCAGTTTCTCCCCGACGGTGAAGTACTGATAGAAATTCACTCTTAGACTCTTCTGATATGTCCTCCCTCGTCAGCAGATGGAGTGCCGCCTCTATTTCTGCATCGGCAAGCCGGGCTTTTGCCAGAGGGTCGGGGAAAAGTTCACTCATCTTGTTTATTGGTTATCAAAAGAGCTATCCCAACACGAGCGTCATCGCACCAAAGAGGAGCAGCGCCCCGATCAGACGCCGGGTCATGATCCCGAGCCTCTGTTGACGCGGAGAGGAATCGCCGGCGATCGACCCCAGAGCCCAGACCAGCAAGACACTCCAGAGACATCGTGATCCGTAAAGGATATTGGTCATGGTGGCGCTTCCGAAAAGACCGATCGACGAGTACATCGCAAGGGCCTGAACAGCGAGCAGAAGAGCCCCGGCAAGAAGCCATGGAATCGAAAAGGACGCACAGGCGGAAAACAGGGAGCCAGCAGTATCTTTACCGGCTCCGATCGATTTGATCAGCAAGGGGATGTAAACCACGGAAAACAACCCCATCGATCCGAACATGAGCGGGGCGAACCTGCTGTATCCAACAGATGGCACCCAGCGCTGCACAAGGACATCAGTCAGGGCAAAAACAGCAGCGGCGGAAAGTGACCAGACAACCGCCTCGAGAAGTCGAGCATGATTTCCCCCGGGGGAATAGGAAATCAGAGCAATGCCCAGACTTGCCATCACGGATGCTGCCCAGATGGCATGAGGAAGGCTTTTGCCGATCAGTAAAAAGGAGAACACGGCAACCAGCAGGACTTTAGCCCCAAGGAGCGGCGTGGCGACGGAGACATCACCGGTGTCGATGGCCTTGAAGGTAAAGATCTGACCCATGAAAAATAAGAGCCCGCACAGAATCGGCGGCACCAGCAGAGAGAGCGTCAGGGGATGACCAGGCAAAATCCAGAGTCCCTGAAAAAAACCGGCCATGACCATGTTGCAAAGAAGATTGACCCATGCGCCGGAAGCACCGGAACTCAGCGCGCGCTTGATAGCAACAGCCCCACAGGCGTAGCCGAAGCCTGCCCCAAGGGGCAGGATCAAGGCCAAGGGACTCACGCCGACAGCACCTCGCCAAGAATTCCCCGAATCTCCAGCGCAGGCCACTGGCCGGCAACTTGGGGGTTTCCAAGCCATCCGTAACAAAGCGGCGTTCCAAAACCGGCAAGAACAATCCTGGAAAAACGACCGGCGGCACCCATGCCCATAGCTATCACGGGAACCTCGGTCCGGCTCAGCTGAAGATCCACCAGACGCTGCAAGTCCCGGCGATCACGCAGCATCGTTGCCACCTTGAAAAGATCAGCCCCGTGAGCCGCGGCTTTAGAAGCTAACTTTTTCAACATGGGGAGCGTCGGAGTAGCTGCAAAATCATGATGCGAGAGGATAAGCGTTTTTCCCTGCTGATGAGCCTTGGCGATCACGGGAGCCATGAGGCGGGCGGATCGAAGTTCGATATCCAGAGCCGAAGCCCATGGCAGGGCACCCTCAAGCAAAGCTTCTCGTTTTGATTGGGAGAGATTCCCGACTCCACCCTCCTCCGGATGTCTTGCAGTGGCGATCACCGGCAGCGGCCAACCCTCAGGAAGCGACTGGAGAGGGAAGGAATCGAGCCGGACCTCAAAGAGATCAACCCCCTGCAAGAGGGAGCGGCGACTTAGGGCTTTTGTTAAAAATTTCGCCCCGGCCTTGTCGTGAAGCGTTCCCACGACAAGGGGTGATCCCTCCCGAAGAAGGGATTGAAGGCTCGGGATTTGACGGCGGATGGTTTTCACTCGGGTAATCGTTTTTTTGTTCTCACCTCCATCATGAACCTCAGACAGGAAATCTCCACGGCAAAAAGTGAGCAAAAGAAGATTCGTTCTGGATTTCTCGGAACAAATCCGGTTCTATTAGGGGCTCTATTTTTATGCATGCCCCCACCTCTCCCCGTTTCTTCAAATGGCTCCTTGCACCATGCGCCGTTCTCCTTCTTGGCAGCTTCAACTTGCAGGCCCAAAGTTCGACCGGTTTCGTGATTTCAAAGATTGAACCATCCATCGTCACGACTCCTTCGATCTCCTATTCCGGCGCAACCCAGAAGTCCTCCCGTCCCAAAAGCTGGATGGAAATCGAAGTGACATTCGGATGGCAACCCACAACGCCGCCGGTGAATTCCTCGGACAAGTACGCGGACGACATCGTTCTCGACTATTATGTCCTGCTGGCCAACAAAAACGCGGCGGCACCCCAGGGAACCTTGCTGACTGGCCAGGTCACCCATACCTCCGTACCGGCCATGCAAAACGACCTCAAGTCGGTGATGTATATCAACCCTAGAACCTTGGAACGCTTTTTTGACGGAAAACTCCCCTCTAGCGCCTCCTCCGCCATTGTCGATGTAGGCGTCACCATTTCCCGTCAAGGACAGGTGGTCGCCCAAAAAAGCCTCAAGTCCCCCGGGATATGGTGGCCGCAATACCAAAAGACAAGCGGCTATCTCCTGAATAAGAATGAGACCCCTTTTGCCTCCCTCAACTCCGACTATTACGAGGCGGTGAAGAAACAGTAACGATTGCCGGCAAAATCAGCCCCCATTCCTCTGCTCATGGCATCGCCAAAAAAAACCTTGGTTATCGATCTCGGGATGCAGTCCCTTCGTATTGCCGAATTTTCAGCCTCTGCAGACGGGCGTCTCACGATGCATCGTGGCGCGCGCAGGGAGTTAATGATCGATCCTGCACTTGATACCTCCCGTCCCGATCAAATCCGCATAGCCCTTGCGGACATCCTCAAGAGCTGGAAAATCAGCCGTTCGGATGTTGTTTGCGTGCTGCCCGCCCACACGGTCTTCACAAGGGTTGTCCCGTTGGAGGTCCCCGGGGGCTCAGCTGAACAAATCGCTGCGGTGGTGGGTTTTGAAGCCCAGCAGAACATTCCTTTCCCGCTTGAGGAAGTCGTCTGGGATTACGTTGTGATGGGAAACACCCCGTCCGGGGCCGTGAATGTCGTATTCCTGGCTGTCAAAGCAGACCTTCTTGAATCGCTTTGTGCCTCGGTTGCCTCCACCGGTCTCAACATTACCTCCGTGTTGGTGGCTCCTCTCGCGCTCTACGATGCATTCCTTCTCGCTTCACCAGCGCCCTTGACCGGAACAAC
>Ga0007854_10001049_pt1 | contig 17941 bp, 20 predicted proteins | sample CryBogCBH12Aug08_FD_60382 | JGI IMG/M metagenome (GOLD analysis project Ga0007854, IMG submission 60382) | Freshwater microbial communities from Crystal Bog, Wisconsin, USA - CBH12Aug08 | ecosystem: Environmental > Aquatic > Freshwater > Lake | place: Crystal Bog, Wisconsin, USA | collected...
TTCCATTGATTAGGCGTAGGAATGTACCTCCCATTTGAAAAAACGGGCGTGGATCAATGACGCAGGCTCCTGCCTGACGGCAGGAGAATGCCATCCTATCAATGAAATCACCATAGAGGGAATTGAACTGCGCAACCTTAAGTGGATCTATTTCCTTGTGGTGAAGACCGAAAAACCCGCGATCAATTTCACTTTTTGGATCTAGTGAAGGATTCATGGGTAGATTGAGAACGACATAGACGCTCTTGCCACTCTTCCTAAGGTTGGCAATCAGACCCCGAAGAGAATCAACTGCATCCTCTTGGGCTTTCGAAGAAGGGAAATAATTGCCATGTATCTGATAGTGATGGCTGTCATTGCAGCAATAGATAATCCAAGCAGCACCTATCACGACTCTATCTATCGACGGATCCAGATCCAACTGCTTTTCCATCTCGGGGATCAGTTCTTCAGAGCCGGGTCGATGTTTTTCGGTGATTCCGGGTATAGGAGGAACGCCACCACACCACAGCATCAGGGCTCCCCGTGAGTTTCTCCCATGTCCCTGCAACACCCAGTTGATTCTGGGGGAGTATTGCTCGATATTGCTGTCCCCCACAAAGAGTGTTTTCTTCCCGCTTCCTCCCATCCGATAAAGGGTGGTGTGGGGGGACGAGCTGATAAATAGAGCATTTTGGGGAGTTGCTTCCTCCTCGGATGCATTGATTGCATCTGCAAACTCACTCCTTGTTGAGCTGGCCTTCAAAACGTCCCTCCATATCATCCAGCCTGCGGCGCCTGTGACGAGGAAAGCCGCTACAAGGAGAGGGACGGTCCAAGGGGACTTGTTGTGCCGAATCTTCTTCTCGACGAAGTAATAGGCAAGCATGGAGAGCAATACGCTCAGCACCAGAGCCGCGATAATGTATCCTGTCTTCGGATTCTCACCCTTGACGATCCTCAAAAAGGAGAGCGCAGGCCAGTGGAAGAGATACAAAGGATAACTGATGAGCCCCACCCAGACTACTGCTGGCTGGGATAACACTCTCTTGTTCACCCACGCCCCCCTTCCCCCCTCCATCAGCATCAGGGTGCCTCCCACCGGCAACAGAGCCCTCCAGCCTGGATAGGTATCCCCACGGTGAATTAGGGCCATTCCCAAGGCCAGCAGGACTGCCCCGCCAACCGAGAGTGCGTTGCGATGGAGTGGTATCTCTTCTTCGTGCCCCTTGTCAAAATGCCACCAGGCAAGCAGCGTCCCACCCAAGAACTCCCATCCGCGATAGGGGGTAAGAAAAAAGTCGGTGACCACATTCTGAACAGACATCACCAGATTACCAATCAAGGAGGCTGCCAGAAGCACTCCCATGATTGCCGCAAGCGGCCATTGCCTTTTCCAAATCAGCAGCAACAGGGGGGGAAAGAAGATGTAAAACTGTTCTTCAACGGCAAGGGACCAGAGGTGAAGCAGAGGCTTAAGGCTTGCTGCCGTGTCGAAATAGCCGCTCTCCTTCCAAAAGACGATGTTCTGGATGAAGAGGGTTCCCGAGGCTGCATGCTTGCCAAGTTGTTCGTATTCGTCAGGCAGGAGAACCAGCCATCCATAGGTCATGCAAAGTAGCAGCACGGTAATGAGGGCCGGAAAAAGCCTTCTCACTCGCCGGGCGTAGAATTCGCTGAAGCTAAAATTTCCCTCCCTGTGCCCCTTGTAGAGGATGCCTGAGATCAGGTAGCCGGAAATCACAAAGAAAATGTCCACTCCGATGAACCCTCCGGGCAGCACCGATGGAAAGCCGTGGTAGATCATCACTCCAAGCACCGCAACCGCCCTCATCCCATCAATATCGGCCCGATAACGAATTCGCGTCATTTCTTGAAATACCTAGGAATGGCACATTTCATCATTTGATTGTTTCTGAGTTCTCCAAAACGATCAACTTATGATCTGGCACACAAGAATTCGATTCTTCTCTGTTTAACGACGCAGGGATTTCAAAAAGCTGCGAAGAACGAGTGCCGGTTAATCCAGAACTGTACGATCTTTCTCAATTCTCCCCTTCAAAGTCTACACGTCCAGCTTTGTCCCACGATCAGTTTGCCATTCGATCTTTAACGGAATACCAAGGGAGAAGAAATTTCCCCCACCATGAGAATCAAGGCCTCGTTCCTCCCAGTTCTTCTACTTTGCAGCACCTTCACCTGCCCGCCTGCCGCTCTGGCACAACAGGTTTCCAAAGCCACACTCATCAAAGATGTCCGTAAAGACATCATTTCAGAAGACGGCAATATCATTGGGTTTGCCACAATACCAGCAGGAAGCAGGATCACTGTGAATTCGGTGACAGGGGATGGAATCATGATTAATAGAGAGGGGGAACCGCCCTTCAAGGCCAACAGAGACTGCATCAGCAGCAACTGCCTCTCGCTTTTTTCTACTTCCTCACCAACTCCTGCGCCGGCGGCGGCGCAGGAGACAGTCAAATCCACACCAATCCCGACAGTCACTTCAACACCATCGGTTATTGTCACTAGCACCCCAGACACGGGGATCACATCCGCCCCATCGGTAAGCGCAGGCAAAAAGGGGGTGGGACTGGCAGAAAGAAAAAAGGGATTCGGTGCACATCAACTGGAGGAGTTGAATGCCTCATGGTACTACAATTGGGGAGACAAAACGCACGCCGGATCACATGCGGAATTCATCCCTATGATCTTCTCGCTGAAGTCACTGGATTCCAGTTTTGCCAGCGACTATGTGCTTGGGTACAACGAACCGGATAACGAGAAGCAATCGAATATTTCAGTCGGGGAGGCCCTGAAAGGATGGCACTTGATTGTCTCGAAAGGAAAATTGGTAGGAAGCCCCGCCACAGCGCGCAACCCCGTGACGAGCCAGTGGCTACATGAATTCATGGACGCCCATCCGAAGGTCGATTTTGTAACCGTCCATTGGTACAAAGGGGTTAAAGCCGAACATTTAATCAGGGATCTCAAAGAAGTTCATGCAACGTATGGCCTTCCCGTTTGGGTCACTGAATTCGCACCTCAGACAGCCGCTGAATCACGGATGGAACCAAAAAAACACAGCCAAAAGGAGGTTGATAAGTTCATTTCAGAGACCGTCAAGTGGATGGAAAGTACCCCTTGGGTACAACGTTATGCCTGGCATGATTCCGGAGAGGGCACCTCCGCCCTCTTCAACGGAAAAGGCGAGTTGACTGAAACCGGAAAAACTTATTCCAAAGCCGACTCGTTCTCAAAGTGACGGGCTTCAATGATAATAATCAGCTGGGACTGGCACCACGTTGCTCAGCCTAGTGATTCATATCCTGCTCCCCATGAACCGGCTCAGCTTGGAATGAATTGGAATCCATATTCGGTTGTTGCTGTATCGGTTCAGAGGGAGGATTGACTGGTGATCCGGTCGTATCATTAGTGCCGATCGATTTTCCACTTATAGACTTTACCGATGAGAAGTTGCCTGGGTTGGGACGCAGAAAGAAGAAAAGGAGCCCCCCAAAGCAAATCAACGCCAGCATGAGAAGGATAACTTTCCCAAATGAGCCCCCCTCCTTGATCTTAGCGTCTCTGCCATCCATGGCGACCCTGCCGCTGAGGGTGATATACTTGATTTCAACCCGGCGAGGTTTTCCTGTCACACTCCTGACGACGAAAGCCTCCACCAGATGATCCCTTTCGAGTCTTAGGGCTTCTTCCAGAACACCTTCCGGTGTTTCATCGCAATCAGGAATCGGATTGCTTTCAATCGTGAAGAAAAGGGGCAACTTGTGAGCAGGCTGGGCCCGCACAAGTTCCAGAATCTGGATCGCGATTGGCGTCATTCCTTCATTCTCTCATTAACAGATCATCGGGTCGATGCTTCATTCGAAAGGATCGCCCATCGACACATGAAAGCGTGGTCGCACACGCCACATCAACATTGGAACAAACTTCTGATCCTCATCTGACAGAAACCAATAAGCAGAAAGATTCGGCATGAAGCAGAACAATCACAAAAGGTTGAATCATATTGAAGGCTTCAGGGACTGTTTATCCCTACCCAATAGAGCATCCTGCGACTTCTCCCAACGCCTTCGCCTCATTGGAAAATCCACGGTGTTCAGTTTTACACACAACTCCACAAGCGATTGCCGGAAGCTCACTCAGATTGACAGAAAGCCTGAACGGCCTGAGACTCATCCTATAGAGGTGCATGTACTATGAAACAATATGTCCGCGGAGGCATGTGTTTCAGGGCCTTTACCCTCATCGAACTGCTAGTTGTCATTTCGATCATTTCAATTCTTGCCTCGCTCTCCCTTCCTGCAATCAGCGGGGCGATGATCAAGGGGCAGATGGTACAGACCATGAGCAACTACAGGCAGCTCTACATGCTCACACAAAGCGCCGCATTCGATTCTCAAACTTCCGGAGGCAGCGGAGCCTTTCCGGGCGATTTCAGCCCATCATCAATCGCCAGTTGGAGCAACGCCCTGATCCCAACTTACTGTTCGTCCAACACCTTCAGCGCCTTGATGACGGTAAAGGGGACTTCAACCAACACAATCGTCTACGGAGTTGGGTCTTTCAGTGATCCGGACTCCGTGTTTCTGGCAACAGCCAACATCAACAACAATTCAGGCACACCAAAGGTAGCCAATGTAAATCCCTACGGCATCAAGGGGGGCGTATTTGTAACGGTGGGGGGAAGAGCGATTATCGTCCCCGGCACCAACACATTCTTCCTGACGAATGGTTACGTCTGGTCAGTGACAAATTCCGGACCCTAGAACCTGCAAACTCCCTACAAACCCTATGCTCCGTCGTCTCCGATGGCCTCAACGGGGCAGCCCTCCAGGGCCTGCTTGCAAAGATCCTCTTCCTCGGGAGTCTCGGGTTGCTTGAAGACGTAGGTGTGACCAGCGTCCTCATTGCGCTTGAAATTCGCTGGAGCGGTTTCGCGACAGACGTCGCAGTCAATACACTGGTCATCACAGTAGTAACGACCGGCCACATTTTCGGGATACTTGTTGGATACATCAGCCATAATGGCGGAAGCCTAAACTAGGCTTACCCGATTGCAATGCTATTCGGATAATTGCAGGGGTTGAAATGCCATCAGGGCGTAAAAATCGGTCCTATCCATGAAGAGAATCTTGGCGGGCTGAAACCCGGCATTCAGGGCCATGCGGTTGAGCGTAGTGAGATCTTCCGGAAAATCAGCTGTCTCAACGTGCTGAACAGCTCTGTCGACCTCTTCGCTCGTCAGTGACTGCCATGACCAGATGGCATGGTCAGTCCATCGCCCAAGATAATGCTCACGCGTTTCACCAGGAGTGAGGACAGGGTCGAATATCAGCAGAGCTCCGCCCATAGAAATACGGTGCCTTAATTCTCCGAATAGGAATTTCTTCTCCTCCCGGGCCAGATGATGCAGCGAAAGCCCTATATAAATGATATCATGAGCTTCCGGAATTGAAGCAATCAAAGTCATAAAATCCCCACAGTGCAACGAGTGAGGGATGCCAATTTTTCCGATATTCTCTGCGGCAAAGTCGAGTGCAACATTGGAAAGATCGATTCCTGTGTAGGAAGTCACAGCCCTTCCCTTCAGCAACTCCGCGCTGAAAGCTGCATCACCGCACCCAAGATCAAGAAAAGAAAAGGGGCGTCCCAAATCGTCCAGCAAACGCACGAGTGCACTCTTCACCGAGCGGTGGTAAAGGTAGTCGTTTTCCACGATCCGATGATAGACGGACCATTGGTTGAAAAACTCCTTCACCGCCTCGGCGTCTCGAACACCTTCCCCGCTGACTTCCTCAATGAGCATTGCGCGTTTCTTTAGAAATTGACCACAGCACACACCCAGACCACAAGCTCATTCCCATGCTGCTGCAATCCTACCCTTAACCGAGCGCAGCTTGAATCACAATACGGGTGGAGGTGCTTACTCCTCAAATACAATCCTCCCCGTGCCTATGGGCCATTCGAGAATACTCGTGGAAATGCAAAACACCATCCGGATGGCGATGATGGTTCATGCGGAGAAGGTGCGTCCTGCGAAGGAGGTCATGCTGTGAGAGTATCTCTGATGCGGATCCATCTGCGACCACGCTTCCACGATCTAGGATGATGCAGCGTCGGGCCACCGTGTCCACAATATCAAGGTCATGAGTCGCGGTAACGATAGTCTTACCCGCAGTATCCAAGGCAAGGTGATCCAGAATGTGACTGGCGCTCTCCGGATCCAGCGAGGCAGTTGGTTCGTCCAGAAGCAGAACTTCCGGATCCAGTACTAAAACAGATGCAATGGCCACCCTCTTTTTCTCACCTCCCGAGAGACGGTGAGGGGCTCTGTCTCGCAAATGCGCAATTTGTAGACGCTCCAGAAATTCGTTGACCAGATCTATTACCTCCTTCTTCGACAAACCCATTTGTAAGGGACCGAAGGCAACTTCCTCAAAAACCGTTGGGCAAAACAGCTGAACATCTGGATTCTGAAAGACAAATCCCACCCGCTTGTGGAACTCCATTGCGAACTCCCCAACGTTCATGGACTCCTCTTTCAGAGGATCTCCCCGGTGTAGAAGTTCACCTGAATCCGGAAAGGCAAGTCCCTTGAGAAGGCGCAGAAGCGTTGATTTGCCAGATCCATTAGCTCCCAGAAGGGCAACCCGTTCGCCTTTCGCTATCGCAAGATTAACGGCCCGCAGCGCAGGCATGTTCCCATAACCAAAAGAGACATCGCGAAGTTCGAAAATCATGACCATCCTCCGTAAAAGGAAAGGCCAGCGATCAGGGCAAATATTGAAGCCGCAATCCAGTCCATCCTCCCCATCCGAAATTCGTCCACGGTGCGTACCCTGCCGCGAAACCCCCGCGACTGCATGGCCAGAAAAACCTCTCCACTCAAATCCAGACTGTGATGCAGAAGAACACCTGCCGATGCGGTAGCGATCTTCCGGTGCTCACGACCTGAAAGCTGGCCAACGACACGACATCGTCTAGCCTCAAACTGCTCCTTTGCAAGCCGTAGGAGGAGGTGGATATAACGTTGCGACATGCCGAGCATCACTACTATCTCAGAGGGAATGTGAAAATAACGCAGTGCTGCCAGAATACGGGGCCATGAGGTCGTAGAGACCAGAAGCATGCAAAGTGTGACGGCCACTCCTGTTCGCGTCACCAACCTCAACACGGTAGCGCTTCCCTGGACCGTAAGATGGAATCCGCCCATTTCTATGAGTGGAATCCCAGGTGTAAGGAAAAGGGCCGGCAATGCCATGATGCCGGTAAAAAGTAATGTCGGCAGCCATGCATGGAAGAACATCCGCCGAATGGGAATTCGAGAAAGCACCCCCAAAAAAACACCTACAGCAAGCAAAACAAGGGTGATGGCAATCCTCTTGGAGCAGACAGCTACAAGAAGCCAACTGAAGAGCCCGAACATCTTGACCCGAGGATCCAAAGCCTGAAGTAAGCCGTTGGAATTAGAATGATCTTCGGAAACCTCCGCATAATCAATGGCTCGGGAAATCCCGTAGACCGTCCGTTCAAGGAAGCCCGGACCTGATTTGTTCGCACTCTTTCGAGTCATCAAATAGAGTCTCTGGCAGATGCAGTAAGACCTCGTTCTGCCAAATTCAGGAAACGTGATATTACGAGCCCGATTGCTATTAGAATTCCACCTCCAAACATAGCCGAAAGGATGTACCCGAGGTTCTTGCTCTTGAGAAATGTCGGAGCATAGTCGGGAAATGGTGCGGTCCAGATGGCGGATAGTTTCTCAAGCCCCTCTGGAATGCGCGCCGGAGGTTGGACATGGCCAGATGCCGCAGCAATGGTCTGTCGCGCCTCGGGATTGGAAAACGCTTGGGCATCCCATTCCCCCCATGCCTCTCCAACTGCGAGGAGGCCCAACGGCGTGAGGAGCATGAGTACAGCTAGGCCTATCCAAAGGGGGCGCAAGGCAATGCTGGAAGTCGGAAGAGAGGCGTCCCGTGCCCCCGGAGCGCTCACTTGGAGCAGTGATATGTCCGCACGCTGAAAATAAGCCACCAGACCACCGGAGATTATCAACTCGGCAACCCCGGCGAAGGAGAGATGACCAGCTAGCATCGCCGGCACGGAAATCGAGAGTGGATACGGGGCAAAGAGGGGTGAACCGGAGGCATCATGAAAGAGAGCTGGCTGGATTCCGAGTTCCACTGCGGCGCAAAGGGCAGAAAGGTTGATCGCAACATATCCGGCCAAGGCTGCTGCGATAATACGCCGAGGAGATTCCAAAGATTCTTTCCAGGAGATGAGTCGGTAGGTGGCATAGGCGGCAAGCGAACCCACAATCGCCATATTGAAGCAATTTGCCCCGTAAGCCGTGATCCCTCCGTCCCCAAATAGAAGTGCCTGAAGAAGCAGGGCTATCGAGATGGCGATGATGGCCACCCAGGGTCCCAGCATTATGGCGGCAATCCCCATCCCCACCGCATGACCGGTTGTCCCTCCAGGAAGGGGTAGGTTGAACATCATCACCACAAAGCAAAATGCCGAAACAAGTGAGATCAAGGGGACCATCCTGGCATTCAGCGCATTGCGAAGCTTGCGAATTGCAACGATCCAGAAGGGGGCTGCGGACACCGTCATCACCACACAGGTCGATGGGCTTAAATATCCATCGGGTATGTGCATGATGCAAATGTGAAGATTTCCATAGTGTTACGCAAGCGCTATTTCGTGTGCCGTTTTCGACACTAAGACTGGACTGAATTCTAGCACCACAGTATATTCTTCGTTGAGCTCCCCCCTGACTGATCTCTGGTTGTACTGACGCCTACATGCGGTTGACATGGCCTCGTGCACCTTATATCCACAGGAAAAATGAAGAGCAGCCATGTAGCTAGGTTCAGCGTTTCCCTGCCCCAAGAACTCCTTGTTCAACTGGACCTGATGACCCGCCAGAAGGGCTACCGTAACCGTTCACTGGCAATTGCCGACATGGTTCGTGATCGGTTGATAGACCACCGCCAGAAGTTCAGCAATGAACAGATTGCAGGGACAATCACGCTGGTTTACGACCACCACAGGCAACACGTTCAGGAAGCGCTGACTGAAATCCAACATGACCACCATGCGGTCATCATTTCTACCGTTCACGTTCATCTAGATCACCACAACTGCTTGGAGGTACTCGTCGTAAGAGGCAGGGCGGGTTTGGTGAAGAAAATTGCCGACGAATTGATAGCCGTCAAGGGAGTGAAACACGGCAAGCTAACTGTGACCACAACCGGAAAAATCCTCCCATCGTGACCTCTGCTCGCTAAACTTGAGCGAGAGAAATCGGAGTACTGTTGAAGTGATCGACTAAAAATCCACTACGGCACGTGCGCCAACGACTAGTGCATTGCCGTACTGCTGATTCCCCCCTGGATGCAGGATGTATTGGATATCGGGTTGGATTGCGATGGCCGGAGCCACCCGGATCGAATAGGAAAGTTCAGCAACTCCTTCGAACGAAGCGCCCGAAGGACCAAATAGAGTAGCATTCTGGAGTTGTTGAGTGCCAACCTGAGCGTAACTGAATGCCAGACCAAATTTATCGGCGTCACGCGTTGGAAGCAGGCCGGTGTAAACAAGCCCCATGTCCGAGTAGAAACCTACAACGCTACTCTGGTTTGGCGAGAAGCCAATGCGTGCGAAGGAGGAGAGACCCTTGGCAGATGCGCCGATCGGTTCTTCCTGCGCTGTTTTAGTCTCTTTGGCAGAAGTGGATTCCTTCCCCGCATCCTTTAGAATGACCGTACTGTTGGGAGCATAAAGCTTCTGGTCAATGATCCCATAGAAACCATTATTGTACGAACAGGCCTCGGGTGAGGAAAAGTTGTAGCCCTGCGCTTCTGCTTGCTGAGATCCTTGGCCACGCTGGAACCAAAATCCCAGCTTGGCATAACCAGGCAACCCCTTTGCTGATTCCCCTTTGTTCCAGTCAGCTTCAGCCTCGGTAATATCGAGTAGTCCGCCCGCCGAACCGAAATTCCAGTCGAACCCGTGAAGATTCTCTGTCTGGTCGAAAGGGTTCGCCTGTGTGAAGACTGTTCGAAGGGTCAGCCAGGAAGTTGGCTGGATTGCTAGGCGGAGTCCAGGTGTCGCCATGGGGTATGTGGGGCCACCGTTGGGTATGTTCATCGTAAAGAAGGCGGGAGCACCGAAGGTGCTATTAACGAAGAGGCTGGCTGTATCGGAAACCATGAACTCGGTATCAACTGGAATCAGCCCCCCCCTCAGAGAGACACGGTCTTGGAAAGCATTCTGCTGAAACCAGAGTTCGTAGCATCGGAAGGCTGGCTGACCAGCAATAGAACTTACGTTAAGGGCATTTCGAATATTGCTGGCAGAAAGGTTGTTGCCATTGTTTCCGTACAGCCAGAGCCAAGTGTTTTTGAAGGATGCCCCCTCCCATCCGACAGCCTTTTGGAGATCCAAAGCAAGCCCCAGATTGATGAGACCCGAGTAAGTAGTCCCAGTCGAAGCCCCGCCTGAGGTATTGCCAAGAAGATCAGAAATAGACTGGACACTGAGCACGACTCCATTGGTCTCGGCCTTCGGCCTGCATCCCAAGAATTCTCCCGCGAGACGCGGTTGATTGAGAATATTATATGGATCGGGAAGATTGATCGGGTCAGCCTGCAGTCTGTTCGCCGCCAGAAGGCCACACGCCAGAAATAAAACTACAAATTGGTTTTTCATAGCAGGAAGGCGAGATAGCCGAATCCTGTGGATCATACCAGCTGGATCCCTGCAGACGCTGGAACACATTTTTGTTTCCCTAGGAAGCGGATCCTACTCCGGAAAGTTTTCTAGCGCCAAAATACGATCCTACAACTATGGCAGCAGCCAACGCCTGTGCCGCAAGGGTCTCCAGCGTTGGGAAAAGGGAAAACCAAACGCCCGTCCATGCCGGCAACCAGGCGACGAGCCAGGGAATCGTCGTCGTTGGAATCCAATGGGCTTGCTGCATCTCCTGGGCCTGCTCTCCCACCATGACTAGCAGAACAAACCCAAGAAGGAGTCCAGTATAGACAAGCATCTTGCGATAAGGAAGGCGCCGCTGGGCAATAAAGGTAATCACGCCGACCCCAGCCGTCAGGACGAGACCGATCAGTGCACCACCTAGAACCACCTTGTCACCCCACTTGAGACGGTAGGTCTGGAGGAAGAGCACGATCTCAACGCCCTCGCGATAGACGGATGTGAAACCCAATGCGGCGAGCCCTAGGAGCATGCCAAATTTCTTCCTGCCTCCACCCTCATTCTGAGAGAGCAGTGCGCGCTTGCGCCGATGATGCATGGCAATCCAACCACCCCAATAGACCTTGTGAAGGAACCAGTTCATGATCACCAGAAGCACGACAACTGCCAGTAGACCCGTGGCGGCCTGAAGTTGGAGGGCCGAAATATTTTCTGCCAACTTGTCAATAATTCCGACTGCAATCATCCATGTCGCGATGGTGACGAGAAGTCCAGCAACCACCCCGCTCCCTATCGGCTTCTGCACATTGGAAACCGTTCCGGTCAGCCCAGCGGTAAGAGCCGCCAGCACCAGTACGCATTCCAGCCCCTCCCGAAAGACCAGCACTGCAATATCCAAAAGGGCAACGGTCGGGGTCGTTCCTGCCGTCTCTGGATCGGGAGAGCCGGAGGCTGTCATCATAGCCCAGACGAGAGCGGCTAACGCCAAAATCCCCATCATCCAGAGAACGACACGCACGAGTGAACTGGGTTTACCCATGGAAGGCACCTCGATTGAGGGTGCTGGCATCAGGGTGGAGAGTGGGGTTTCGGCAAGATTCATCCGGGTAATCTGTGGAACGTGTTATTTATTGAGATTGAGTCTCAATATCATATTGCAGGAAAAACATGTCAAGCCTCCATTTTCCCGAATAAAAAACGCCCTCTGAGTTTTTAGTTCAAATCGCGACGGACTTGACGCGACTCTTCCGCCGCTTTGTTCGTTGAAGATTCTTGCATTGCCCCTCAAGTCGCAACCTGTCGCAACTTCCCTCGATCCGCAGCGCCTTCTCAGTCGGGGAAAAACCCAAACGATGGGTGATACAGTTCTGCATCATTTCGATATTGGCATCCTCGAATTCCACAATGGTACGGCAGTCGACACAGACAAGATGGTTGTGATGGGGACGACTGAGAAAATTCGGATCGTAGAGTCTCTCCCCTCCCACAAGGGATATCTCTCGTAACATGCCACTCTCCACCAGAAGGGCAATCGTCCTGTAAACAGTAGCCCTGGAGACAGAGTCGTCTCTCTTGTGCACCATCGAGCAAAGCTCCTCTGCTCGGAAATGCTCCTGGGTCCGAAAAGCAGTCGCAACAATCACTTCTCTCTGCTCAGTGAATCTAAATCCTTTTGAGGCGAAATATTTGCCGGCCTGATCTAGGACACTTTTCAAGGATTTCGGATCCATCGGCATGAATCATGCAGCGGTTTCCCCCATGGATCAAGCCACAGGTAAGTCCCACTAATAATACAAGCAACTGATCTCTGGACAAATTATTGATAATACTTTATTATTATCATAATGAGAACGCATTCAAATCCTCTTATCCTTGTTGCGAGCATAGTGATTGCTGGCGGTTTCGCCCCTGCACATGCAGATCTAAAGATAGCCTCTCTCTCGACCATCACGACAGACCTCGCCAGAAATATTGGAGGATGTCATGTCCGGGTAGCTGGCATCATCAAGCCAGGAGTCGACCCTCATGAATTCGAACCGACACCAGCCGATGTGAGGGATGTTGCCGGCGCAGATTTGGTGCTCCTCACCGGCAAAGGCATGGAGGGGTACCTTTCCAAGCTGGAGGAGGCTGCTGGAGGATCGGGGAAATTTGTCAATGTCGGCAAAACAACCCCTTCTCTCGTTATGTCCGATGACGGAAAAACCGTGGAGGATCCTCACTGGTGGCATAGTGTTGCAAATGCGGAAAAGGCGACCAGAGTCATCGCTGAGGCCTTTGAGAATGCAGACCCGGCTAACGCCAGTGACTATGATAAACATGCAACTGCTTATCTCTCCTCTCTAAGAGAACTAGAGCGCTGGATCCGGGTCAGAGTTGCGGAACTCCCCCACGCAAAGCGAAAACTGGTGACCTCTCACGATGCTCTACAGTACTTCGCAAGGGATTACGGTTTCACAATCTATCCGGTCAAGGGGATCTCTACTACAGAGGACCCATCCTCTCAACATGTGAGGGATATCGTTGCGGTGATCAAGGAGCAGGGAGTCAAAGCCGTCTTCTTCGAGAGCATCGAGAACCAACGTGCACTCCAGCAGATTTCCGATGAAACGGGAGCTAATGTGGGCGGAACTTTGTATTCCGATGGACTTGGAGATACAGAAGGCAATACCTACGACTCCATGATGCGACATAATGTCTCCACGATTGTTGATGGCTTGAAATAACTACTCCTCCCAGAGGAGAGTGTACAACGTTGAGCACCGAACGACGCACCAAGCAAAAGGAGGCCATCAAGGCAGTTCTTTCCGAGCAGGATCATCCACTACTGCCTGAAGAAATCCATCAACTGGCCCTGAAAAGCGTTTCTTCCCTGGGAATCGCCACAGTTTATCGCTCCATCAAACACATGATCGAAGAGGGGCAGGTCTGTTCCGTAGAGATTCCAGGCCAGTCTCCCCGATACGAACGGACCGACAAGGGTCATCACCATCATTTTCATTGCAGGGAGTGCCAGGAGGTATTTGACCTTCAAAAGTGCGTGGAAGGAGTGAAAAAATTAGCTCCCTCCGGATTCCGCGTCACAGACCACGAAATTATCCTCTACGGTCTTTGCAAAGGGTGCGCTGAATAGATCTGCCATGTATGGGCGTGCAAAATATTTGTCGTTACAATCCATGGCTTTGGCCTTCGTCGGTGTTTTCCTTGTGCTGGCCTCCCCTCGGATCACCAAGGCTGACTCCCTCCTAGTTCTACGCCCGAAAGTTGGCGACCCAGTCCTGCAGGAACTGATGGGCGGCTGCTCGCTGCGTTGTGCATTTTTCTGGGATACTTGGGCAGGGAATCCATCGAAGCCGGCCTCTGAACTCTGCGATGACGATGCGATGACCTCTTGGATCTCCACAACGCCGGGAACTGGAGGGATCATTGAATTTCATATTCCGAAAAAACTGCCCCCGGATTGCCGCGACACTCCCTTTTATGGAATTTCCATCGCGAATGGTGTGATACGCTCCCTGCAGGAGTTCCACTCATATGCCCGAGTCAAAACGATGTCTCTATTAGTGAACAAGAAACCGATAGCGCACCTGCATCTTGCCGACACTTGGAGATGGCAAGACTTTCACTTTCCCGACATCTACCTTAATCAGGGAGATGTGATCACTCTTTCCATCGAGGAACTCTATCCCGGCAAGATATCACAGCAAGCAGGCATCACGGAAATCGTCCTGCAGGGAGCACACTGATGAAAAATTAGATTTGATTCCGGGAAATCGATCGATCTTCCTCGAGAACATCCCATCCTCCTCTTTTATTATCGTCTTCCGAAGCCGAGAAAGCGTCCAAATCCACCCTTCTTTTTGCCTGGGCTGCCGGAGGGTTTTTTCGCGGAATCACGGCCTATAGGGGTTTCTCGCTCCTTTCCATGATGCCCCTTATTGCCGCTTCTCTGATTGCCGGGAGAAGAATTAGATCGTGGAGATCGGATTTCCCCAGGCCTGCGCGGTTGACGGCGGATGCCTCGATCCTGATCCCGAGGCGGAGCAGGGGCCGCATAATCGAATCCCTCTGCCTTGAGACGGGGAATACCTCGGCGGGTGAATCGTTCGAGCGCCCGCAATGAATCCTCGTCCTCTCTGGAAACGAAACTGATCGCTTCGCCGACGGCCCTTGCTCGCCCCGTGCGACCAATGCGATGGACATAGTCTTCGTGATGTGGAGGGAAGTCGTAGTTCACAACATGGGAAATGCCATCTACATCTATGCCTCTGGCTGCAATATCTGTAGCCACCAGAACGCGGACTTTTCCTTCCCGGAAATCATTGAGGGCGCGCAGACGCTGGTTCTGGGAGCGATTGGAATGAATGGTGCCAGTCTTGATGCCAGCGGCCTCAAGGCGCCGTGAAACCCGGTCAGCCCCATGTTTGGTCCTCGTAAAAACCAGCACTACAGAGAGGGCTCCGTTCTGGAGGAGATGCAGAAGCAGGTTCGGTTTGAGGTGCTGGGCGATTTCGTAGACCGACTGAGTCACCGTGTCGGCTGGGTTTGATCGGCGTCCGATCTCCACGATTTCCGGCTGATTAAGAAATTCCCCCGTTAATTTCTCAATCTCCCTTGAGAGGGTGGCGGAAAAGAAAAGCGTCTGCCTTTTTGCTGGAAGCAGTTTGACGATCTGGCGGATTGCAGGAACGAAACCCATGTCCAACATCCGGTCGGCCTCGTCGAGCACAAGGAAGCTGATGTTCGAAAAAGCTTTCTCACGACCACGGATTATATCGAGGAGGCGGCCCGGGGTCGCGATAACAATGTCCATACCTTCCTCCAATGCCCTGATCTGAGGTTTTTCGCTCACCCCTCCGTAAATTGTCGCCATAGTCAGCGGAAGATACTTCGCATAAGCACGTACATTCTCCTCAATCTGAACCACCAGTTCCCGAGTTGGAGCAATCACCAGAACCCGAACCCCACGGGAAGGTGAGGAGGTCAGAAGTGAAAGAATAGGGAGGACAAATGCTGCTGTCTTGCCTGTACCCGTCTGCGCAATGCCAATCAAGTCACGACGCTGGAGAACAAATGGGATTGCAGCAGACTGAATCGGAGTGGGTTCGGTATAGCCAGATTCCCGTACGGCTTTGAGAACGGCGGCATCAAGTCCAAGGGCTCGGAATGGCATAAAATTCTAAATTTTAACTATGGGGCATTCTGCACGAATTGCACGGAATTACCGAGCTTCCTGGAGGGAAGCGTTGAAATGTTTGCCTAATTGTTCTGCAACAGACTCTCTGCTGACTTTGCAGCCTCATGTGCGGCTTCCCGCATCTGCTTGAATTCCAATGCACAAAAGATTGCGGCAGCAACAAGCAGTGCAATGATAACAAAAAAGAGATTATTACGGTCTTGGCGGTTGGCCGGTCCCTTTATCCTTAGAAAAGCGGGTCTCAGGGCTGAAGGTTCCGGATCGTTTCTGAATCCGGGGTCGATCATACCGATCTTCCGGATGTTGCGGGCTTCTTTCTCCGGCAAACCATCCTTGCCTGACTCTTGGTCGGTAGGCTTCAGCATGACAACTTTCCACATAGTGCGCTGTCATGGATGTGGCTAGAAAATTGTCGCGAAATTTCAAGCCCCCGAGTAAATTTTTGGTTGGGGTCAACAGCAGAACTGCGACTGTTCCCATCGTGGCGATAAACCCATCCCCATCATTATATCCAGCGACCGGCTAAATTCCGGATTCCATTGTTCTAAAATGGGCCAACGAACACCCGCCCTTTAAATGAATAGATCTGACAAGAAGGTTATACGTGCTGCTTCAAGCCTCGCTAGAGAACTGATATTCCTCGGCATCTTTGCCGTGCTTGGGCTGCTTGCACTCTTTACCTTGGCGCAGCACACCGAGAAAGTTAGCGGTGATGAAACGCGCGCAGCCCTTATCGCCTCAAGCATAATGGACGCCCTGACCATCAACGACAACCCAAGAGGAGTCCGAATTGTGAGCGGGATAAACACCAACGGCACTCCGATCTGTGAGACCCTCGATCCGACGACTGAGACAAACTACACGGTTGCTTTTGACTCTTCCTGTGAACCGTTACATCAGGTCAATTCTCGCGAAGTGCCGAATCCCATTCCCGATCGAAGGGTTTTAGCGCTGGCAACTCTGAGCCTTCATCCCAAACCCTTCATTCACGGAATCACCACCGCTGAACTGACTGTTGCTATCCCGGCTTCCTTGCCAGATGAGCAACGTACGCTCCATCATTTCGTGCGTTTGCTGGCCGTTCCTTGAGCAGTATGATTGATCACTCACCCTCCTCCAACCACACCCAATCCGCTTTCACTCTAGAGGAAGTCCTAGTCTCTCTAGCAATCCTTGGTGTCCTGACGATTCTGCTCATCGGAACAATCGACGGTGCATCGAATGTATGGCTCGATGGAAAACGCCGACACGAGGCTGTCCGTGAGGCGAAACAAGGGCTTCAGATGATCACACAGGATCTGCACTCCGCTGTGCTTACCACAAACGAAGGTTCGTTCCTGATCCAATCCAACAAACCGAACGAAAGTTCCCCAGCCTCATGCCAGCGTCTTTTTTTTCTCAGCTCCGAATCTATAGAAAGCAGACAACCCGATTCCAAGGGAGACCTTTGCGCAATCGGATACTTCATCGCCAACAGTCCGCAAGATGAAAGCTCCCTAAACCTCTACCGCTTTCACGCCTCTAGCGATCAGGTAGTGGAGGCGATTGAACATGGAGGACTTAGAACTCTTTATGAACTCGCTTCCCCTGCAAAGGGGGGCAACACAGAACTGGTCGCACGCAATATCTTAGATCTTGAAATACATTCACTTCCCGAGCAGTGCCCGCATCCAGAAATCCTTGCGATCAGCCTTTCCGCAATCAACGGCGATACCGCGCGGCTTATCTCATCTGATCCCGGTGCTGCAGAGCGCAACGCCCGCTTGATCCAACGTTATTTACAGCACTTTTCCGCCTTCGTTCACCTGCCGCCAAGGCGAGACACCCCGAAGGGATTCTAATGCTAACTTCTCCTCCAATGTTGAGACCGGGAAATTCCGGGGAGAACGGATCGGCTCCAGTTGCTGTTCTGAGCGTGCTTGCTCTGCTCGGCCTTCTGTTGGTCACGCTCATCCAGAGCGTCCGAATCGAGCGATCAACCAGTACGACGTGCATTGCCGAAGAACAGGCCCATCTGGCAAC
>Ga0007854_10001050_pt1 | contig 17940 bp, 9 predicted proteins | sample CryBogCBH12Aug08_FD_60382 | JGI IMG/M metagenome (GOLD analysis project Ga0007854, IMG submission 60382) | Freshwater microbial communities from Crystal Bog, Wisconsin, USA - CBH12Aug08 | ecosystem: Environmental > Aquatic > Freshwater > Lake | place: Crystal Bog, Wisconsin, USA | collected...
CGGTGCTGCCGCTGGAGAAAATCACCGTGCCTAAATCATCCATGCCAACCTGCGCCGAGCCAAACATCCGTTCCAGCAAACCGGCAGGCGCAAGTTTTGCGAGCAGGAATGCGGAGATTTTTTCCGACGCGGTTGGTTTGGCAGCAAGGTCTTCGAGAAAAATGATTTTGCCTGGCGGCGTGAGCTTTATCTTCTCCAAAAATTTCCGCGAGGTGATGACGGTCTGGAGTTCGCACTGGTTCGCGCAGGCTGCAATGCCGGATTCGGACAGCGTGTAGTTGAGGTTCACCGGCACTTTGCCGCAAAGAAACGCCGCGTAATTCACCAGCGCGCCCGGCACGCTCGGCGGCAAAAAAATTCCGACCATCCCCCCGCCTTCGCCTCTGGCTTCGGCGTGGCAAGCTGCATTAGAAGCCGCGTCGGAGCGAAGCGAAGACGGGTGCCCTTGCCAAACTTTTTCCAAACGGCGGGCGAGAAAAATAGTTTTCACCAATGTTGTGCCGAAGGTGATTTTTGGCGTCTGTGCGTCGGCAAAAGCGAAGCGTCGCGGATGCTCGCGCGCCATGCGAATGAGATGGCGATGGAGCGGCTGCATCCGTTCGCGGCGCAGTTGCCACGCGGCGACCTGCAATTCCTGCACGGCTTCGCGAACGGCGAACGGCGTGGTGGTCGCGGGCATGGGCTGGCCGAAACTCACCGTCACTGGATGCGGACAATGCACGGTGACGAGATGCACAAATTTGCCGCGCCGAAAACTCAACGGCCCGCCCAGCACGCCGTCGAGCGCGACTGGCACGATGGGCGCATCCACGTCTTTCATGACGCGCTCGAAGCCGCGCCGGAACGGCAGCAACTGGCCGATGCGCGTGATTTGTCCCTCGGCAAAAATGCAGACGACTTCGCCGTTGCGGATGGCGTCGCTGGCCGCTTGCAGCGCGTGAATGAGTTCGCGCGGACGTTGTTCGGAGGAAACAGGAATGGTTCCGAGAATTTTTGCGAACGGTTTTACCCACGGCTTTTCGTAAATGTCCTTGAACATTAAAAACCGGATGGGCCGGTCGGTCGCGGCAATCAGCAACATCGCATCGGCGAACGAAACGTGGTTGCAGACGAACAGCGCGCCGCCTTTTTCCGGAATGTTGTCGCGGCCAAGGACGCGGATGCGATAGACGGAATGCGTGGCGAGCCACAGCACAAAACGCAACAAGGAATCGGGCAGCAAAATCAAAACGTAAATCGTCGCGGCGAACGTGGCGGCGGCGATGACGAGAAAAATTTGCGGCGGCGACAGTTTCCAGACGGACGCGAGCAGGTAAAAAATTCCTGACGCGAGAAAAATTCCGATGAAGGAAACGAGGTTGGCCGCCGCGAGCACGCCACCTTTTTTGTCGCTGGCGGGACGGTGTTGAAGCAGCGCGGAAATCGGCACGATGAAAAATCCACCGAAGAATCCGAGCGCGGCGAGATTCGTCGCGACGCTGGCGAAGGAAAGATGATTTCGCCCCAGCAGCGCGGCGCAAATCGTGAGCCCAACCGCGCCGAACGGGATAAGACCGGTTTCAATTTTTCCGCCGGACAAACAGCCCGCCACAAAACTGCCGAGGCCAATGCCGATGGCCGTGGCCGCTTGCAAATAGCTGCTCCGCATCGGGTCGGTGAGTTGCAGCGCGTCCTTGTCGTAGATGACAATGACGAACTGGATGAGCGCGGCGATGCCAAAGAAATAAGTGTTGCCCACGACCGCGAGCCAGAGCTGGCGGTCGCAGCGAATGAGCCGCATCTGCGTCCACAGTTCGGCGGCGAAGTTGGCGCGGAATTTTTTCGACGGGTCAGCGGCGGGAACTTTCGTGATGCCGAAGCTGGTGAACAATCCAGTGACGGCAAGCGCGATGAGGATGACACCGGACCAGCCGGGTTCGGATGTAAAAGTTTTGCAGAGCCAGCCGCCAGCGACCGTGCCGCCGATGATGGCGAGGAATGTGCCGAGTTCGATCACGCCGTTGCCCCAGGAAAGTTTTTTCTCCGGCAATAATTCCGGCAGTAGTCCATATTTGGACGGGCCGAAAATTGCGCTGTGGACGCCCATCAAAAAGACGCCGGTGATGGTGACGTAAATGTGGTTCGTCGCGAGGCCGGCGAGCGCGAGCAGCATGACGAGAATTTCAAAAAGCTTTACGCCGATGACCACGGTGCGTTTGCTGAAGCGGTCGGCGAAAAATCCGCCGGTCATGGAAAACACGATGAACGGCAGCGCGAACAGCGCGCCGACGATGCTGACGAGCCGGTCGCTTTTTTCGGTCGGCAGATTCATCCCGGCGATGAGCGAGATGGCAAGCCACTTGAGCGTGTTGTCGCTGAACGCGCCCTGAAACTGCGTGACGATGAGCGCCCAAAAACCGCGCGTCGGGGATTGCGGATTCTGGATTTCGGATTGCGGATTGTCGCTGGTCACGCGCACAGGCTAATCAATTGCGCCGGGAAGTGTGAATTGAAAAACTTTGGGCGACATCGTTTCTAGCAATAGCCAACCAGTTTTTAATTTGTCACGCGAAGCACATTGCGCGTAGGCTGCGCGGATGAATTCCCCACTGTTTTCCCGCCGCGATTTTCTCAAGACCACGGCGCTGGCCGCCGCCGGTTTGCCGCTCGTCGGCGCGCGGGCGGCGGAACCGGAACGCAAGCTGGGTTTTGCGCTTTGCGGCTTGGGCGGATTCAGCACGCATGCATTGGCTCCGGCTTTTCGGGAAACAAAATTTTGCCGGCTCGCGGGCATCATCACCGGTTCACCCGACAAAGCCGCGCGCTGGAAGGCGCAATACGATATCGCCGACCATTGCATTTACAATTACGACACGATGCCGAAGCTCGCGGACAACCCGGACATTGACGTGGTTTATGTCGTCACGCCGAACGCGCTGCATGCGGAGTCCACCATTAAAGCTGCGAAAGCGGGAAAACATGTGCTGTGCGAAAAGCCGATGGAAGTTTCCGTGGAGAAATGCCAGCAGATGATTGATGCCTGTCACACGGCGAAGCGGTTGCTCGGCATCGGCTACCGTTTGCGCTTTGAACCAAATAATCTGGAGTGCGTGCGGCTGGCGCGGGAAAAAGTTTTTGGCGAATTGAAACTGATTGAGGCCGGCTTTGGCATTGCGCTCAAAGATCCCAGCCAGTGGCGTTTCAACCGCGCGTTGGCCGGCGGCGGACCGCTGCTGGACGTAGGCGTTTATGCGTTGCAGGCGATGCGTTATCTGTCGGGCGAAGAACCGGTCGCGGTATCCGCAATCCAAACCGTCACCGACCCGGCGAAGTTTCACGACATCGAGGAGTCCATCAGTTGGCAGATGAAATTTCCCAGCGGCGTCATCGCGAACGGCGCGGCGAGTTATCGTTTCAACAACCTCAACCACTACACCGCCTATGCGGAACGGGGTTCATTCGGACTGGATGCGGCCTACGGTTTTCGCGGGCTGCACGGCAAACGCAGCGATGGAAAAATCATCCAACTGCCAGACATCAACCAGTTCGCGACGGAGATGGATGACTTTGCTCAATGTATTTTAGAAAACCGCCCCACGCGCGTGCCGGGCGAGGAAGGGTTGCGCGATGTGAAAATCATGACGGCGATTTATGAGGCGGCGCGGACGGGCAGGACGGTAAAAGTGTGAGTTGGAAGTCTCTTTCAAGCAAAATTATTTACGTCGGTCTGGACAGAGTTGTCCAGCTACAGGACGAAAGCCTTATTCGAGCCAATAATCATAAGGGAATCCACCTTGCACGGATGGCACATTGTGTGCTAGATTTCGTGAGTTGGGGTGTAAAAAATAATTTCATGCAACTAAAAACATGCCATTCCCACAAGTTGATGCCTTCGGGTGAAAACCTGAAACAGGTTGGCAACGACGGTGAGGCAGCTTTCGTGCTTACGATTTGGGAAGTGCTCATATCCATAATTATCGTTGCGCTGGTATTTGGAACCATCATCAATGGCCATTTGGTTGGGGCAAAGAGGGCACAATGGACCGCCTACTCATTGGCGGCACAATCTTTGTCCATTCAAATACTGGAGCAAGCTCGGGCGGCAAATTGGGATATAGCCTTGTCAAAAGTGCTAGTGACCAATATGCCCTTGCAAAACAAAAGCATTACCTATTCCTATTCCGGTGCAAATTTCACCATGACCGGCTACACGACCAACATCATGGATATTCCGTGGAAGGGCACAAATTATGTGCTCGCCACGAGCTACATCACCATTCAATCATTTTTTGAAAATGGCGTCACCAATCCATGGGTGCAATTGCAATCGGTTCAAGTAAGCACAGTCTGGCCTTTTAACGGCTGGGGGGCATTCTCCCTGCAATATTACACCAACACCATCTGCACCTACATCGCACCGGATAATTGCGCCCCACAAGACCTTGGCCTATAACACCTCGCCATGAAAAGCATCATCCCCCCAACTGACGGGCAGCGTTGCGGCAAAAGACAGCAGGCAAGCACCCTCATCGAGATGATGTTCGCGGCAACCATATTGGTGATGGTGGTAATGGCCTTGATGAGCGCGCAATTGGTGGGAATGAGGGAAAGCCAGTGGGTTGAAAGCAAATGTGGCGCCAGTGACTCCTCGCGGAATATTCTCAACCAACTGCCAATGGACATCAAAGGTTGCAAGTTGTGGTTTCTCGGAAACTTCATCAACAACAGCTTTACCAACGTCCAGAACAATTCACAGGGAACAGCGATTAAGCTTTTTTCAACCACCAACAACAGCACTCCATATATTCTTTACTACTTTGATTTGAGCAACTCCAATAACAATGACGGACATCTGCTCCGAACCACCAGCGACGGCGGGACTCCCGTGGTAATAGCTTCCAATCTCGTCAACTGGCTGGGTGGCGGTTACAGTTTTACAATTGAGGATTACCAAGGCAACTCCGCCACCAACGCTGGGAACAGCTCGTCTTATAAGAATGTCATTCATACCACCCTGCAGTTCTGCCAATTTCAGTATCCTTTTACACCGGTCGGGAGCAATGGACTGTATGATTACTATAAAATCGAGTTCAAAGCCTCTCCGCACCTGCCAGAATAACCATCTATGAAAACCACCAATAATCCTTCAGTTCGCCGCGGCGGTTTCGCGTTGATCTTGGTGCTCATTCTGATTGGCGTCAGCCTGCTGATTTTGGCCGGCGTGATGAATCGAACCCAATCGGTTGCCACTCTAAACCAGCGTAACAACATTTATAATGTCCGCTGCGCCGCCGCCGAAGCGGCCGTGGAAAAAACATATGCCCGGATGGTCTTCGACTTTCAAAGAAACGGCCCCGGCGGAGTTTCCAATAACTGGGCAGCCTTATATTATCAGACGAATATTCCCAACACGACCGAAAGTTCAAATTCATATTGGGCCGACTTTGTTTTTTCCGATGCGAATGGAAATAGCGGACGCACCTACGTCCAGCAGGTTTCCACATACGGTGGCCCATTGCCGTCCGCCTATACCGGCTTGTATTGCACCAGCAACTCGCCGATTTATCGGATTGTTTCGAATGTCACCGGAGCCAACTCAAACGCCCCAGGAGCTAGTGTTGTTGGCACGGCGCAGATAGACATGTTGTTGGCCTTGGTGCCGTTGAACACTTGGGCAATTTTTTATAATGGCCTGCTCGAATTCAGCACTTGCGCCCCCATGACAGTCAACGGCCGGGTTCAGGCCAACGGTTCCATCTATGTGGGCAGTGGATCCACCCTGACTTTCAACAGCGGCGTCAGTTGCACCGGCACTTTAAGCTCCCCGGCAAACGACGGCCAAGGACCTTGGACCTCGAGCACTTGGAACGTGGCCTTTAATGGCACCCCTGGCTACACAACTAATGTTGCCAGCGTAACCGTTTCGCTGAACATGACCAACTCCCACTTCATGATTGACATCCCTCCCGCCGGTGAATCTCCAACTTCCACCACTGGCCAGCAGCGCCTCTACAACGAGGCTTATCTGGTTCTCCTCGTCACCAATTCCGCGACCGGCGGAACCAATCCCGCAGTGCAACTTACGATTCAAAGCAGTGTGAACGGTGCCGTGCCCGGCAATGATTCGGCACCGACTGTTTTATCTTATACCAACGCCTCATCTGGAGTGTTGAGTTCCAACCTGCCATTCTTGAGCCTCACCAACACGGCCTATGACCGGCGTGAATCTGACACCAACATCATCACCCAAATTGATGTGGGGCGTCTTGATAGCTGGATGAAGACCAACACTTATGTCCAAACCAAGCTGCCGGCGAGTTCGAGTGTTTATCCCACCATCCTTTATGTTGCCGACCGCCGCGTCAACAATGCCCATCAACTGTCTTCAGTTCGCTTGGTGAACGGCGCCCAACTGCCGGCCAACGGCGGCAATGGCTTTACCGTAGCCACCCCCAACCCGCTTTATGTTCTAGGCAACTACAATGTTCAGACCGCCAGCAGCGCCACCAACGCGTCTGCTGCGACCACCAACACCACTTACACTGTGCCTGCCGCGTTATTTTCCGACGCGCTCACCGTCCTCTCTTCTCACTGGAGTGATGCAGTCAGCTTTACTACGGCCTATTCCACAGGCAGCTCCGCTTATAACGCCACCAGTAGCGACACCATCAATGCCGCCATCATTACTGGCACGGTGCCTTCCACCGGCACCACTTCCAGCACCTTCAGTGGTGGCGTGCATAACTTGCCCCGGCTGCTCGAAGACTGGAGCAATGACACTCTTTGGTTAAACACCTCCATTTTGCGCCTTTGGGACAGCAACATGGCTACCAGCGTATTCCAAAATCCCGGGGTTTACTATGCCCCGCCCACCAGAAATTTCAGCTTCGATCCCAAATTCCTCAGTCCTAACGGAGTGCCTCCAGGCATTCCTGTGGCGCTGGTTCCCATCCGGTTTGGCTGGCTGGTTCCGCCGCCAAACTCGGTCACGACCCAGCCGACTTATAACTGACCCGATCCGAAAGTCTGGATGGCAAACCGGAGACGGACAAAAGTTTTGCAATTGTCCGCAACAACAAACTCTGGCTGGCGCAGCAACTGCTACAAGGGCTGCGAATTAAGCGGATTAAAAATTTACAGCTTGCAATCACCGCCAACAAAACTATAAGAAAGAGCCATGGGTTTCACACTGCCATTCTTTAATGGAGCCTCAAGGAAAAAGCGCACCCAGATCATCTCGGTGGACTTGGGAAGCCGCACCACCAAGGCGGTGTTGCTCGAGCGGCGCGGCGAAGTGCTGGCGCTCACGCGTTTCGCCTTGCTGGACGCGCCCATCGCCGAGAAAAAAATTTCCGCCGAACAACTGGCCGACCATCTGCACGCCATCACGGAAAGTTTGGGCAGCACCACCAAATATATTTCCGCCGCCGTCGGGCTGGCCGACGCCGTGGTGCGCCAGGTGGAGCTGCCGCAAATCCCGTTGGATGAGATGCGCTCCATCTTGAAGATGAACCACAAAAATTATCTTCAACAGGATTTGCCGAACCATACGTTTGATTGCTACATCATTCCACCCCGCCCCCAGATTGCGGAGGCAAAGTCTTCTGACCCGGCACGCGGCAGCATGGCAGCCACCAAATTCAAGGTGCTCGTGGCGGCAGCCAAACAGCAATTGGTCGCAGATTTCATCCATGCGGCAGGAACCGCCGGATTGGTGGCCGACGCGATGGTGCCATCGCTGGTCGGCCCCATTAACGCCTTTGAACAGTCGCTGCCGGATGTTTATGCCAAGGAAACGGTGGCCTTGGTGGACATCGGGTTCAAGCACACCTCGGTCTGTGTGCTTGACCGTGGCGAACTGGCGACCATCCGCACCGTAAATATCGGCGGGGATCAAATCACGGCGGGGTTGGCGGAGGCGATGAACATCAGCTATGCCGAGGCCGAGGGCATCAAGGTGGGCATGGCTCCGGAGATCGAATCCGCCTTGCAGATGCAGGTGATCCCACTGGGCCGGGAAATTCGCGCCTCACTGGATTTCTTTGAACACCAGCAGGATCGCCCGGTCACGGAAGTTTATTTAAGCGGCGGCTCAACGCGTTCCGAAATGATCATCCAAATGCTGCGCTCGGAATTGCTGGCGGAATGCAAAATCTGGAACCCGACAAGTTTCCTGCAACTGGCCTTGCCCGGACAGCAAGCCGTGGAAATTGACCATGTCGGACAGCAATTGACCGTGGCCATCGGCACGGCACTGGCGGTTTACTAGACATTTCCTATGCCTATCCGAATTAATTTATTGAGCGAGGCACTGGCCGAAGAGGATTTGCGCCGGCGCGATCCCGTCAAGCGCGCCATCTACATCGGCGGCTTTTTGGTGGCACTCTCGCTCGTCTGGTTCAGCTCAACGTGGCTGGAATACAAGCTCACCCAACAGAAATTCAGCCAGGTGGAAAATGAAATCTTGGCACACACCAATGAATTTGCCCAGGTGCAATCGGATCTGAAAAAAATCTCGGAAAGCCAGAAACGACTGGATGCATTGCTGAAGCTGAATACCAGCCGTTTTTTACAGGGAACCCTGCTGAACGGATTGCAGCAAGTTTATGTGCCCAACGTGCAGTTGCTCCGACTCAAGCTGGATCAAACTTTCGTCTACAAGGATGGCACCCCGGCTAAAACCAACAGTTTTGGCGTTGTTGCCGGCCTCCCGCCGACCGTCACCCAGCAAATCATCATGACGCTGGACGCCAAGGACTCCAGCCCCAATCCAGGAGATCAAGTGAACACCTACAAGGAAGCATTGGCCAAGCAGTCATTTTTCAAGTCAAATCTGGAAACCAACGGGGTGAAACTGTCCAACCTGTCTTCTCCCCAAACAACCGTGATCGGCAAACCATTCGTTCCTTTCACATTGGAATGCCGTTTTCAAAACAAGACCCGATGAAACGTTTACCACCCGAGAAACGCAACAAACTGCTCCTCGTGATCATGGGCACGACCGCCTTGATCAGCTTGGTCTATTTTTTCCTGATCGGCCCGCAGAACGAAGACAACCGCAAGCTGGCTGCCCAGACCAAATCAGAATTGGCCAAACAGCAGCAGATAAAAACCACCATCAAACAGGCGGCGGCAACGGCGAAGACGGCCGGAGAACTGGCGGATTTTTTGAGCCACGCTGAAGAAGACACTGCCACCGGCGACGTTTTCGCGTGGACTTATGACACCATCCGCCAATTCAAGGCCAACCGGCATGTCGAAATCAAAACCGTTGGCCAGCCAATCCAATCCGACGTGGACATGCTTCCCAACTTTCCCTACAAGCAAATCAAATTCCAAATCCTAGGTGCCGGTTATTATCATGACATCGGCAAATTTATCGCCGATCTGGAAAATAAATTTCCCCACATGCGGGTCGTCAACATGACCATTGACCCGACCAGCGGGATTGACGCCGCGCCCGAAAAACTTTCATTTCGGATGGAAGTTTCAGCCTTGGTGAAACCAACCTCTTGAACTCATGAAACTGTTCACCTCAATTTCCCTGCCGCTGTTTCTGGCCATCTCCATGCTGTGGGTGAACCGTGTTCAGGCCGAAAACAAAATTTTGACCGGCTCGGGGCAGATTCAATCCGTCTTCACCCTGCCCAGCAGTCCCAGAGAAGGCCGCGACCCGTTTTATCCAGAATCCACCCACGCGATGGAGGCGGCGGCGACCACCAGCCATACGGTGGAAATTTCATCCTTGAGAGTTCCCGGCGTTTCAGGCGTGCGGGGACACCTGCTGGCCATCATCAACACCCACACCTTCGCCGTGGGTGAGGAAGGCGATGTAAAGACCGCCTCCGGCATGGTGCATTTGCGTTGTCTGGACATTCAACCCGGTTTTGTCATGGTTGAAATCAGCGGGCAAATCCATCGCATAAACGTGGATGCCCAGTAAAATTTACCTTGTAAAAATGAATCGAAAGAACACAATCGCATCAAGGGGTAAAACCATTCAGAACCAACCAAATCAAGCTATGAAAACCACCTGTTATACTCTTGTCATCGGGCTTGCCTGTTTGCTGACAACCTTGGCGCAAACCAACCCAACTGCGCCGGTGCAAGCCACTGATGCGGTCGTCGCACCGGCACTCACCAATACGCCGACCGACGCCATGCCCGCCCCCGCCACGAATGTCGCCGCCGCCGCGCCGGACAATGCGCCCGCTGCCGCCGACACCAATGCGCCGGCCGCCCCAGCCGTGGGCATCCCGCAGATTAAATTTTCCGATGTGCCCATCACCACGGCCATCGAAAACCTCGCCCGACTGGCCAACATTAATTACATGCTCGATCCGAAAATCGGTTATGGCCAAGCCGATGCCAATGGCCAGATCAAGGTTGAACCCACCCTTTCCATCCGCTGGGAAAACATCACCGCTGAAAGCGCATTGCTGGCCTTGCTGGACAACTACAACCTTCAGTTGGTTCACGATAAGCACACCGGCATTGACCGCATCACGATGAAAGACCCCACGGCGCCACCACCGTTGTTCACAAAAGTCATCCAGTTGAAATATGCAAGCGTGTCAAACATGATTGACGCCGCGCAATCCGTGTTGACGGACAAGCGGAGCAAAGTATTGACCGATTCGCGCACCAGCCAACTGGTGGTGGTTGGCACTGACCCCGAACAACAGGCTGCCGAAGCTCTGGTTAACCAGCTCGACAAACCCACGCGTCAGGTGCTGATTGAAACTCGGCTGGTTGAAATTTCTTCCAACCCCACAACCAAAAAAGGCGTGGACTGGTCCGGCACCCTTCAGGCGCAGCATGTGACCTTTGGCAACGGCAACATGGCCGGCACTTGGACAACCACCTTCCCCGGCACAGGCGTGGATTACAGTGGCAGCCCTGTCCCCACCGGCAACAGTCAGTCTGGCACGATTAATAACACCATTGGTGGTGGCGGTTTTTCGTGGAACACCAAGAGCGGCATGACACCTGACATTGGATTTTTGAATGCTGATGGCTTGAGCGCTGTGTTCTCATTTTTGAATGCTTCTTCAGATGCTCAAGTGATGTCCACCCCTCGTATCGTCACTTTGGACAATCAGACCGCTAAAATTTCCGTTACCCGGGGTTATCCGGTGTTCAGCGTTCAAGGCGGGACACAAAATTCAGCGGGCGGCTCTTCAGTTTCCTACACCAACGTCGGCACAATTTTGGAAGTCACGCCGCGCATTTCAGCCAATGATTACATTTGGCTCCATGTATTGCCGGAAATCTCCAGTTTCTTTGGCAACTTTTCCCAGACCACGGGCGGCGGGTCATCGGGTGGATCTCAAGTCTTGACCGCCCCGGTGTTTGACAGCCGCAGGATTGAAACCCAAGTGTTGATTCCCAATTCCAACACCTTGGTTCTCGGTGGCTTGGTGAAGGATAATCCGCAATCCTCCACCACAAAGGTTCCGTTGTTGGGCGATATTCCTGGATTGGGATTTCTCTTCCGCAGTGAGGATAAATCACTGGATAAAGATAATTTGCTCATCTTCATTACTCCAACCATTGTCAAAGATGCGGATTTTCAAACTTCGCTGTCAGGGGAATTTTTGAAAAGCAAACCCCAGCCAATGAAGCAAACCATGAATCCGAAACGCTCTTGGGACAGTCCCGTGCCTCGCGGAAATTGGAATGATCCGATTACGGAAACCACTAAATAGTCTGCTGAAAATTTCAAAAATATAACAGCCTATGAATGCGTTTACTTCCGTTCGGTTGTTGAAAAGCTGGAGGCATTGCAGCCCCGGTTCACTGGCGTTGGCATTGATGGTATTTCTCATGCTGCCAAACAATAATGCTTTCTCGACCACAGTCACGACATTGACTGCGGCCAACAGGCTTGGTCAGTCGCCAGCAGGATACAAAGACGGTAGCACATACAGTTACGCTCAATTTAATTTTCCAGATGGCATCGCGCTGGATCCTTCTAACACCCGATTGTTCATCGCAGATTACAACAACAACGCCATTCGAATGGCGGACAATCTCGGAAATAATTCCACAAGCACCACCTCAAGCGTTTATACAAACAAAGATGGAATCGACCATCCCATCGCAGTTGCCGTGGACGCCATCACCAATATCTACGTCCTAAACTATGGCAGCGGAACCAATGGTAGCTTGTTGGTTTTTAACGGCTCAAATTATCTCAATCACAGTCTAAAAACTATAATCTCAACCAACGCTACCCGTCTTACCAACGCCGCTGCCATGAGCATGGACGGACTGAATAACATCTACATCACGGTCAAATCCAACACCGTCATTCGTGTCACATCTGCGGGCGTCAGCACAGTCGTTGGCGTAATTACCAATAGCGGCACATCCCTGCGTGGCATTGCATATTTAAGCACCGGCAAACTGGCCATTGCAGATACGGGCAACAGCGGTATTTGGCTCATGGATCCGAGCAATTCCAGTCTCTCCAACAATGCAGTTCAATTTGCTGGCTTTCATGGCGCCGGCGACACAACTGTTGACACTTTCAATCATCCAGAAAACGTGATCAGAGCAGGTGGCGATGTTTTGGTTGTAGCCGACCGCAACAATAATAAAGTAAAAGTGGTGGACACCAATGGCGTCGTAATGCGCCTCTACGGTGTCAATTCAAAATACTGGGGCAATGTTCCAGGCCTTGTGACTCCAGGCTGGTATGATGGCACTGTAAATTCGACTGAATCTTCGGACAAGGTTCAAGCCCGTCAACCCTACGGCTTGGTCATTGCTGCTGACGGCACTCTTTATGATTCGGAGGTCAATTACCACATCATTCGCAAAGCCACTGGCACAGGCTTGACCGGCCCTGGCCCACTGCCTGTTTTTTATGGCCCGGCGGGCATCGCTGCGGATAATTCGGGCAACAATCTGGCCATTGCCGATCCGGCAAACAACACCATCCGCTTGCTGAACCTGCTCAACAACCAGACCACCACATTCCTGACTGCCGCCAGCAACCACATTAGTTCACCCGTTTCCGTATTGTATGACACGAACAATTATCTTTACGTCCTGAACCAAGGCGCTGGCAACATTCTTTCCTTTGATGCCTACAAGCATTTGCTGGCAACCAACATGGTCGGATTGAACCAGCCCACGGCGTTCACCATGGATGCAAACGGCAACGTCTTCATCGCCGAACAATCCGGCAACATCCGCGAGCTGTTTGCTTCCGGTGCCACCAACACTTTGGTCACCATCACCAACAGCGGGGTTTCCTTGCAAGGTATCGCCTTGTTTGATGACGGGATGATTGCGGTCAGCGATGCCGGCAACCATGTCTTGTGGCTTGTCAATCCGCTCACAAAAGTCATCACCAGACTGACCGGGCAGCTTGGTGTTGCAGGAAGTTCCTTTGGCACCGCCAACTATACCCTGTTATCCCAGCCACACCAACTCGCCCGTGCTGGCGGCAACCAGCTTGTCATCGCCGACACCGGCAACAACCAGTTGGTCACCGTCGCCCGCAACGGTTCCATCACGAACGCTTTGAACTCGACCAACGCCAGTGTTTGGTTTGGTAAGACGGGTGACCCGGTCGGCAACAGCAGTTCCTCATTTGTCCAGATGGTTTCCCCCATCGGCGTGGCCGTCAGCAGTTCTGGAAAAGTTTTTGCTTCGGAAACTTATTTCAACGACATCCGCGGCCTGAATGCAACTTTGCCAGCGCCGACAACAACACCCATTGTCACCCTGCCCTATTTCAACAATCCGGCAGGCATCGCCTTCGACAATTCAGGAAACAATCTCGCGATTGCGGACCAGACAAACAACGCCATTCGATTGTTAAACTTTGGGAACAACCAAACTACTACCTTTCTCTCTGCAAGCGATGGTATCAGCTCGCCGGCTTCCGTATTGTATGACACCAACGACAATCTTTACGTCCTGAACCAGAACGTCGGCAACATTCTTTCCTTTGACTTCAACGGCAACCTGCTGGCGACCAACATGACCGGCTTAAGCCAGCCCACGGCGTTTACCATAGACGCGAACGGAAACATATTTATCACCGAACAATCCGGCAGCATCCGCGAACTATTTACTTCCGGCGTCACAAATACTTTGGTCACCATCACCAACAGTGGGGTTTCACTGCAAGGCATTGCTATTTTCGACGATGGCAACATTGCTGTTAGTGATGCTGGCAACCATGTGTTGTGGATCATCAATCCGCTTACAAAAGTCGTCAGCAAGCTGACCGGCCAGCTTGGCGTCAGCGGCACCACGTTTGGTGCCTCCAACGTGGCAAAATTATTCCAACCACACCAACTCGTTCGCGCTGGCGGCAATCAGCTTGTTATCGCTGACACTGGCAATAATCGTCTAGTCACTGTCGCCCGCAACGGCAGCATCACCAACTCTTTGAACTCGACCAATGCCAGCGTCTGGTTTGGCCAGATAGGTGACCCGATAGGCAACAGCAGCCCCTCGTTTGTCCAAATGCTTTCGCCAATCGGCGTGGCGGTTAACAATTCTGGAAAAGTTTTTGCTTCGGAAACTTATTTCAACGACATCCGCGGTCTGACCGCAGCCCTGACACCACCGCCACCTGCACCCATCGTCACCCTCCCCTACTTCAACAACCCGGAGGGCATCGCATTTAATTCTGCTGGAAACAAACTTCTAATTGCTGACGCTGCCAACAATGCCATTCAGGAACTTGACCTAACTTACAATTCAACCACCACACTCCTTTCTTCGCTCGATGGTATCACCAAACCTGCTTCTGTTTTGTTGGATACCAACGAAAATATCTATGTTCTGAACCAAAACGCAGGCTCTAACGGCAACATTTTGTCCTTCGATGCTTACGGTAATTTATTGGCAACCAATGCAATCAACTTGAATCAGCCAACGGCCTTCACGATGGATGCGATTGGAAACATGTTTGTTGCCGAACAATCCGGCAACATCCGCATTGTATTTCCATCCGGAGTTGTCAGCACGTTAGCCACCATCACCAACGCCGGGATATCTCTCCAAGGCATCGCTCTATTTGATGATGGCAATGTCGCCGTCAGCGACGCCGCCCACCATGTAATTTGGACGGTCAATCCAATCACTAAAACGATTTCCCAGTTGACCGGCCAATATAACATCCATGGAACCACGCTGGGCGCATCGAATTTTGCCAAGCTTTACCAACCACATCAGCTTGCTCGCGTCGGCGGAAATAGTTTGCTTATTGCGGACTACGGCAACAACCGACTTGTGACCGTTAGCCGCACTGGTTCCATCACCAATGTGCTGAACGCCGCCAACGCCACTATTTGGTTCGGACAGAATGGCGACCCAGTGGCCAACAATAACTCCAAATTTGTGCCAATGGTTCAGCCGTCCGGCGTGACCGTGAGCAGTAGCGGTGAAGTGTTTGCCTCGGAAACTTATTACAACGACATCCGTGGCTTAAGCGCAACTCTATCAGTCCCATCGGCAACACCTATTGTCACCCTGCCATATTTCAACAATCCGGCAGGCATCGCTGTAGATTCATCTGGTGCCAACCTATATATTGCCGACCTCACTAACAATGCAGTTGAAAAGTTAAACTTTGGAAACAACCTAACCGCCACCTACCTGACCGCCACCAATGGCATCAGCCGGCCAGTGTCTGTCTTGTTAGATCCTAAAAACGACTTGTATGTCCTCAACCAAAATGATGGCACCAACGGTTATATCTGTTCCTTTGACCCTTATGGCTGCAACTGCCTGCTGGGAACCAATGTCATGGGCTTGGTGCAGCCTACGGCCTTCACAATGGATGCAAACGGAAATATTTTTGTCGCCGAACAATCCGGCAACATCCTCATCGTTTACCCCTCCGGCGCTACAAACATTCTGGTCACAGTCACCAACGCCAATGTTTCTTTGCAGGGTATAGCCCTGTTTGACGACGGCACTATCGCTGTCAGCGACGCCGGCAACCACGTTATCTGGACATACAACGCCATCGCTAAATCTGTCAGCCTGCTGACCGGTCAACTTGGTGTCAGCGGAACAACCATCGGGTTATCTAACTGTGCACAGTTGTTCCAGCCACATCAACTGGCTCGTGCTGGTGGCAACCAGATTGTCATTGCTGACAGCGGTAACAATCGCCTCGTAACTGTGGATCGCTCCGGCTCCATTACCAATGTGCTGAATTCGACCAACGCCAGCGTTTGGTTTGGCCAGGCCGGCGACCCCGCCACCAGCGACAGCGCCAAGTTCGTTCAGATGGTTTCACCAATCGGTGTAGCCGTTAGCGGTGCCGGGAAAGTTTTCGCTTCGGAAACTTACTATCAAGACATCCGCAGCCTGAACGGAATCTTACCCCCACCGTCAGCTGCACCTATTGTCACCCTGCCCCACTTCAACAATCCAGAGGGCATCGCCTTTGACAGCATCGGTGATTATCTGTTCGTTGCTGACTTTGCTAACAACGCCGTGCAAATACTGGATCCGGTCGGAAACGGCACCGCTACTTTTCTGGCCACAGCAGATGGAATTTTGAATCCGACTTCAGTGTTGGTGGATACAAATGAAAACGTCTATGTTCTGAATCAGGGAACGCCCGGCAATGGCTTCATTCTGGAATTCGACAAATATGGTTTCTCTTATCCGAGCAATCCGTTGATTGCCGGATTGAATCAGCCCACGGCATTTCTTCTGGATGGTTACGGCAATCTCTTTGTCGCCGAACAATCCGGTAATGTTCGCGTAGTGTATCCTTCCGGTGCCTCCAGTCTTGTGGCGACCGTCACCAATGCCGGCGTATCCCTGCAAGGCATCGCCTTGTTTGACGATGGCAACATCGCCGTCAGCGACGCCGGCAACCATGTCATCTGGACGATCAATCCCATCACCAAGGCGGTCACCAAGCTGGCAGGCGTTCTTGGCGTCAGCGGAAAAGGCGTTGGCAACATCTCCAATGTTCCCAAGTTCAACCAGCCGCACCAGCTTGCCCGCGCCGCCGGAAATCAAATCGTTGCCGCCGACTACGGCAACAGCCGCCTCGTGCTGGTGCAACGCGATGGCACTGTCGTCACAAACGACAATACGGTTCCCTATCATCTCAACTCGGCCAACGCCACCGTTTGGTTTGGACAAAACGGCGACCCGGTCAATAGCGCCAACTCTAAATTTGTGTCAATGCTTTATCCGTCCGGCGTCGCCCTTGGCAGCGGCGGTGAAATCTTCGCCTCGGAAACTTATTATCAGGACATCCGTGGATTGCTTGGCACTGGGGTGAACGCACCTGCCTCCAATCCCGGCGTGCCCCTGCCCTACTATTCCAGCCCGGCGGGCATTGCGTTGAATTCCACCAGCACCAAGCTCTTCATTGCCGACCCGACCAACAACACGGTCAGTGTTTTGGACTTGGGTAACAACCAGACGGCGACATTCCTCTACGCCAGCAACGGCATTTATCAGCCAGTGGACGTGGCCTTGGACAGCAGCGACAATTTGTATGTCTTGAATCAGGGAACCGGCGGCAATGGCTCAATCATCAAGTTTGACAAATACGGCAACCGCCTTGGCACAAACGCCGCCGGACTGTCTTTGCCGACGGCCATGAAACTGACTTTCACCGGCGATTTCTATGTGTCGGAACTGGCCGGTGCGGTTGAAAAATTTAATTCCAGCAGTTCAAATGTTTTGGCAACCGTCACGAACGCCGGCGTCCAACTGCAAGGCATCACGTTGCTCGACAATGGTTCCGTGGTGGTCAGCGATGTCGCCAACCATGTCCTTTGGAAAATCGCCCCGGCGTCGACCAACGCAGTCCTGTTCACCGGCGTCATCGGCACTTCCGGCGCAAACTTTGGCGCGGCCGGACTCGCCAAGCTGAACAAACCGCTGCGCCTCGCCCAAGCCAGTGGCGGGCTGTTGCTCATCGTTGACTCCGGCAACAACCGTGTCGTGGTTTGCGAC
>Ga0007854_10001052_pt1 | contig 17922 bp, 11 predicted proteins | sample CryBogCBH12Aug08_FD_60382 | JGI IMG/M metagenome (GOLD analysis project Ga0007854, IMG submission 60382) | Freshwater microbial communities from Crystal Bog, Wisconsin, USA - CBH12Aug08 | ecosystem: Environmental > Aquatic > Freshwater > Lake | place: Crystal Bog, Wisconsin, USA | collected...
TAGAAAACCTTTCAACTTTCCTAAAAAAAAAAAAAAGAAGAAAAGGTAGTATTAATGTTATTAATACTACCTTTTCTTCTTTTTTTTTTTTTTAGGAAAGTTGAAAGGTTTTCTAGTTAATGTTAAAGCTCCTAGCTTACACCCAGCATTATATTTGTCAAGTACAATACGCGTAAACAACGTTCCTTTATAAATAAATAAAACGGTTTTATAAAAAAAACTAGTTAGTGTTGTATTTCTATAAAAGATACGCAAGGATTTTATTTTTTTAAATCTTTTTTTGTATAATATCTTGTAGATATTTTTATTTAGTGTTAAAAATTTTCAACTAGACACAGTTTTTCTTGGGGTTAATAGATTTGCACTATTGACGATTGCTCACGGGATTTACAATCTCGCTCCTTAACTACTCGGACAAACCCCAGTATGATTTAAATTAATTAAAAAACTAAGAAAACTAAAATAAATATAAAACAGAAAAAAACTAAAAACTTATAAAAAAAAAACTCATAAGAATAAAGATTATAATATACACCTATTTGTTTAAATTTTAAAGAACTTAAACTACTAATTGCTACTGTTATAAAATTACTAAGCTTAACTTTAAATATTCTTATATTTACAAAGGTAAATATATTTAATTTAGCTTGAATATATGGTGTATCTGTAATAGAGCTTCAGTATGAGTATAAAGATTTAAAAACCCAATACAAATTATATTAATCCCGAAAAGGATGATAAAAATTTCTTTTTTTTAAACCCACGAAAAATAGGACCAAAGATTTCCTTTCCCTCCGGTGTCAGTCTTTTTTTTAAAATAATGTTAGCATTGTAATAAAACCTAATATAGCTACCGTCGTGGACTTCTATGTTTTTTTTTGTCCTTATAATGAGAGATTTTCTTTTCATTTTCTTAGAAAGATTATTTTCTGGTTTTGTTTTTCTTATACTAACCTTAACATAATCACCAAAAAGGGAAAATTTTCTAATAAATCCCCTATAAAGATGGAATGTGTTGGTTGTTAAAACACCACATTTATCAGCTGGTACTAATAATGTATTTTTTTGAATCATATTATTTTTTTTTAAAAAATTTCAAAGCTGCTTTTGTAAAACCTTGTTTTATTAAACTTTGTCGCCTTAAAAAATAAAAACTTGAAAAATCAAATAAAAAATTAAAATTAATTAAAAAATTAAAATAACTTTGAGTTCTTATATTTTTACACATCTGATAAAGATTTACACACACAACACTACCAACTAACAATATAAACCCAATAATCAAAAATTCAACAAAATTTAAAACATAATAAGATATAGCAAACACAAGCAAATCATTATTTGAGTTATTTATAAAGGCTTCATAATAATTTTCCACAACAGTATATAGTGGTAAAAGCGGTGTAGTTGTACTGGCAGAATCCAATAGGTTAAATACACAAACAAAAACATAAACAACTAACGGCAAAAGTAAATAAAAACGAACAAATATGTAATTAAAAACACCCTTAACGTTGAAGTAAAATAAAAACAATAAAAAAACGAATATAACACTACACTCAACCAACCACAAAAAGGCGGTAAATAACTCCAATTGGAATACAGCTAAATAAACACCCAACAAAAAAAAATTTAAAAAAACGTAACCCGTTGTATAATATATGTTGCCGTATATATACATAAAAACACAAGTGCATATTACAAAATACTGTATAAAAAATATGTCATTAAACACACCAACCCAAAACCACCAAAAAGATGTACCTTGTGGTTGAAAACACAAAGATGAAATAACAAAAATATGTTGGTAATGGTGTCAATAAGATAGATCACAGCACCATTTGTATATACAGTACATATACTCATAAGCATCAGCAACAACAGTAAAATGGTGTATATGATTAATGCAGATGCTAGAAAAAAAATCTATAAAAACGTACATAAGTATTTACTTAAAATAAAACAATAAAAAGTAAACATGCTTTTTAAAAAACCAATAGAATAAAAAATAATGAAAATTACTTGATCTACCAAAACTCGATACGATAACAGCTAATCTTTTTTTCTATATTTTATACATATAAAAATTGTATAAAAAAAAAGAACATTAGCTATTGGACTAGTACTAAATTCATATGAAATGTTGGTAAGAAACTTTGTTAGTGGGTCGATAAACTCAAAAAAATTTTGTGGAAAATTTTCTGAAACTTTAAATCTAGGTGTTATCATCTCAGTACCAGAAAAATAGTCATAAATTTGATAAAAAATTTCATCAATAACAGGTCACAGTAAAAAGTCAAAAACAGGTTTAATAAAAAACCCAAGATAAAAAAAAACAAAATTAGCTATTGGTTTTATAAAATAAAATCACAGGTTGGTTAAAATTGCTGATGGGCTAAGTGGTGATATTATAATTATCTCACCAAACCACAACAATCAGTTACCAAAATCCATAGTAAGTTTAAACAAAATAAAACTCACAAAATATAAAAAATAATAGTAAGTAAAAAAAAAAAAAACGTACCCCCAAAAAACAAATCAAAAACCAGGAAAAAACATATTAAGAAGATGGAACAATACGAAACTAATTATTTTCGAAAGAAAAGGACCAAATATTTTAATAAAAATCGGTTGCATCTTTTTGTATATAATAAATTCGACAATCTGATGCATAGTCTTTTTATCAAACACAATACCTTCAAGTTGTGTTAATATCCTCACAGACTCTATTTTTACTGTCTCCAGTGGGGTGTCTAAAATATACCCCAGCACGTATCAAGTTTCTGGGAAAAAAAACGCACCAATACTTTTAAAAATATACAAAAATATAGACAAAAATGGTTGTATTAAAAAATAAACCAACCATAAAAAACCAAACACAACGTATATAAACGTTTTAATTATATAAAAAACAAACCAAAGAAAAACAACTATAAGGCACACAAAAATAGCTACAATGTACACAAGTATTTTAAAGAAAAAAATAATGATAGCAATGATGGAATAAAATATAAACATCAAGGTTGAAATTAAAACAGGTTGTACTGTATACAAAATAGGCACTAAAAAATAAGCACATACGTATAAGAAAAAATAAAGAGTAGCGAAAAAACATTCTATTAGAATTGTAAAAAGACTCAGATATACAGCATATAAAAATCCCATAGCATAGTCTATGTAAAAGAACACAAGGACAAAGCAAAAAAAAAAAACAAACAAAGCATCCCAAAATCATTCGGAAATGTTTTGCGGAACAATAGATAAATAATCAAGTATTAGAAAAAGTATAAGTATTTTAATTAAAAATGTTATGGGCTTTTGATTATATAGTATACTATTAAATAATTATTTAATATTTTCTAAAAATGTTAAATACAATACATTGACGTATTTAAAAAAAATAACATAGGTATATCCCACCCACCAAAAAAGAAAAAAACAATAGTTGCAGAAAAAAAAAACAAATGAAAATACTCACCAAGATAATATAAACCAAAATGAAATCCACCTAATTCAGTAGAATATCCAGTAATCAATTCAGACTCAGCCTCAGCAAGATCAAAAGGGGCTCTATTTACCTCCAACAAAAACGTTATTGTTATAACACCAACCAATCCAAAATATAAAAAAATAAATCAAATATTTTCTTGAAAAGAAACAAATACTGCGAAATTAAAAGATTCTGTAATTAAAACCAAATTCAATATAAGTAATCCTAAAAAAACCTCTAAATTTAAAACCAATAAAACTGTCCTAATTGATGCTAACAAGGCATATTTATTACGACTAAAAAACCCAGTTAAAACTATACAAAAACTAAAAAGGATTGACAATAATGATGCATATACAGTATTATACTCAATATCAAATACACACAATCCAGGACCCCAGACAGAGTTGATTCAAAATGAGTAACACACGATGAGTGCTGTCGATGGAATCAACACAAATCAAAAACTATTAGATTCGTGTGGTATTAAAACACCTTTAATAAAAAGTTTAACTGCGTCTGCTATATATTGCAAACGACCTTTATAACCTACATAATTTGGTCCAACACGCCTTTGTAAGAGGCTTAAAAATTTACGCTCAATAAGGGTTAGTGAAGCAATTACAAGTGTAATTATTAGTATTAGCACAACATTATATATAAATATAAAAAAAAAGCTAAGAGTTCTCGCTAACAAGATAAATAAAATAAATCAAATTACTTAATAAAACACTCATATTCATTAAAATAATGTGAAGTTAAATATGATCGAATTTTAGCGTTAGGTAAAACACTTATTTGTTTATTTACAAGTTGTAAATATCTAATTTTAAAAATGTAGTATTGTACTCTTTTATGTCATCTAGGTAAACCTAAAGTACTATAGATAACAACACGTCTTTCTATATGAGAATCAACAAGCATAAAAAAGAAAAAAACACACCCAACCATAGTAACCAAATGACCAACCGTAGCCATACTATGTCAACCCATAAAAACAGCAGGGTAGTCGTGAATTCTTCTAGGCATACCAGAAAAACCCAACCAAAACATAGGTATAAATGTTAATCAAATTCCACCATTATAATAAATTAAATGCATGTAGGAAAAAAATCGAGAGTATTTAATACCAAAAATAGCACCAAAATAATAATAAAACCCAACAAAACTACCGACCATGACAACTCCAGATAACATCAAATGAAAATGACCAACTACAAAAAAAGTATCGTGCATCGAAATATTTAAGGCAACGTGTGATAATCACATACCTGTAAAACCACCTACAAGAAACACAAACAAGTAAGCAATAGATCAGATCAACACAGCATCAACCTTCAAAGAACCATTTAGTAACGTAAGTGTTCAATTAACGAATTTAATTGTTGCTGGTAATGAGATCATAATTGTAATTGTACTAAACAAAGATCTACTTCTATGATCCAAACCGACTAAATACATATGATGACCCCACACAATAAACCCCATATAGGACATAACATAAATAGCCCATATCAAATGGTGTTTTGATGCAACTCTTCTTGTATTTAAAAATGGTAATGTCATATTTAAAAAACCAAAAGAAGGTAAAATTAGAATATAAACCTCAGGGTGACCAAAAAATCAAAAAAGGTGTTGAAACAATACAGTATCACCACCATAAACAAATTCAAAAAAGGTGGTTTGTCAATGTCTATCCATTAGTAACATAAACATAGAAGCACCTAAAACCGGTGTAACAATGGCTAACATCCTAAGAGTAAGTAAAATAGAAATTGTAATAAATGGTAAAAGAACTCTTCTATTTCTTAAACCAGGCATAGCTAATGTTCTTCGAGTTATAAGTAAATTTGTAAATGATATAGTTGTACTTACACCAGCCAACACAACAGCAATTATAAGTAGATCCTGGCTACCCATTCTAGTGTATTTTAAATTACATGAAAATGGTGTAATAAATGTTCAACCGGCGGTTGTAGCTGTTCTATCTGAACATTTGGTAACGTATATTTTTTTACGTCTTTGATTCGATAACCTATCTACGGTATATCAAAATGATTCCGGATAATTAACAACATTATTTCAAAAAAATGTTTTAAAAGATCCAGGTGTTACAGCAGAATATCCACCAACAACGGGTGTTTTGGTTTTAAATGGTATAATTGTATCGTTTAGATTTTGTTGCCTAAACTTTTCTGATGTTAAAATAGTATCAGAGTAGTCTAACAAAAGATCCTTTTTATGACTTTTGTCAAGTATAGGGTAATAAGACGATGTTTTATCATAATATTTTCAAAATTGTGGTCTTAAAATTGCAGTTTTTGCTACTAATAAAAAAGCAAATGGTTGTATTCAAAAACCAATACTATTTAATCTTGGGTATGCAACATCTTTAGAACCGACGTGGTATGGTATTAAAAAATTTGCAAACCCACCGAAAAGAATAGGAACAACAACAAAAAAAACCATGATCAACCCGTGTGCTGTAACAACCTGTAAATATCTAGTAGAGTCGCCTTTAAAAAACGGGCTACCTGGAAACGCTAACTCTAAACGAACCATAGTAGCTAGTGCAGCACCGGACAAACCAGTCCACATACTAAGAATAAAATAATTTATAGCAATTCTTTTATGGTTAATTGTATAAACATATTTTTTTAAAATATATTTTCTTCTATCATTTAGTTGTGTTGCTAGAATATAAATTCTATTAAGAAAGAGGTTTGGTTTACTTAAAAGACTTATAAACCCAGACGTGTAAAATAAAAAATCAAAAATAAAATATTTTATGTCTAAAAAAACAAAACTAAATTTAGAAAACATTTTAATAACAATAAATAAAAATATGAATGTTTTAAAAAAAAAATAACTAAACACATATACGCAAACCACATTTATATAAATAAACCAGTATATGTATACGTATGTAAATAAAATTATCAAATTATACTTATAATAAAAAAAATAACTAATTAAAAAAAATAAAAAAAAAACAGAAAAAATAATAACATATATGTGATAGTTTACTAAAAAACTAAACAACAAATTAAAAACACATAAAATCGAAAAAATTACAAAACTATACAATAACATTTCTAATAAAAAGATCCCTTATATTGTGTTTTCTAAATTGTGTATTACCTAAACCAACAGAGGATTCATGTCAATAAAAAAAAGCATATGAGGAAAATGATTTATAGCTCCCCTCAAAAACCTCATAAACAATATCAGTTAATCCAAAACAATATAACTTTATATCGTTAATAAACAAGTAAGTGCAAAACCTTCTGTTGTTTACAAAAAACCAAAAATAAGGTACATCCAACAACTTTCTTGTTACGTATTTAAGTCATGGGTACATATATAACCAAGCCATAATATAGATAATAAAAAAATTTTGAAGACATGCAGCTAATAATGGGTATCTGTATCTAGATAACTCTAATCCCCTTAAAATAAAAAATATTCAAAAAAAAACAGCAAATACAATATGTCAAAATTTAGCGACAAGACCTATAGTTACATAATGATTAACAATTCTTGTTCGTTTAAACTCAGCCTCCAAATTTCATAAATGTTCAGAAAAATCATAAACTCAATTAGTTGTACCATAACAATTCATTAAATGAAATAGTTGATAAAACTCCAATCAAGTTATATATAAAATTAAAACAGTAATTAATAAAACAAGATTATTTGTTTTTGTAAATGTATTTCATTTTAATGAAACCATAAGCATGTAGGTTAATATAACCAACATTGCTGAAAGTATAGCCTTAGTTAAAAATAAACGCCAAGAGAATAGATGTGTCTTAAAAAGTTGAACATTATCATACATATAAACAGGCTCATTATTTGCATTTAAAATAAGATATATAAATGTCGCAAACAAACAAGACTCAATTGCTCAAAAATAGATCAAAGATCTTCTTCAAAACCTTTGAATTGCACTTGTATACAATCTATATTGATATTTTTTGATAAAAAATACAAACCCAGATATAAACAAATAGTACATGTTAGCTAACAAAACATAAGCGAACACAACCTTTGCAAATGGTAAGGATTTTAAAAAAAAAGAAAAATAAACAAAAATAGCGGCGACGACAAGAGGAAGTACCCAAAAACTCATGTGTTTTCACACAGACCGTAAACCATACAAAAACAACTGCACCCCAGGAAAAACTACATTAGTGTTAAAGGTATAAAAGGCGTTGTTGTTGTTTTGTGATATTTTAACATTAAAGTTCTCAGAAACCTTAGTTTTTCTAAAAAAATTAAAAGAAACAATATAAGTAAGAAACCAATCTAACAAATAAAAAAAAGGGTCCTTAAAAAATGCCTTCTCCTCCTCAAAAAGTAAAATACTTGCATCCCCATCCTCAGAAGCACCGTTACTAATATAAAGAACACCCATAACTCAAGTAACAAAGGTAAAAACAGCACCCCCAAGCCTATGATTTTGTTTCAAGGTTTTGTATAGAATATTTTGTAATGTATGGAAAATAGATGACATTAAAAGCACAGAGGAAATGGGATTTGAACCCATAACGACAATTTTGAAGACTGTTGTTTTACCGATTAAACTATTCCCCTAAACAAAATAAAATTAATTAAAAAAGGATAAAACAACTTGTGATGATCAAGTTAATAAACCGTAAAATTTAAAAAAAATAACTCTAGGATCATAGAGCCTATATTTAATAATCTTTGGTATAAAAAAAGAAAACACAAACCCAATAAACAGTCACCAAAGGTAGGTAAAATTAAATGAAAATTTATAAAACCAAAAATACATACCAAAAATACATACGACACTGAGGTACATACATAAGTAAACACCTAACCTATAGTTTTGACGACACCTAGAATACCTACCCTTATTAAAAACCTTATTTTTTCTTAAAAACTGAAATTCGATGTTATTAAGGTTTGTAGTGCTCATGTATCGATCAACACTAGATGAGTTGTATTTTGGTGAAATTAAAAGTTGCTTATCAAAGACAATTGTTTTTTTTTTTTCAAAATTATTAACTAATAGACGAGAGGCGTATTTAAATTTATCAAAAAAAAAATTTACATAAAAATTTGAAGTCACGTGGTTACGATTTGATAAAAACCTAATATTGGTTGTTTTTTCTAAAAAAATAAATAAAAGAAAAACGTGGTTTTTTTTTAAAACCGCATACCCAGAAAAAAATAAAACATAATACTTTAATAAAAACAACTTTTTTTTATTTGTATTTGTTGTTAGTATGTTAATTACTTGTTTTAAATCCATTATGCTTGCACAACAGTACTTAGAAGAAATGTCGGTATGAAACACAGTTATATAAAAAACTTAAAAACGACAATGTTTGTTGTTATTGATAACTCAGTATTAAACAGTTTTAGTAGATGCTCGGCATAAAAACGTAGTCTAAATCCAATAACACCATGTAAGCACCGTCTATTAAAAAATTGAGTTGGTCAAAGCAACTCAACTAAACTACCCAATAAAATTAATTTAAAAAATAAATATAAAAGAAATACAATAAAAATGTCATATAACATACTATAAAAATAAATATCGTACTTTGTGGAAAAAAACAATTCTAACACTAAAAAAAAACCAAAAAACAATAAATAATATATTCCACCAACAGGTTCCCCTACCAGTACCTTGTGTCAACTTCACTCAAATCACTAATTAACCTATCAACAGTATACAAAAATAAATTAAATTTCTAGTGTTTTCCAAATCAAATAATTTTTCGAGCGTGATGGGCGGTGTGTGCAAAATTTGACTTTTAATTCACCGTAACATACTGTTTACGATTACTAACGATTTCGACTTCATATTCTCGAATTTCAGAGAACAATCTGAACTAAGATAATTTTTGGGGATTGGCTTCAAATTACTTTTTAGCAACCCTTTGTTTTTACCTTTGTAACACGTGTGTAGCCCAACATACAAGGACCATAAAGACTTGACTTCAGACATATATATAAAAAATTCTAATAACATTTATATACAGTGTTGCGTTCGTAAATAAAACTTAATTTTACATCCTACGACACGAACTGACGACAGCCATGCAATACCACACAAGTATAATACATATAAATATTAATTTTGTACATACACAGTTATAATGTTGGTAAGGTTTTGCGTGGATTATCGCATTAAACCACATGTTCCACCGTTCGAACAAATTCCCGCCAATTTTGTTGAGTTTCAATCTTGCAATTGTACTACCCAGGTGAAGTAATTTCGTTAGATGTTACAAATAAAAAATGTAACCATACTTATATTTTACAGTATAGACTAGTAGGGTCTCAAATCCTATTCATTACCTATACTTTCATACATGAGTGTCGGTTTGTTGTGGGTAGTTGCATTAGCTTTTAGAAGTAATTTTAAACTATAAGTATTTTATCACTAATTTAAAATTTCTACTACCCCCCAAAAAAAACCCAATCATAAAAAAAAAAATATAACAAAATTCAACTCTTTTAGTGTATATAAATTTTTTTAAAAACCTACGTATCCTATACACCCAATCGATACGAACAACGCTTGTTACTCATGTATTACCGCGGCTGCTGGCACATGTATTGGCCATAACTTCTCTTCAGTTATAATAGCATCATTTTAAACTGCGAATGGACTTTACGGTAATAACCTTCATCATCTCCACTAATTTGCTAGGTCATACGTTAGTACATTGCCCAAAATTCCTCACTGCTGCCTGTGGTGGGGTTGTTTTCATACCCCATGTGGTTGATAGACCTTTAAGATCAACTAAGCATCATCGACTTGTCAATAGTAACAAATATCTAATACTATTTATATTTTCTAGTTAACGCAATAATTAAAATTATAAAAACCAAACTAAATCACAAATACTTCTAAATTTTAAAAAAAAATGGTTTAAAAAAAAACAGCTCAATCCAATTTTTGAAAAATAACTATAAAAATACAAATATTACGCACCTTTACGCCAAATAAAAAATCTACTTATGACTTGCATGTGTTAGGCATTTAGTTAGCGTTCGTTCCAAGCTAAAATCACACTCATAGAAATTAATGTTAACACCCTAAAAAAACAAACAACAATGTTATCAAGAAAATTTTCTATTTAAATACTTATTTGAAATTAAATCACCTCCACCTTTATTAGAAGAAAATAAAAATTTTGGTAATCCAAATGTATGTCATCAAACTAAAAAATGCTCAAATGGTAGTGCACAAATTCTAACAGGCATGTGGTGATGATACCTACCACAAATTTCAGCACATTGACCATAATACAACCCAACATTATCAATATAAAGTGTATGGTGTGTTGCCCTACCAGGAAGACAATCCATTTTTAAACCCAAACCAGGTATAAACCAAGAATGAACTAAATCAAAGGAATTAGTAATAACTGTAATATTTACGTGAGCTGGTAAAACCAAAACTCTTCTCGACCTCAACAACCTATTTCAATTAGAAACACGGATATTTTCTAACCTGGATTTAGCCTTCTTTAACATTCTGTATTGTCTGGTTGGGTTTCCAAAATTTTCCTCAATAATAGCACTACTTTTTAAAAATGGATTACCAGAGTATTTAGTAAATACAACCTGGTCTTGTTGTGGTAAATAACTACCAATGTTTTTAGTTTTTTTGCCAATATTTGTTCTTTGGTTATATCTTTTTTGTTTAAATGTTAAATAAACAGTCGTTTTGATTGGTTTATTTGCCGTTGTGGATTTTCTTGTATTAAATCTAAAAAAAAATAAATCGTTAACTTCATCTTCAATAGAATTTTTAAAAAAAAAATCGGCCTTTGGTTTCTTTAAAACTCGAAGTGGTGTTGTTTTACCAGCATTTCTTTTTAAAATTCTTGTTTCATCGTCCAGCTCTGGGTGTTTTATACTTGTATTAACATCTGCAAAATCACCAAGTGGGGATTGTTTTAAAAAAAAACCAAGTAACTCATTCTTTTTTGTTGTATTACTATTAATAGGGGAAAATACATTTTCGGAAGCCGGGTGTTTATTTGTTTCTGCTGATATATAAACGTCATAACCCAACGGATAGTGTTTAAGTTCACTAGTGAATTTTTTAAAAAAAATTATAGATTTTTGTCTTTGTGTTTTTTGTTGAAACATTCTAATATTTTCTAAAATTTCTTGTTTAATTGTTTTCGTTTTAAAAGGATTACTAAATAATTCCTTAAATTCAGCTCTAATACGTTTTGTTCTACTTGTCTCACCGTTTAACATATCAAGCAGATCAATATTAAACACACTGGTTGTATTTTTTTTTGTATCTTTAGTAACACCCAAGCCATCCAAATCCTTTAAATACTTATATTCAAAACCACCGTTGGTCTTAGACCTACTTAAAACAACGTTAGAGAAGGTGTCGAGTGTATTTCTGGTTGGTGTAGCTGTATTATAAGAATCTACAGATGTTAATACACTAAAATTATTTTTTTTTGTAGCCTTTTTACCTAGTTCAGATCAAAATTCTTTAGATCAATTATTATATGCACGCATTTGCATAATATGTAAATAATCTTCCGCCGTTTGTAAATCACCAAAAACGGCGAATTGCCATTTATTTCTTCCAACATTTCTAGGTGCAGAAAAAATATCAGAAATATTTCTTAAATCCAATTTATAGACTCAATACCATTGTTTTGCCCTAATACGTAATGTGAATAGGCTCGATTCACTTTGCCATTCTATAAGCCTTAAGATAAAATTAGAATTAACTAAAATATTTAAACACCAAGAAACAGGTATAAGACAAGTTAAAAGATCACCTCATTTACCACGAGGTCTAAGTGTTGATGTAATTCTAGGATTAAATTTTAGTGTTCTATATCTAAATACCCTAGCAACTAAAAAATAATAAAGAACCCACAAAAAAGAAAATCAAAATCATCACCAATATTGGTATTGTGTCAAATGAATTAAAACGTCGGCCCTATGATTAGTAAACCCCATATTAAAATTTTGAATGTATGATACCTCTGTTAAAATATTCCCCCACATATATATAAATAAAAAATTAAAATTTTATAAAAAAAAACTAAAAAAAAACGTAAAAATTAAAAATAATACAGTCACATACATAAAATTAAAATATTGCGGTTTTTTGTGTGCAACACGACTTGCACCAAAAAAAAAAAAAAAAAGTACAACCAATACCAACCAATTTAAAAAAAAAGAATTTATTAAAAAACCGTAAGAAAGATTTTTTATAGAGTATATGGTGGTTAGCGTAGTAGTGTTTAAGTAGTCACTAAATAAAAAATTATTAAACAAAAACCCACGTAATAGAAAATATATTAGCACATAGGCAACAACAAATAAACAAAAAATAGATATTGTTGACATAAGAGAACTATTTGTGTAAAAAACAGAGTTATAATTAACTCTATTTAAGCTGGAGTACATGATTTTATCTGCCTTTTTAAAATCAATAAATGTGTATGTTATTAAACGATATGAATAAAAAAGACCAGATACAGCCCCTATTAATGAATTAATCAAAACAAAATAATATAAATATATATTAGAATTAACACTAATTAAAAGTATATGTTTTATAAAAAAACCAAAAGTAAATGGTAATCCAGCTAGATTTAAAATACCAATTGTAATACAAAAATACTCAAACGGTAAATACTTCAATAAACCACCCATACGTCTTGTATCTTGGTACCCCCTAGATATACGTAAAACATTACCAACACACATAAAAACACCAGCCTTAAAAAAACCATGAACGTACAAGTACAGTATTGTAAACTCATTCATTTCTGTTGAACACAAAACCATCAAAAAACCACAATGACTTATTGTAGAATATGCTAATGTTTTTTTAATGTCAGATTGTGCAATTGCACAAACACCACCATATGCTGCTGTTAATGAACCAACAAGTGGTATTAAACACCTACTAAAAAGGGATATGTCAAAAAACGAATTAAACCGTAAAATTAAATATACACCAGCAGAAACTAAAGTAGCGGAGTGGATTAAAGCGGACGCTGGTACAGGAGCCTCCATAGAATCTGGAAGTCAAACATGACCACCAAACTGCGCAGATTTAATAAAAGCAGCACCAAGGATTAATAGTGACAACAACTCAACATAACAAATTTTTGTATTAAAAATATAAATATAGTTATACTCATATTGATATATTTGATTATTTATTGATAAAATATCAAATGTATAGAATATGCTATATGTTGTTATCAAAAAAATAAAAATAAAAAAATCACTAACCTTGTTAAAGGTAAATGCTTTAAATGCTGATTTTAACGTTGTTGTTTTTGTAACCCAAAAATTAATAAGAAAAAAGGATGTTAAACCTATCAACTCCCAACCCAAAAACAACATAATGGTGTTACCAGCAGACAATAGAAACACCATGCTAACAACAAAAGATAACAAAAATAACAAAAACCGATCTGTAAGAGGCTCGTATCTAAAATACGAAAAGGCAAAAAAAAATACAAAAAGAGCAATTGTTGTAGTTAACAAAATAAAACTAAAGGATATAGTATCAAACAAAAAATAAAAGTCAACCGTAGAACCAACGCTTAAAAATAATCATCCACCAAACCTTACAATAAATACTCTTTGTTCAAATAAGATTGGATTTAAAAAAAAAAGTAAAGAAACTCAAAACAAAAATAAAGATACCACATTTAGTCGAAAAATACCATACAAACCCAAATACGAATAAAAAAATCAACTGACAACTAGTGTTAAAAAAAAAAAAATGTAAAAAAAAAAAAAAAATGGTGTATCTAAAAATCAAGTTTGGTGTGGTAGTAAAAACAATACATCTAATAGTGTAGCAAACGAAGTTACAACCAACTTAGTATAAAAAATAACATTACAACAAGTATAGTATAGTGTTGTAAATAAAATAAAATAAGTAAACAAAGAAAGAGATACAAATTTGTGAAAAATTATACCAAAATATCTATATATGTAACCTATAAGTAAAACAACAAACACAGATAAAATTATCCAAAAAAAAAAATATGTAACATAAAGTAACCCACTAGTATGTATAAACAATAAAAAACTATAATAACAAAACGAAAATAGTCCAACCAACATGTTACAAAGAACACAAGAATATTGCAGATGTAAATCAAAATCAAAGTAATTTTGTGTTCAACAGTTACAAAAACTCAACAAAAATCCAATATCAGATAATACCGGTTTAACAAAAAAATATTGAAAAATGGTGTAAAAATACACTAAAACGTAATTTATATTAAAGAATGAAATTAGAATAAAAGTAATACCCTCCAATGTATCAAGTTGTAATGTTGAAAATTTAAAATTTAACCCCAAGGCAATAAATAATGATTTATGTAAAAACCCCAAAATACAAAAAAAAAAACACAAAACAAAAACCCAATATACCTTGTAACAATAAAAAATAAATTTAAATCGATTACGTCATACAGTAAAAAACAAAAAATCAATAAAAAGTTTTCATAATTTAATATAAATTCAATTAAAAATTTGAATATACGAAATAAATCAAGTAAGGCAAACTGTAGAAATCGCAGTCCTATTTTTAAAAAAACTAATAACTTTTAATCAAAATCACGTTATGTTGAGACTATATGCAATTTGTTTTAAAATACTTACACAAAAATAACGTACAAAAAAAAAAACTGCAAAGAGAACACGTAGTGTAAAAATAAATGGTTTTTCTAAAAAACTAAAAATACTAACCAAAAAACTAAAACAAAATAAACAAAATTTACAAAAAAAATCAACCAAAATTTTCAAAACTCAAGTAAAAAAAACAAAAAACAAGTTTAAAAAAAAATTTACCAACCCAAACACCCTCTAATTAAAATAATTATTTTAAAATTTAAAAATTATGTAAATACCCCAAATCAAATAAAACTAAAAATACATCAAGCGTCTTCAATGAGGGTACCAAAAAGTTATCTAAAATCAATAAAATAAATACGAAATCATTACAACAATAATACAAAATCTACCCACACCAGCATATTAAAACCTATTAAGTTGTTTAACACGAATAAATACAAAATATAAAAAATACTCCAAAAGAAGAGGTCTTCTTAGACAAGGAAATGCCAAATAACACAATATAAAACAGTCGGCACCGAATAAACCCCAGTTACCACCCAACCTGTTATAAAACCTACCGTAGGGCAAAAATGATGATCCATACAAACAACAAAAAATAAACAATGTGTATGTAATTTGGTGGTATACGTTAAGTTCAAGTAAAAAATAGGTGCTGGTGTAACTATTAGATCTTTTTGTTTTTGTTCTTAAAAATAAAACACTTCTTTTTAGGTTGTTATTTTGTTCATTTGTTCCATGAATAGTTGGTTGAAAAAACAATAAAAAAAACAACAATAACAAACCAAATACTCCAGTTTTATGATACGGACAAGCAATTAATCATGCCATAAATGGTCTAAAATATCAATGAGGTGCTACACCATAAAATCTGACATCGGTAATAATACCAATATCACCTCACATAAAAATCTCATACGAAAGCGCCTCATTCTCAACATAATATACCCAACAAAAAGTAGAGATGATTAAGAACATATCAATAACACCACCCAATTCGTTTGAAAGTGCCTCATCCCATCAAACCATCTCAACCTCTAAGCCGTCGTATGTTGTTTCATTCTTTCAATCATAGTGCATATCTACACCATGTATTAATGATAAATATGTTAAAAAAAAGGCCGCGAGATAATGTGCATACGCTAACCTTATCATAGTATCAGAGTTTAGTTGTTTATCTGTGAATAACCACCAATAAAACTTACCATAAAATAAAAAAAACGTGTGAAATATATTTGCAGCAATTGTTAATGTAATTTCACTTAAATGTGTACCGCACAAAACCAACCCCAAAAAAACAACAACCTGAAATATTAAAAAACAAAAAACACCACTCTTTCATGTTGCTTCATGCTCATACTCAAATAGATTTAAGTAAAGTTTTCTGAACAAATGCAACCATGAAAAAATAAAAATCAAATCGACACCACGCTCATGCATTCAAAAAAAATCATCGGTATATAAATCCTCTAAATCCTCCTCATTTCTAACAATTGGTACAATCATAGGTTCTGGTATTAAACTGAACGAAAGCATCGTACCACTAACTAAATTAGCAAAAATCGTTAAAAAGGTAAAAAACCCAAATAAAGAATTTATGTCGTGAAATGCTACAGACAATGTAGAGAAATATTTAATTAAATTACCAACATTAATGTTCATATAATTACCAGACAACCACATCGACAAGGCATAACTAAAACTAAATACCACAAAAACAAGTAGCACCCAAGCACCAAAATAACACAACTATTCGGTATACAAAAAACAATAAATAACCCAAACAACAACCAATAGTAATAAAAAACCAATAACAAAAAGTATTCAGAATATAAAAACCAACAAGGCGTCTTTTTTATCCGAATCGTTTAATTTACCACGTCTTTTTATACATATAAATGAGATATATATTGTACGAACCACCATATTAATAATTTTATTTTGAAAATGTCTCAGATAATTACCGAACAATTGTGTAAAATAAATGAGTTGAGCAACAAATAGTTGCCACCAAACACACTCAGTTACTTTTTTAAAAAAATTTATAAGATATAAACACAAATAGTGTACAATACAATAAAATAACAAATAGAACACCACTATTAAACAAACGTCAGCAATGGTATAAAAATAATAAAACCACACAAGGTAAATAGATCAGATAGTAGATAATCACCACCAAACCCAATCACAAACATTTTTAAAAAAATTTATAAATCATAAACACAAGTAATACATAACAAAATAAAATAAAATAAATCGTTGATATTAAATAAACATTAATAAAAGTGTAAAAACAACAACAACCGTCAAAACAAAAATAATGTTTATAAAAAAAACCAAAGTCCTCTCGTTTACATGCTGTGGGGTTATTAAATAGGTTCTTAAAAATTTAAAAAAAAACTTTAACACCTTGGATGTAATCTTTCAAATTAATAAAAGTAACTATATAGTTACTTCCCAAGCAAATGGAACATCCACAAACCAAACTAAAAAAAACCAACACAAAGTGTATTCTGGCCGTTTACCAGTATGTTAATACAAAACAATATTGTGTGTTTGTGGTATAATACCACATAAGCAGAAACTCAATTTTTGGTGTTTGTGGTTATCTTTTTTTTTAAACTTTTACATGTATGTCCTAAAATTAAAACTAACACAGCACCAATACCATTCAACTGGTGGTTGATATGTGGTATGTTATAAACACAACCACAACAATACTTAAATATAACCACAGTCAACATATATAATTGACATGTGTGTTGTAATAAACTAATATTAATATAAATATA
>Ga0007854_10001057_pt1 | contig 17884 bp, 18 predicted proteins | sample CryBogCBH12Aug08_FD_60382 | JGI IMG/M metagenome (GOLD analysis project Ga0007854, IMG submission 60382) | Freshwater microbial communities from Crystal Bog, Wisconsin, USA - CBH12Aug08 | ecosystem: Environmental > Aquatic > Freshwater > Lake | place: Crystal Bog, Wisconsin, USA | collected...
GACACGGTCCACTCGGCGTCAGCGGTGCCGACGCGGATGACGGGGTGGTCGCTCAGGGCGACGACGCGTCGGACCCCGGGGTCGTCGCTCCAGACCACCACCGGTCCCGCGCAGCGGTCCAGGACCGCCGCGAAGGCGCTCTCGAGCGTCGCCACGCTGCCGTAGTGATCGAGGTGGTCGGCCTCCACGTTGAGCAGTCCCAGCGCGTAGGGCGCGAGTTCGGCGAAGGCGCCGTAGCTCTCGTCGACCTCGCAGAGCAGGTCGCCCGGGCCCCAGTGTCCGTTGGCGCCGACCCCGCGCACGGCGGCCCCCACCAGTCGCGCGTCGTCGCGCCCGGCGGCGGCCATGATGCACACGAGCATCGAGGTCGCGGTGGTCTTACCGTGGGTCCCGGTGAGTCCGACCAGGCGCGAGCGCGAGGCGAGTTCGGCCAACACCGCCGGACGCGCCATCATCTCTCGTCCCGCGGCGCGGGCGGCCGCCAACTCGGGATGGTCGACGCGCACCGCGGGCGACCACAGCACGACGTCGGCGTCGTCGACGTGGGAGGCGTCGTGCTCAGGCGACACCGCGACGCCGCGTCCGGCGAGCTCGGCGAGCACCGCGGCGTTGCCCTGGTCGCAGCCGCTGACGAGGCAGCCCGACTCCGCGAGGAGGATGGCCAGAGCGCTCATGCCGGCACCGGCGACGCCCACGATGTGCACCCGGGTGCCCGGCGCCAGACTCACGAGACCGCCGCCCTCTCCACCACCTCGGCGATCGCGCGCGCGGCGTCGGGCTTTCCGAGGCGCGCGGAGGCCGCGGAGGCCTCGCTCCACCGGGGTTCGGCGAGCAGGGTGCTCACGCGGTCGTCGAGGACCTCGGCGTCGCAGTCGCCGTCGTCGACCACCACGGCGGCGCCCGCGGCGGCCAGGCTGCGCGCGTTGTGGCCCTGGTGATCGCCGGGTGCGCCGGGCAGGGGCACCAGCACCGCCGGCAGGCCGAGCACCGTCAACTCCGCCACGGTCATCGCCCCGGCGCGGCACACCGCCACGTCCGCCACCGCCCACCACGTCGTCATGTCGGCGAAGTCGATGACGCGGTAGTCGAGCGCCCCCGCCTCGAGCCTCGCGTCGCACACCATCTGGAAGTCGCGTCGCCCGGTGACGTGCACGAGGCACAGGTCGTCGCGGTCGCGCCAGCGCCGCGCGAGTTCCACGACCGCCCGGTTGACGCGGGCGGCGCCGAGGGAGCCGGTCATCACCACGACCACGCGTCGCGCCGGGTCGATGGCCTCGGCCAGCTGGGCCTTGGCGCGCTGGCGTCCCTCTGGCGAGCGGTCGAGTCGACGCAGATCGTCGCGCACCGGCGCGCCGGTGACCTCGACGCCCGGGGCGGGGCTGCCGAGCGCCACGCAGCGCACGGTGGCGAATCGCGCGAGGAGCCGGTGCGTCGCGCTCGGGACCGCGTCGAGGTCCACCAGGACCAGCGGGCGGCGCCAGAGCACGGCCGCGCTGGCGACGGCCGCCGCGGCGTAACCGCCCACCGAGACCACCGCGCGGGGTCGCCAGCGTCCCACGTCGTAGAGGGCGCGCGACATGGCCGCCGCCAGGGCCGCCAGGGCGGCGAGGTTGTCGACCACGGCGCGCGGGCGCATCGAGCGCTTGATGCCGCGACCGGGCAGGAGGGTCAGGGCGATGGGGCCGCCGCCCAGGAGGGTGGCTTCCTGGCCGCGGCGCGAACCGACGTAGCGCAGCTCGGCGGGCGCGAGCCCGCCGTCGAGCAGCGCCTCGGCGATGGCGCGCATGGGAAAGATGTGTCCGCCGGTCCCGCCCCCCGTGAGGACGACGGGACGCGTCACGATCGCGGAGCGCGCAGCGCGCCGCGGTGCGAGACGGCGGCGCGAGGCCCGCGCGCCGGGGCCGTCACCGAGAAGAAGCCGGGCGTCGTGGCGGCGATGACCAGGTGCGCCGAACGGCTGCGGTCGTGGGCGATGTTGTAGAGCAGGCCGACGGCGGCGAGCTCGGTGATGAGGGCGGTGCCCCCGTAGGAGAAGAAGGGTAGCGGGATGCCGGTCACCGCCCAGAATCCTACGACCGAGGCGATGTTGATCAGCGCCTCCAGGGTGATCCAGGTGGCGATGCCCACCACGACGAGGCGGTAGACCTCGTTGGTGCACTGCTTGGCGATGCGCGTCGCCACCATCAAGAAGGCGACGAACAGCGCGATCACGGCGAAGGTGCCGATGACGCCCAACTCCTCGCCGATGACCGTGAAGATGAAGTCGGTGTGCGGGTTGGGCAGCAGCCCCCACTTCTCGCGGCTGTGGTCGAGCCCGAGGCCGGTCCATCCGCCCGCGCCCAGGCCGATGCGCGACTGCAGCAGCTGGTAGCCCGAGGTGGCGAGATTGGCGTTGGGGTGCAGGAAGGACATCAGTCGGCGCACCGAATAGGGTTCGGCCCAGGCGTAGACGCCCGCCACCGGCACCGCCAGCAACACGATGGCGCGCAGCAGTCGCGTCGGCAGCCCGGCCACGAAGAGGATGATCAGGGCGATCGAGGCCACCACGGTGTCGGTGCCAAGGTCGTGCTCGAGCAGGATCAGCCCGGCGCCCACGATCAGCGGCGACATCCACAAGGTCAGGTGTTGCCAGTTCCCGAGCTCGCGGTGGTGGTTGGCGAGCACCCAGGCGACATAGATCACCACGAAGAGCTTGAAGAACTCTGACGGCTGGATCGGCACGAGCGGCGTGGGCAGCCAGCGCTTGCCGCCGTTGACGGTCACTCCGACCAGCTCCACCGCCACCAGGAGGGCGAGGCCCGTGCCGATCAGGGCCGGCGCCAGGGCGACCACGGTGGCCAGGCGCACCCGCGCGGCCACGTTGAAGGCCAAGAAGCCCAGGAAGACGAAGACCAGGTCCCGGATGGTCAGGGCGAAGGAGGTGCCCCCGTTGAGGGCCGACTGGGCGTCGGAGGCGGAGGCCACCATCACGGTGCCAAATCCCACCATGACCGCGATGAGCACCAGCAAGGCGGTGCCGGCACGGTCCCCGCGCGGGAAGGGACGAAAGAGGCGCACGCGTTCGGTTGCCACCGCTACACCACCTTGGCGGTCCGCAGGAAGTCGCCGTAGAAGATGCCCAGGCCCAGCATGGCCAAGAGCCCGGCGAGGATCCAGAAGCGGATGATCACGGTGATCTCGGGCCAGCCGCGCAGTTCGAAGTGGTGATGGAACGGCGCCATGCGAAAGATGCGCCGGTGAAAGACCCGATAGCTCACCACCTGCAGGATCACCGAGAGGGTCTCGGCGACGAAGAGCCCGCCGATGATGGGCAGCAGGAGGTCGAGGTTCATCAAGAGGCACAGCGCCCCCAGCCCGGTGCCGATGGCGAGCGAGCCGGTGTCGCCCATGTAGATCCGCGCGGGCGCGGCGTTCCACCACAAGAAGCCGAGGCAGGCCCCCACGAGCGCCACCGCCACGAGACCCAGGTCGAGGGCGGCGTGCAGGTGGTAGATGGCGTAGTGGCGGAACTGCCAGTAGCCGATGATGGAGAGGACGCCGAAGGAGAAGGCGCCCGAACCCGCGGCCAGGCCGTCGAGGCCGTCGGTGAGGTTGACCGCGTTCGACGAGGCGATGACCACGAAGATCGCCAGGACCATCCAGCCGATCATCGAGAGGTTCCACCCGGGCAGGGTCACTCGCGTGAAGGACAGGTGCGTCGAGGTGTGCACCCAGGCGATGGCCGCCACGGCGAAGACCACCGCGATGACGAGCTGGCCGGCGAACTTGCCGCGCTTGTTGAGCCCGAGGTTGCGCGCGTTGCGGATCCCGAGGTAGTCGTCGACGAAGCCCAGCACGCCCGAGGCGATGATCACGCTCACCGCGAGGAGGCCCCCGCGGGTGAAGACGATGGACGTCCCCACGTGACCCATCAGGTAGCCGAGCACCGACGCCACCACGATGACCACGCCGCCCACGGTGGGGGTGCCCGCCTTCGCCTGGTGACTGGCCGGTCCGTCCTCGCGGATCTGCTGGCCCAGGGACCGCTCGCGCACGAAGCGGATCCACAGCGGCGTGACGAAGAGGGCGAAGAGGAACCCGACGCCGCCCGATTCCATCAAACTCAGCATGCTCGATCCCTCAACAACTCTCGGACGACCTCGCGGTCGTCGAACGGCACCACGCGGTCGGCGAAGACCTGGGTGTTCTCGTGGCCCTTGCCGGCCACCACCACCACGTCACCGGGACGCGCTGCGTCCAACGCCCGGGCGATAGCCGCGCGACGGTCGACTTCTCGCTCGACGTCGGCGGAGGCCACGACCCCGGCGATGATGGCATCAATAATGGCATCCGGGGGCTCGCTGCGCGGGTTATCCGAGGTCACGATGCTCAAGTCGGAGAGCTCGCTGGCCACTCGACCCATCTCGGGGCGCTTGGCGCGGTCGCGCTCTCCCCCGCAGCCGAAGACGGTGATGACCCGGCGCGCGCCCAGGGGGCGCAGCGACCCCAGCAGTCGCTCGAGGCCCTGGGGCGTGTGGGCGTAGTCCACGACCACCGTGATGTCCCCGTGGTAGACCACCTCGAAACGGCCCGGCACGACGCTGACCTCGGACATGGCCGCGGCGAGCGCGCCCACGTCGGCGCCGAGTTCGGCGACGATGCTCATGGCCACGAGGGCGTTGTCGATGTTGTAATCGCCCACCAGCGGCGTGTTCACCAGGTGGCCCCGCCAGAAGAAGATGGTCCCACCCAAGGTGGCGGTGACGTCGCTCGCGTCGGCGCGCGAGACCGCCGTCACCGTCAAGGCGGTGGACCGCGCCAGGCGCTCTCCGTAGGGGTCGTCGACCCAGATGACCGCGCGCGAGGAGTAGGCCGGGTCGAAGAGTCGCGACTTGGCGGCGAAGTAGGCCTCCATCGTCCCGTGGTAGTCGAGGTGGTCGTGGCTGAGGTTGGTGAAGGCCACCACCGAGAAGTGGCTGCCCACCACGCGATGCTGCTCGAGGGCGTGGCTCGAGACCTCGAGGGCCACCACGGAACGCTCGGCGTCGTCGTCGAAGCCGCGCCGCACGGCGGCCAGACTGCGGTAGAGCTCGGGGGCCGCGGGGGTCGTCCGCTCGTTGGTCAAGGTGCCGATCGTCGCGCCGTTCCAGCCCAGCGAACGAGAGAGCGAGGCCACCAGCGAGGTGACGGTGGTCTTGCCGTTGGTGCCGGTCACTCCCACGAGGTCCAGTCCGCGCTCCGGGTGTCCGCTCAGGGCCGCGGCGCGTGGGCCAGTGCGGGGTAAAGGCGCGACTCGGGCAGCACCACGACCGGCACGGGCGACGCCAGTTCTCGCGAGGACACCACCGCCACGGCACCGTGGTCGACCGCGTGGGCCACGAACTTGGCGCCGTCGGTCTGGCTGCCGGCGAGGGCGAAGAACAGAGTCGGATACTCGCAGCGGCGCGAGTCGATCTCCACCCGGTCGACCTCGATGCTCGCGGTGAAGATGTCGAAGGTCTCGTCGTCGAAGAGGTCGCCGAGCTGCATCAGGTCACGTCCGACGAGATCGAGGCGCCCGGACCGGTGAGGGGCTTGACGATGGTGCCGCTCGAGGGGATGCCGTAGTGGCGCAGCGCGTAGGACATGACCTGCTGGAACACCGGGGCGGCGACCGCGCCGCCGAAGATGGTGGTCTGGGGCCGCTCGACGACGACGATCATGGACAGCACCGGGTTGTTCGCCGGCGCGTAACCCACGAAACTGGCGTTGTAGGAGCCGGTGAGGAGCCGGTCCTTGCCCGGGTAGGGCATGGTGGCGGTACCGGTCTTGCCGGCGACCTGGTAGCCGGGGATGATGGCGTTGGTGCCGGTGCCGGCGAGCACCACCTGTTCGAGCATCTTGTTCATGGTGGCCGCGACCGTCGGGGTCAGGGCCTCGCGCGAGGCGCTCGCCAGGGTGGGCTGGGTGTGGCCGTCGGGTTCGACCAGCCCCCGCACCAGCTTGGGTTCCACGAAGACTCCCCCGTTGGCGATGGTGTTGTAGGCGTCGAGCACCTGGATCGGGGGCACCGCGTCCACCTGGCCGATGGGCAGGGCGACCTGGTCGCTCGCGTACCAGTTCGCGGCGTTGACCAGCAGGCCGGCCGTCTCGCCGGGGAAGTTCACCGCGGTGATCTGCCCGAAGCCGAGACGCTGCACCTGGGCGAGGATGCCGTTCTCGCCGACGTGGGTCCCGATCTCGTAGGTGCCGATGTTCGACGACAGCGCGAGGACCTGGGTGGCCGTCAGGTGCTCGGTGGCGTGGTTCTCCGCGTCGTGGAAGGCGCGTCCGCCCACCACGACGGCGTTGGGGACGGTGAAGACGCTGGTGGGGGTGATGGCGCCGGCTTCGAGGGCGGCCGAGAAGGTGACCACCTTGAAGACCGAGCCGGGCTCGTAGGCCTGGGTGAAGGCGAGGTTGTTGATGGTCTGCTGGATGCCGGGCACCCCCACCGAGCTGCCCCAGGCCGGGATGGGACCGAGCACGCCGGCCGTGGTGGCGGTGTTGACCAGGGAGGCGTCGGCCAGGATCTCACCGGTCTTGACGTCCATCACCACCGCCACTCCGGTGAGACCGCCGGTGGCCCGCAGCTGGGTGGCCAGGGCGCGCTCGGTGACGAATTGCAGCGGGGCATCGATGGTGAGTTCCAGCCCCACGCCGGGCTGGGCGGCCTTGATCACCTTCGAGTAGGTACTCGGCAGCGCCACCCCCGAGGAGGACACGAACTCTCGGGTGATGCCGGTGCGCCCGGCCAGGTTCGACTGGTACTGGTACTCGAGTCCCGTGGAGCCGATGCCCGCAGCGTTGGTGCGTCCAAGGAGCGACTGGGCGAGGGTCCCGTCGGGGTAGGAGCGCATCGAGGAGTTCTGGACCACCACGCCGGGGAATGCGCCGTTCGCGACCGCCTTGCCGTCACTCAGGTCGAGGTTGGGATTGACGATCACGTAACCGCTGCCCGGTCCCTTCTTCGACAACAGGGCCGTGAGCTTGGCGACGGGCACCTTGACGAGCCCCGAGAGCGCCTGCGCCTCCTGGGCGGGCTGGCTGATCTGCATGTCGTCGGCGACGACCAGCGAGGTCGGCTCCGAGATCGCCAGTATCTCACCGTGACGGTCGTAGACCCCCGCGCGCAAGGCGGTGGTCGTGAGGTCGTGGCGGACCTGGGAGACCGAGAGCGAGGCGTAGTAGTTGTGGTCGAGGACCTGCAGGGCGAAGAGCCGCAGGGCCAGTCCGGCGAAGATCAGGATGAAGACACCGCGCACCAACTGCATCCGTCGCGGCGAGAAGGTCGTCGGCGACGAGCGGTGCATGGTCTGACGGCGAGCGTGGGTCGAGGTCGAGTGCGAGCTCACCGCTGCGTCCTTGATGTGACCGGCGCGTAACCTGTGAACTTCGGCAGGGGCAGGATCGCATCAAGCGACGTGGCGGGAACCTGGGTCACCGAAGTGGGGTTCACGAGGTGGAGCGCGGAGGCCTGCGAGACCACCACGCTGGGGGCGGACAGATTGGTCAGCGAACCCACTTGGGCGGCGTAGGCCGACTGGGCCTGCAGGACTTCGCTCTGGAGCTGGTGCAGTTGCACCTGGCGGTTGGTCTCGAACATCGAGCCCATCATGGCCACGACGATGGCCGCTACGAGCACCGCGACCGATTTGCGCGGTACCGAGATCGACGCCAGACGACCCGGGGCGTGGGCGTGGCGAGGCCGCGCGGGCGCGCGGGTCGTCGGCGTGGGGTTGAGACGCGTGGAGGGACGTACGCGCTCTCGAGGGGCGCTCCTTCGCCGAGGGGGCAAGACCTCGCGACGGGGCAGGCTGATGACGCTCACGACGCCACCTTCTCGGCGGTGCGCAAGCGGGCGGAACGGGCGCGGGGATTGGCCGCGATCTCTTCGGGCGAGGCCAGCACGGCGCTCGACTTCGTCAGCGTCACCCGCGCCACCGCGCCGCAGACGCAACCCAGCTCGTAGGGGCAGGTGCACCCGCCCGTGGCGGCCTCGTGCAGGACGGACTTGACGGTGCGGTCCTCGCCCGAGTGGTACGAGATGACCGCCAGCAGGCCCCCCGGGGCCAGGACGTCCAGCGCGGCGGCCAAGCCCAGCTCGAGTTCGTCGACTTCGTTGTTCACCACGATGCGCAGGGCCTGGAAGACGCGCGTGGCGACGTGGCCGCGACGACGCGCGGCCATGGGCACGGCCCGCTCCACCGCCTCGGTGAGTTCACCGGTCGTCTGAGGCTGGCGTTCCAGCACCGAGCGGGCGATGGCGCCGGCGAAGCGGTCCTCGCCGTTGGCGCGCAGTAGCCGCACGAAGTCGTGCAGGTCCGCGCTGGCGAGGTACTGCGCGGCGGTGATCCCCTGGGTGGGGTCCATGCGCATGTCCAGGGGGGCGTCGGAGCGGAAGGAGAAGCCCCGGCTCGATTCGTCGAGTTGGTGCGAGGAAACCCCGAGGTCCATCAACACACCCGCGACGCCGTCGGCACCGACGAAGTCGAGATTGGCCTCGACCACCTCGGCGAGCGTCGCGAAGGTGGCCGCCACGATGCGCAGGCGGCTGGCGAAGGGTGCGAGGCGCTCTCGCGCGGCGGCGCGAGCCTCGGGGTCGCGGTCGATGCCGATCACGCGTCGTGTGGAGGAGGACGCCAACAGCGCGGCGGCGTGCCCCCCGCCGCCCAGCGTGGCGTCGACGACCACTCCCGTCTGGCGGCGGGCGAAGAACTCGACGATCTCTCGTTCGAGAACGGGCTGGTGGTAGGTGTCCTGGGCCATCTGCAGCCTTTCAATCGCCGGACGCGGGGGGCGGGCGGAGAAGAGTGCCCCTTCACGTTCGGCGATTGCCAGGCTGCGCATGGTCCGCGGCCGATACTGCGTTCTGCCTTCTTTCACTCGTCGTTTCCTTGGATGAACGCTTCTTCCGCCTCGCCCACCTGCTCGAGGTAGCGCTGCGGGTTCCAGAGTTCGATGTGGTCGAGGTTGCCCGCGATCAAGACCTCGCCGTCGAGGCGGGCGAATTCACGGATCACCGGCGGCAGGGCGAAGCGGCCCTGACGGTCCACGTCGACTTCGGAGGAGTTGGTCGCCCAAAAGCGCGACTGGCGGCGCTCGGCCGCCGTGCCGTGACGACCGGCTTCGAGGTACTCGGCGCTCTTGCGGGCGAACTCCCCCGGCGTCCACAGGGCCACGCAGCCATCGAGGTTGGGGCTCAGGTGTCCGCCGTTTTCGAACTCCCGGCGGAACTTCGCGGGCAGGATGAGTCGGCCTTTGTCATCCAGTGAGTGCTGGTACTGGCCGACGAACAACAACATTGCGACTCCTCCGCCAAGTCCCCACTTGGCTCCATTTCGCACCACGATACTCCACAAAACACCACTTGCCACCAAAATGTGACGTTTTGGGGGCAAAAGTCCCCCGGAAGGTGGCGAACGGGGTGCGCCGAGCGCGAGGACGGGGACTCATGGGACCCGAGGGGACCGGGGATTCGAAGCGGATCAGTGATCGAGGCGGATCAGGCGAGCAGGAAGAGTTGGCGCACGTCGACCGGCTGGGACCGGGCGACCAGGGCCATGGTCACGTCATCGCCGTCGAGCCCCAGGGATTCCAAGGTGTGATGGCCCAAGGCGGTGCTCAGGCCCTCGGGCACCTCGATCAGGAGGTCGATCACGGGCTGGGAACTCGCCGAGTGCAACACCGTGGACAAGAACACCCCTTCGCGCACGCGCCACTGCGTCACGCCGACCGCCTTGACGCCATCGACGAAGACCTCGCCGGGACCGCGCCCCGCGAAGCAGGCCACGCGCCACTGCGGATTCCCCTCGAGCGAGCCCTGGTGGACGCTCACCTCGCCCGTCACGCGCGCCGCGAGCACTTCTCGCCACCACTCGCCCGCCAACTGCGAGGACTGGTGCACGTCGGGCGACCAGCGCTCGTCGGAGGACGGGATCCACCAGTCGACCCACACGTCGTCGGGCTGCAGGAGGACCACGCCTCCCCCGCCGCGGCGGCGGCGCAACGCGACGCCGGCCCGGCGCCGGGGGTCGAGGACGTCGAGGTCCTGGCTCCCCCCGAGCACGTAGGTTGGCTCCGACGGCCGGACGATCAACATCGTGGGCGAGGCCAACTCGCGCAACACGGCGTAGTCGTAGAGCTCCTCGACGCCGCCCTTCACGAGGCCCGCGGCAGGAAGGGCGCCCACAGGGGGTCGGCATCGGGCACGTGGCGCCAGCGCCACCAGGGTCCGTCGGGCACGCGGGGCTCGAAGTGCATGCGCCAACCGATCTCCTCGAGCAGACGGTCGCCCTTTTGCATGTTGTGTCGCCGACAGGCCGCGACCACGTTGGTCCACTCGTGGCGCCCGCCACGGCTGCGCGGCACCACGTGGTCGATGGTGTCGGCGTGCTCGAGGCAGTACGCGCAGCGATATCCGTCGCGCAGTAGCAGGGAGCGGCGCGTCAGCGGTGGGGTGCGCACCTTGGTCGGCAGGCGGACCATATCGTGGAGGCGCACGATGGAGGGAATGGTCACGCTCGTCGAGCTCGAGCGGCACACCGGGGGCTCGGGCGCCGTCGCAATGGGTTCGGCGCGTCCCGCCAAGAGAAGGACCACGGCGCGTCGCTCGCTCACGAGCTGCAGGGGCTCGAAGGTGGCGTTGAGGAGAAGGACGCGCCCCACGAGTAGAACCTACTTCCCCGTCCGCTGCAGATCCGACCACCGGGCCACCGCCACCACGGCCGCGGGGTCGAGTTGGCCCGTCGAGCCGTTGGCGGTGCTGAGGCGGAACTCCCAGTAGTCGCGCGCCGGCACCGGGAGCCAGGGCCGATGTCGCCACCACTGACGGCGTCGCAGTCGCCAGGCGGCGCGCAGCACGCAGGGAAGGTCGCGGGGGTGGCGCGCCAGGTAGGCCGCGAGGCCGGGCACCCACCAGCGCCTCACGGCTCGTCCCTCCGGGCCACGCACGACGCGCCCAGGATCGGCCCGTCGGGGCCGAGCCCCGAGGGGCGGATCTCCAGTCCACGCGTGAAGTGCATCGTGGCCATCTCGCGCGCGCTCGCGGTGGCGGTGGTGAAGAAGTGGTCGCCGAATCCCAGGGCCACCGATCCCGCCACGAAACAGTGACGGAAGTCGAGCACCGAGGCCAGGGTCCCCACCGCGCGTCCCACCAGTTGCGCGGTGCGCCGGCGCAGGGCCTCATCGGCGTGCTCGGGCGACTGGCCCGTGATCTCGGTGATGGCCCAGCCCGACACCTCGGCCTCCAGGCATCCACGCGAGCCGCAGGAGCACGCGCGCCCCTCGGGCACGACGTTGAGATGGCCGATGTGGCCGGAGTTGCCGGTGTCGCCGTCGATCAGTCGGCCGTCGAGGACCAGCGCTCCGCCGATGCCGGTGGACACGACCAGGGACGCGAAGTTGCGCAGGCCCTGGCCCGCGCCGAAGCGCCCCTCGGCGAGCGCGAGGGCTCGCACGTCGCCGTCGACGTCGACGCGCAAGTGGGTCGCCTCGGCCAGACGTTCGCGCAGCGGGAACTGGCGCCAGACGGGGATGTTGAGGGGCGAGACCCAGTCCCCCCTCCCCTGCATCGGTCCGGCGCAGGCCACGCCGAGCGAACTGACCTCCTCACCCGCTCGCACGACGTCGAGCAGGCGCACGATGGCGCCGAAGAGGTCATCGCCCGCGGCCCTCACCTCGGTCCGATCGCGGCGCAGGATCCGCCCGCTCGGACTCACGACCGCGGCTTCGGCCTTGGTGCCGCCGATGTCGAGGGCCAAACAGTTCAGGGGGCTCGCCGCTGGCGCGGGGTTCATTCGCTACGGCGGCGCTGACGCGACAACCAGTCGCGAAGGGAACGCGCCCGCGGGCCCAGGGCCCCGGCGGAGTCGTCGCCCCCGTGGGACTGGGTGATGTCACGCCAGCCCGCGCGTCCCAGGAGACGAGCGTTTCGTTCGATCACGATCGCCGAGGCGAACATGAGCGCCACGCCCACGAGTCCCACGTAGACGTTCTGCGAGAAGAAGGCGAGCAGGATGACGAGGCCCACCACGAAGCCCGCAATGCCCCAGCGCACCCGTCGGGTCCCGTGGGAGTAGACGTTGGTGTCGCGCACGTTCTTGGCGAAGCGGGGGTCCTGCTTCGAGAGAGACTCTTCGAGTTCCGCGAGAATCTTCTGTTCGTGTTCTGACAGTGGCATCGCGACTCCTTTCGTCTCGACCTCATCGTACCTCGGGACCCCGCCCGCCGAAACGGGAAAACTAGCCCTTCTCTACCAGAGAAGTGTAAGAACTTCGTGACGAATTACAGCACCGGGTCGGCGTTGGAGAGCGGGATCTCGTCGGCCACCGGGTGCAGGCTCGTGCGAAGTTTCACTTCCGGCAGGGTCAGGCTCAGCGCCACCGCCACCAGACCCACCGGCACCGCCAGGAAATAGATGTGGCTGATGCTCGACGCGATCGCGTGGATGATGATCGACAGCGCTTGGAGCGGGAGGTGGCGCAGGGCCGCGGGCGTCCAGTGCGAGGCCGGCGGCAGGGCGCCGCGGTAGCCGCTGGACTTGACGCCGGCGGCGAGCTGGCGGGGCAGTTCGTTGATGAAGACGGCCCCGAAGACGGCCGTCCCGAAGGAGCCGCCGATGGAGCGGAAGAAGTTGGTCCCGGCGGTCGCCGCCCCGACGTCGGCCGGATTCACGGCGTTTTGCACCGCGGTGACGAGTATCTGCATCACCAGGCCGATGCCCACGCCCAAGATCAGCATGAAGACGCCGGTGACGAGGGTCGAGGTCGTCACGCCGATGGTCCCGAGCAGTCCCAGGCCGACGGTCATGATGGCCGTCCCGGCGATGGGGAAGGGCCGGTACTTGCGCCCGTGCGACACCATCTGCCCCGCCACGATCGACGCGCTGAAGAGACCCACCATCATGGGCAGCAGGCGCAGCCCCGAGTTCGTCGGCGAGGCGCCGTGCACGTCTTGGAAGTAAAGGGGCAAGAAGGTCATTGCGCCGAACATCGCGAAACCCACCACGAAGCCGATGGCCGAGGCGGAGGCGAAGACGCGATTCTTGAAGAGGCTCGGCGCCAAGACGGGTTCGACGCTGCGCCGTTCGATGACGACGAAGACCACGGTGAACACCGCGCCCGCCGCGAAGAGCGCCAAGGACTGCCAGGAGGCCCAGGCGAAACTCGACCCGCCGAGGGACGTGAACAAGATGAACGACGACGCCGCGATGGTCAGGGTCGCGATACCGGCGTAGTCGATGACGTGCTGCTTGCGCTCACCGGAACTCGGCAGCGCCGCGGCGGTGACGGCCAGCGCCAGAATGCCGAAGGGGACGTTGACGAAGAAGATCCAGCGCCAGGACCAGTACTCGACGATGAAACCGCCGAGCAGCGGGCCGAGCACCGTCGCCGCACCGAAGACCGCCCCGAAGAGGCCCGAATAGCGACCGCGTTCGCGCGGCGGCACGACGTCGGCGATCACCGCCTGGGCGCCAATCATCAGACCGCCGCCGCCCAGGCCCTGCAGGGCCCGGAACAGGATCAACTGGATCATGTCGCTCGCCAGACCGCAGGCCATCGACCCCACCAGGAAGATTACGATCGCCCAGATGAAGTAGCTCTTGCGCCCGTGCAGGTCGCCCAACTTGCCCCACAGCGGCGTCGACACCGTGGAGGCCAGCAGGTACGCGACCACCACCCAACTGAGGTGGTTCTCCCCGTGCAGGTCGCCCACGATGGTGGGCAGAGCCGTCGAGACGATGGTGCCGTCGAGGGCGGCCAGCAGCATGCCGAGCATCAGGGCACTGAGGACGAAGTAGAGCTCGCGCTTGGGCAGGGCTCCCGCTACACGGGTCGTCATGGGCGGCCTTTCTTCCAGAAGGTGTCGCCGGCCCCCGAGGGGTGGCGTCGGGGGAATCTTACCGGCGGGTGTCGCCACGGCCGCCCCCCTCGGGCCACCTAGTGTGGCGATATGGCATCGGTGGTGGAGCGGGGCGAAGAGGTGCTCGCGGCCCTGCGCGACCACGCCAAGCGCATCACCGCGCCCAAGCGCGCGGTCGTCGAGGTCCTGGTGGACGCCGACGAACACCTCACCGCTGACGAGGTCACCAAGCGCGTCCAGGTGCTGCGCCCCGACGTCAGCCCCTCGACGGTGTACCGCATCCTCGAGGAGCTCGACGACCTCGGATTGGTCCTGCATTCGCACACCGGCCACGGCGCGGCCGTCTACCACCTCGCGGGCTCGTCGCACAGCCACGTGACCTGCGAAGCCTGTCAGACGACCTTCGAGGTGCCCGCCGAGATCTACGACCGCCTGGCGCGCGAGTTGCTCGCCACCGAAGGATTCGAGCTCAACCGCCACCACGTCGCGCTCTCGGGCCTGTGCGCTCGCTGTCGCGGCGCGCAGTCTTAGGCGCCCCTTACACGCCGAGGGTCGCGGCGCCGACGCGCCTCGGTAGTGTGCAGAGGGACCCATGTTGAAGATCGACCACCTCACCAAGCGCTACGGCGATACCGTGGCCGTCAACGACCTCGATTTCGAGGTCCGCCCGGGAGTGGTCACCGGCTTCCTCGGGCCCAATGGATCGGGCAAGTCCACCACCATGCGCATCATCCTCGGTCTCGACCGTCCCACCAGCGGTCGCGCCACCATCAACGGCCAGACCTACGACCAACTGCGCGCCCCCCTGCGCGAGGTCGGAGCGCTCCTCGACGCCAAGGCGCTCGACCCCAAGCGCTCGGCGCGCAACCACCTGCGCGCCCTGGCGCTGGCGAATCGCATTCCGCGCTCGCGGGTCGACGAGGTCCTCGAGTTCGTGGGCATCGCCTCGGTCGCCAACAAGAAGGTCGGCGGCTTCTCGCTCGGCATGAGCCAGCGCCTGGGCATTGCCGGCGCCCTCTTGGGCGATCCGCAGATCCTCCTCTTCGACGAGCCGGTCAACGGCCTCGACCCTGAAGGCATTCGCTGGATCCGCGACTTCTTCCGCTCCCTCGCCAAGGAGGGCCGCACCGTCTTCGTCTCCTCGCACCTGATGAGCGAGATGGCCGTGAGCGCGGACGAGATCATCGTCATCGGTCGGGGCAAGTTCATCCGCTCGGGCACCGTCGACGATCTGACCGCAGACGCCAAGGGCACCGTCTTCGTTCGCGCCGCCGACCCCCACGCGCTCGCCGACGTCCTGCGCGGCGCCGGTGCGGAGGTCGAGGGGACCGATGACGAGGCGCTCAGCGTCGCGGGGATGAGCGCCCCGGAGATCGGCAACGCGGCCTTCGCCGCGGGCATCGCCGTCCACGAGCTCACCCCCCAGCGCGCCTCCCTCGAAGACGTCTTCATGGACTTGACCGCGGACGCGCTGGAGTACGGCCACCACGACGCGGAGGCCTCGTGAACTCGACCCCGAACCTCGTCGACACCACCCGCTCGGAGTGGCTCAAGTTCCGCTCGGTGCGCGCCTCGCTCATCGGGGTCCTGACCTTCTTCGTCTTGACGGTGGGCCTGGCGGTCCTGGTCAGTTTCGTCATCAAGACCAACTGGAACCACCGCGACCCCGCCCGCCAGCTGGTCTTCGACCCGGTCACCACCAGCCTGGTCGGCGTCTTCTTCGGGCAGTTCGCCGCCGGGGTCATGGGGGCGCGCTTCATCACCTCGGAATACGCCTCGGGGGGCATCCGCACCTCGCTCGCCGCGGTGCCCCAACGCTGGCGTCTCTCGCTGTCCAAGGTCATCGTGCTGCTCGTCGTCTTCAGCGTGCTGAGCGAGATCGCGACCTTCCTCGCCTTCTCGGTCGGACAGGTGATCTACAAGTCCGGCCACCTCCCGACCGGCTCGCTGTCGAACTCGACCGACCTGCGCGCGGTGGTCTTCGCGGGCGTCTACTTGGTTCTGCTGACTCTCATCGGTTACGCCCTCGGGCTCTTGCTGCGCACGACGGCGACCACGATCAGCGTCTTCGTCGCCGTGCTCTTCATCGTGCCCATCATCATGAACTTCCTGCCCTCGAACTGGCAGGACCACGTGAACAAGTTCCTGCCCTCGCAGATGGGGGCCGCGATGATGTCGCCCGACCTCACCCAACAAGCCTTCTCCTGGGGCGCCTCGGCGCTGTTGTTGACGCTCTACACCGCCGTGCTGCTCGTTGTGGGCACCGTGGTGCTGACACGTCGCGACGCCTGAACACCCACGTCGCCCCGCGGATTTTCTTTCCGCCCAATCACTGCCTTACCCGTCGGTTAGCGCTCCCGGGCCCGTCGGCGAAAAAGGGCCTGTGCCATACTGGATTGCCATGATTGAATCCACTGACAACGGTGGGTCGCCCCACGACGACGACCTCGATCACGCCTTCTTCGGCGAGGGCCACCCGGTCGGACTGCCCACCTTCGAGCCCGAAGTCGAGATGCACCTGCGCAACCGGCGCAAGATCAACAGCCCCGGCGAACTGCTCAAGCTCCAAGAGCTCGTGCACTACAAGGCGAGCCACGGCCACTGGAGCATCGGCAAGGACCTCATCGGCCTGATCCGCCGCGGCCCCGCGGGCGAGCGCGACGAGTCCTACCTCGACAAGCTGCGCCGCGAATCGCGTCGCGGCAAGTCGGAGTCCTCGACCTACGGTCTGGCCACCTTCGGCGACCACCAGGTCGTCCTCTACGCGATGAACTGGGACTTCTTCGCCGGATCGCTCGGGGTCGTCTCGGGCGAGACCTTCCAGGCGGCGGCCGACCTGGCCATCTCCAAGAAGCTCCCCTTCGTCAGCGTCTACGTCTCGAGCGGCGTGCGCCAGCACGAGAACTTCGCCGGCCTGACCCAGATGACCCGCATGGTCGAGGCCATCCGCCACTACAAGGACAAGGTCGACCTCCCCCAGATCGCGGTGCTGCTGGGCAACGTGTGGGGCGGCGTCTCGGCGAGCGCCGTCCCCAACGCGGACCTCATCCTGGCCACCTCTGGCACCGACTTCGGCTTCGCCGGCCCCAACGTGATCGAGGCCTTCGAGGGCAACGCGGTGCCGTCGGGGTCCCAGAGCGCCGAGGCCAATCTTCTCGACCGCAACATCGACGTGGTCCTGCCCGACGTCAAGGAGCTCGTCGGCTACGTGGGCGACCTCCTCTCCTCGACCCAGCTGCCCGACCGCCAGCACCAGCTGACCACCGAGACCGCCCCCGCCATCCGCAACGTCAGCGCCCGCGACGCGCGCCGCGTCTTCGAGTTCGGCCCCGAGGGCATCCAGGGACCGTCCTTCGACGTCGCCCCCGAGGCCGTGGTGTTGCGCCCGACGCCGGCGCGCACGCCCTCGAGCGACCCGGCCGACGCCCTGGTCGAGCGCTACCAGGACCTGATGACCGACGCCAACCGCCTGGACCTCGAGTTCATCGCCCGCTACGCCTTCACCGAGGCCACCGCGGTCTACAACTACGTCCAGGAGCCGGGGTACCGGCGCTACCCCGCCATCGTCGGCGCCTTCGCCAAGATCGGTGCGCAGCCCTTCGTCATCGTGGGCACCCAGCCCTCCTACCAGCGCATCGGCGACACGGTGGTCAAGCGCCCCTCGAACCCGGCCCCCGAGGACTTCGCCTTCATGGAGCGCATGCTCGACATCGGCGAACGCCTCGGTCTGCCGGCCCTCTTCGTCACCGACACCCTGGGCGCCAAGCCCACCCTCGAGAGCGAGCGCCGCGGCCAGAGCCGCGCCATCGCCCGGTCGATCCTGAAGGGCATCGACTACTCCGAGCCCGTGATCACCGTGGTGGCCGGCGCCCTGGGATCGGGCGGCGGCCTCGCGACGACGCCGATGGCCGACCACGTCATCATGCTCGAGAAGGCGATGGCCTTCGTGGCCGAGCCCCGCTCCGCCGCCTCGATCCTCTACAAGACCCCCAACCCGACCCACGAACAGGTCAAGGTCACGGTC